>Ga0126376_10000354_pt1 | contig 21903 bp, 15 predicted proteins | sample PanSoiMetPlot_15_FD_92760 | JGI IMG/M metagenome (GOLD analysis project Ga0126376, IMG submission 92760) | Tropical forest soil microbial communities from Panama - MetaG Plot_15 | ecosystem: Environmental > Terrestrial > Soil > Tropical forest > Bulk soil | place: Panama | collected 2016-02-17
ACGCGCTTGGCTGCGCGCCGTCCGACCACGATGAAGGTGGCGACGAGCGTGGGCAGCGACCACACGATGCCGGCGCCGATGGAATGATGAATGGCCGAGAAGGCGGCCAGAAAAACTGCGCCCCCCACGGCCAGCGAAACCAGGATCCCTAGCACCTGGGGACCTTAATATGAGTTGGGCCGCGACGCCAGCCGCGCGCTTGGCGACCTACTGGCCTACGGGACCCACCTACGCCGCCTGCTGCGTCTTGGGGGCCGTGGGCGGCTGCCAGTCGCGCAGGGCGGCGAAGGCCGAGCGCAGCTGGGCGCGCCGGTTGCCCAGGTTGCCGGGCTGCGGGAACAAGAGCTCGCGAATGCCCCAGAGCGCCCGATCGATCGCGTAGCGCGCGGGCGTAGGCTCGACGCCGGCGTTGGCCCACATCTCCTCGAACGCGGCCGTCTGCTTGAGGCGGCCGTGCTCGCTCATGTCGCGCGCCTCGATGCCGAGGGTGCGCAGGTCGGGCTCCATCGCCTTGAGACCGGCCAGCGTCCAGAAAATCAGCTTGAGCTGGAACAGGGTCGTGCGCACGGCCTGGGCGCGCGTCAGGCCCCGCAGGAGCTGGGGCAGATACTGCGTGCCCAGCCCAACGTGACGCGCCTCGTCCTTCTCGTAGTAGGCCAGAAGGTCGGACAGCACGGGCTCGATGCGGGATGAGCGCACTTCCGAAAAGATCGTGAGCGCGATGGTCTCGATCATGAGCTGCATCCCGAGCAGCTTGTCGGCCAGATGGGGCGTATTGAGCGTGATGTCGAGGAGCTTCTGCGCGTACGGATCGATGTGCCGGGGCGTGTGGCCCAGCTCTTTCAAATAATCGTACATCACGTAAAAGTGGCGCGCCTCGTCGTGGGTCTGCGAGGTGGCGGCCATCTTGGCCTCCAGCGGCTCGATTCGATCGGCCAGCTGCGCCGAGATCTTCCAGGCCGCCAGCTCGCCCCACAAGATGGTTTCGAAGATGCGCGCGAGCGCCTGCTTCTGGTGGGCGGGTAGCTTGATCCCGCCGTGCTTCTGGATGAGATCGCGGAGCACCTGCCGGCCGTCCCACGCCAGCTCCTGGCCGCGGTGATAGATGCTTCTCAGCTTGGCATCCGCGCGCGCCTCCTGGGCGGCTTTTGCCAGGTCGAACATGCCGAACGGGATCTTGGTGCGGCTCCGACCCCACTTGGCGAGCAGCATGACCGGGTTCATGCGGGCGGCTCTCGTTTCCGCTCGTCGGCGGGCAGAAGGCCCCGCACGAGCTGCTTGAAGTCTTCGAACGTGCGCCGCACGGGCGCGACCTCTGCGGTCAGATAGAGCTGGAGACTTACGCCCTGGAAGACCAGCTGCAGCAGCGCCGCCAGGCGCGCGGGCGGAAGCTTGAGCTGGGCAGCCAGAGGGCCCAGCGCGCTCGACACACCTTCCTCGACCAGCTCCAGCATCTCGGCCTGAAATGCGTCCAGTCGCTCCTTGATGGCCGGGTTCGAAAGCGCGGCGCGCCAGATCTCGAGCGCAAACGGGAACTGACTGCGGGTGGCGACGATCGCGTCCCAGACCTGGTCCAGCGCATCGAGAGCGCCCTCGACCGAGGGTGCGCGAGTGGCCAGGCGCGCGCGCACCGCCTGCGCAATCTGCCGGTAGTAAATCGCCTCGAGCTCGATTAAGAGGTGCTCTTTGGACGCGAAATGGTAGTGCAGAAGCGACTTGGCCACGCCCGCCTCGGCGGCGATCTCCTTGAGCGAGGCCGCGTGATAGCCGCGCTGGCCAAAGCAGGACAGTGCGGCCGCCAGAATGCGCTGAACCGACTTGTTGTCGTGGTTGACGGGCTTGAGCGGGGCGGTCGAGGGCGTCATCGATGCGGCCGCTTTCAGTTTGGACTGGCCGGCCAGTCCTAAAATGCAAGAGATGATGATGACTGTCAAGTCATATTAAATTTCCGTAATGTTCATAGGGTCTTAAGATACTCGATCACGGCCGCGCGCTGGTCGGTCGTGAGCCCATCACCGAAGGGATGCCCGGCGTTGGAGTAGCCGGGCAGGGTGGTGTCATAGATCCGCTTGCGCAGGTCCTCGCTCGACGCCTCCGCTTGCCCGTGGTCGAGCGCGCTAAAGTGCCAACCCACCCCGGCCGGGTCGTAGTCGGTCGAGTCGAAGCTGCGGGTCCAGTAGCGCGGCCGGGTCGAGCTCGAGAGCAGCGCGGCCAGCGTGGGCACCGATCCGTTGTGCAAGTAGGGCGCGACTGCCCAGATGCCATCGAGCGGGGGCGCGATGTAGCCGCGCGCAGGCGCGTAGCGCGCGATGCGGCCGTAGAACGAGCGATTGAACCAGTTCACGAAGCGGCCCGCGAAACCGGCCGCGTCCACCGCCAGCATCGGATCGGTTCCCACCTCCTCGACCGTCACCACGAGATTCGGGTAGCTTCCACCGGCGCCGTAGGTGCCATGACAGCGCGCGCAGGTGTCCTCGAACACGGCGCGTCCCTGGGCCGCGCGCGCGCGGTCGATCGCAAACGGCCAGGACGGAGGCAAAAGCTCCACGATCCATGCGCGCACGTCCGGAAAGTAGCCGTCGATGGCCTCGGCTGCGGGCACGCTGTCGGTGCACAGCGCGGACGCGGTCATCATGATGCGCGCCTGATCGCCGCGCCCGGCCGCGTTGTAGAACATCGCGTTCTTCTTGCTCATGCGCCACCAGGGCGGCACCCGCACCGGCACCGGCTCCTGCGGTGGCAGAGCGAGCAGCGGCTTTTGCGACCACGCCAGCGTCGCCACGTCGCGATGCGCGAACAGGACCACGCCCAGGTTGTCGGCCGAGTTGGAGCCGATCGTGCGGGTTCCGACGTACGGCGCGATGGCGTCGACGCGCTGCTTGAACTTCTGATACTCGGTCTGCTCGACCGGATCGGTGACCAGCCCGCCCGCGAACAGCACGTACGCGCTCAGATCGCCGGTCAGATCCTGATCGGTGTTGCCGAGGCCGATGACGTACTGGCCGTTGATGTGGCCGCTGTGACAGGCCAGGCAGTTGGGGCCCACCACCTCGACGCCGCTGGCGGTGCGAAACGCGGTCAGTTGGGGCGGCAGGTTGGCGTTGTCGCCCTCGCGACCCGGGATGCCCGAGGGTCTCGGCGGCACGACTTTCACCCAGGCGGAATAGGGCATGCCGCAGCTCACGTAGCCCCGATTGATGAGAGCCCGGTAGCCGGCCGCCGGATCGCCGGGCCGCTGGGTCTCGGGCACAACCGGTCCGACCGGAGAGCTGAGCGGAGGCGCTTCGTCGTCGCCGCAGCCGAAGACGGGCAAAAGCCCCAGCAGCGCAAGCCAAGTCAAAGGTCGCACGGGCGCAAGACTAGTTGCGCGCGCGCGCCCGGTCAATCGGCTGCGCGCGCGAGCCGGATCCCCGAAAACTGCCAGCGTGCGTCGAGCGGGAAGAAGTTGCGGTAGCTGGCGCGGATGTGACGCGTGGGCGTGGCGCACGAGCCGCCGCGCAGCACCATCCGCCCGGACATGAACTTGCCGTTGTACTCGCCGAGCGCGTCGGGGAAGGGCTCATAGCCCGGATAGGGCAGGTAGGGGCTGGCGGTCCACTCCCAGACGTCGCCGAAGAGCTGCAAAGGTCCCCGTCCGGGCTCGGTGGGCGCGGGCTGGAAAAGCCCGGCCTCGGCGAAGTTGCCGCGCACGGGCGCGCTCGACGCGACCAGCTCCCACTCGCCCTCCAGCGGCAGCCGGGCGCCGGCCCAGCGCGCGTAGGCGTCGGCTTCGTAATAGCTGACGTGACAGACCGGCGCGCGCGGATCGACCGGCCGCAGACCGCCCAGCGTCTTCTCGAGCCAGCGCGTACCGTCGTGCTGCCAATACAGCGGGGCCGAAAGGCCCGCGCGCTCGCGCACGTTCCAACCGTCCGAAAGCCACACATCGGGACGCTGGTAGCCGCCGTCGGCCAGAAAAGCCTCGTACTCGGCGCAGGTGACCGGTCGGCTGGCCAGCGCGAACGGGGCCAGAAAGACGTGGTGACGCGGCCGCTCGTTGTCGAACGCGAACCCGGGTCCCTGGTGGCCCAGCGCAACCAACCCACCCGCGTAGGCCAGCCACTCGAGCGGCACCCGGGCGCCCGCCGCGGGCTCGGGCGCGGGCCGATACGCGGGCGCGAGCGGATTCTGCGCCAGCACGTGCTTGAAATCGGTCAGGATCAGCTCCTGGTGCTGCTCCTCGTGGTTGAGCCCGACCTCGATCACGAAGCTGCGCTCCGAGAGCGCGCGCTCGGGCGCATCCTCGAGAAAGCGCCGCATGGCGCCATCGACGTGGCGCCGGTAGTCGAGCACCTGGGCCACCGTGGGCCGCGAGAGCAGCCCGCGCTGAGGCTGGGGATGGCGCTCCCCGGCACCGTAGTAGTACGAGTTGAACAGGTACGCGTAGCGCTCGTCGAAGGGCCGGTAGCTGGGCACGGCCGGTTTGAGCACGAAGGTCTCGAAGAACCAGCTGGTGTGAGCCAGGTGCCACTTGACCGGGCTGGCGTCGGGCATGCTCTGCACGACGTAGTCCTCGATCGCGAGCGGCTCGCACAGCGCTTCCGTGAAGCTGCGCACCTGCGGGTACAGCTTCTGCAACTGGGCGCGATTCATGCCGCTCTAGATAGGATGCGACGGCCTGGCCTGCCGTCACACGGAGTCATATCGAGATGGTGAATCTTTTTCATCGGGATTTTCGATTGAACAAAGTCGGCCTCTGGACCTTTCGACTTTCGACTTTCGACTTTAGACTCCCTGGCAAGGAGGCACGCCATGGCCAAGCTCAAGATCGGAGTACTGGGTACGGGCGATGTGGGGCAGGTGCTGGGCGCCGGCTTCGCTGCGCTGGAGCACGACGTGAAGATAGGATCACGCGAGCCCGGCAGCGACAAGGTCAAGAAGTGGCTCGCGCGCGCAGGCGCGCAAGGCTCCGCGGGCTCGTTTGCCGATGCGGCCCGCTTCGGGGACGTGGTCGTGCTGGCCACCAGTTGGGGCGGCACCAAGAATGCGCTCGAGCTGGCCGGTCCTGCCAATCTGTCCGGCAAGGTGCTGATCGATGCCACCAACCCGCTCGATTTCTCGCACGGCATGCCGCCGCGGCTGGCGGTGGGCCACACCGACTCAGGCGGCGAGAACGTGCAGCGCTGGGTACCCCAGGCGCGCGTGGTCAAATGCTTCAACATCGTCGGCAATCCGCACATGGTCAGGCCCAGCTTTCCGGGCGGAAACCCCGACATGTTCCTGGCCGGCAACGACGCCGATGCCAAGAAGACCGTGAGCGAGCTGTGCCAGGAGCTGGGCTGGAGCGCGCCCATCGACCTGGGCGGCATCGAGTGCGCGCGCTACCTGGAGCCCCTGGCCATGATCTGGGTCAGCTACATGTTCCGCAGCGGCTCCGGCAACCACGCGTTCGCGCTGCTGCGCAAGTGACCCGGTGCCGGGCGCCCTCATCCTGGTCACGGGCGGCAATCGCGGGCTGGGGCTCGAGGTGTGCCGGCAGCTTGCGCGTGCGCGCGCGCGGGTGCTGCTCACTGCACGCGACGGCGCGAGCAGCCAGCGCGCGGCGGCCGAGCTGCGCGCGGAGGGGCTCGAGGTGGTGGCGGCCCAGCTCGACGTCGGCTCGCGCGCGAGCATCGACGCGCTTGCGCAGCAACTGGAGGCCGACGGCGTTCGGCTGCAAGCGCTGGTCAACAACGCCGGCGTCATGCTGCACGGCTCGGGTGCGGAGGTGGCGACCGAGACCCTGGCGGTCAATTTCTTCGGCGCGCTCGACGTCACCGATCGCATGCTGCCACTTTGCGATCGTGGATCGCGCATCGTGATGGTCTCGAGCGGCCTGGGCGAGCTGCAGGCGGTCGCGCCGCACTTGCGGAAGCAGCTCGATCCGCCGGCGAGCCGCGACCAGTTGATCGGGCTCATGCGGTCTTATCTCGACGACATGGCGCGGGGCCGAGCGGCCGAGAGCGGGTGGCCCGCCTCCTCCTACGCCACCTCCAAGGTCGGCCTGGGCGCGCTCACACGCGTGCTGGCGCAGGAGCTGCGCGATCGCGGAGTGAAGGTGTACGCAGTCTGCCCGGGCTGGGTGCGCACGCGCATGGGCGGCCGCGGGGCACCGCGCACGGTCAGCGAGGGCGCCGACACCATCACCTGGGCCGCGCTGGCGCCCGATCTGCCCACCGGAACCTTCTTCCGCGATCGCACGCCCATATCCTGGTAGCCTACCGCCCGGTGACGCCGCCCCCGCAGCCGCCTGCGCTGGCCCGCCGGATCGGTGGGTTTGGCGCGACCATGATCGTCATGGGCGGGATCATCGGCTCCGGGATCTTCGTCACGCCGTCTACGGTTGCGCGCAGCGTCCCGCGGACCGATCTCATCCTGGGCGCCTGGCTGTGCGGCGGCCTGGTCGCGCTTCTGGGCGCGCTCGCCTATGGCGAGCTGGCGGCGCGGCGTCCCGATGTGGGCGGGCAGTATGCGTATCTGCGGGACGCCTACCATCCCATGCTGGCGTTCTTGTATGGATGGGCCCTGCTCCTGGTCATCCAGACCGGCGGCATGGCGGCCAGCGCCATCACGTTCGCACGCTACGCGCTCGAGCTTTCACCCCTGCCCATCAGCGAGACCATGCTGGCCGTGCTCGCGCTCGCCGGCTTGACGCTCATCAACTGCGCGGGCGTGCGCGCGGGCAGCGGGGTGCAGAGCCTGCTGATGGTGCTCAAGATCCTGGCCCTCCTGACCCTGATCGCATGCGGCCTGCTCGCTCCCGGCCGCGCTCCGGCCGCACCGGATTCGATGGCGCCCGGTGTGCGTGCGTTCGGGGGCGCGCTGGCGCCGGTTCTGTTCTCGTATGGCGGCTGGCAGACCGCCAGCTTCGTGGGCGGCGAGATCCGCGACCCGCGACGGAACCTGCCGCGCGCGCTGGTGGGCGGAGTGGTGGGCGTGGTCGCGCTCTATGCGCTCGTGGCCTGGGCCTGCGTTCGAGTGCTGGGCGCGGACGGCCTGGCGTCGACCTCCACGCCCGCGCTCGACCTCATGACCCGCACGCTGGGCCGCCGCGGCGGGGTCCTGGTCGCGGCCGGGATTGCGCTCTCGACCCTGGGCTTTTTGAGCCAATCGATCCTGACCGCGCCCCGCGTCTACTTCGCGATGGCTCAGGGTGGTGGCCGGTTTTTCGCGGGCCTCGGGCGGCTCCACCCACGCACCCGGGTTCCCGTGGCGGCGATTGCGCTCCAGGGCGGGTTGGCCGCGCTGATTGCGCTGGTGGGTCGCTTCGAGCAGATCGTCGGCTATGTGGTCTCCATCGATTTTCTGTTCTTCGGGCTGACCGCGCTCGCGTTGTTCCGATTCCGCCGCCAGCCGACCGCGGGCGCCGAGGCGAGCTTCGCGATGCCGGGCCATCCCGCTAGCACGCTCCTCTTCGTCGCGGTGTGCTGGGCGGTGGTCGCGGCCACGTTCGCCAGCCAGCCCCGGCACAGCTTCATCGGCCTGGGCCTGGTGCTGGCCGGGATTCCGGTGTTTTTCGTTTCGCGCGCAACCAGGAGACTGTCATGACGGCGTTCGGTTCTGAGTATCTGGAGTGGGCCAAGCTGCATCCGCAGGTGCGATCCCCGCTGACCTGGAGCGGGGTCGAGAACCTGGTTCTGTCCGAGCTGCCGGTGCGGCTCGAGGAGCTCGAGCTGACCGGGCCGCCCGGCTACGGCTACGCCCCGCTCGTACGCGCGCTGGCCCAGCAGGCAGGCGTGGATCCCGATTGCGTGGTCACGGCGGCCGGCGCCTCGATGGCCAACCATCTGGTGTTTGCGGGCCTCGTCGAGCCGGGCGACGAGATCCTGATCGAGCGGCCGGGCTACCAGCCGCTGGTCGCGCTCGCGCGCTCCCACACGGCGACCATCCGGCGCTTCGAGCGGCGCCGCGAGGACGGCTTCCGCGTGGATGTGCAGGCGATCGAGCGCGCATTGTCGGCACGCACGCGCCTGCTCGTGCTCACCAATCTGCACAATCCGAGCGGCGTCTGGACCGACCAGGCCACGCTCGCGCGCGTGGGCGAGCTGGCCGGCAGCGTGGGCGCGCGCGTCCTGGTCGACGAGGTCTATCTCGACGCGGTGCTGGAGCCGGCGGCCGAGCGCTCTGCGATCCATCTGGGCGGGCCGTTCATCGTCACCAGCAGCCTGACCAAGGTGTATGGGCTGAGCGGTCTGCGCTGCGGCTGGATCCTGGCCCCGCCCGAGCTGGCGCGGCGGCTGTGGCGGCTCACCGATCTGTACGAAAACGGCAGCGCGCACATTGCACAGCAGCTGAGCGTGATCGCGCTTGTCAACCTGGCCCGGCTGCGCGAGCGGACGCGGGCGCTGCTCACGAAAAACCGCCCGCTCCTCGAGGCATTTCTGGACGCGCGCCGCGATCTCGACGCGGTGCGGCCGCGCCATGGCACGATCGTGTTTCCGCGGCTGCGCACGGGCGGCGGCGACGTGGACACGTTGTGCGACCTCCTGCGCGCGCGCTACCAGACCGCGGTCGTGCCCGGGCGCTTCTTCGAGATGCCCGATCATTTCCGCATCGGCATCGGGTGCGCGAGCGAGCAGCTCAGCCGCGGGCTCGAGCAGCTGGCGGCGGCCCTGGACGCGCTGGCGGCCTGATCCCTAGCGAGAGCCGCCGCTCGGGCCCTCGCCCCCGGAGGGGGCGGGCGCGGCGGGCGGTGAAGCCGGCCGCACCGCCGGCTCGATCTGGATGGTGCCGACCGCGACCGCAGGCCCGGAGCGCGTGCGCGGAGGCTGGCTGGACGAGCCATAGGCGCGCGTGGCCATGGCAGCCGACGGCACCTCGTCGCTTGCGCGACCCAGGCCGAGCGGATCGAAGTGACCGCGCAACGCGACCGGCAGCGGGTCGAGCTTGCGCGCGAGCTCGGCCTTGGTCACGAAAATCTCCTCGCGCCGGTCCTCGCTCAATAGGCGCCGCAGGACCAGCTCATCGGGCGCTAGCGAGCGCGCCGCGATCTCGCGGACCAAAGGCGCGATGTGCTGGATCAATCGATCGACCAGAACCGCGGGCCGGTCGTACTCCTTGAGCGACTGCCCGTCCAGGCTGGCATCGGCGAGCGCTCGGCGGTGTCGGGTCAGCTCGGCGGCGGGCGCAGCCAACCGCTCGTACAGAGTGCGCAGCTTGCCGGCATCGGTCTCCGACACCTCGGCCACCGGCAGCAGCGGCTCCTCTCGCTCGCCCACCCGCACCAGGCGAACGCGGTGCCCATTGCCCCCCAAAAGGAGGTCGAAGCCGGCCCCCACGCCCTCGGGCGCCTCGCGCAGCTTGATGGCTCCGCTTTCGACGCCGATGGCGAATTCCGCCACGTAACACTTGTCGAGCCGTTGCGGGCGCAGCCTGGCGTCGCCCCGGTGCGCGCGCGTGGCCGGATCGGGCGCCATCACCTCGAGCCGCTCCATCACCCGCTCCACCCGCACCACATGGCTGAACAAATGGGCGGGTGGCACCTCCAGCTCGATCACCAGCTCCAGGCCGAACGGGGTCGACCCGAGCAGGCGCGCCCCGTAGCGGGTGCCGCCCAGGAGCCGCAGGTGCGTACGCAGGGCGGTTTCGGGCAGGTCGTGCCGCATCAGCAGCCCCTCGAGCGCGTGCAGCGTGTCCGCGCGCTCGCTGGATGCCTGCGTCTCCGCCTTGGCGCCCTCGCTCGCGAGCGCCGACCGGATGCGGGCCACCTCCCCGCGCACGAGGTCGGCGGCCGCGCGTGCGATGACCGTTCCGCAGTTCTCGACGGTGGGGTCCCGGACCTCGGCCGCCGCGCGCTCGACCGATGCGGCCACCAGGCCGCCCAGCTGGTCCAGCCGTGCAACCGTGGCTTCGGCCTGCTGAGCCAGTCCGGCTACGCGCTCGCGCTGGTCGAGGATCCTCTGATCGGCCTGCAGCACCCGCACCCCAAAGTCGACCGTCTCGCGCAGAAACTCGATGAAGTTGACCTCGATAGGGGACGGGGTGGAGTCACCGTAGAGGAAGCCCATTCAAGCGCATGGTACCACTTCCCAGACGGAGCCGAAAGCAGCGCTCGCGGGCAGGAGGCTAGCCGCCGAACGACGCGCTGGCGCGCCCGAACGAGCCCGAGCGGCCCGCTCGGATGCCGACCACCCGGCCGTCCCAGCGCGACTGCCGGACCTCCACCCGCCCGACGCCAGCCGCGCTGAAACGCCGGATCGCCCCGGCGTGCGAGTACCCGTACGTCGGCCCCGCTGCGACCACGCCGCCGAACCTGGTGGTGCGCAGGGCGGGCCGATACAGGGCCGCCCGCGACACGTGCACGGGCGGCGGATACGCGACGTGGGAAGGCCGCGTGGGCGGCATGGCCCCGGGCGGACAGGGCCGGCCGTACACGTCCCAGAAGTGGCAGTGCCACCACCAGCTTCCACCCCAGTAGTAGTGCAGGCTGGAGCCGTGCCACCAGACCGCGTACCCGGCCGGCTGCTCCTCGGGCGGCGGCTCGTTCGAGGGTGCGAAGTCGGACAGCGCAATCATCTTGAGATCGATGCTGGCCTGGTCGTAGGCCACGAAGTCATCGTTCAGGTCGTCGAGCTCCTGGAGGTGCGCGCCGTCGGCGGTCACGTAAAGCAGGTGACGGATGCCGAGCCGCGCAAACCCGTCGGCGGTGGGCAGCTTGGCCAGATAGCGGTTGTCGAACTCGCTGTCGGCGTCCGTGTAGGGCGCGAGGCGGTTGGCGTCGAGCACGAAGACTGCCGGTGCGGGCTGGCGCCGCTGGGCGCGCTGCTCGGTGAAGAGCGGCAGGTAGTACAGCGTCGCGGCCAACGTTTGATGCGACGGCACCACACCCAGCGGATGCGGCCAGTTGTCGAAGGTGAACAGGGGCTCGAAGCGATCCGCCATACCGGCCGCGACTGCAACCGCGAGCGGCCCTGGTAGATCGACAATGACCGCGGTGTCGGTCGGCCAATCGATCTGCCCGAACAGCGCGGCCACCGCCTGCCCGCGACCAAATGCGTCGGCCATCTCGGCGGTGATCATCGGTTGCAGCTGCGCGCGCAGGTCGGCGCCCGTGGGCGCACTGGCGGCCTGGAACAGCGTCGGTACGTAGTACGGCAGAAGCTCCGCTTGCGCGGGTGCCAGAAGCTCGGGCAGATGCGAGAGCGCGTCGCGCCACGACTGGCTGCCGCGCACATCGAGCGCGCTCGCGCCCGGCAGTTCGAGCGGTACGCCGGCCTGCCCGACATTCCAGCCCTGCTGGCGCTGCAGGTCGAGCGCGTTCACCTCGACCTCCATCTCGTCGCGCGCCTGGATGAGCTCGACGCAGCCGCCCAGACCCATCATGGCGCCGGCTCCACCGAAAAGGGCTGCGCTTCCGAGCGGGCCCGGCCGCCACCGGGCCTCGAGCGCGTCCTGCCACCAGCGAGCCGCTCTCATGAGCGCGCGCTCTCCACCAGCACCGGCACGGTCAGCGCGTAGCGATCGGTCGGCCCGGCCTCGATCCGGGTGAACAGGCCGGCCGCCCGACCGGCGACCAGGTAGACCCCGAAGTTGGGGACCTGCCCGTCCCCGCCCGGCAGCGCGTCGAAGTGGCGCTGCGCGATCCAGCGCTCGGGCAGGGCCGCCCCCAGCGCCTCCGTCCACTCGTCCTGCGCCACCGCCCGGCCCACCAGGACCTCGCTGCCCTCGCACCCGTAATCCGACTTGAGCACCCACTCGTCCTTGTGCGCGCGCAGCTCGGCCAGGTCGCACAGCTCGAGGCGAGCGGTAAAGGGCACGTTTTGGCGGATGACGGCCTGGGCCCAGGCTGGAAAGCGGTCGATCTCCTCCCAGAAGAACGCCATCGCGCGCTTGTTCTGCGGTATCAGCGCCCCGAACGGATTGACCACCGCCACGCCGCCGCGCAGGGTCGCCGACAACAGGAACGCCAGCTGCTCGGCCAGCGGCTCCGGGTCGCCGTATTCGAAGTCGCCCGCCCACACCGGCACGCGCTCGCCCCACCAGTCGGTCTTGTAATGGCGCACCACGACGTGGCAGGGTGTGCCCAGGAGGGCCACCCCGCGCGCGCCGCTGGGCCGCAGGTTGAAGGGCGAGCCCAGCGTCACCCGCCAGCCGCGCGCAGCGAACCAGCGCCGGTACAGCTCGATCATCGACAGGTCCTCGGTCAGCTCGGTCGGGTAGACGATGCCAATCGAAAGCGGATGCGGGTCTGGGGGCGCCACCCGACGGCCGAGCACCTCGATGAGATCGCAAAAACGCGCGCCCAGATGCGAATTGGGATCGGCGAGCTGGGGCCTCTGCGCGTGCGCGGCCGCGCCCAGAAGGACCGCCTCGGCCTCGCCGCTCGGCGTATCGCAGTTGAGCTCGCACACGCGCGGGCCGTCGGCGGTCAGAAACACGTCGGAGCGGGCGATGCCGTGCCAGAGCGGCGCCGAGGCGGCCCACATGGCCCGCTGAAACGGGGTCAGGCCGAAGTAGCGCGCGGCCAGGAGCGGATGGTCCGCGCACACGAGCGCGAGCTGGTTGTAGACCGCGGCCACCTGCTCGGCGGTGTCGTACAAGACGGCCAGCTGCGCGCCCGAGATGACGAGCGGCTGCGCGCGGAAGCGCGGCCGCCCCTCCAGCCAGGGATCGGACAGGATGCCGGTCTCGGTCAGCGATGCGGCGAAGGCCGGGTAGCGCGGCTCCTCGGTGACGGCCCGCACGCCAGGCGGGCGTGCAACCAACGTGCCGCGTGCCCGCGAAAGGAAATCGATGGCTTGGCCCGGCCACCCCGAAAGAAATCTTCACACTGTGAAAGGGGGGTGCGGGTAGGCTAAGGCGCATGATCGGGCATCTCCTTCACGCAGACCTCGAGCCGATGTTGCGCAACAAGCAGTGGGACCAGCTTCGTGAGGGCCTCTCGGAGCTGCCGGCCGCCGATGTGGCCGAGATCATCGAGTACATGATCGATCTGCCGGGCGCGGACGAGACCCTCCTGTTCCGCCTCCTCCCGCGCGAGCTGGCGGCCTGCGTGTTCGCCGAGCTGCCGCTGCACCTGCAGCGCCGCCTCGTGCAGGCGTTCTCGAGCGCCGACTGCGGTTCTCTGCTCAACGAGATGACGCCCGACGATCGAACTCGGCTGCTCGAGGAGATGCCCGCGCAGGTCACCACCCGTCTGCTCGAGGAGCTCTCGCCCGAGGAGCTCAGGCGCGCGCGCGAGCTGCTCGGCTATCCCGAGCGCACGGCCGGTCGCTTCATGACGCCCGAGTATGTGGCCCTGCCGCCGTCCATGCGGGCGCGCGAGGCGCTCGAGCACGTGCGCAAGACCGGCCGCGGCAAAGAGACCTTGAACGTGCTCTACATCATCGACGCCAGCGGCAAGCTGCTCGAGGATCTGCGGTTGGGCTCGCTCGTGCTGGCGGATCCGGAGATCCCGGTGGCCGATATCGAGGATCGGCCGCTGGTCTCGATCCCGGCCACCTTGCCGGTGGAGGAGGTGATCGCGGCCTTTCGACGCTATGGCCGGGTCGCTCTGCCCGTGGTCGACGCCGACGGCAAGATGCTCGGGATCATCACCCAGGACGATGTGCTCGAGCTGGCGCAGGCGGAGGCGACCGAGGACATCCAGCGCCTGGGCGGCTCCGAAACCCTCGACGCGCCTTACCTCAGGACCGAGTTCTGGTCGATGGTGCGCAAGCGGGGCGGGTGGCTGTCGGCGCTGTTCCTGGGCGAGATGCTGACTGCCACCGCCATGGGCTACTTCGAGGGCGAGATCGAGCGCGCGGCCGTGGTCGCGCTGTTCGTGCCGCTCATCATCTCGAGCGGCGGCAACTCGGGATCGCAGGCCACCTCACTCATCATCCGGTCGCTGGCGCTCAAGGAAATGACGCTTCGGGACTGGTATCGAGTGTTCGGCAAGGAGCTGTTCTCGGGCCTGGCGCTGGGCTGCTTTCTCGGTCTCATCGGCCTCGTGCGGATCCTGCTCTGGTACAAGCTGGGCTGGAACGACTACAAGGGTCACCCGGTTTTGATGGGGGTGACGGTCTGGGTGAGCCTGACCGGCGTGGTCACGTTTGGCTCGCTGGCCGGGGCCATGCTGCCGTTCATCCTGCGTCGGCTCGGCTTCGATCCGGCGACCAGCTCGGCGCCTTTTGTGGCCACGCTGGTCGACGTCACCGGCCTCTGCATATACTTTTTGGTGGCGCTTCTGATCTTGCGGACCACGCTGCTCGCCCCGGCTTGATCTATCATCGAGATCGAATGGTCTTGCGCCGCTGGCTGCTCCTTTTGGGTGCGCTTTCCGTCGGCTGGGGATGCAGCGCGGAAGTGAGCGGCGGCGGCGGGACTGGCGCCGGCGGGGCCGGCGGCCGCGGTGGCGCAGGCGGCGGGGGCGGCGCGGGCGGCACGGGAGGGATGGGTGGCGCCGGCATGGGCGGGATGGGCGGCATGGGCATAGGCGGCACGGGCGGCGTCGGCGGCACCGGCGGGGGCGGAGGCGCAACCGGGCCCCTGCGCGTGCTGGCCGCCAATCCGCGCTATTTCACCGACGGCAGCGGCCGGGCCATCTATCTGACCGGCTCGCACACCTGGGGCAACCTTCAGGACGAGGCGCTCGTCGATCCGCCGCCCGCGTTCGACTACAACGCGTTTCTCGATTTTCTGGTGGCGCACAACCACAACTTTTTCCGGCTCTGGACCTGGACCCTTCCGCATCCGGCCGATCCATACCGGCCCTACACCAGCGCCCCCTTCCCGTGGCCCCGCACCGGGCCTGGCAACGCGGCCGACGGCAAACCGAAATTCGACCTCAATCAGCTCGACCAGGCCTACTTCGATCGAGTGCGGATGCGCGTGATCGCGGCCGGCCAGCGCGGGATCTACGTCTCCATCATGCTGTTCGAGGGCTACGACCTCCAGTTCCTGACCCAGCCCGACGACGGCGACCCATTCGCGAGCGCCAACAACGTGAGCGGGATCGATTGTGGCGGCACCTGTCCGCACACGCTGCCGCAGCCGGCGGCGGTCACGGCCATCGAGCAGGCCTACCTGCGCAAGGTCGTCGACACGGTGGGCGATCTCGACAATGTGCTGTACGAGGTGGCCAACGAGGCCGGGTCGTACTCGGTAAGCTGGCAAAACTCGATCATCGATTACATCCACAGCTACGAGGCCGGTCGGCCCAAGCAGCATCCGATGGGGTTTACCTTTGCCTACTCGGGCGGCTCGGACTCGGATCTCAACGCGAGCAATGCCGAATGGATCTCGCCCTCGACGCGCCTGCCGCCCGAGGCCACCGGCAACAAGGTAGTGGTCAACGACTCCGACCACTCGTACTACTGGACGGGCCTCAAGTCCGACGGCCAGGCGGCGCAACAGACCTGGGTCTGGCAGAACTTCCTGCGCGGCAACAACGTGCTGTTCATGGATCCGTATCTTGTAATCTGGTCGGGCCGCAACGCGCCCAACGGGCAGACGCCCGATGCCTACTGGGAAATCCTACGCAACGCGCTCGGGCGCGCGCGCACCTACGCCGACCGGATGAATCTGGCGGCGATGACGCCGCAGGGCTCGCTGAGCTCGACCGGCTACTGCCTGGCCCATACGGGCGCGGGGGCGGGCGCGGGCGCGGAATATCTGATCTACCAGCCGGCATCGAGCGCGCAGTTCACCGTGAATCTGGCCGCGGGCACCTACAGCTACGAGTGGTATGACCCGAGCGCGGGCACGGTCGCGGCCACCGGCACCATCGCCGCCGGTGGTGGCAACCAATCGTTCGTCGCCCCGTTTGCCGGCGACGCGGTTCTGTATCTGAAAGCACCCTAACTCGCGTTGGGCAGGCGGCGGCAGTTGACGGCGACCGACCAGCTGAGAAATGATCGGATTGCGCAATGCCGAAACGCACCAGCCCGAGCGAGGTGGCGAGCGTGAGCGCGGGCGCGCGCGTGCCGGTTCCGCCCGCGGTCTTCGTCGGACGCGAGCGGGAGCTGGACCGGCTGGCCGCCATGCTCGAGCGCGTGCCGGTTGCGATCATCGGTGGGGTGGCGGGGATTGGAAAATCAGCGCTTGCCTACGCGATGGCCGCCCGCTGGCCGAGCGCGACCGTGCACACGCGGGTCGCGCCCGAGGAGCCGCTCGCGAGCGTGCTCGACGATCTGCGCCGTCGGCTGGCCGGCGGAGCCGTGCCCGAAGCCGGCAGCGACGACGAACGTCTCGACGATCTGGCTGCGCGGCTGGAGGCGACGGGCGCGCTCTGCCTGCTCGACGATCTGCACCACCTGAACGCAGACGCCCGGATCGCGCTGGTACAGGGGCTGGGGCAGCGCCTGCGGCGGGGGCGCGTGGTCGCCACCTCGCGCGAAAGGCTGCTCGTGCAGACGCTGGACACCGACCGGGGCGAGCTCGAGCTGCGCGGGCTCGAGGTGGGCGCGGCCCGCATGCTGTGGGAAGAGCTGGATCGCCTGTACGGGCACTCGAGGGGCCTGGACAGCGCGTGGCAGAGGCATCTCGGCAATCCCTTCCTGCTGCGGCGCGCGCATGCCGGCGAGCTGGGGGTCGGGGATCCGCTGGCCAATCTGGTTCGCGAGCTGAGCGGCGAGGAGAGGGAGGTGGCGGCGCTGCTCGCGCTGGCCGAGGTGCCGCTTTCGGTCGGCGAGCTGACCGGGGCCATCTGCGAGCACGAGCGCATCGTGCGCGATCTCGCACGCCGTCTCATCGCCGACGTGGATGCGGCCGGGGTGCGGGTCCACGATCTGGTCCGCGAAGCCCTGCGGGTCTCGCTTTCGGCCGACGAGCAGCGGGACATTCACAGCCGACTCGCCCGGCTGGTGGCGGGCCTCGAAACCCTCGACCCGGTGGTGCAGGGACGGGAGGTGTCGCGGCATCTGCGCGGAGCCGGCCAATTCGAGGAGGCGGGCCGGTACCTGGTCGAGCACGGGGCCAAGTGGATCCGCAACGGTGCCGCGGGCGACCTTTTGCGGATGTTCGATGCCATTCCAGCCGAAAAGCGCACGATCGAGGTTCGGGTGGTGCGCGCGCGCACGCTGGGCCGCCAGTTGCAGGTCGGCGCCGCCTACGACGAGCTGCGCCGGATGGCCGACGGCAAGGCCGAGCTTTCCGTGGAGTCTTCCTCGGAGTTTTTCGTGACCTTCGCGCACATCGCGATGCTGTTCGGCGACTTTCAGTCGGCATCGGATGCCATCGCGCGCGCCGAGACTTCGTGCGCGCTCAGCCCGGTCCAGTGGGTTCGCATGCTGGCCACCAAGGCGATGCTGCTCTCGCACTCTGGCCGCGGCGACGAGGGCCGTGCCCTCCTCGAGTCGGCCGAGCGCATGGCCGATGTACCCCGGTTCCGGGCCAACTTCGCGCTGGTGCGCGCCTTCACCCTGTTCATGGAGGAGCGCGCGGCCGAAACCGAGGAGCCGCTGCGCAGCGCGGGCGCGCTCTATCAGGAAGCCGGCACCTCGTACCAGGGGACTGCGCTCGCGTTGCCGCTCATCGCCGCCATCCGCGCGCGCGAAGGCCGCATCGAGGAGGCGCATCGGGTGCTGGCCGAGCTCAGAAAGCTGCTGGCCCGGCGGGCCGAGGATCGAATGCTGCTGGGCGAGATCGACTACCTCAAGGCCGCCATTCTGCTGGACGGCGGCGACCACCAATCGGCGCTGGCGGCGTTTCGCAGATGCGAGCGGCTGTTCGAGACCGGCGGCTATCACCTGGGCGCGCTGTGGGCGGGCGCCTGGGCGGGCCGCATCCAGCTCACGCTGGGCCGCCGGCGCGAAGGCACGCTCACGCTTGACGAGGTGTCGGCACGCGCCCAGCAGAATGGCATGCTGGCGGTCGTACGCTGCGTCGAACGGGGTCGGGCCGCCGATCCGGCGCTCGCGCTGCGCGCGCTGCTCGCGCAACCGCAAGCTCGCATCCCGACGGAACCGCGGGCCCGCATGCTGACGGTGCTCGCCGCGGCCTCGCGAGGCGAGGAGGAGCGCGTGCAGACTCTTTTGGGCGAGCTCGCGCAGGCCCTGGAGGCGCCCGGGAGCGACTTCTTGCGCATGCTGGCCGCGCTGGCACGCGCCACGCTCGCGCGCGTGCGCCATGATCCCACGCTGGAGGCGACCGAGCGCCGGCAGGCTGATTCACTCGCTCGCTGGGTGGGCGTGGATCCCGAGGTGGTCGCTGACCTCGTCGAGACGCTGGGTACGCTGCGCCTGGTCTCGGGCGATGCCGCCCGCATCACGAGCGCGGTGCCGGATCTATCGAGCTACGACATCGTGCTCGACGGCCGCACGCACGAGCTGCGGCGGGAGGGCGCCGTGATCTCGCTGCGGCGCCATCCCGCTCTGCGCAAGCTCTTGTACGCGCTTGCCAATGGTGCGCCCATCGAGAAGGAGGAGCTCGCGCGGGTGCTCTGGGATGCCCAGTACCGGCCCAACGTGCACGACAATGCGCTGTGGACCAACCTCAAGCGCCTGCGGCGACTGGTTTCGCCGGCCGGCCTGACCATCGAGGTCACAGAGGACGGCTACCGGCTGGCCGCCGACGCACGCTTCCTCTTCATCTCCGCCAAGGGCCCGGTTGCCTGACCTCCGCAACTCAGGGCCCCTTGGTGGCCATGTCGTGGAAGACCTGCCAGGAGTCTTTCTGGCCGCCGTCGAGGCTGAAGAGGCCGAAATGTGGAGCGTCCAACCTCTGGCTGTCCGACCAGGCGAAATAGTATGACTCCTGCACGCCGTCATACCCGGGGTGCGCGACGAACCAGGCGAAGTAATCGTGGATCAGCTGTAGTTGCCGAGTGTCGTCGGGAATGCCCCACTCGGTCACCCACACGGGCTTGCCTTTCCCTGTGCCATCATCGAGGAACCTGGGCAGGTCCGTAAAGTCCGGGCCGGGGGGCGGAGTGCAGCAGAACCACTTCACGTACGGGTGAACGGCAATCGCGTCGACCTGGGCCCATCCAGCGTCGCCCGCTGCGCTCTTTACGCTGTCCACGTAGGACCATTGGCCGGCGCCGAGACCGCCCATGAGGGCCAGAGCGCGCCCCTTGGACGCATCGTGTACCGTGGCGGCAGCGTCCACGAGCAGCCTCGCGTACTGATCCGCGCGCACGGATGGGCAGTATCCGGGGGCCCAACCGGTACCGCACCCCTGGCCGTCCGGGACGTCGCACGTGTCCTCTTCATTCCAGATCTCGTACGCATAGACGTGCCGATTGGGTTGGTAGTGTGTGACGATCTCCCGCACGCGCTTCTGGAAGGCGTTCGTGTTGTAGCTCTCGAACTGAGTGTCCAGACAGAGCGCCCGTCCCTGGGCGCTCGCGGGAATGCACGCGGTGTCGTAATCCAGTACCAGGAGCACGTCGATACCCGCCTGCGTGTACTGGTTGATGATCGGATCGTAGAAGTCACGAAATGACGCCGTCAGGTCATCCGCATTGACGCTGTCCTCGAAGCTCGCGCAGCCGGAGCGTGGCACCTTGAACTCGATGCGCACCCGGTTTGCCCCTACCCGTTGCAGCTCGCCCAAGGGCGGCGCGGCGCTGGTGTTTCTGGGATCGATGTTGACGCCTGCGATGCCTTGCACCAGCCGGCAGATCGGGTCGCTGCCGATGCGGAGAACGTAGGGCACCGCCGAAAACAGCGTGGCGCCGGTCACCTGGACGTAGAACGTTGCGTCCTGGCCCAGCGCAATCCCAACCGCCTCGTCGGCGGTGCCGGGTTTTGCCGAGTCGCCGATCGGGTTGCCTCCGTCGTCGACCACGTGCAGGTCGTAGTCGGCGGCCAGCCCGGTCAGCGTGATCTCGATCCGCTGTCCGGCCGCGCCCTGCACCGCGTACCAGGTGCTCGGACGGTCTTTGGACAGGGTTCCGCAGTAGGGGTGACAGAAGACGGCCGGCGTGGCGGCCGAGGGGTCGGCTGCGTCGGGGGCGCTCCGGCAGTCCGGCGGCTGAGCGGCCCCGCAGCCGTTGGGCAGAACGCCCGTGGCCGCCCACGCGCACGAGGCCGTCCTGGCTTGTGACGAGCTCTCGCCAAACAGGTCTTGCGCCGCCTGCACGGTCGCCAGGGCCGCAGTTTCGAAGTCGGCGCGCTCGCCAAGGTATTGGGTGAGGGCCTGATACCAGACCTTTTCGGACGCCTCCCAGCCCATCGGATTGTCGACCACCGCACCCGAGCTGTCGTTGCGCCCGCCTAGCGTCATCAGGTACCAGGCATTGGCCGGCACGCCCGCGTTGCGGTGCATATCGTCGCCGAGCGGCGCCACCGCAGGTGTGGGCGCTGGCTTGCCGAGCCCCGAGACATGGTCGGGCTGCCCGGTTTTTTGTGGATGCGAGAGGTCACGGTAGGGAGCGCCGCCCGGTCCGACGCCCTCGCCGATGGTGACGTTGTTGGCGTCGTCGGGCTGCTCGCTGTGCTCGACGAAGCAGGCGAAGATGTCCGCGATGGCCTCGCTGAGCGCGCCCGGTTGCTCGGCCTGCTCCAGGCGCGCGCTGTAGTCGACGACCGCATGCGTGAACTCGTGCGCGACCACGTCGAGCGCAGCCACACCCGGAAAAGCGCCGCTGGAACGGTCGGAGAACAGGAACTGTGCTTCGTCGGGATCCCAGGCGCTGCCAGCTGCGTCGCCGAGATCGGAGCCGACGTGAACGGTCGAGTAGATGTGCTGGCCCAGACCGTCGAACGAAACCCGCCCGAGCGTGCTCGCGAAGTGGTCGTAGGTCACGGTCATGAAGTAGTGGGCGTCTACTCCGGCCGCATCCCAGGCGTTCGGGTTCGGCGACCTGATGAGCCTGGCCGAGTCGCCATCGGGGGCTTGCGTGTCGATGCTGCGGCCCATGTCCTGCAGTGCGAAATCCAGGACCCCGTCGCTGCGCAGCACGTTGTCCGAGACCTCGAACGTCCTGCGATCGCCGCGCAGGCCGACTCCGCTTCCCGCGGCCGCGCGCGTGTCGTTGTGGCGGCCCAGGACGTCGCCTCTCTCGGCGTCGATCATGTAGTCGGCTGCGAGGACGCGCGCGTTCGCGACCCGGAGGCGGATGTGATAGGCCGGGCGCGGCTGCGTGCCGTCGGCAAACAGGACCGGCTCCGGCATCCCGGCGGGACGGAGGTCGGTGGACAGGGCGGACGGCAGCGCGGCCAGCAGATCATCGGTCGCGAGCTGGACCGCGTTTGCAGGATCGATCCCGGCCCAATCGGCGAGCGCACGATCGAGGTGCGGGATGTAGCGGCCGCTCACCACCCGGATGCTGCCCTGGGCGTCGAAGTGAACCCGCAGGCCGGCCGCATACACGGGCAGCGCGCCCAGCTGCTGCACGAAGTCGACGCGCGCATGTCCGCCCACGGTGAGCTCGGCCACCGCGCTCAGCTCCGTGTCCGGATCGCCGATCAAGAACAGATCTCGATATTGCCGCAGGAACGCGAGGGCAGCCTCGGTCGGCGAGCGCCCCCAGCCGGTCATCGGGGGCGTATGGCCCGAGGCCAGCGTCGGCGAGTGAAATCGTGAATCGAAGCCCACCGTCCAGGGCGAGCCGCTGTCGCTCTCCAGGCGTCCCAGGGCGTCGCCCTGCGCGCGCGAAGGCCCCACGTGGTACGGGGTGAATTTGGGCGCCCGGTTGGTGGGCTGGCTGCCGCCGCTGCACCCGACGGCGCCTGCGCAAAGCGTGAAAAGGGCTGCACACAAGAATGACCGACTCATGGGGTTCCTCCTAGGCGGGGCCGCGAGAGCAGCGGACGGCCAAATCGGGCCCAGATCTGAATGCGACCGGCTTCGAGATCGCGGCATTGGGCGAGCGACAGCTCGACCGCGCCTGCGCTGATGACATACGCGCCGCCCTGCGAGCGCACCGCGCTCGAGCTGCCCACCCGCGCCAGCGCGGCTTCGGCGCCGGTGCCGCTGTCTCGCCGCGCGAGGGACGGCGGCGCGCCATCCTGCTCGTCC
>Ga0126376_10000355_pt1 | contig 21902 bp, 20 predicted proteins | sample PanSoiMetPlot_15_FD_92760 | JGI IMG/M metagenome (GOLD analysis project Ga0126376, IMG submission 92760) | Tropical forest soil microbial communities from Panama - MetaG Plot_15 | ecosystem: Environmental > Terrestrial > Soil > Tropical forest > Bulk soil | place: Panama | collected 2016-02-17
GCGATGGCCGGGGCGGAAGTCGAGTGTGTCATCGGCATTGATGCCATAAGCGATGGCGGCGATGTTTTTGCTTGCCGCAAGTTTGTCCAAGACAGAAAAGAGTTCGTCTTTGCAAAAATAGCAACGGTCGCTGGCATTGGCACGGTAAGACGCGTTGTCCATTTCGTGGGTTTCGACGAATTCGTGGTGAATGGAGAATTGTTGGAGGAAGGCGGCCAGTTGGTTGCGATCGTAATTCGAGTAGCTCGGAGAGATTGCAGTAACAGACAGGGCGCTCTTGTCGAGGGCCTTGTGAGCTGCCCACGCGAGATAGGCGGAATCGGCGCCGCCAGAGAGAGCGACGATGAGCGAAGGGAGTTTCGCGAGATTGGAGAGGAGTTGCGATTCTTTCTGCTCGAGAGAAAGTGAAGAAGGTTCGTCGAGACGGATTTGGATGACGGAGCTCATGGACACAAAAAGTATAGCGCAGCAACGCTGGAATAAACTAAAGGCGTAGATTCAAAATAGCGAACCTGGAGCACCCAAAGGAGCTACTTAAAGTCGAGGAGGACGTCAACGGTGCCCTTGGCGGGGTCGGCGCGGAGCCAGTGGCCGACTTCCTGGTAGTGGACAGGGAGGTCACCGAAAATCTGTGCGGGTTTGTTCTGCAGACGAGAGAGATAGGCTTCGAATTTCATTTTGTCAAAGAGTTCGCCTGGTTGGATGGGAAAGGTTTCGTGGATTTTGCGATCAGCAGCCGCGGAGAGTCCGGTGAGAACGAAGTCGGCCATTTTGAACTGCGAGCCTTCGGTAATGCGGACTTTGTAAGAGACAGTGTGCGCGGTGTCGTCGAAAGATTCGACAGGTTCGACTTTTGCATCGAGATAGCCGTGGTGGCCGTATTCTTCCTGAACGCGATCCCATCCTGAAAAGATTTTTTCGCCGTCGGCGATGTCGTTTGGTTTGACGACGAAGACAGAGTTGAGCGCGTCGGTCGGAATGATCGAGTTGCCGGACCATTGCACATCGGCGAATTGATAGACGGGGCCTGTTTCGACGGGAATATATACAGGAATTTTGTCGGGAAGTTTTTCAGTGGGAGCGCCGGTGAGGCGAACTTCGGGCGGGCCGAGCTTGAGGCGGAGAAAGCCTTTCTTGATGTAGCTTGGGCGGACTTGCTCCGTGAGAAAAGTATCAATCGTAAGGCGGGAATAAGGTTTGCCGCGGAGTTCCCCGAGATGCGCCTGGACCGCGCGGTCCTGGTCGAGAGACGGATCGCCGAAGCCGATCGAGGAGATCTGCAAAGAAGCTCCTTCGATGGTGAAGCCCTGAACATTGCCATCACCGATGGGATTTGACATCACCTGGTGCTCGACCGTTACGTCGAGTTTGTGCGTGGCCAGCAAAGATTTGATTGCGGATGCGGCTTCGTCAACAACAGGGCCGGATTGGGGGAGTGTGCCATCGAAGGCCGGATTCTGGGCGCGGATGGCGGCTGTGAGTTCAGAGTCGTCGAACCACGGGATATTGTCGAAGAAAACGGGCAACAGGGAATTTTCGACGACGTGAAAGTTTACGGTGACCTGATCGCCACGCGTGTGGAAGTCGTATTTGACGTTGGCAAAGAGGCCCGTTCGCACGAGTTTGTCGGCTGCCGCTTGCAAGGCATCGCGATCGACTGGGGTGTTTAGTTGAAGCTCGGTGATGGCGATGATTTGGGGTTCGGTTAGTCTTTTGAACCCGTCAATGTGGATTTCGTGGAGGGCGGCGGAAGCCGGGGCGGGGGATTGCGCGAACAACGAAGAGGAAAGAAACAGAAGCGCGCAGGACGCGAAGAGGTGCGAGACCTGAAGCCTGGAAAGCATAGAGATAGTCTAGCGGAAAAAGGCGCGGGCTGCGGAACGGTAGTAATCTACTCGACCGTTACGGATTTGGCGAGATTACGGGGTTGATCGACGTCGCAACCGCGGCGGACGGCAATATGATAGGAGAGAAGTTGCAGTGGAATGATCTCGAGCAACGGAGAAAGAAGCTCTGGGGCAGGCGGTAGAATGATCGTGTGGCTGGCTACAGAGCGGGCGAGGTGATCACCGGCAGTTACGACGGCGATGACGATGCCATCGCGCGCCCGAACTTCCTGCATATTCGAAACGGATTTTTCGTAAAGAGTGACACTCGCGGGATCAGACTCGTCGCGTGTGGCGAGAACGACGACGGGAAGATTTTCATCGATGAGGGCATTGGGGCCGTGCTTCATTTCGCCCGCGGGATAGCCTTCGGCGTGAATGTAGGAAATTTCCTTCAGTTTGAGCGCGCCTTCGAGGGCAATGGGATAGTGGATGCCGCGGCCAAGATAGAGGAAATCAGTACAACGGAAGAATTGGCGCGCGAGGGATTCATAGAACCCAGTTTCTTCGGCTTGAAGAACAGTTTCCATCTTGTGCGGGATGCGTGCAAATTCCTGCAAAAGCGTCTTTGCAGCCTCCGAAGAGAGAGAGCCGCGGATTTCACCGAGGTGCATGGCAAGCAAGAGGAGCGCAGTGAGCTGCGAGGTAAATGCTTTCGTGGAAGCGACGCCAATTTCGGGGCCGGCGTGAGTGATGATGGAGCCCGCGGCTTCGCGCGTGATCATCGATCCGACTACGTTGCAGATGGCAAGAGTCGGAGAACCCTTTTGTTTGGATTCGCGCTGGGCGGCGATGGTGTCAGCCGTTTCGCCGGATTGGCTGATGCAAACGGTGAGTGTTTTTGCGTCCACGATGGGATCGCGATAGCGATATTCGCTGCCGTAATCCACTTCGACAGGGAGGCGCGCTAGGCGCTCGATCATAAATTTGCCTGCGAGGCCCGCGTGCCAGCTTGTGCCACAGGCCACGATGCGGACTTTGTCGAACGCGCGGAATTGCTGTTCTGTGAGGCCGAGGTCACCGAGATAGATTTTCCCTGTATCGCGGGAAATGCTGCTGAGAAGAGTGTCGCGAACGGCGCGCGGTTGCTCGAAGATTTCCTTCTGCATGAAATGCTTGTAGCCGCCCTTTTCCGCCATAATGGGATCCCAGGCGACGTGATGAGGTTTGCGCTCGACGGGCTTGCCAGCGTGATCCATAACGCGGACGCCGGACTGCGTGAGGACCGCGATATCACCATCGGCGAGGAAGAAGATGTTTCGCGTGTGCTCTAAGAGCGCAGGAATATCACTGGCGACGAAGAATTCGCTTTCACCCAGGCCGACGACGGCAGGTGGTCCCATGCGGGCGGCTACGATCTTGTGAGGATCGCGTGCGGACATGAAGACGAGCGCATAGATTCCGCGGAGCTGGTTGAGAGATTTGCGGACGGCGTCTTCTAACGGAACGCCGCGCTGGGAATTTTTCTCGACGAGATGCGCGACGATTTCTGTGTCGGTTTCGGTTACGAACTTGTGCCCTTCGCGCTGGAGCTGTTCCTTCAGCTCAAGGTAGTTTTCGATAATGCCGTTATGAACGACGACAATTTCGCCGGTGCAATCGCGATGAGGATGCGCATTTTCTTCGGTCGGTCGGCCATGCGTGGCCCAACGAGTGTGGCCAATGCCGTAGGTGCCCTCAAGCGGCGACTTTTGAATAACTTCTTCAAGATTGCGGAGTTTGCCGGATGCGCGGCGAATATCGAGCTTACCGCTGCCATTGACGACAGCGATGCCGGCAGAATCGTAGCCGCGATATTCGAGCTTGCGAAGGCCTTCGATAACGACAGGAACGATCTTTTTCGGGCCGATGTACCCGACAATCCCACACATTTAGAGAACTCCTCTATTGATAGAAAAGCGTAGCACGGGGAAGTTGACGGACGACAAATCGAAAGATGAAATGTGGCGAATCGTGCAAAAGCGAGCGCGCTTCGAGCGAAGGCTAAGGACACTAATCGACGATTTCGAAGCGGAATTCTTCAATGACTGGGTTGGTGAGGACTTCTTTAGAAATGCGCTCGGTTTGCGACTGAGCGTCCTCTCGCGTGAGGCCGTCGAGATTGATAACAAAGAACTTGCCCTGGCGGACGTCTTTGACGGCGTTGTAGCCAAGACCGGAGAGGGCATGCTGAATGGTTTGCCCTTGCGGATCGAGGACGGTGCGCTTCGGCATAACCCAAACGTGTGCTTTCATGCGGGGATTATAGCAGAACGGCCCGTCCCGGAATGCGGCCCCTACAAGGCAGTCGATTTTTGTGAAGGCTCGAATGCGAAAGCGTGGGTAAAGCTAGCGTCGATAAGAGAGAAGAGTTCGGCTTCGGAGAGGCCCATTTGATGGGCATTGTGATATTCGGAGGCGAGGTCGGTGTGGAACATGGTGGGATCATCGGTAGAGAGAGTCACGGGGATGCCGTGGCGGAGGAGTTGCGGAAGCGGATGGGCTTCGATGGTTGCGCTGGGCTGAGAAAGTTGGCGAGCGAGAGCGCCAGTGAGAATGTTGCTACCGGGGCAGAGTTCGAGAGGGATGCGACGGTCAGCAAGGAGGTCCATGAGGGATGGATCGTGGATGGCGGCAATGCCATGGCCGATGCGTTCGACGTTGAGAAGTTCAACTGCTTCGCGGATTTTTTCTGGACCGCCGATTTCGCCCGCGTGCATGAGGAGATGAAGGCCAAGGGAAGAAGCCGAATTATAGACGCGGCGGAAGTCGGCGGTTGGGACACTGAGCTCATCGCCACCGATGCCGAAAGCGATGATTTTCTTTGAAGCGCAGGTGCGCGCGGCGTAGACGACTTGTTGGGCCGCGTCTGGCCCAAATTGACGGACAGCATCGAAAATCCAAAAGAGTTTGAGGCCACGTGATTCGAATGGTTCAACCGCGCGAAGAACGGCTTCGAAGTTTTTCTCCGGGCTTTGGCTCCGGCGAAGCATCACCCCGACGGAGAGAGTGACTTCCGCGTAGACGACGTTCTGCGCGAGAAGCTGCTCGGCGAGGTTTTGTGCAATCAGAGCGTAGTCTTCGGGCGTGCGCAAGAAAGAAGTGACCCATTTGAAGGCGTCGAGGAAGCCGAGGAAGTCTGTATATGAATAGCGGCGGCGGGCACCTTCTTCGCTGATTGGCGCGCCGTGACGAGCGGTGAGCTCTGAAACGATTGCCGGGCGAATGCTGCCTTCGAGGTGGATATGTAGTTCGGCCTTGGGAAGAGAAAGAATATTCTTGGGGAAAGGGCGTTCGCTCATACGGAAATGACTAACGGGGGAGTTGGGGCTGGCCGGCGTTTTTCCAGGCAGTAAGCCAGAAAGAGCCGACGTCTGTAGAGGCGTCGGAAAGCTGACGAATCAGAATTGCAGCGGCTTGGTTGTAGAAGCGGTCGTAGTATTCGTCGGTGTAGGAATTGAGGCCGCGGCGGGAGTTGCGATCGGCGAAAAGAATAGTTTCGAGCCAGCTATGGGAACGAAGACACGCTTCGAATGCGTAGTCCGTGGGATCGGAAACGAACATTGCATCATTCGGGCGCATGGGGAAAAAGGAGCCATACCGGTCGATGAGGGTTGTGCCAAAGCGATCGTTAACGCCGAGCTGGTTGGTGAGCCGGCCGTCGTTGTTGTCTGTGGTATTGAATGGATCGTGTGCAGCCGCAACGTAATTCGCAAGAATTGCGGCGTTGAGACGAGCTTCATCCCACTTGCCGGCACGCATGGCATCGGTCAGTTTTTCGCTGTAGACACCGATCTGCCAGGGAAGCAGGCCGTTGGCTTCGAGCTTAGCGCGGCCGAATTTCAAGACTGCAGCTTTGTAGTTGCGCGGGATCGCGTCGAAGGGAAAGCGGCCATATTTTTCTAGGGTGAGAAATTGAGTGCGCCGCTCATTGGGAGTTCTTGCAGCCGAGGCAGCGGGGTCGTTGACGTGCTGCAAGAGTGAGTTACGGCTGCTCTCGAAAAATGGGCGAATGTCCAGAGGAAGAGTTTCAATCGCGCGATTCACGACAAGTTTGTTGGCGTTGTTCCCCCAGGCGCGTGCCTGGAAAGGGCACAAGAGCGCCGCAAAAGAAGCTACCACCGACAACATCGCAAAAACTCGCAATTTTGAGACACAAACGCGGGGGAGCACGCGATAGCCTCTCTCTATCTTGCCGGAGGCAAATTCAGAGTGCTGCGCTTCCGGCTGTACAGGAAATAGATTACAAGTCCGATGGCAAGCCACACAAAAAATCGGATCCAATTCATGATAGGCAGACCGGCCATCAGGAGCAAGCAGGTGAGGATTGTAAGCACTGGGGCGAGTGGGCCGCCGGGAGCGCGGAAGGCGCGGTGGCGGTTGGGCTCGCGATAACGAAGGATGAGAACTCCGGTTGCGACAAGCGCAAAGGCAAAAAGCGTTCCGATGTTGGAAAGGTCGGCAAAGGTGCCGATGTCTAGCAAGCCAGCAGGAATGCCGACGACGAATCCTGCCACCCAGGTGGAGAAATCCGGCGTGAGATAGCGGCGGTGAACGCGGCTGAAGATTTTTGGAAAGAGACCGTCGCGGGACATCGCGAACCAAACGCGGGCTTGCCCGATTTGGAAGACAAGCAGAGAGCTGATCATGCCCATGAGCGCGCCGATGAGGACAATAAGACGCAGATTCGAAACGTGAAGCTTTTTGAGTGTGTTGACAACCGGAGCGGCGTCATCGAGAAGCGTGTCCCACTTCACGAGGCCAGTGAGGACAACGACCACGCCGACGTAAAGCAGCGTGCAGATGATAAGCGTAGCGATGATGCCGCGTGGGAGGTCGCGCTGCGCGTTGGTACATTCCTCGGCAGCTGTGGAGACAGAATCGAAACCGATGTATGTGAAGAAAACGATGGAGCCGCCGGTGAGAATGCCGGGCCAGCCATTGGGTGCGAAAGGCCGCCAGTTCGATGGATGGATAAATTTTGAAGCAAAGGTGATGAAGGCGAGGATGGCGATGATTTTCACCAGCACCATGATGTTGTTCGTTTCGGCGGACTCACGAATGCCGCGCACGAGAATAACCGTGAGAATCATCACGATGATGAAGGCAGGCCAGTTGAAGCCGAAGTGCCAGCCAGGACCGTAAATCATGTTGCCTTGAAGATCGGGAAGACCGGAGGGGAGATAGGCGGGGGAGATCCACTTCGGGTCGGGATGTAAGCCGAACCAGTCGAGCAGGTCGACGAGGTGTGCAGAGAAGCCGACGCTGACGGCCATGTTGCTGACAGCATATTCGAGGATCAAATCCCAACCAATGATCCAGGCGATGATTTCGCCCATCGTGGCGTAAGTATAAGTGTACGCGCTGCCGGCGATGGGAATCATTGCGGCAAGTTCGGCGTAGCACACCGACGCGAAGCCGCACGCGATTGCGACGAGCACGAACGAAAAAGCGATCGCTGGTCCGGCACCGGGCCGGCCGAAGGACGCGCTGTGGTGAACAAGGTATTGGAGGAGTGGCGCGTTCAGGATGGAAGAGGTCTGGAACTTTTGGCCAGCGATGGCCGTGCCAACAATGGTGAAGATGCCCGAGCCGATGACGGCGCCGATGCCGAGTGACGTGAGACTCAGCCAGCCGAGGGATTTCTTGAGGCGAAGTTCGGCGCCTTCGCAATCGGAAATAAGTTGGTCAATGTTTTTGCGACGGAAAAGGGATGAAGCCACTCAGGCTCTCCGAGCGCGTCCGGATGATGCGAAGCGTTCCCCTGCGTGCCGGAAGCGATGTTAGATGCGAGCCACACTTTATCGTGAGAATGGGCGGGGCGCAACTTGGAGGAAAAAAAGAGTCGGTTCAGAAAGCCGGCCTACGAAACGACTAGGCAGGTTGGAGTTGGGCGTAGCGCTCGATGAATTTCTTGGTGCCGCGGCCGGGGAAGCTGACGGAGAGGCGGCGGTCGTCTTCGTCGCCTTCGACGCCGACGATGGTGCCCACCCCATATTCCGGGTGGCGCACTTTGCGACCGAGCATAGGATTTGCTTCGATGTTGCGACGGCGAATTGAAGGGCTGCCGAAGCTGCGGCTTTCGGAACGCTGGCGTGGTGTGGCGGAGCGCTGCGTTGCTGGCGGGCCACCGCGGACGCGACGAACGAATTCCTCGGCAGAGTAAGAATATTCGGGGTCGGGTTCGTAGCGGCGCGTCTGACCGATTTCCGCCAGCGAGCCGCCGACGGTGTCAACAAGCTCGCTGGGAATTTCAGAGAGAAAACGCGACGGCTGCGAGGCACGGAGCTGCTGCTCATTGCCGAAAATACGACGGTAGACGGCGCGAGTTAGCGTAAGCGTTTTGCGCGCGCGGGTCATTCCGACATAAACGAGGCGACGTTCCTCTTCGACGCCTTTTTCTTCGTTGATAGACCGGCCGTGCGGGCAGATGCCTTCTTCCATGCCGGTAAGAAAGACGTGGTCGAATTCGAGGCCCTTGGTGCTGTGCAGCGTGATGAGCGTGACGCCGGGCTTGTCTTCGAAGGAGTCGGCATCGCTGACCAGCGCGGCGGCATCGAGAAAATCGGTGAAAGATTCACCAGCGTCCATGCTTTCGGCGACGGCGCGGGTTAGCTCTTCCAGGTTTTCGATGCGGGCAACATCGTCGGGTGTGTTGCGGTCGCGGAGCATACCCATGTAGCCGGTCTCGTCAAGCACATAACGCAGGAAGTCTGCAGGCTCGCGATCCTTGAGTGCTTGTTGGAGGCGGAGGATGAGTTCGGAGAACGCGCGGACAGGAGCAGTGGCGCGGCCAGCCGAACCGCCAGCAAGGAACATTTCAATGGTGGACCAGAGTGTTGCGTTGTTTGTTTTGGCGAAATCGCGGAGGGCATCAAGCGTGGTCTTGCCGATGCCGCGCGGGGGAACGTTGAGGACGCGCAGAAGGGCGATGTCGTCCTCGGGATGCATGGCGAGACGGACGTAGGCGAGCGCGTCTTTCACTTCGGCGCGATTGTAAAAGCTGAAACCGCCAACAAGTTTGTAGCGCAGGCCACGGCGACGGAAGAATTCTTCAAAAGCACGAGATTGAAAGTTTGTGCGGTATTCGACAGCGCATGTCTGATTGAAATCGTCGTCGAGGATTTTTTGCAGTTCGCCAGCGACGAATTCGGCTTCGGCTTGCGCGTCGCGCGCTTCGAAATAGCGGAGATTTTCTCCGGTGGGCGATTCGGCTTTGAGCGTTTTGCCGAGGCGATCCGGATTGTTTTTTACGACGGCCCCGGCTGCGTCCAGAATATTTTGCGTGGAGCGATAATTTCGTTCGAGGCGGATGATGCGCGCGGCGGGAAAATCCCGAGAAAAACTGAGAAGGATGGAAACGTCCGCGCCGCGCCAGCGGTAGATGGATTGGTCTTCGTCGCCGACGACACAAATGTTTTGCTTTGGACCGGTGAGCAGTCGGAGGAGATCGTACTGGACACGGTTCGTGTCCTGGTATTCGTCGACGTGAATGTATTGAAAGCGCTGCTGCCAACGCTCCCGAACGTGGGGAGATTCACGCAGGAGTCTTGCGGAACGGAGGAGCAGATCGTCAAAGTCGAGTGAGCTACTTTGCGCGAGGAGCTTTTCGTAGGCTTCGAAAATGTCGGCGACTTTGCGGCCATCAGGGCTAAAGGCTTCAGCGCGAATCTGTGCGGGTGATTGGCAGTGATTTTTCGCATAACTGATTTGGCTCAGGACGTTGCGCGGGGTAAGAGTTTCGTCACTGATGTTAGGCCGGGACATTGCGAGTTTGACGGCAGCGAGCTGGTCGTCGTCGTCGAAGATGGCGAAGTTATAGGGCAGGCCGGCGGCTACGGCTTCACGCCGAAGCAAGCGCGCGCACAAGGAATGAAATGTCGAAAGCCAGGGGCGCTCTGGCGGAATGCCTGCGCGAAGGAGAAGATCGGAGACGCGTGTTTGCATCTCTTCGGCGGCTTTGTTTGTAAACGTGACGGCGAGAATGTTTTCGGCCGGGACACCATTTGAAATGAGATTTGCCATTCGAAACGTAATGGCGCGCGTTTTGCCTGTGCCTGCACCTGCCAGAATCAGTAGCGGGCCTTCCGTTGTTTCGGCGGCAAGACGTTGTTCCGGATTTAGTTGATCGAGGAGAGAGGGCATCGGGTCCGTTCGAGAGAAATTTTGGCGCAATCAATGTTAGCTAACGAAAGTGGAGTGCGCAAACGAGAGCTGTGGAAGAGAAGTCGAGCGAATCTGAAGACTCAAATTAGTTCGAGCTGGCGCGGCTTAAATCGATGTCGAAAAAGAGCAGGCCGTGATTCTTCTCGAGCGCGACCAGCTCAGGAATGTAGAGGCGAGCGTTAGTCAGCAGCTCGAATTGGCCTTGCATGTCGAAATAGAGCAAGCCTTGCGCTGTACTATGCGGCGCAACGACGCCGTCTTTGAAACCGGCTTCTTCAGCGGACTTTTGCAGTTCAACCCAGTTCTTGTCGTGGCCGACTTTAGTGGAAGAGGGCAGCGGAAACGGAAGCCGGGTTCGCTTCGAGGGATCTTTTACCTTTGAAGTAAAAACAACATCGGCGACATCGCCCGAAGTGAGCGTTGGAAGTTCCTGGCGGCTTTCATCTTCGAGAACGAGCGACAGGCGAATGCGATTGATGTTGACGCGAATGCTCTCTGCGGTTTCGTTGCGGAACATTACGCGGATGGCGAGGACTCCAGAAGCGTATGGGTTCTTCTTGGGGAATGCGGATTTGTACTGGTCAGCATGAGTCCAAGGTTCGGCCGCGATGGTCATGCCCTCGTGAGAATCGAGGGCTGACGTGCGCATGGGAGGTTGCTGCGGTTGCTGTTGTGCAAAGGAAATCGAAAAAAGCTGTAAGGCAGCACAGGGAATGGCAAGCGCGGCTTTTCTCATGCGTTTATAATAGACTTTTTCCATCTTGACGCCTTCGATTCCTGGGGTGGGGCGTAGGGTTGCCCTGTGCGCATGCGGTAGTGCGGGAATGAGGCAGACCGGAGCCCGAGTTCGTGTATTTCGTTTACAGCCTGTTGATGGCGATCGCCGCGCTGTTGTTGACGCCTTACTGGATCATTAAAGGGATTAAGCAGGGAAAATATCTTTCGAATTTGGGTGAGCGGTTGGGTTTTTCTTTTCCGGGACTGGAAAAGCTGCCCAAGGAGCGGCCAGGAGCAGTTTGGCTGCACGCAGTCTCTGTTGGAGAGGCTTTGTCCAGCGTGGCGCTCGCAAAGCAGTTGAAAGAGCGCTATCCGCAGCGGCCGCTGGTTGTTTCGACGACGACGATTACAGGACAAGCTATCGCGAAAGAGCGGATGCCATTTGCGGACGCGGTGATTTATTTTCCGCTCGATTGGGCCTTTTGCGTAAAAAAGGCTCTTGCGGGGGTGCAACCGGCGATCGTGATTGTGCTGGAGACGGAGATTTGGCCGAATTTTTTGCGGGAAGCAAGCCGAAACGAAGTGCCGGTGGTTTTCGTGAGCGGAAGGATTTCCGACCGCAGTTTTGCGCGTTATCAGAAATGGATGGGCTTGTTTGGGTTTTATTTGCGTCCCCTGATGAAAAGCGCGCTCAGATTTGCTTCCGTGTTTCTGATGCAAAGTGAAAAAGACGCGGAAAGGATTCGAGAGCTGGGCGCGCCGGCGGACAGAGTGGAAGTCAGCGGAAACGTGAAGTATGACCAGGAGTTGCCGAAGACAACGCCGATAGCGGAGTGGTTGGAGAGGGAAGTCGAGGCCAAAGGGCGGCGGCCGCTGATTGTTGCGGGAAGTGTGGTTGCGAACGAAGAACCGCTCGCGCTAATTGCTTTTGGTGTTTTGCAAGGCGAGCATCGTAATGCGCTTCTAGTGCTTGCGCCGCGCAAGCCGGAGCGGTTCGACGCGGCAGCCCAATACATTGAGGATTCGCACCAGGAATTCATCAAACGATCCCAGATTGCCGTGGCGTCGCCCTCGGGCGCTCAGAACGGCGAATTCTCTGAGCTGCCGACGGGCGTTGCGGTCATTTTGCTGAATAGTATTGGCGAGTTGGCGTCGCTCTATAGAATCGGGGACGGTGCATTTGTTGGTGGATCGCTGGTGGAGTCCGGCGGCCACAACATTTTAGAACCGGCGTCGTTTGGAAAGGTCCCGGTTTTTGGCCCTTCGATGGAGAATTTTGCGGAGATGTCGCGGCGATTTATTTCTGCCGAGGCCGCGGTGCAAGTGGAAAGTCCCGAGGACGCAGGAGTAACGTGGATTGAATTGCTCCGTTCGCCGGAGCGAATGAAGAAAATGGGGGACACGGCAAAGCGATTGGTGGAAGAAAGCCGCGGCGCGACAGTGCGGGCATTGGCGGAAATCGAAAAGCAGTTGGCAGGATCGCGGCGGAATTGAATGAATCTGCCGCTGCCAATTCGCATGCTGCTTTGGCCAGTCTCGTTAATCTATGGACTCATAACAAGATACAGGGCGCTTCTTTACGAAAAGGGAGTCTTTAAAGCAAAAAGATTGAAAACGCCGGTCATCAGCGTAGGAAACGTAACAGTTGGCGGAACTGGCAAAACGCCAATGGTCTTGTACCTGGCTGAAAGATTTTTGTCAGAGGGGAAAAGTGTTGGCATTTTAAGCAGAGGATATCGCGGTGTTGATGGGACTAGCGACGAAATCGAGATGCTGAAAAGGCGACTCGCGGGCCGAGTCATTTTTGGTGTGGGCGCGGACAGATTTGAAGAGGGCAGCAAGATCGAGCGAGAAAATCCTGTGGACGTGTTTCTACTCGATGACGGATTCCAGCATCTTCAGCTTGCACGTGACGTGGACATCGTTCTGTGGGATGGAACAAAGAAGTTTCGGCGCCAATGGTTGCTGCCATCCGGGAGCCTGCGCGAGCCGATCTCGGCGATTGGCAGGGCGGATGTGTTAGTTGTGACAAGAAGAGACGGAAATGCCGTCGCACAGAGGGACGACTCCTACGCTGGCACGGCATTTGCGGCTCAAACGAAGTTACTAGGTTTTCGAAAGATCCAAGCGGGTGCAGTGCCCGGACCTATCGAGAGTTCCATAATGGGGCCAGCATTTGTGTTCTGCGGAATCGGCAACCCACAGGCGTTTTTCAATGATCTGAGACGCTGGGGAATTGAACCCGTTGGAACAATGAGCTTTCGAGATCATCATTGCTACACAAAGGAAGATGCGGCACGACTGACGGACAGTGGACATTGGGCCGGTGCGGCCTGTTTCGTCACCACGGAAAAAGATCAGCAGAATCTCAACGGAGTCGATTTTGGGGAATGGCCAGTTTTCGTGGCTGTGATTTCACTTGAGCTGAACCGCGATCGAGAGTTCGACGCTAAGATTCGGCGACTGTTGAGTGAGAGAAGGAGCGGAATGGCGTGAGAGTCCTGATCCGAGCGACGAATTGGGTGGGCGACGCGATTATGGCGTTGCCGGCACTGCGAGCCGTGCGGGCAAAATTCATCCAGGCGGAGATTAGCATTCTGGCACGGCCGTATGTCTTGGATATCTACCGCGATCAGGAAATTGCAGACGAATTGATTGCTTATGATTGGACGGGGGAGCACCAGGGTTTTTGCGGACGGGCAAGAATGGTTGGACAGCTGCGCGAGCGACAATTTGACGTCGCGCTGCTGATGCAAAATGCGTTTGATGCGGCGTGGCTGGCATGGCGAGCCAAAATTCCGGAGCGAATCGGATATGCACGCGATGGAAGAAGTTTTCTTCTGACGAAAGCAATCCCAGTGCCGAAGCCCGGGGAGATTCCATCTCATGAGAAATTTTACTATTCGGAATTGGTTAGGAGAGCCGGCTTTATCGAACGCCTGACAGAAGTGCCGTGGATTGAGTTGAAGGTTTCTGAACACAGGCGACAAGCCGCGGAAGGGTTTCTAGTGGACAATGGCGCCAAAAGGGGACGCAAGCGAATTGCGGTGGGAGCGGGGGCTTCGTATGGTTCGGCAAAGTGCTGGCCGCCGGAACGATTTGCGGAAACGCTGAACAACATAGGCCAAACGGGCGATACGGAGGTAATTCTATTCGGGACAATCAGCGAACAGGGAGTTTCGGACGCGATCGCGGCTGGGCTCAAGAGCAAGCCGATTGATCTAACGGGGAAAACCCGGATTGCGGATTTGCCCGCACTGCTTTCGTGTTGCGATCTATTTATTGGCAATGACTCGGGCGCCATGCACGTTGCTGCGGCTGTTGGATTGCCGGTTGTTGCCGTGTTCGGGCCGACGGATCCGGATGGGACCGCGCCGGTAACCGCAAAGTGCACGGTTGTACAAGAAAAGCCATACTGCAGCCCGTGTTTTTTGCGGCGCTGCCCGACGGACCATCGTTGCATGAAATCCGTAACTCCGGCGATGGTGCAGGAAGCGGCAAGATTTCAATTGACGGCGGTGGCTTCTGCCTGACGACAGCCCTTTGAGACCTGCGGTTTTTCTCGATCGAGATGGAACAATTCTTGAGGAGCTTGGGTATTTGAATCACCCAAGCCGATTTCGCATGCTGCCGGGGGTTGCGGCGGCAATCGCAAGACTGAATGCCGCAAGCTTTCCGGTCATCGTAGTTAGCAACCAGTCGGGGGTTGGACGGAAATATTTTCCAGAGAGTGTGGTGATGGAAATCAACGGGCTGATGCAAAAGGCATTGGAACTGGAAAATGCACGCCTGACTGCGATTTACTATTGCCCGCACGCCACGGCGGACGAATGCGATTGCCGCAAGCCAAAACCGGGAATGGTCGAGCGAGCGGCGAGAGAGCATAACATTGACCTGGCGCGATCCTACTTTGTCGGTGACAGGCGCTCGGACGTCGAGTTGGGCCACAATGTGGGCGGGCGAAGTATTTTGGTACGCACAGGTTATGGCGAAGGCGAGTTTACATGGCATGTTGCGAGTTGGGTGCGCAAGCCGGATTTTGTGGCTGCGAACTTGGGTGAAGCGGTGAACTGGATCCTGGGGAAAAAAGGATGAAGCGAGCCAAATCGAATCTAGATGCGGAGCAAGCCGTCGACCTGGTGCGCCTTGCGGAAATCGTCGAGCAGTTCAGCGGCAAGAAAGTCGTGATGTACGGCGATTTTGTGGCGGATGAGTTTCAGTACGGCGACATTTCACGTGTGTCGCGGGAAGCTCCGGTTTTGATTCTGAAGCATCGTGAAACGAGGTTTGTGCCGGGCGGAGGAGCGAACGCGACGAACAATTTGGCGGCGCTTGGAGCGAAAGTGGTCCCGGTGACTGCGGTTGGCGACGACGCTGCCGGTGATGGGCTCGTTGAGTTTTTTCGCGGGCTAGGAGTGGATACCTCGGGAATTTTGCGCGTGGTGAATTGGACGACTCCGACCAAGACGAGATTTCTTGCGGGATGGGCGCATACGACAGCGCAGCAGGTGCTTCGCGTGGACCGGGAGCCTATGGAGAAATTAGCAGAAAAGGCAGAAAAACAACTTGCCGCAAAGCTGCTGGCGAAGGCGAAGAGTGCGGACGCGCTGGCGGTATCTGACTACGGCTTTGGCTCCGCGACTCCTGATAGTGTTCGGGTGGCGCGTAGGAAGCTTAGAAAAAATACACCTGCGACATTGGACGCACGTCAAGGGCTTACGCGCTATGCGAACAGTGGAATCGTTTCGGCCACTCCCAATGAGGCGGAGTTAGAAGCGCTGCATCATACGGCGATCGGAAAAAATCTGAAGGAATTGGAACGCTGTGGGCGTTCCACGCTTGCGGCCATGAAAATGCAATCGCTGCTTGTCACCCGTGGGCGCGATGGGATGGCACTGTTTGAAAAAAACGGTGCCAGGTTCACAAACATATCTGTGCATGGGAGCGACCAAGCAGTGGACGTGACTGGCGCGGGTGATACGGTGCTGGCTGCGTATACGTTGGCGCTGGCCAGTGGCGCTACTGCGCTGGAAGCGGCGCATATCGCGAATATTGCAGGTGGACTAGTCGTGATGAAACGTGGAACGGCCACAGTTTCGCGAGCCGAGTTACTTGAAGCAATACGACGCGAAGGATCGGGCGCGTAGAGAATGCCCGAAACTAGCAAGAAAATATTGAATCGAACCGCGCTTCGCGGGATTTCCGCCAAACTACATGAAGCGAAGAAAACGATCGTTCTTGCAAATGGATGTTTTGACACGCTTCACGTTGGGCATGTTCGGTATCTTGAAGGCGCGAAAGCGGAGGGCGACGTTCTAATCGTGGGAGTAAACGCCGATTCCAGCGTTTGCGCTCTAAAGGGCCCGGGACGACCGATTCTGGATGAGCGCGCGCGAGCACGGCTCGTGGCAGCAATTCGTGCGGTCGACTACGTTGTAGTTTTTGAAGAACCATCCGCGGAAAAACTGCTCAAAGAATTGCGCCCCCACGTCCACGCAAAGGGCACAGACTACACCGAAAAAACCGTTCCTGAACGTGCGACGGCAGAAAGATTGGGGATTCGAAGCGCAATCGTTGGTGACGCCAAGGACCACTCCACGCGCGACTTGATCGAGTCTGTTCGCAAGGCGCCGCATGGCTGAGCCAAAGTTTCTCGTTGTTCGGTTGGGCTCGCTGGGAGACATTGTTCACGCTTTTCCAGCCGTCGCGGCGCTGAGAGAAACATTTCCAAATTGCAAAATCGTGTGGCTCACCCATCCACGATGGCGGGAGTTGGTTTCGTCTGCAGGCCTCACGACCGAGATTTGGGAAGTGGAGACGCGATCGTTTGCGTCGGTGCGTGAGATTCGCCAGAAGATACAAGAAGAGAGTTTTTCTGCTGCGATTGATTATCAGGGACTTTGGAAATCGGCGTCGCTTCCTTTCTTAAGCCGAGTGTCGCGACGAATCGGATTTTCTTCGGGGAGCGTACGAGAATTTGGCGTACCACTGCTTTACACTGACCAAGTACACACGCGGAGCGTGCACGTCGTGGACATGAATGGAGAACTCTCCATGTACGCGGGAGCCACAAAGCCGACAGCGTGCTTTTCAATGACCGTTTCGCCTGAGGCGAGAGCAACTGTTCGTGGAATGCTCAACTCCAATTCGATTGAAGATTACATTGTGTTGAGTCCCGGCGGCGGATGGATTTCGAAGTGCTGGCCCGCGGAAAGATTTGGAGCGCTAGCCTCGCGTTTGCGAAGCGAATTAGGTGTGCGTTGTGTGATTAATTACGGCCCTGGAGAAGAGAATCTTGCTGAACAGGTTGACACTGCATCTGGAGATGCGGGGCCCGTGTCGTATAGCGGAACATTTGGTGAGCTGATGGCGCTTTTGCGAGGGGCAAGGTGCGTCATTGCGGGAGACACGGGGCCGATGCATCTCGCAGACGCGCTCGGAGCAAAAGTTGTGGCGATCTTTGGGCCGACTGATCCTGAAAGAAACGGGCCTTATCTGGGGAGATTGACGGGGAGAACCATTGTTCTGCGCGTTGAAGATGTGGAACCTACCTACAAAAGAGAAGACGCGACGCATCCTTCTTTGTTGCGAATAAGCGTGGAACAGGTTCTTGAAGCCGCACGCAAACTGGAGGCGCAGTGAAGCGTGACATAGCCACATGGTTCGCGCTTTGGCGAGTGCGACTCGGCTATTTGGTAGCGATTGTCGTTTTGTTTTTTGCGAGGCCGAACCCAAAAAGCATTGCGATTGGAGCTGCAATCGGGGTTTTTGGTTTGTGGCTTCGGGCATATGCGGCGGGTTTCTTGAAAAAACAGGAAGTGCTGACGACTGCTGGCCCCTACGCGTTCACGCGCAATCCGCTCTACTTTGGCAGTTCGATTTTAGCGGTTGGGGCCGCTTGGGCGATGCATTCGTGGATTTCTGCTGCGACGCTCGGAATCTATTTTGCTATCGTCTATTACGTTGTAATGCGCAGAGAGGAAGGCGAACTGCTCGGCCATTTTGGGGGCGATTTCGAACGGTATGCGAAAAGTGTGCCGTTGTTTTTCCCCCGGCTGGTTCCTGCGAAAACGGTAGAGGACAGCGCCGGAGCTTTTTCGTTTGCGCAGTACAAGAAAAATCATGAACAACAAGCGGCCCTTGGCTTTCTCTTCTTACTCTTTCTTCTCTTCGGGATTTGGGCGTTGAGACTGCGCATGCACTGGTCCTGAGGAAATATCACGGCAGTCCAGGAAGCAGGAAATTTCCAGCTTTTCTCCGTCGGTAAGAACGTGAATGGCCCCGTTGCGATCCGTGCGCAGTATGCTCACTCCAGCGGTTTGCAATCGTTCCAAAAGCTCCTTACTTGGATGGCCATAGGGATTTTGTTCACCGGCGGAAATGATCGCTAGTTGCGGGTGGACCGCTGTAAGGAATTCGGGAGTTGTCGAGTTCTTGCTTCCGTGATGACCAACTTTGAGCACGTCTGATTGCAGTTCGCTCTTAGGGTTCTCCGACAAGATCGTGGCTTCAGCCTGCGCTTCCGCATCGCCGGCAAGCAAGAAGCTGCGGTGTCCATATTGAATGTGGAACACAAGAGAATCGTTGTTTCTAGCGGAAGTGTAGATTTCGCGGGAGTCTTTCTCAGGCCAAAGCACCTTGCATTGTGCTCCATCCCAATCGAAAGCATCTCCGAACGTCTCTTTGCGAATTGGCACCCCTTGAAAGTGCGCCAGTTCTTCAAGCTTAGCGAGTGCGGCGGACTGAACTTCGCGGCCTATCCAAAGCTCGCCGACCTTGAAGTTTTCTAGAATCGCCGTTATACCTCCGAGATGATTCTGATGCGCGTGCGTCAAAGCTACGACGTCAATTTTTTTTAATCCTCGCGACCATAGGAACGGCGAGACGGCCTCTTCTCCCGGATCTGGGGCACGCTGCGAGACGCGACCGCCATAATTGGGCGATTCGCCTCCGCCGTCAATCAGCAAAGTACGTCCAGCGGGAGAAACCAGGAGCAGTGAATCGCCTTGGCCGACATCGAGGGCTGTCAGCTCAACTTTCCCTTTCGCAAAATGCGCAGGAAACGCCTAAGTGGCGATGAAGACTGTCAGCGCTAGCAATAGAGAGGTAAAAGAAAGTGTGAAAATTCGACGGCGGGTGAATTCGGTTCGTAAGAAGACACAAACACAAATCAAGGAAGCAAAGAAAGTGAGGAAACAGCACGAGCGCAATCAGGAGCGGCAAACGAACGCTTTTCCAATTCAGACGCTTTCGGGAGACTGTTTTGGGGGCAGGACGATAAAGAGTCTGGCCACAAGACAAGCAAAAGACAGCATCCTCTGGATTTTGCGCGCCGCAATTTATGCAATAAGTCATGGCAATATGACGGCGCGATAACGCTTTCGTGGTATCGAATCTAGTATTACACTCCGCTCATCTGGAGATTGCCCTTCGATGTTTTGTCCTAACTGTTCGTGCGAACTCCCTGCTGTTGCAAAGTTCTGTGTCAAATGTGGTTCGCGCATAGAAGCACTCACAGTCGCGCCTCGGCAAGCTGCCTCTTATTGCTTGAATTGTGCCAAACCACTTGATCCACTGGACAAATTCTGCAGCTACTGTGGCCATAACGTAACAAATCTTCCGACGCAGATTGCACAGATAGCGAGTGATATTGCTAAGGAAAAATTTGAAAAGTTGGCCGATCGCTATTCTCGAATGTCAGATGATGATCTGAAACAGCTTTCCGGCGACATGAGCCAACTTACTGAAGTTGCACAAAAAGCCCTGATTAGGGAAATTGTAAAAAGAAATCTAAAGGACTCGCGTCCGACCCTAGACCAGGCAAGACCTGATGTATCCCAGCTTAAAACGCCTCAAACCGATGATTTACAGCATTGGGATTACGAAAAGATGTCCGATGAAGAGCTAGAGCAACTACGCGCAGCAGATGAAAAGCTGCATCAGCCTATTAGTCAATCATTGCGCAGCGAACTAAATCTTAGGGAATCAAAGCGCGTCCAGGCCAGCGCTGCCCCGCCATTGCCTTCGATTCAAATTGCGCAAGGGATTCAAGCCTCCACGTCCGTTGCCCCACAAAAGATTGCATCCGCCCCCTACGCAAAGTTCGTTGTCCACTTATTGCTCTCTTGTTTATTCACATCAGCTGTTATTTTTGCTCTTTTCGACGGATTCGCACGCAATACCACGAATTTCTCAGTCGAGGCATCGTCGCTTCTTCTAGCCATATTTTTCGGTTGGTTTGCGAGAACAAGTTGGAAGTCTATATCAAGCATTGAACTTGGGAATGAGCCGATGGGAAGACGTCGTGTCAGGAACTTACTAGTGACAAGTTTAGTTTTCGTTGTGCTTTATCTGGGACTGGCCGCTCTTTTAGGGACAGTAATCGGACAAAATCGAGCTGAGGCCGCTCAGCTGAACAATGATATTGACCATCAGAAGGAACTAGCCGGTCGGATAGGAAAAGCTCGCAACGCAGTTTCCGACTCAATCGCATCGTATCTCACGATGTACGCTGGAATCGAATCAGACGTAAAGGATTATTCCTCGACCCTCTTGCGCCTGAGAGATGAGATACCTGTGTACAACAGCAAATTCCCCAGCCAGAGCGAGGCGATGCGAAAATACGCGACGACAATAGGGAAAGAGATTCGTCGAAGTGAACTTTTGAAGAAGGAGATCACGAGCGCGAAGCAAATAGCCTTACTTGATGCATATCTGCAAGCCGATGCTTGGCGAAGCGAGATGATGCCATTACTCAAAGAAGAAGATGCGCTTGATCAGTCTAAGTAAAGATTCTTATTTTTCCGGATGAATCGTATTTACAGCCATTTCCCAATCGTGAGTTTTGAAAACATGCTTAACTCGCACTGACCGGAAAAGATAAGCCAACCACAAAGACGCTGGAATTACAGTCAACAGATTAAGAGCAGTGTTGTCAGGAAAATAGTTCGCATCAATAGCTATTGAGATGATTCCAAATACCACCTGCGCACCTACCAGCCAACGAAGAAGAACCAACAGATCCCAAGCCCTCACTGACAAAAGGATTGTTCCGACTGCTGTTTGAGCCAGATATAATATCAGCGAAGGAAGGACGCTCATCAGGAAGAAGGCGAACTTTTTACCGCTATCGAAATTTTCTAGAACATAACTCTGAATATTAATTGCAAAAAACACGACGGTCATCAATAGACCGCCATACAATTGCCAATAGAAAAAAAGCAGCCAACCTCCAACCTGGTTTCTCCTTGCGCGATAGCAGATAATCCACGCGAGAATTCCACCGGGGAGCGTTGGAGTCGTTGTGCTACTAGATGAGTACATTAGCCAGAACGCAGCGCTGCAGAATGAAAGCATTCGCAGATTTGCTCCGAGTAACAGACTTCGGAGTGGAATTCTGCTCTAAAAAGCCAATCGTGACAAGGCAATGGTGTATCACTTTTCCCCGCAATCGTTGAGGGGCGAATAAAGGCCGAGTGCGACGCCTCCAGCGAATGTGGCGGCGAGGCAAACCACCGGAAGTTTCACGTGCGAAGCCTTAAGTGCACGAGCGTTTCGATGTGATACGTCTGCGGAAAGAGATCGAAAAGCTGGATGGAGCCGATTTCATATTTGGGAGCGTTCGACTTTGCGCCGGTGGGCATACGTTCCGTTTGCAGGAGCACGGCAAGATCGCGCGCGAGCGTTGAGGGATCGCAGGAAAGGTAAACGATCTCTGGAGCTTGCAGCTCGGCAAGCGTAGCTGCGGCAGCCTGGCCCAGGCCCGAACGAGGTGGGTCTAGAACAATTAGATCGGGCTTCTCGTTGAATTTCTTTAGAAATTCCTCGGAGTGGACGTTATGTGATGTGATGGTGACGCCGGCCGCCTCGGCGTTGTTCCGTAGATCGCGCATGGCGGCGAGGTTTGCATCAACGCATATGACTCGTTCGAATGCTTTGGCGAGCGGAAGTGAAAAAAAGCCGACCCCCGCGTAAAGGTCAAGCCCGAGAGAGCCCTTTTTTCCTCCAACAACGGATTGTAAAAGGTCTTCGATCAGAAATCGGTTGATTTGGAAAAACGAAAGATGGCTGACGCGATAGTCAAATCCGCCTGCTTTGTGGATTAGATAGCCGGGTCCCGACAACTCAAATTTGTTTTTCTTCTGGTCGAGCAGC
>Ga0126376_10000356_pt1 | contig 21898 bp, 20 predicted proteins | sample PanSoiMetPlot_15_FD_92760 | JGI IMG/M metagenome (GOLD analysis project Ga0126376, IMG submission 92760) | Tropical forest soil microbial communities from Panama - MetaG Plot_15 | ecosystem: Environmental > Terrestrial > Soil > Tropical forest > Bulk soil | place: Panama | collected 2016-02-17
CCTCTCGCGGCACGGCACCGCATCGAGATCGAGCGTGACGCCGAGCCCACCTTTGGCGCCCATCTCGACTGCGGAGCAGGTAAGCCCCGCCGCGCCCATGTCCTGGATGGCGATCACGCAGTCCTTCGCCATGATCTCGAGGCACGCCTCGAGGAGGAGTTTTTCCGCGAAGGGATCGCCGACTTGCACGGTCGGACGCTTTTCCTCGGTTGCATCGCCGAACTCGGCAGACGCCATCGTCGCGCCATGAATGCCATCGCGCCCAGTCTTCGATCCGAGATAGACGATCGGCATGCCCACGCCCGAGGCCGCGGCGTAAAAAATTTTGTCACTTTGCGCGAGGCCTACGGCCATCGCGTTGACAAGGCAGTTGCCGTCGTAGCGGGTGTGGAAGCGCACGCAGCCGCCGACCGTCGGCACGCCGAACGAATTGCCGTAACCGCCGATGCCGGCGACCACGCCGGCGACAAGATGGCGCGTCTGTGGATGCATCGGCGCGCCGAAAGAGAGTGCGTTGAGGCAAGCGATCGGCCGCGCGCCCATGGTAAAGACATCGCGCAAGATGCCGCCGACCCCCGTCGCGGCGCCTTGATAGGGCTCGATGTAGCTCGGGTGGTTATGGCTCTCCATCTTGAACACGACGGCGAGCCCGTCGCCGATATCGATGACGCCGGCATTCTCGCCCGGGCCTTGGATGACCCACGGCGCTTTCGTCGGCAGCGTACACAGGTGGATTTTTGAGGACTTGTACGAGCAATGCTCGTTCCACATCGCGGAAAAAATGCCGAGTTCGGTGATGGACGGCTCGCGGCCGATGAGCGCGAGAATGCGCTGATACTCCTCGGCGCTGAGCCCGTGCGCGGCAACGAGCGACGGAGAAATCTTCGCGCGGTTGGTCTTGCGTGCCTTTGGCTTACGCGCTGGCCGCGTGTTGCGGACGCGCGCCGGACGTTTCGTCGTTGTCCTAGCCATCGCGGGGCGAGGGGAACCGCATCTATGCCGCCTGCTTGAAGTGATCGGCAAGTCCAGCGAACAGGCCGCGCCCATCGGTCGGACCGAGCGACGCTTCTACGTGGTTTTCCGGGTGCGGCATCATGCCGAGCACGTTGCCGTTGTCGTTGAGCACGCCCGCAATGGCATTGGTTGCGCCGTTAACGTTCCAAACGGGATCGAGCGTGCCATCGGGCGCGGCATAGCGAAACAGCACCCTGCCCTCGGCCTCGAGCCGCGCGATCGTATCTTGATCGGCGATAAAGTTTCCCTCGCCATGCGCGGTTGGCACGCGGATCACCTGCCCGGCATTGTAGCCGCGGGTGAATGGCGTGTCGGAGCGCTCGACCCTCAGGTAGACGTCGCGGCAAATGAATTTGAGCGCCGCGTTGCGCATCAGCACGCCCGGCAAAAGCCCTGCCTCGCACAAAATCTGGAAGCCGTTACAGACCCCGAGCACGAGTCCGCCGCGGGCGGCATGCGAGCGCACCGCATCCATGATCGGCGCGCGCGCCGCAATCGCGCCGCAGCGCAGATAGTCGCCATAGGAGAAGCCGCCGGGCAGCACGACGAGATCGGTGCCCGCGGGCAAGGCGGGGTCGGCATGCCAGACCATGACCGGCGCCTGACCGCTGATCAGCGTGAGCGTGCGCGCCATGTCGCGTTCGCGATTGATGCCGGGAAAGACGACGACGGCCGATTTCATGGCTCGCGCTCGCGCTGGCGCATTAAAAAATTGAAGGCGGCGCCTTCGGCTGCCCCCGCGGTGTCATCGGCCCGCAACGCCATCATTTCAGTTCAACCTGATAATTCTCGATCAGCGTATTCGCGAGGAGCTTGTCGGCCGCCTGCTCGAGCGCGGCGTGCGCCGCTTTACAATCGGGCGCTTCAATTTCGATGTCGAAGACTTTGCCTTGGCGAACGCTCGCCACGCCCGCAATGCCGAGCGATTTGAGCGCGCCTTCGATCGCCTTGCCTTGCGGATCGAGAATGCCGGATTTGAGGGTAACGGTGATGCGGGCCTTCATCGCCTGTCCTGCACGCATCGATATGGCGAGAACCAGGGAAAGTGCAAGTCATCAGCACAACCCGGATTTCGTTGCGCTCAATCCGGGCCACACTACGCTACGATCACCCCTTGACCAGGACAGGCCCCATGCCGCGCGGCCGCTCGCCCTCGCTCATGATGCCGAGGCGTTTGGCGACCTCGGTGTAGGCCTCAACCAGCCCCCCGAGATCGCGGCGGAAGCGGTCCTTGTCGAGCTTTTCGTTCGACTTGATGTCCCATAGCCGGCACGAATCGGGGGAGAGCTCGTCCGCCACCACGATGCGCATGAGATCGTTCTCCCAGAGCCGGCCGGTCTCCATTTTGAAATCGACGAGGCGGATGCCGACGCCGAGGAACAGGCCGGATAGGAAATCATTGACGCGGATCGCAAGCGCCATGATGTCGTCGATCTCCTGCGGAGTGGCCCAGCCGAACGCGGTGATATGCTCCTCGGATACCATCGGGTCGCCGAGCTGATCATTCTTGTAATAGAACTCGATGATGGAGCGCGGCAGCTGCGTGCCCTCCTCGAGCCCAAGCCGCTGGGACAGCGAGCCCGCCGCGACATTGCGCACCACCACTTCGAGCGGAATGATTTCCACTTCTCGGATCAACTGCTCGCGCATGTTGAGGCGCCTGATGAAGTGGGTGGGAACCCCGATGTCGTTCAAGTGCTGGAAGACGTACTCCGAGATGCGATTGTTGAGAACGCCCTTGCCTTCGATCACGTCGTGCTTCTTCGCATTGAAGGCGGTCGCGTCGTCCTTGAAGTGCTGGATCAGAGTTCCCGGTTCCGGTCCTTCGTAGAGGACCTTGCCCTTGCCTTCATAGATTCGGCGACGGCGGCTCATCGGCGTGTACCGTGGTTTGTCCATCTGGATGCCGTGGCTCCGGTCGAGGCTCTTGATCCGCGGTGACGGCGCGGCGGCTCGACGAGACGTGAACGTGCGACGCGTCCACGGCGGAAAGCTAGCCGATCGGGCGCGACAGCACAATCGCGATGGAACGGCTTTGTAGCACAGGGTTTGCGAATCAGTTCGGTTGCCTTGACCATCGCGTCCCGCTATGCAAGGGCGCGCGCGATGGTTTCGACGTCTGCGGTTCAGAAGCTTAAGCGAGACCTCGCGTCTCGCAAAACGCGCAATCAGCGCGAGCGCGGCCGCTGCCGAGAAGCGAGGAGGGCAATGACCACATTCGACAAGCGCGAGGAAGGTTTCGAGAAGCAATTCGCGCACGACGAGGAGCTGCGATTCAAGGCGACGGCGCGGCGCAACAAGCTGCTCGGTTTGTGGGCTGCGCAAAAGCTCGGGCTCTCCGGCGCCGAAGCTGATGCCTATGCGAAAGCGGTGGTGGTGGCGGATCTGGAGGAGCCGGGGGAGGATGACGTGTTCCGCAAGATTCGCAGCGATTTCGACGCCAAGGGGCTGAAGGACTCCGATCACCAGATCCGCCGCACCATGACCGAGCTGATGGCGAAAGCGATCGAGGAGATTAAGGCCGGCCGCTGATGGCGCGTCGCGCACCAGCGCGATAACAGGGCCGGGCGTGGCCACGGCAGCAAAGGACGATCTCGTCATGACCACAACAGCCTTTTCGCTTGCCCGCCGGTTCAAGGCCGGCGAGACGGTGCACAGCGGCTGGTGTGGTCTTTCTACGCCCATCGTCGCCGAGCTCGTCGCCCGTGAAGGCTTTCCCGCGGTGACGCTCGATTCCCAGCACGGACTGTGGGATACCGCCTCGGTGGTTTCCGGGATCGCTCAGGTGCGCCAGGGCGGCGCTGCGGCCATTGTGCGCATCCCGGTCGGCCAGTTTGCAAGTGCAAGCCGCGCGCTCGATTTCGGCGCGGAAGGCATCATCGCCCCGATGATCAACACGGAGGCGGACGCGCGCGCCTATGTCTCATTCGCAAAATTCCCGCCAATCGGAGAACGCAGCTGGGGTCCGCACCGCGCTACCACATTGGCGAACATGCCGGATCAGAAGGTCTATCTGCGCGAGGGCAACGCGCTCACGGTGACCTTTGCCATGATCGAGACGAAAACCGCGCTCGCGAATGTCGAGGCGATCGCGGCTACTCCTGGAATCGATGGGCTCTTCCTCGGGCCCGCCGACCTCTCGATCGCGCTGAGCAACGGGGCTGACGTCGATCCGATGTCGCTCGAGGTCGATCGCGAGATCGACCGGATGTTGGCGGCAGCGCGCAAAGCCAGCAAGATCATGGGCGCCTATTGCCACTCGGTCGAGCGCGCGGTCGCGCTCGCCAAGCGCGGGGTGCGCTTCCTCGCCGTCGGCAGCGATATCGCCTTCTTGCGGGCGGGTACCGCCGCGGCCTTGAAGGCGCTGAAGAGCTGAGCACTTTTGGCTTGTAACCCGGGTGGAGCGCAGCGACATCCGGGTACACGTTTCGCGCGTTTCGCGGCGCTCAACGCAGGGCTACACTTCCGCGATCGCTTGCGCCAACTGGTCGAGAACGCGCGGCAGCTCGCCCGCGACGGCGCACGCCTCGACATCGAGCACGCGATAGCCGCGCGCGATCAGCCAGTCGCGGCGTTCGGCACGCGCTCTTCGCGCGCTCTCGCTTTCCTTCTCCGGGAGAAGATCGATCACCAGCCGCAGCGGAAACGAGACAAAATCGGCGATATGCGATCCCACCGGGACCTGCCGCTTGATGCCCTTGTCGGCAAAGCGCCGGTCATTGGTGAGCGCGTGCCAGAGCGCGCGCTCGGCGTCGGTCGGATTGCGGCGCAGGAGCCGCGCAAGCCCGCGGGCCGGGCCGGTTTCGCCGGCTGCAGAGCCATGCTCGGCGATGAGCGCGCGCAGCGCAGCCGCTTCCTCGCCATCGAGCACGCCGCCCCGCGCGGGTCCTTTGCGGCCTTCGCTGAGCGCGACCACGATGCCGTGCAGGGTTTGGATGTCTTGTTGGGTCGGTTGCATGCGCGCGAAGATGTTGCGCAAGTTCACGAGCATGGTTGCGCGTTTCTCGAGCGGACGGAAATATTCGATCTGATCGAGCTGGCGTTCGAGATTGGCGAAGAAGGCCTGCATTTGCTCTTTGCCGGCGGGCGGCGATTTTTGTGGCATGACGAAGGGCAGCGCGCCGCCGGAGGCAAACTTGAACCATTCGTAAGCGATGACGGCGACCGCGTGGGCGAGGTTGAGCGAAGCAAAGGCCGGATTGACCGGAAAAGTGACAACCCGATCGGCGAGCGCCACCTCCTCATTTTGCAGGCCGTAGCGCTCGCGTCCAAACAGCACGGCGACATTCTCGCCGCCAGCGACACGCGGCGCGAGCAACGCGGCGGCCGCGTCCGGGGAGATCACCGGCTTGGCCTGGTCGTGGGCGCGCGCGGTCGTAGCGAGGACGAACGTGCAGTCGGCGATCGCCGCCTCAACAGTATCGCACAGCTGAGCATTCTCGAGGATGCGATCGGCGCCGGAGGCAGCGCGGCGCGCCTGCATGTTGGGCCAGCCGTCGCGCGGCTTGACCAAGCGCAGTCGGCTGAGGCCGAAATTCGCCATCACGCGCGCTGCCGCGCCAATATTTTCGCCGAGCTGCGGCTCGACCAGCACGATGATCGGGCCCTGCACCTCTATCCAGTTCTTGGTCTTGTCGGTTCCGGCGCCGGGCATTGACTAATACACCAGCACGTCATCGGTGTGCGCTCGCGCGGCGAGCGTCCCGACGGGCGACGTCCCCTCCCCCCGTCCCAGACTGTGAACGGTGGTATAATGCTGTGCGAGCCGTCTCACGAGCTTCGCTTTGGTCTCAGCAGAATAGCGCCGCGGCGTGAATTCGAAGGCGATCGGCACCCCGCGCGCCATGAGGCCGGCAAGTCCTTCGAGGACCTGCGGCTCGTAACCCTCGACGTCGACCCAGACGAGCGCGACGCTCTCCGGCGCCACACCCACACGTTCAAGCTCGTCGTCGACACGCACGAGCGGCACCTCGAGCCGCGCCGTGCCATCGAGTGACGGCGGCGCGCCGATCGCGTGCGCGCCGGTATTGCGCGGGTGAAGATGCAGCACCGCGCTCCCCGGCCGGGCACCGGCCGCCTTGGCGACGATCACGGCGAGATGCTTGAGCTCGTTCGCGTCGAGATTCCTGGCGAGCAACGCCGCATTGCGCGGCGCCGGCTCGAATGCAACGGCGCGCGCGAAGCGGCCGGTGCGCAGCGCATAGATGGTATGCGTGCCGATATGCGCGCCGACGTCGACGAACACCGCATCGGGACGCAGCCGCCCCGCCGCCGACAAGATTTTGACCGCGCTATCGATCTCGCGGCGCTGCCAGCCGCCGTGCCACATCAGCCAGGCGCCGACTACGCGATCGCTCGGGTCGACGAAGAAGCGGACATCACCGAGCTCGCACAGAACGAGATGCCCGCGCGCGGCGAGCGCGTTCATCACCACGTCGCGCAGCACGGGCCAACCGACGAGAAACGGCTGAAGCATCGCTTGGCGCAGCGCACGCCGGCGCCGGCCATAGGCACCTCTGATCTCGCGCCAGGTCGGCCGTGTTGCCAAATCAGAACACCCTTGTTTGGATCCGCCCGGCGCCGTGGCCGCTCCTGCCGGCTTCACGGATGACCGCATGCACAATGGCGCGCTGCGCGCGCGCGCGCAATTCGGCAAGCCTTCCTTTTGTCCTTGCAGGATGTGGCAGGCCGCGCCATAAGGCGCCTGCCCCGAGGCATTTCCGCTCACCTCCTCCGCAGCTGCACGCGCGTAAAGGGTCGGCCGCAATGGCGAAAATCAAAGTGCAAAATCCGGTCGTCGAGATGGACGGCGACGAGATGACCCGCATCATCTGGCATCTCATCAAGGAGAAGCTGGTCCATCCTTATCTCGACCTCGAACTCCTCTACTACGACCTCGGCATTCAGAAACGCGACGAGACGCGCGACCGCATCACGATCGAAGCAGCGGAAGCGGTGAAGAAAGTGGGTGTCGGCGTCAAATGCGCCACCATCACCCCCGACGAGGCGCGGGTGAAGGAATTCGGACTGAAGGAAATGTACCGCTCGCCCAACGGCACCATCCGCAACATCCTCGGCGGCGTCATCTTTCGCGAGCCCATCATTTGCAAGAACGTGCCGCGGCTGGTGCCCGGCTGGACCAAGCCGATCATCATCGGCCGTCACGCCTACGGCGACCAATACCGCGCGACCGATTTCAAGGTGCCGGGCAAGGGCAAGCTGTCGCTCTCCTTTGTGGGCGATGACGGCACCAAGATCGAGCGCGAGGTTTTTCGCTTCCCCGGCGGCGGCGTCACCATGGCGATGTACAATCTCGACGATTCGATCCGCGATTTCGCCCGTGCCTCGCTCAATTACGGTCTCAATCGGGGGTTCCCGGTCTATCTCTCTACCAAGAACACCATCGTCAAAGTCTATGACGGGCGGTTCAAGGATATTTTCCAGGAGATCTACGACGCCGAGTTCAAGGCCGCGTTCGAGAAAAAGGGCATCTTCTACGAGCACCGGCTGATCGACGACATGGTGGCGGCGGCGTTGAAATGGTCGGGCGGCTATGTGTGGGCTTGCAAGAACTACGATGGCGACGTGCAGTCGGACACCGTGGCGCAGGGCTACGGCTCGCTCGGGCTGATGACGTCGGTGCTCATGACGCCGGACGGCAAGGTGGTCGAAGCGGAGGCGGCACACGGCACGGTGACGCGCCACTACCGCCAGCACCAGAAGGGCGAGCAGACCTCGACCAATTCGGTCGCATCGATCTTCGCCTGGACAAGGGGGCTCGCGCATCGCGCCAAGCTCGATGATAACGCCGCGCTCGCGAAATTCGCCGCGATCTTGGAGCAGGTCACCGTCGGCACGGTCGAGTCCGGCTTCATGACCAAGGACCTCGCGCTGCTCGTCGGCGCCGATCAGAAATGGCTCTCTACCACCGGCTTTCTCGACAAGGTGGACGAGAACCTCAAGAAGGCGATGGCGTGAGTGCCGGCACGCAAGCACTGGGGAGAGGAGACATCGCATGCGCACGGCAAGCTTATTCCTCGGCATCGTCGGCTCGTTATTTACAAGCGCGGCATCGGCGCAGGTTCCGGCGGCGATTGCAGCGCCGGGCGAAAGCGCGGTCGTCACGCTCCATGCCGAAGGCGCGCAGGTCTATGAATGCAAGGCCGGCACCGATGGCAAGCTGGCATGGGCCTTTCGCGAGCCGATCGCGACCTTGCTGCTCGATGGCAAAAGCGTCGGACGCCATTTTGCCGGACCGAGCTGGGAGCACGTCGACGGCAGCGCGGTCGTCGGCAAGGCGGTCGCCAATGTCGCAGGGCAGACGGCGGGCGATATCCCGTGGCTCAAGCTCGAGGTGACGGCGCATCGCGGCAACGGCACGCTCTCCGGCGTCAAGACGGTGCAGCGGATCAACACGCGAGGCGGCGTCCACGCCGGCGGCTGCGACAAAACCGGCGCATTCTATAGTGCGCCCTATTCGGCGGACTACGTGTTTCTGAAGAAAGGGTCCTGAGCGATACAAAGCGATTGCAGGCGCCGTAGGATGGATTGAGCGTCAGCAAAACCCATCACCTCTCTCTGCTTGAGCGCGCCTTGGATATGGCGATGGGTTCCATGCGAGCGCGCTCAACCCATCCTACCGCCTGCTACATCAGCTCTCCGCCGCCGCCAACGCGCCTTCGATCGCTTTCAGCGCGGCTTGCGCCTTGGACCCATCGGGGCCGCCGGCCTGCGCCATGTCCGCGCGCCCGCCGCCGCCCTTGCCACCGAGCGCCTCGGCGCCTTTGCGCACCAGATCGATCGCGGAGAAGCGGTCGGTCAAGTCGGGGGTCACGCCGACCACGACGCCGGCTTTGCCTTCCTCGGTGACGCCGACGATGGCGACGACGCCGGAGCCGATACGTTTCTTACCTTCGTCGGCGAGGCTGCGCAGGTCCTTGAGATCGATGCCCTCGACCGCGCGCGCCAGAAGCTTCACATCGCCGACGAGGCGCACGCCGTCCGCGCCTTGCCCGCCGCCGCCGCCCATAGCGACCTTCTTCTTGGCTTCAGACAGCTCGCGCTCGAGGCGGCGGCGCTCCTCGAGCACTTGCGCGAGACGCTGCGGCATATCGTCGAGCGGCGCTTTGAGTTCGGCCGACGCCGCCTTGGCGAGCTCGCCCAGATGGCGCGCGTGCTTGCGCGCCGTCGTTCCGGTGAGCGCTTCGATGCGGCGCACGCCGGCCGCGACCGCGCTGTCGCCGAGCGCGGCGATCACGCCGATGTCGCCGGTGCGCCTGACATGGGTGCCGCCGCAGAGCTCCACCGACCAGCCCATGGTGTTGCCGCCGCCCTCGCCCATGGCCACGACGCGTACCTCGTCGCCGTATTTCTCGCCGAACAGCGCGCGCGCGCCTGACGCAATTGCCTCGTCAACCGCCATCAGCCGTGTGGTCACCGGCGAATTCTGCAGCACGACCTCGTTAGCGATGTCCTCAACCCGCGCGATCTCCTCGGCTGTCATCGGCTTGGGATGCGAGAAATCGAAGCGCAATCGGTCGGGCGCGACCAGCGAACCTTTTTGCGCCACGTGATCACCGAGCACCTGCCGCAGCGCCTCGTGCAGGATGTGCGTGGCGGAATGGTTGCGGCGGATGGCGCTGCGCCGGGAATGATCCACTTCGAGAGTGAGCGCGGCGCCGACCTTGAGCGCGCCCTTCTCCAGGGTGCCGGAATGGACGAGCACGTCGCCCGCTTTGCGCTGGGTATCGGTCACGGTCAAGCGCACGCCGTCGGTGTGCATGACGCCGGTATCACCGACCTGGCCGCCTGCTTCGCCGTAAAACGGCGTTTGATTGAGAATGACGGCGCCGCTGTCGCCGACATGCAAGACATTAACCTCCTTGCCGTCCTTGACCAACGCGGCGACCACGCCCTCGGCGGTTTCGGTCTCGTAGCCGAGGAAGTCCGTCGCGCCCACGCGCTCCTTGAGAGCAAACCATAGTGCTTCGGTCGCGGCCTCGCCCGAGCCCGACCAGGAGGCGCGCGCCTTTTCGCGTTGGCGCTCCATGGCCGCGTTGAAGCCCTCCGTGTCCACGGCAATCCCGCGCGGCTTGAGCGCATCCTGAGTGAGGTCGAGGGGAAAGCCATAGGTATCGTAAAGCGTGAAGGCGGATTCACCGGAAAACTTTCCGCCGCGCGAAAGCCCCTTGGTGCCCTCCTCGAGCAGCGCAAGTCCGCGCGCGAGGGTTTTGCGAAACCTCGTTTCTTCGAGCTTGAGCGTCTCGGTGATCAGCGGCTCTGCGCGGGAGAGCTCGGGATAGGCCTGGCCCATCTCCCGCACGAGCGTGGGAACGAGGCGCCACATCAATGGCTCCTCCGCGCCGAGGAGCTGCGCATGGCGCATGGCGCGGCGCATGATGCGGCGGAGCACGTAACCGCGGCCTTCATTCGAAGGAAGCACGCCGTCGGCGATGAGGAACGACGACGCGCGCAGATGATCGGCGATCACGCGGTGGGAGACGGCGCGCGGGCCTTCGGCCTCGACGCCGGTCAAGTCGGCGACGTGGGAGATGATCGCGCCGAACAGGTCGATCTTGTAATTGTCGTGGGTGCCTTGCAGCACCGCCGCGGTCCGCTCCAGCCCCATGCCGGTGTCGATCGACGGCTTGGGCAAATCGACGCGCTCGCCGCCGGCCAGTTGCTCGAACTGCATAAACACGAGATTCCAGATCTCGACGAAGCGATCTCCCTCGGCGTCGGCCGAACCGGGCGGACCGCCGGGGATCTGCGGGCCATGGTCGTAGAAAATTTCCGAGCACGGGCCGCAGGGGCCGAGCTCTCCCATCTGCCAGAAATTGTCGGAGCCGGCGATGCGCACGATCTTGCTCTCGGGCAGCCCGGCGATCTTCTTCCACAAGTCGAACGCTTGGTCGTCCTCGGCGAAAACGGTCACCAGCAAGCGGTCGACCGGCAGGCCGAACTCCTTGGTGACGATATTCCAAGAAAGCTCGATGGCGCGATCCTTGAAATAATCGCCGAAAGAGAAGTTGCCGAGCATCTCGAAAAAGGTGTGGTGGCGCGCGGTATAGCCCACGTTTTCGAGATCGTTGTGCTTGCCCCCCGCGCGTACGCATTTCTGCGCGGTCACCGCGCGCGTATAGGGGCGCTTCTCGAGGCCGGTAAAGACGTTCTTGAACTGGACCATGCCGGCATTGGTGAACATCAGCGTCGGGTCGTTGCGCGGCACGAGCGGAGACGACGGCACGACGGCATGGCCGTTCTGCGCGAAAAAGTCGAGAAAGCGCGACCTGATCTCGTTGACGCCGCTCATCCCAAATGACTTTCGATGTGTCCCGCGTTCCACCGGGCGACAAGGATGGCGCTGCTTTTAGCTTTGGCCCTGCGCCCTGTCCAGAAAACCAAGTGTAGGTGCAAGCGAGCAAACACCGGCGGCTCGCTCGCGCCAGACCGATCGTTTATATAAGCGCCGTGTGCCGTCGGCGCACCGTGCCGCGCGCCCCGCGGCTGCCGCCCAACCCACCGGACAAGACGATGACAGCACGGCAGCCCGCTTCACGCCTGGAAGCGCTGTTACGGGCGCGCCAATTCGCCATCACCGCCGAGATCACACCGCCCGTTTCGTGCGAGGCCGACGATTTGCTGCGCAAGGCGCTGCCGCTCGCGGGCCTTGCCGATGCCGTCAACGTCACCGACGGGGCGGGCGCTCGCGCGCATCTCTCCGCCCCGATCGCGGCGTGCCTGCTGGCGCGCACCGGCATCGAGCCGATCCTCCAATTCACCTGCCGCGATCGCAACCGGCTTGCGCTCGAGGCCGATCTCATGGGGGCGGCCGCTTGCGGCGTGCGCAACGTATTGTGTCTCACCGGCGACGACCCCAAGGCGGGCGACCAGCCGCAGACCAAGCCGGTGTTCGACGTCGACTCGGTCGCGCTGACAAAGATCGCACGCGAGCTACGCGACAAGGGCGAGCTTCCCTCCGGGCGCAAGGTTGCGGGCCACGCCGCATTCTTTCTCGGCGCTGCCGACGTGCCGATCGATCCGCCGCCCACCTGGCGCCCCGACAAGCTCGCGGCCAAGGCCGCGGCCGGGGCCGAGTTCGCGCAGACCCAGTTCTGCATGGATACAGGCATCGTGCGCCGCTACGCCGCGCGGCTTGCCGAACACGCCGGCACGCGCGACCTCTTCCTCCTCATCGGCATTGCGCCGCTGCGATCCGCTCGCTCAGCGCGCTGGATGCGCGAACGCCTTTACGGCACGATCATTCCCGATGCTTTCATCGAGCGGCTGGAGCGGGCAGCCGAGCCGAGTGCCGAGGCCGAGCGCATCGCAGTCGAGCTGATCGAAGAGCTCGCCACCATTCCCGGCGTCGCCGGCGTCCACCTGATGGCCCCGGCGAACGAGGACGCGCTGCCGCGGGTGATCGCACAAGCCCGCAAACGGCTGCCGGGACGGTAGCGATGGGTAACGGTTAACTCTCGCCCGTCACCCGCGGAACGGGCATCCCGCCGACAAGTTCGGTAGGGATCCCGTTGACCCGCGGGTCCATCCGCTTCGCGATACTCGACGCAACTTTTCGAAAAGCGACGGATTGCCGCTGTCGGCAATGACGGTCGGGGAGTTCGGCTTATTCGGCGGCGTCCTCGCTCTCAGCGCGCTCGTCGCCGGCCAGAATCCGCTCGGCGATGAGGCCCGCGTTTTGTCGGATCGCGGTCTCGATCTTGGCGGCAATGTCGGGATTGGCCTTGAGAAACGCCTTGGCATTCTCGCGGCCCTGGCCGATGCGCTGGCTGTCGTAGGAGAACCAGGTGCCTGATTTCTCCACCACGCCCGCCTTCACGCCAAGATCGATCAGCTCGCCACTCTTTGAGACGCCCTCGCCGTACATGATGTCGAACTCGACCTGCTTGAACGGCGGCGCGAGCTTGTTCTTGACCACCTTGACGCGGGTTTGATTGCCGACCACCTCGTCGCGCTCCTTGATTGCGCCGATTCTGCGAATGTCGAGGCGCACGGAGGCATAGAATTTGAGCGCATGCCCGCCGGTGGTGGTCTCTGGCGAGCCGTACATCACGCCGATCTTCATGCGGATCTGGTTGATGAAGATCACCATGGTGTTAGAGCGGTTGATCGAGGCGGTGAGCTTGCGCAGAGCCTGGCTCATCAGCCGCGCCTGTAGGCCAGGCTGGCTGTCGCCCATTTCACCTTCGAGCTCGGCGCGTGGCACGAGCGCCGCAACTGAATCGATGACGAGGACGTCGACGGCGCCGGAGCGCACGAGCGTGTCGGCAATTTCGAGCGCCTGCTCGCCGGCGTCAGGCTGAGAGATCAACAGATCGTCGACATTGACGCCGAGTTTTCGCGCATAGACCGGATCGAGGGCGTGCTCGGCATCGATGAAGGCGCAGATACCGCCCTTCTTTTGCGCTTCTGCGAGACAATGCAGCGCGAGCGTGGTCTTGCCGGAGGATTCCGGACCGTAAATTTCGACCACCCGGCCACGCGGCAAGCCGCCGATACCCAGCGCGATGTCGAGGCCGAGCGAGCCGGTGGAGACGGTCTCCACGTCCATCGACCTGTCGTTTTTGCCAAGCCGCATAATCGAGCCCTTGCCGAACGTGCGCTCGATTTGGGAGAGCGCGGCATCGAGGGCCTTCGATTTATCCATTGACGAACCTTCGACGAGACGTAACGCGGTGGTCATTGCTCCACTCCTTATAGGACCGGATTCGGAAGACTCGAACGGCAGTACGAGGTAATGTACACGATTTGTTCTAGGTTCGCAATATGTTCTTCGGGTTGGCCAGTACCGTTTGGCCGGTGGCTTGAGCACCAGCCGAGACGCCATTGCGTACTCCCGCCGGTTGATCAGGGGTATAAACGACCGCAACAGCACATAGGCCGCCTCAGTTGGCGGCCTCGTCATCCCCCTTTGTTCGAGGCTCGTTTTGGTAGCAAGCACTCATTTTTGGCCCACGCTTCCGCTTTGCCCGAACCCTTCTGGCCTGGGTCAAGGAGCCGCGCCCTGACCTTTGAGAGCTATCTCAATGATATCTCATAGCGCGTCACTAGGCGTCGGGAAGCATCAATCTACTGCCTTTCCGCCATAAACGTGGCATTTCTATCTGACTGTTTGTATCATGAACAGTCAGGATGGAGCAGCCTACTGCTGCCCTAATGCTTCCCGCAGGCACACTGAAGGTTGACAGATGAAGCTCGACAACAAGGGCGTCGCTGCCCTCAAACTACCAAGCGACAAGACCGACGTGATCTTCTTCGACAGCGCCCTCCCCGGCTTTGGCTACCGGCTTCGCAGCAACGGCGCTCAGATTCGCAAGTCATGGATTGTTCAATATCGGCATTGCGGGACGACGCGGCGGATGCTGCTCGGCAATGCCGAGGTCCTGACCGCCGATCAGGCACGGCTCGCAGCCAAGAACGCACTGGCTAAGGTCGCGCTTGGCGGCGATCCGCAGGCTGCGAAAGCAACACGCCGATCAGCGGACAAGTTCACCCTCGCCGCCGTGGTCGGGGAATTCCTGGCGGCCAAGGATGGGACCGTGCGCGCACGCACTCTCGTAGAGACGCGGCGCTATCTCACCGGGCCGCACTTCCGGCCATTGCACAACATGCCAATCGACCGAATTGCCCGCCGCGACATCGCCGCGCGGCTCTTAGTCATTGCCCGCGAGCGCGGCGGCGTCACAGCAGCCCGCGCGCGTTCCTGTCTCTCGGATTTGTATTCGTGGGCGATGGGGCAAGGGTTGGTCGAAACCAATCCAGTCGTCGGCACCAATCGGCCAAAAGCACCACCACCACGCGATAGGGTATTAGCCGACGCGGAGCTTGCCGCGATCTGGCGCGAGGCCGGGGATGATGATTTTGCCCGCATCATCCGATTGCTGATCTTGCTCGGTCAGCGCCGCACCGAAGTTGGCGGAATGCAGGAGCAAGAACTCGATCTTGAGCGCGGCACATGGACACTTCCGGCCAAGCGAACGAAGAACGGACATGCGCACACGCTACCCCTGCCCCCACTGGCATTGGACATCATCAGAAGCGCGCCCCGCATAATCGGGCGCGATTATCTATTCGGCGCGCGGGCGGATGGCTTCACGTCTTGGGATAGACCCAAGCAATTACTCGACGCTCGGCTCGGCGATCAGGTAAAGCCATGGGTGTTGCACGACTTGCGAAGATCCACCGTCACGAAGATGGCCGACATCGGTATTGCCCCACACATTATCGAGCAGATCCTCAACCACCGGAGCGGGCACCGTAGCGGCGTCGGCGGGATCTACAACCGGTCGAGTTATGAACGCGAAGTTCACAACGCGCTGGCAATGTGGAATGACCACGTCCGCAGTCTGATCGAAGGCGGCGAGCGCAAGATCGTGCCAATGCATCGGGGGGCGTAGCGCAGCACGGAGCATTGCGACGCCTTGCGATTTATAACGAGTAGGTCTATTTAAGTGACAACTTAATCCCCGTCTGATTCGCACGGGGACGCGTAGAGCAGAAAAACTTCTCGCGCGCCGAAGGCTAGGACAAATGTCCAGCTCGCGGCGCGTTTTCATTTGGGCGCCGCGAGCCCCTCGAAGGGAGAGTCTCGCTATGCCCACCGCCAAATCTTTCGACGACTATCAAGTGCTTCGCTGGGACGATTGGTGTGCGTCCAAGGGGTTTTCGCGCAGCACTGGTGACAGAATCCGTAAATCGGGAAAAGGCCCGCGTGTCGTCCAATTAGGCGAGCGCGCCATTGGCGTCACTCGCAAGGATGATCGCGAGTGGACCGAAGCGCGCATCAAGCGCACCTGATGCGTACCTCACCAATCTTCACGACAGAAAAAACCCCGGCGCGACTCGCGACCGGGGCCAAGGAGCTTTTCCATGTCGCTTCTAAGCAACAGCACGACGCCGCGCAATAGCGTTCAGCTAGATCTCTTCCCATCCTCCACGCCGACCATCATCGGCACCGTCATCCCGGCAGAGTGCCCCTGTAAGCACTGCGGCTCGATCACAGTCACAGTCGGCAGCAGCAGAGGGCCGCATTACGGATCGCTGAGATGCGACGGTCGCGGACGCCACAGCGGCTGGCTTCCCGCCTGGAGATGGCGGGCGCTCGTCGGCGAGCCCATCGTTGATGCCGCCGCACTCGCCTCGTCCTTCGCATTCGCGACCGGCTTGTCATCCGAGGTCCCCTGGTAGGCCCGTCATGTCTCTTCTCCCACCATCATCCTCTGCGGTCATCGCATTTCCTGGCGGCCCCGAGCCTGCGAACCCTATGCCGTGTGACAGAAACACCGTTCGACACTTTCTCACAATCGTAAGTGAGCACGCCGGGCACGCCTGCGTTGGCGTCGACGGCTATCTGCAAATCAGTCGAGTGCATCCCACTGGCGACAAGCTCACCATCTCGGGTCGGTTCAAGCCCGACGATGTCGAGCACATGCAGACAGCCGCGCTGGCGGACGCGAACGCCGGTTTCAATTCTTACGTCGAAGCTCGTCTTGTCAAAAACGCAACAGCGGGACGCGGCAAGGCTTCTCACACCGCCGCCGTGTTCGCGCTGGTCATCGACAGCGACGCCGACACCGGCAAGGCGAGCACAGCACCATTGCCCCCCTCGATGACGGTCGAAACGTCACCGGGCAATCGGCATTACTGGTTCTTCCTCGAACGCGCGATCACGGTGAAGGCGGCAACCGAGATCGGCTCAGCCATGCGCCACCACACCGGGGGCGATCACGACACTGGCGTTCCAACGCAGCCTTACAGGATCGCCGGTACACCCAACTTCCCCGGACGCGCCAAGCAAGCGCGTGGCCGCGCTGAGATACATGCGACCTGCATCCTCGAACACACCGGCAAGATCTACGCCGCCGCTGAATTGCGCGCGGCGTTCCCGCAGCCAAAAAGGGCTGAGCGCAGCAGTGAGAAGATCACACGCGATATCGATTGGCGCGTTGCTGAAGAAAGTCTTCCGGCACATCTCCGATATCTGATCCAACACGGTGTCGACCTTGGCAAGCGTTCCGAGCAATTCCATCACACAATCGGATCGCTCAAGCGCCTGGGATGGAGCGCCGCAAGCATTGTTTCCCTGCTGACCAATTACCCTGACGGGATTGCAAGCAAGTTCAGAAACCGGCTCGAACAAGAGGTCAAGAGGTCTTTCGGAAAGTGCGAAGCGTCACAGCAAGCTGAGAAGAGAGCAAGGGGCGACGACGACGATGAAGATCTGGCCGAGATGAACGCGGCCTTTGCGGTGGTGAAGGTCGCTGGCAAGACCCGTGTGGCCGAGCTTGAGGAAACCCCGACTTATCCCGGTTGCCGCATCCCGGTGTTCAGCACGATTGCGGATTTCTGTGCGTTCCATGCCAAGCGCAATAAGGCTATCCCGACCGCTGACGGCAAAGGACAGAGAGAGGTCGGCCTGAGCAAATGGTGGATCGATCATCCGGAGCGGCGGCAATATGACGGCATTGTTTACGCACCCCATGGCGCGGAAAACGGTCGGCTCAACCTATGGACGGGATACGGCTGTGAACGGCGCTCTGGTAACTGTGGTCTCTACCTCGCCCATCTGCGGAATAACGTCTGTGCCGGTAACGAAGAACACGCCGAATACCTTTTACATTGGATGAGTGAGGTGGCGCAGCACCCGGAAAGGGCGGGCGAGGTCGCGGTTGTGCTGCGCGGCGCTGAAGGCGTCGGCAAGGGTGTGTTGGCCAAGCAATTTGGCCGCCTATTCGGTGCTCACTTCCGTCACGTCATGCAGGCGAAGCACCTTGTCGGTCACTTCAATGCGCACCTCCAGCAATGCTCGGTGTTGTTCGCGGACGAAGCTTTCTTTGCTGGGGACCGAGCACATGAAGGCATCCTAAAAGCACTCATTACCGAAGAAACATTACTGATCGAGCCCAAAGGCGTTGACACCTTCGCCGTCCGCAACTCGCTTCACCTCATCCTGTCGTCAAATAACGATTGGGTAATTCCAGCCGGGGCGGACGCCCGACGATTCTTCGTGCTCGACGTGGCCCGCACCCATATGCGGGACCACCAATACTTCGCGGCGATCGCCGAAGAGATGGACAGAGGCGGACGCGAGGCATTGCTCGATCTGTTAATGCGGCGCGACCTGTCGAAGTTCAACATCCGCTCGGTGCCGTTAACACCAGCACTTGCCAAGCAGAAGGCTTATAGCCGCCGTGGTGTAGACCGCCTGGTCGAGATCATGGCCCATGACGGCATCCTGCCCTGTGCGGATACCTCTGATCCCTCCATCACCGTCACCTCTGGCGAAGGCAAGGGAGAAGGCTTCTACCCTGCCGCCCGGACGCTATCCCCCGAACTCAAGCATCTGTCTTCGCAAGTCATAGCCGCGTCGCTGCAAGAGGATTGGGGCTGTAGCCGTTGGAAGTCGGGCTACCAGCGCGGCATCAAATTTCCCCCGCTGTTGGAATTGCGAGCCGCCTTCGACAAACGGCACGGCAAGCAAGATTGGCAGGCCGAGCCGGGGCAAATCATCGAGTGGGGTGGCTAAAAATGTTAGCGACTTTGTACCCGCCCACCACGCCCAAGAGGCCACGGCAGGGAAAGAGGAATAATTGGGCACCTTGTTCTTTATGGGGTGCCACAAAGGGTGCCCGAAATCCTGCTTGGAATTTATGCACTTGGGCGGCTTGGGCGGCTTGGGCGGGTCAAAAGTCGCTAAGAATTTTCGGCGGCAGGGGGGGAGAAATAGGCCGTGCAATTATCCGACGATGTGACCGGCGAGCGATTTCTAGAGGCTGTGCGAGAAGGCCGCGAGGTGAGCCGCGCTCACGGCCGACACAGCGTCGATCAGAAATCCCAAGACCGGCAACGTCACGATCTACCGCCGTTACAACAAGCCAGCGTATGGGCCGGTGGGTGATAGCTTGGATGACTTCAAATGACTTTAGTAACGGAATTTGAGCGCCCCGGCGTTACTAAAGTCGGCAAGAAAATTGGTCGGCCAACGCTGCGCAAAAACGGCATTGCGCTCAGCCCCCGCGAAAAGCAAAGGCGTTATCGTGAGCGGCTCCGTAAGGAGCGCGCCAGGTCATATTGCGAATGGTACGCCCCGCCGCAAGTCATTGCAGCTGCGCGCGCAGTGCTCGGGACTATCGATCTTGATCCGGCATCGAGTATCGCGGCCAACGTGGTGGTGCTTTTTCACGAAAGCCGAACCTCACCGCTCGGTAATCTCATTTTCCAACTTGCTGGATTTTTTCTATCTCGGCCGTTACAGGTTCAAGGGACGGCATCACTCGATCAAGCTCCTTCTCGTGCTGCCGCCACTTTTCGGGATGCGGTGGTGTTAACGTATTTCGCGAGAAGGGCAATGGATGCTTTAGCATCGAGTCGAGAACGCCATCTATCTCCAGGGATGCGAATTCGCAGAGCTTGCGGATCTGCATCTCGGAGTCGGCAACCAATCTTTCGTACTCAATAAATATTCGCGTGGTATATTCATCAGGTCCCTGAGGATAAACTGATTTGCTGCGCGCCATTGCGCTGCCGCGATATCGGGAATCGGCTTTCCAATAAGTTCCCGCCAGCCAGGCGGAAACAGAAAAGTCCATAATACGCCTCTGGCGTGCGGCTGCGAGTCGAGTTGGCGTTTAGCGTCCTGCCAGCCATCGATGAGGCTGCCAATGTTTGGCCGGGGGTCTCGATACAAAAAGATAAACCGGCAATCAGGAAAAACTCTTCGTGATGCAGCCGGGGCGTTCTGCTGGCTCACGTTCTACGTACAAACGTCCTTCTCGATCCCGAATTACGGAAAGGAGCCCGCCAATTACACGCTTGGAGGCACCCGGGTCAGCATCCGAATCATCAAGCCGGTCCCCCCGATCTCCCCACCTCGGCAAAACGCCGTCGAACTGGCGCGAGTGGTGATCGACCACACCGAAACTCTCGCCGCCAATAGTCCAGACATTCGCGCATTTCGCTAATGTCTCGAAAAGCAGCGTAGTTCCTGATCGTGGACAACCTAAAATGATTATTGGCCGATCGAAGGTCCGTTCAGGCGCCACAGGCATATCAAAAACAGAAACCCGTGTGCCAGACGGACTCCTACGCAGCTCATCCAATAGGCGCTGCAATAACTCGTCTTTCACAAGCAGGCTGACATCCCAACGTGTACCTTGTCGCAGGGGTATGATCGAGAGTGATGTGCCGCTGTCGTAAACTCTTTTTAGAACGTGGGGAACCCCCGTAGTACCAGGTGGAAAACGCACGTGGATACTTTTCATCTAGTCCTACCCTCAGTGGTCGGTCGACCGGCCGTTATCGCCGCCGCGCGGCAGGCCCGCCGAACAGCTAGTCTTTCGACCCGAAGCGCGCGAGCAGGTGCCGTTGCGCAAGCGACTGAAACTGCCGCGGCGGTCAGCGGGTGTCACGGGCATTTGGCAGCCGGGCAGCAAGCCGAGGTGCCTTCTTGTCTTTGGCCTCGGGGCAATCTATTGCGCCTTTGCTGAAAGAAGGCATCATTAATCATGCAACGGCTTTGGCCACAACACGCGAGGCTAAAATGGCAGCCTACATCATTGCTGAGCACCAGATCACTGACCCAGCAAAATTCGAGGAGTACAGGACTAAGGTTGGTCCGATGATTGCGAAGCACGGCGGGCGGTATCTGACCAAAGCGGGCAGCCATGTGATCCTATGATCCTAGAGAAGGAAAAGGCGGTCTGGCACCCGGAGCGCGTAGTGATCATCGAGTTCCCTGACATGGCGGCGCTGAATGCTTGGTACCAGTCTCCCGAGTACCAGCCGCTGATCGCCCCTCGTCAGGCGGCGGCAACCGACATGTGGATCACGCTGGAGGGCGCGTAAAGGGGGCTATTCGATCACCTCGTCGGCGCCGACGAGTAGCTTGTCCGGCACGGTGAGGCCAAGCATCCTGGCGGTCTGGTGATTGATGACCAGTTCGAACTTCGACGACTGCACGACCGGTAGGTCCGCGGGTTTCGTGCCGTTAAGGACGCGACCGGTATAGGCGCCGAGCTGACGAAACCCATCCAACAAGCTCGGGCCATGGCCGATCTCGTGCTGGCGCACGGCTTGCCGTGACCATGTATCTCTCCAGATAATCGTGCGGCGCCAGGTAGATGTAGCAGCGCTGTTCGCCGGTCCCTGGGTGGGTGTAACGGAAAGAGCAACCCATAAGGCGATGGGCCTGCGGGTGCGGGTTGCATAGCCTGGCCATGTCGTCCATGTCGATGGCGGTGTTCTCTATCAGCTTTCCGGCAAAAGGCTGGTCATAGACGCTTGGCGGCAGCGAGCGGCGACCGTTGGGTAAAGCCTGCCAGCAGAGGTTATAAATGCCGAGAGTCACGCTCACCCTGCCCGAAGCACTGAAACGAGCAATTGCAGCCTATAAGCATGGTGAGTTCTCCTTGGCAGAACGGCTGTGCCGCACAATCATAGCGGCCAAGCCTGATTTTTTTGACGCCCTGCATCTACTGGCGGTGGTTGAAACAAAGCTGGGGCGTTTGAACGACGCGCTCACGAGCTATGACCGGGCGCTGGCGGTGCGGCCGGACTATGCCGAGGCGCTCTCCAATCGCGGCGCCACCTTGGACGAGTTGAGGCGCTTCGAGGACGCACTCGCGAGCTATGATCAGGCGCTGAGGGTGCGGCCGAACTTTGCCGAGGCGCTCAGCAATCGTGGCCTCACCCTTCATGAGCTGAAGCGGTTCGATGAAGCGTTGGCGAGCTATGATCAGGCGCTGAGGGTGCGGCCGAACTACGCCGAGGCGCTCAGCAATCGTGGTCTCACCCTTCACAAGCTGAAGCGGTTCGATGAAGCATTAGCGAGCTACGAGCAGGCGCTGACGGTGCGGCCGAACTATGC
>Ga0126376_10000357_pt1 | contig 21885 bp, 19 predicted proteins | sample PanSoiMetPlot_15_FD_92760 | JGI IMG/M metagenome (GOLD analysis project Ga0126376, IMG submission 92760) | Tropical forest soil microbial communities from Panama - MetaG Plot_15 | ecosystem: Environmental > Terrestrial > Soil > Tropical forest > Bulk soil | place: Panama | collected 2016-02-17
ACTCCTCGCTGACCGCACACTAGCATTGTAGAGCAACATAGGTCCTATAGAACATATAGGACCTATTTTAGTGCCTTGATGACGAAGAAAGTCACATCGTCGGTCGCGCCGAGGTTGGCAGTCCACTCCAAAACCGCCATCTCCAAACTCGCGATCATCTCACGCGCGGGACGCTCGTAGTTTTCCTTCACCGCCTGCACCAGTCGGTCACGACCGAACTCCACCCCTGCCGGATCCGACGCCTCAGTCACACCATCGGTATAGAGCACAAACACATCGCCAGGCTCGATCAACAGGTGATATTCGTGATAGCGCGTCTCCGGGAACATCCCCAGCGGCTGTTCGCCGTATTCAATGAACTTTGCCTCGCCATTAGCCTTGAGAAGTAGCGGCGGATTATGGCCCGCATTCGAATACGAGAGCGTTTTGTTCGACGAGTCGAGCAAGCCGTGAAAAGCAGTAACAAACTGATTTCGCTCAATCGACTCCCAGAGCAGGTAGTTAACCTTCGCCATCGAGATATTTGGCGCATAACCATCGTGTACCGCAGCCCGCAAACTCGCCCGCAGGAAAGCCATCAGAATCGCCGCCGGCACCCCTTTTCCAGCCACGTCGGCGATCACGATCCCGATCTGGTCGTCGTAGAGCTTGACCCAGTCGTAATAATCGCCGGAGACCTCTTCAGTCGGAAAGTTGTAGGCACTGATGTCGTAACCCGGTAACTCGGGATCCGTCGCCGGCAACAACTCGAGCTGGACCTGTCGCGCCACCTCAAGCTGGCCCTGCAGTCTCTTCTTCTCGATTAACTGCTCGTGCAGCATCGACTTCTCGATGATGATTGCCACTTGCGACGCGAGCAGCAGCAGCACTTCCAAATCATCGTTCGAATAAGCGTTGAGCTCGTCGCTTTCGAGATCGAAGACGCCGATGACTTCGTCGTTCGAAATGATTGGCGCCACCATTTCGGAACGTGTTCGATCGCGGGCGTTGATGTAAACAGGATCGTTGCGAACGTCAGGGGAAATAACGGGTTGACCACTTACAGCCACACTACCGATAAAACCCTCACCGAGTTTCAGGTGCAGATCGGAAAGCTCGTCGATGTCGTAACCGCGGACGGCTTCCGACTTGAACGTACAAGGTTCTTCGCCTTCTGGAACCTGCTCAGGGTCGAGACACTGAAGCACAAAGATCCCCGCCGCGTCGTACGGAATAAGCGAATCGAGGGTGTCCATCACCAGATTCAGAACTTCCTGTAGATCGAGTGAGCGGCTGATCTTCTTCGTAATGTCCAGCAGCATGCGCAGCTTATCGATCGTGGTCAGGCCGATCGCTGCTTCTTTCAAACGTTCAGTCATAAAGTGTTATTTAATCTTAATCTTTGAACTCTCTCCAAAGGTGCGTCACCTTCATCCGATACTCAACCAGCTCCCGGCTGACACGAAAGTGTAATCCAATCTCCTTCGGAGTCTTACCTTGCAACAACATTCTCTTCAACGACGCATATGGCACCAGGGCCGCCGCGCCGACCGCGTACGCCTCTTCTTCGTCGGCCTTGCGGTAGTCGCGATTCATTACCTTACCACGTTCGTCCCTCGTTACGATCGAGAGACGGTTTGGCTGGTGGCCCAAAAACACGTGACAGATCTCCTCCATCAAGGTCGCATTCGTTCGCGAACGACCGTGAGTCGGGTTAAGTATCACCAGTTTCATTCCGTTTGGCAGTGTGCAGGCGCCGCCTGACCAGCTTTCGGAGGCCGAGCCCAGCAGATGCTCGCGCGCGCTCTCGCTCAAGCCTTCGACTTGCTCGAAGCGAATTACGATCAGATTTGCAAAGCGTGCGAGGTCGAAAGGATCGAGAGGCTGGTCGATACGGACGCGGGCGAAGTCGCGCAGGCCAAGAGCTTTCAACTCAAAGTTTCGCCACTTTTCACCTGGAGGTAGATCGCCAAGCAGCACTTCAAAAGTATAGCGGATTCACGCTGGGCTAATGTCGTTTAGCGTTTTTTCCGGGAGCTCTTGTCGCCTTTACTGAACTGCGTGTAAGCAACGCGAAACAGTTCGGAAAGGGCGGCGGCAGTTTCCGGAGTGAGATTGCGGTCAGCGCGAAGGTGAGCTTCGACGATCTCCGGCACTGGTTCCTGCGGGTAATAGACCACCGCCTTTGACTCCTCGGCTGCCTGCGGATCGCGGCCACTCAGGATACGTTCCATCGGGACGTCGAGCCATGCAGTCAGTCGTGCGATGTTGTCTGCATCAGGCTTGCCGGTGCCATTTTCGATGCGTGAGAGCGTCGAGGCAGAAACGGAAGTTTTGGCGGCAACGTCGCGCAGGCTGAGTCCAAGCTCTTCACGTCGACGGCGGATCGCGCGTCCAAGCTCTTCGGTGTTAACGAGGCCTTTGCTGGATCGTACGTTACGTTTCATGCGCTAACCGTACCACAGTGTGGTTTTAGACGCAAGACTTTGTATTGCGCGTGAAACGCTAAGAAGAAAAATATAGGTCCTATTTGACCTATAGGACCTATATTGCGCTTTCGCTAGGGGCCTACTTTCTGTTCGGCGCTGGTCATCGCGAGGTCGCGGGCCTTGGGCAGAACGTCCACCGCCTTCGCTACCTGCGGGTCGTCAGAGATGATGAAAACCCTGTCTCCCATCACGCGACCGTAAGCCGCCGTGACGATGTTGAATCGCAGCTCGAGCTCGATAAAAGTGCGGTTTCGATCCACGGTCGCCGCCGTGATCTTGTACGCCGGATCACTGGTGACGAAATCACGAAACGCCCTGAACATCGCATCAGTGACCTTGAACTCTTCGGGTTGCAGATCGTGACGGAAGTTGATGCCGCCGGCGATCTTGCTCGCTTCGAAACCACGAATCCGACCGTTCACGAGCTCGCGCGCAAAAGAAAAAGCAGGACTCAACAAACGCCTTTGCGTGAGATTCACCGTACGCGGACCGACACTCTCGTCAGGTGAAATGCCGCCGCCACCATAAACCGCTCGTCCCGTGTCAGTCTTCGTCTCCGGTCCGGTCGGCTTAGTGGGCGACGTTGGCTCGCGACCAACGCCCGCGCCGTGCGTGTAGTAATCGTAAAACCCGCCATTCGAATAATCGCGCTGAATCAGACGGCCCGAAGGCGTGTAGTACTTAGCCGAAGTCAACGTCAGGCCGGCGCCGTATTCGAGCGGAATGATGCTTTGCACGAGGCCTTTGCCAAAACTCGTCTGGCCAACGATGAGCGCGCGGTCATGGTCCTGCATCGCGCCCGCAACGATCTCCGATGCCGATGCGGTGTTCTCATTGATCAGGATCACGAGCGGCGTCGTGTCAGGCGCGTTGTTGTGCGACTCGTAGGTGTTGTCGCGATAACCATTGCGACCTTTCTGCGTCAGAATCAGTTGACCATTGCGCAGAAAAACTTCCGCGACGTGGATTGCCTGGTCGAGGAAGCCGCCCGGGTTGTTGCGCAGATCGAGCACCAGCGAAGTCATTCCCTTCTGGTGCAGTCGATCGAGCGCGTCGAGTAACTCGTCGGTAGTCGTGTAGTTGAAACCGCGGGTCATGTCGATGTAACCGACACCGGGCTTCAACATGTACGCATCCGGGATCGAAGGCTGCGGAACGGCGTCACGAACGATGTCGACTTTCTCGATGCGTTTGTCAGCCGCGCGTTCCAAGGTCAACTTAACTGTCGAGCCACGCGGGCCGCGAATCTTATCGCGCACTTCAAGGGACGTCTTGCCGGTCATCTTCACGCCATCGACTTCGACAATCCGATCGCCGTAACGCAGTCCGGCTCTGCCTGCCGGTGAATCATCGAACGTGGCCGTGATGTAAGTATCTGCTTGATCGCCGTGCACGTAATTCTGTATCGAAGCGCCGATTCCGAAATACTCAGAGCGTTGATCCGTCTTCAGCTCGTCAAACTCTTCACGGTCGTAGTAATTGGAGTGCGGATCGAGAGAACGAAGCATGCCGATGATCGACGACTTGAAGACGTCGTTGTAATTGAGTTTCCGACCATCGACGTATTGTTCCTGGATTACCTTTAAAGCCTCATCGAAATCTTTCTCAACTGCGGCAGTCGCGGCGGTGCCTCGCCCTGCTCGCCGATTGGGAAGACCGGGGTTCGGAGTGGTGCCGCCGGAAACCGTCGGCGTCTGAGTTCTCTGCGCAAATACAAAACCGGGAACAACCAGGGTGAATACCAGCAGGATTAGAGCGACTTGAGCCGAAAAATTTTTCACTGCAAACCTCAATTTCGTGTCCAGACTTCCGCAGCGTAAACGATTTATTCACGCTGTATTTGCAATATAACGGATGCAGACTGGGCGGGCAAGGTTGTGCCCGGTAAGTCTGTTGCTTGACCGTGTTTCACGCGCTCCGTAGAATGAACTTACATATGCAAACAATCGTAAGACGGACAGATAGAATTCAGTGTCTGTAAAGGAGTCTGTGCCAAATGAGCAGTCCGTATCACAAGGAAGAACAGCCAACGCCCGAGAGAGTTGACGACTTGATGCTTCGCGAGGATGAGCCCGGCGCGGAAGAGCATAATCGAACGGCTTCGTCGGTGCGCGACATCGCTTCGCGCATTCCCGAATCGTTGAGTGCGATCGGGCGCGATATCAGCAGAACTATTGAAAAGGCCATATCGGCAAAGGACGATTACGTAGTTGCGGTAAAGATCTCGCCCGAGGCGCAGGAGAAGCTCGAAGCGCTGGTCCAAGCCGGTGTTTTCCGCAGTCGCGCAGAAGCGGCCGGCTTCCTGATCGATGAGGGCATCAAGACCCAGTCAGCGTTGTTTGAGCGCGTCAGACAAAAGCTCGCCGAAATCGAACGGCTGCGAGCGGAATTGCGCGGCATGATTGCGGATAAAACAGTCTGAAGCTCTCAAACACGGCGCCACGATCTTTCGGGCCTAACTATCAACCTTCCCCCAAAAGCAGTGCTTTACCCTTCCTCGCGAATGGTAAAGCACGCCTTTATTTCCGGCAGAGAAAAAACTTCGTGACAGAGAATTTCCATTTACCACCGACTCCAATTGACGAATTCAGACTCGCTAACGGCCTGCGCGTGGTGTTGAGCCCGGACCGCGCGATTCCCGTGGTCTCAGTTGCCGTCTACTACGACGTCGGTTCACGTAACGAAAGAGAAGGCCGCACGGGCTTTGCTCACCTGTTTGAGCACATGATGTTTCAGGGTTCGGAAAACGTCCCCAAGGCCGCGCACTTCCAGTACATCTTTAACGCCGGCGGCACCATGAACGGTACCACCTCAACCGAGCGCACCAACTATTTCCAGACTGTGCCGTCAAACTATCTTCCACTCGCGTTCTGGCTCGAGAGCGATCGCATGCGCTCGCTGAAAGTGACGCAGGAGAACCTCGACAACCAGCGCAATGCGGTCCAGGAAGAGAAGCGGCTGCGTTACGACAATCAGCCTTACGTCGGCGCGTTCCTGCGCATGAATGAACTGATCTTCAAGAATCCTGCAAACGCACACTCGACGATCGGCTCGATGGAAGATCTCGACGCTGCAACGATCGACGACGTGAAGGAGTTTTTCCGGATCTACTACGCGCCGAATAACGCGGTGTTGAGCGTGGTCGGTGATTTTGACAACCAGGAAGCTCGCGACCTGGTCGACAAATATTTCGGCAACATCCCGGCCCAATCCGATCCGCCGCGCGTCGATGTTTCGGAGCCGCCGGAAGTCGCTGGTCGCGAAGAGACGTTTCACGATCAATTAGCGCCTGCGCCTGCATTCGTGCTCGGCTGGAAAATACCGCCGCGACGTACACCGGATTTCTACGCGATATCGCTCGCGGGGACTCTGCTGTTCGAAGGCGACAGCTCGCGTTTGTATCAAAAGTTGGTGAAGGGCGATGAGTCGGTCGTCTCGATCGAAGGTGGCGTGGATGAGCGACGTGGACCATCGGCTCTGTACATCTTCGCGCTGCCGAAACCCGGCGAAGACGCAGCAAAGATTCGCGTGCAGATCTTTGACGAGATCAAGCGCATCGCCGCTGATGGGCCAACCGACGCGGAGATGGAAAAACTTCGCAACTCGCTGTGTAACGACGCCGTGCGTGGGCGACAGTCAACGATGTATCGCGCGCAACGGCTAGCGGAATTTGCGCTGTACGACTCCGATCCGCGGCTCGTCGATTCCGAGTTGGACCAGTATCTCAAGCTGAGCGCCGCCGATATCAAGAACGCCGTTGCTCGTTACCTGGACGTCGATAATCGCGTCGTGCTCGACATCATTCCCGCGGCTGCCTCGGAACATGCTGCCGAAGCAAAGGCTTCCGCCGCGCCACAGCCACCGGGCGATCAACATCAACCGGCCGCGCCTCCTCCACTGGTTCCAAACAAGCCTCCGGCTGAACCGGAGTCGCCTGTGCATGCCAGTGTCGCGGAAATAAAACCGTCGTCCTCCGAACAATCAAAAGATCCGGCGGATGTTCCGTCGCAAACTAAACCAGGTTCCGGTCCTCTGCATCCGTAAACATGAGTCAAAAGCAACAGGAAAACTTTCGTAGCCACGCGCCCGCGCCGCTACCACCTCGACCGATCTCGATTCCGACGCCGCATGAGACCACGTTGGCGAATGGGCTGACTCTCGTGGTGGTGGAAGATTCACGACTGCCACTGGTCAGCTATCGTCTGGCGTTTCGAGTCGGCGGCGCCTTCGATCCGCCGGACCTTCCCGGACTGACAGATCTGCTCGCCGGTCTCATGCCTGAGGGCACTGAGTCGAAGACGAGCAAAGAGATCGCTGACGAAGTCGCGCGCATGGGAGCGAGCCTTTCGGCCGGGGCGAACTCGGATTACACGATCGTTGCTGCTTCAGCGCTGTCGCAGTTCAACGATCCGATCATGGACTTGCTCGCGGAAGTCACGCTCGAACCGTCGTTTCCTGAAAACGAGGTGGCCCTGGCGAAGCAGAACACGAAAGAGAGTTTGCGACAGCAACGAGCGCAGCCGTCGTTTCTGGCGAGCGAGATGGTTTCGCGAGTGATGTTTGGCGATCACCCGTATTCAGTGGTGGCGCCGACACCGGAGTCGATCGATCGTTCGACACGCGACGAGTTCGTCAGGTTTCATCACAGCAAACTCGTGCCCAACAATGCGGTCTTCATCGTCGTTGGCAATGTGCAGCATGACGACATCTTGAAGCGTGCTGAGTCGCTGTTTTCGACGTGGCCAAGAGGCGAAGATCTGGTTACAAACTTTCCGGCGCCGCCGGTGCGCACGAAGCGAACCGCTTATCTTATCGATCGACCTGGCTCAGCGCAGTCGAATATCGTCATCGCAAATAGCGGTATCATCAGGACAAGTCCGGATTACTTTCCGATGCTGTTGATGCATACGGTGCTGGGCGCGAATGCTTCGTCGCGTTTGTTCATGAACCTACGCGAGGACAAGGGTTACACCTACGGCGCGTATTCGAATCTCGACGCGCGTCGCAGTGCCGGCACTTTTCGCAGCACCGCGGAAGTGCGAACGCCTGTGACCGGCGACTCCCTAAAAGAGTTCTTCTACGAACTGGATCGAATCCGAAACGAGCCGGTGTCTGCGAAAGAGATTGCGGATGCGAAATCGTATTTGACCGGCGTTTTTCCGATCCGGCTCGAGACGCAGGAAGGACTGACGGATCAGTTAGTGCAAATCAAGATGTTGAATCTGCCGAATGACTACCTGGAGAGATATCGTGATCGCGTGCAGGCTGTAACCGTCGACGACATTCAGCGCATCGCGCAAAAGTACGTCAAACCGTATGAGGCAGCGTTGATCGTCGTTGGCGACGGCGCGTCTGTGCTGGAACAGATGAGGCCGTATTGCGAAGACATTGAGGTCTACAACACTGCGGGCAAACGAAAGACTCCGGGCGCGGCCACAGAAGCAACGGATCCGGCGGGTTCGTGGTCGATCGAGATTGAAACACCGCTCGGCCAAACAATTCCGGCTAAGTTGACCATCTCTCGTACTGAAGGCGGATACACCGGCGTGATTCATTCCGAAATGGGCGACGCTGACTTGGGGACAATCGAGATCAGTGACAACTCCTTCCACGCGACCACTTCATTCGAAATGGACGGACATGCGGTTGAAGCCGAGGTCTCAGGCCGGTTTGAAGGCGATCACGCGGAGGGCTTTCTGAAGCTGCAAAACTCGCCGGAAATGCCGTTCACGGGAAGCAAAGAATAAGTCCGATAGGACCTATTCGACCTATATTTCTCGGTCGTCTCTCGCGAAAATTAAAAGCGCCCGGCATGGCCGACATGCCGGGCGAATCACAGGAGGAACCGAGTGTTATGGTCGTCACTATTTCTTGCGACGATCCGTTAACCTCGTCTATTGAGATGTTCCGTGCGGCCCGATAGGTTGCTCATTGCCGTTCGTAGCGCAAACCCATCCCCGCGCCGCCAACCACCCACCCGATCTTCTTGTTGAAATTGAGCGAGTAAAGGTTTTGCTTGGTTGTTGACTCCTGGCGCACCCACGTCTTGCCTTCGTCGTTGCTTCTGAGAATCACGCCGCCACGGCCAATTGCCCAGCCTTCATCGTCGTTTAAGAACTGAATGCTCAACAAGGTGACGTCTACATTCGTCGGAATCACAGTCCAGGTTTCGCCGCCGTCCGTCGTGCGCAGCAACGTGCCGCGCTCTCCTACTGCCCAACCGTTTTTGTCGTTGCGAAAATCGACGTGATAAAGCGTCACGTTGGTGCTGCCGTTCTGCTTCGTCCAGCTCGCGCCGCCATCACGCGTAAACAGAATCGTGCCGCCATCGCCGACAATCCAACCACGTTTGTCACTGACGAAGTCGATATGGATCAGCTCCAGCCGGCTCGGAGCGCGCTGGCGCCGCCAACTCTGCCCACCATCGTCCGTGTAGACAAGAATGCTGTCGACTACACGCTCGCGCTTACTGATCGATCCAACTACCCAGCCCTTCTTCTTGCTCGAAAAGCGCACGCTGTACAACTCAACATCGGCACCTTCGAATTCGTCGGGCGCAAAGATTCTCGACTGGGTCCAACTGGTGCCGTCGCGCGTGACGAAGATCGAATTCCCGGCGAGTAGAAATCCGGCTTCCTTGTCACGGAAATAGATGTCGTTTATGCCGGCCTTCGTGCCGACAGACTGTCGCACCCAGGTGTTGCCGCCGTCTTCCGTGTGACTGAGGAAACCGCCGTCGCCGCCGACCCAGCCGCGTTTGCTGTCGAGAAAGTAGACGGTGTTGAGATCGCTGCTGCCGGAGTTGATCTTGAAAGGCACCCAACTTCCCTGGGCTCGAGCCGCAGTGAGTAGCGCCAGCAACACACCTACAGCCGCAGAAAACCGCATTAGCTTTAAGGTTCTGGTACACATGACTGATTTTGTTTTCAGTTTTGTACCTTAGGTTGAAGGGTTAAGACAAGCTCCGTAAATAGAACAAGTCAGGAAGAGGGGCTTGCCCCCCGCTCTTTGAAATCGCAGCAGCGGGGGCAAGCCCCTCTTCCTGACTTGTTCTCTGATAACGTTTGAATCTTCTTACGGAGCAGCGGCGTTCACCCTGTAGACACGCCCTTCGAACACAACCACCACGCGCTCGCCTAACGAGAAGTAACTTCCCAGCTTCGGATTCTGCTTCAACAACTCGAAATATTCGTCACTTCCGAAAGTGAGTGTCCTCTCCGGCAGGCGCGAGTCGGCTTTGAATTCCGAGTCAGTCCAGACACCATTGATCAGGTAGAACGTCTTGCCTTCAACACGTCTCACGGCATCTGTTCTCGTGTCATCATCCTTCAAGCGCGCCACCTCCTGTTGCGCGCGTGCAGACTTGCTCTGCTTAACGGCGTCCGCTCCGGTCGCCATTCGCACCCTTGGTGCCGGCGGCGCTGCGGTGCCTGGAGTCATGCTGCTCAAGCCGCTGAAGCCACCACCGACAGTTGCGTTCTGCGTATTCACCGTGCTCGTGATTACAGCGCCCTCCTCGAGCGCCAGGTACGACGTGTAAGGCGTCACGATGCCGTAGCGCGTTCCCAGGTCCACGATCTCATCGCGCAACTCCTTCTGCTCACCGTTCGAACGCACTTGCTCCATCAACCAACCCACGCGACGCGTGGCCCACAAACGCGGCAGGTACTCGTTTGCATCACTACGCAACGGAAAACTCAGATTCGTGTACGTGTAAGTTCGCGCTGTGCCACCGGATTTGCCAGTGAGTTTCAGTTCCACTTCTTTGAGATCGTTTGCATTGCTGTACCGGCCGATCATCATCACCTGCGATCCGCGAAAGACGTCCGGTATGCCGCGCGGATAGATCAGATCTGTTTGCGCGCCACCCATGTCGAGTTGCAGATCCGTGAGCACCGGATAGTTCACTTTCGAGAAGAAGTTCGAAACTTTGACTTCGAGATCCTCTTTTGGCTCGACGTAATCCGCGACACCGCCATTGTCCGCGGCGAGTTTGTCGAGCAACGTCGTGTTGACGTCGTAACCAACACCAAACGTAAACAACCTCACGCCGGGTTTGGTTGCCTTGTGTACGTTGTCGACGATCCTGTTCACGTTCGTTTCGTCCACGGTCGGCAAACCGTCAGTCATGAACACCAGCATCTTCGGCCGCTCGCGATCCGAGTCGATGAACTGACGGAGAGCCGCCAACAGCGATTGGTTGATGTTTGTTCCGCCAACCGGTCGCAACCTTTTCACGAAGGCCTCGCCTCGCGCGCGCCCGTTGTCATCGGCAGCGATTAAGCCCGGTTCCATCAGGTGCTCTTCACCGGCGAATGAGATGATGTTGAAACGATCCTGCGGGCGCAGAATTCTCACGCCGTAAAGCAATGCGGCGCGTGCCTTCACCATCTTTCCCTCTTCGGCCATCGAGCCGGAAGTGTCCACTACGAAGACAACGTCCTTGGCCGAGTATTCCTGATCGGACCAATCGTCCTTGGGTGAGATCATCAAAAGGAAGTAACCCTGTTTTCCGGCTTCACGATGCGTCAGAAGTGTGAGCCCGAAGTCTTCCTTCGAGATCGTATAGAACAACTGAAAATCCTGCGGGTCCTTGCCGCTCTCGCTTTCGAAGGAGACTACCGAGCGCCTGTCGTTGCTGCGTTTGACGTCGATGACGTGCGTGGGCGAGTAGACGTTTCGCAGCGGTTCTTTGCTCTCGACCTCGACGCGTCCCGCGACCGATCCGATTTGAGTTAACTGCCGGCCAGTGCCTAACGGATAGCGATAAGAAACTGTGCCGCCTTCGGCGCGGACGACCTGCGTGTAAGTGAGCTCGAGTTTCTTGTCTGAATGCGGTGGGATGGGGAAGATGCTCGCCTGGAACAAGTCCTTGCCTGCGTACTCGAGCAAACCGGGATCGCGTTGCCGTCGCACGATCTCGTCGTAAATGCGACGCGCTTCTTCGCGAGTTCTAACCTCGCCGACGAGTCGTCGATCGCCGTCCCAGATTGCAAACTCAGCCACTGAAGCCGATTCCGGAATCGGAAACAGGTACGTTCCCTCGAGCGTGACGTCGGTATCGTTGCGAAATACCTGTTCGACGTGGGTTGAGGCGACCTGTGAGCTGATCTTCGTGTCGATCTTGATCGACTTAATCGGAAGGGCACGCGGCAGGGTAACCTGTGGAATTGGCCGCTCAGGACAACGGCGGCACGGGCCCGGGACGATGACTCCCTGCCCGCTGGCGAGCGTCGCCACGCCTGAAAGTATCGAAAGCACCAATAAAAGCCGCATTATTCGGGTTTGCAGTTCCATAAAAGTCTCCCAATCCAGACGTTAAGACCGCTTGCTCGAAGATAGAACGGAGAGGCTGAAAAACTCTTGCGCCGAATCTTAGTACAACTCGCGCAGACGTTTATTCACGATCGAGACGATGGTGGCGACGGTTGTTACGACTAACCCGCCGACAGCCAAGGTGCGCGGCGGACCAAAATGGGTGGATATGGTGCCGGCCAGAATATTTCCGATCGGTAGTGTCCCGATGAAAGAAAGGATGAACATGCTCATCACGCGACCGCGCATCTCATCGGTCACGAGCTTTTGCAGCAAAGTGTTAATAAGCGCCACCGAAACCACCAGCGCGAATCCAACGCCAAACAGAAACATCAACGACAACATCAGTCGTGAAGCCAGTGCAAAACCTGTGATGCACAAACCGAACATTATCGCGCCACCCAGCACAAACCAGCCTTTTCTTCTGAAGTCGCCGAGATAGGCGACGAGCAAGGCGCCGGTTAATGCGCCGCAACCGGAGACACCCATCATTAATGCTAAACCTGTTTCCCCGAGCTTGAAGATGTCGCGCGCATAGATCGGCACCATGCTGAAGTATGGCGCACCGAAGAAACTGTTGACGGCCGAGATCAGCAACAACGACGACACACGCGGACGGTTGCGCACGTAGCGAAAGCCGTCAACCAGGTCGCCCCACAACGCGCGTCGATCCTTTACTGAGTGCGCGGGAGTATTTGCACGATACTGCGGTCGCACCATCGCGAGCGAAACGACGACCGCGATAAACGAAATGCCATTGGCATAAAAGCATCCCGCGAGACCAAACACACGTAAAGCAGCACCAGCGAGCGTTGGTCCAACAACGCGCGAGAGTTGAAACTGGGTCGAATTCATCGCGATCGCGTTGGCGAGATCTTCGCGACCGACGAGGTCGTAGGTCATGGCGAGATACGAAGGGCTTGCCAACGCCATACAGCAACCGGTGACAAACGAAAATCCCAGCACGATCCAACGATCCACGACATCCGTTACGACGAGCGTAGCAAGACACAACGCGGCGAGTCCGGCCGTCACCTGCGTGTAAATCAACAAGCGGCGTCGATCGATCAGATCGGCAAAGACGCCGCCCGCGAGTGTGAAGATGAAACCTGGCGCCGTAGCCATGAAGGCGTCGAGTCCGAGCCAGAAAGGCGAGTTGGTCAACTTCAAAACCAACCAACCCTGTGCGACTGCCTGCATCCACGTGCCGACATTCGAAAGAAACGCGCCGGTCCAGAAAATCCGGTAGTTGCGATTCGAGAGCGCGCGGAACATCCCGCTGCGGCGACCGGTGGACCGCTCAGACTCAACTACAGAAGCAAGCTCGCTGGGCATGAGTGAATACTCTTAACACAAAGCCATCCACAGATTACACAGATAAAATACAAAAACTGATCTGTACTTTTTATCTGTGTAATCTGCGGATGGTTTTACTGGCGGCGCCAGGACGAGAGGGAGCCGCCCGGGGCACCGCGGCGTGCGGCGACGATTTCGGCGAGGATGGCGAGGGCGACTTCTTCGGGAGTGACGGCGCCGATGTCGAGGCCGATGGGGGCGTGGATTTTTTTGAGTTGCTCCTCCGGAACACCAGCATCGCGCAGCCGATCGATGACGATCGAAGTGCGCCGCTTGCTTCCGATCAAACCCGCGTAGTCCGGATCCGCGCGCACGACAGCCTGCATGCACTGCTCGTCTTCATTATGTCCACGCGTGACGACGGCCACGGAAACGCCACGACCATTGCCGACCGCGTCTCGAACGGCCGAACTCCAGTCAGCAGCGACCATCAATTCAATTTGCTTTTCGGGAAAACGGTCGCGGTTGAGAAACTCTGCCCTGTCGTCCAGCAACGTCGTCTGATAACCCGCAAAGGCCGCCAGTTTTGCGAGCGAGGCGCCGACGTGGCCCGCGCCACACACAACGAGTCGCGGCGCCGGTTGCAAGCGTTCAAACAACAATGACGTTTCAAACAAACTCAAATTAAAGAGCCGTGTCTCTTCACGCGAGCTAAGAAAACCTGCAGCCTGGGCGACGGCCGCCGAATCCAGTTCCGCATCACCGAGACTGCCGGAAGTTTCACCGCTTTGCTGGACCAACAACTTCGCGCCGACGTTTTGTGGACCAGTGACTCTGGTAACCAGCACCGCGATCTCGCCGCGGTCGAGTACCTGCTCAATCATTCTTATGATCGATGTTGAAGATGTTTGAGTCACTTCGAAGCTTTGGCTAAGCCAACCACAGACGCCGCGCGGCGCAACAGCCAGAGTGGTCCAACCAACAGGTAGACGGGATTTTTGAAGAAGGCGGGTTGATTCCCTTCGATCGCATGGCCAACAAACTGAAGAATCCAGCCAACTACAAACAACAACAGCGCCCAGCGCCAGTAAAAAAAGAAGAGCGGCCACGACACCGTGATCATCGGTATGCCGATGCTGTGGCAGAGCCGGTTCAGCGGATGCTGATGCTTGGCTCGGTAGTTAGCGAGTAAGTCCTGCGACATGAGTCATTGTCGATTGCCAATTGCCGATCGCCAATTTAAAGAAAGCGGAAATTGGCAATTGGAAATTGAAAATTAAATCACTTCAACAAAGATATCCATCGTGCCGCCGCAAACCATTCCTTCCTCACTCGCCTCATCTGCGGTAAGTGAGAAATGGTGCAACTGCGATTGGCCGGAACGGATGGCTGACTTCGCTTCGGCCCAAACTTCCGCTTCGATACAGCCGCCGCCGACCGTGCCCGCAACCTCTCCGTTCTCGAAGAACAGCATCTTCGCGCCACGCTGTTGCGGAGTCGAGCCCCGCGTATGCGCCACAGTGGCGACGACAACTCGTTCACCACGCACACCGGCTTCATTTATCAGCCGATAGAGCTCGCGCTGTGGAATCGTTGACATAACCTCGGAACTTTGTGCTTAGAAATTCGTGTTTGCTTTGTAACTGGAACTTTGTGAACTGTAGTTTGTCTAAAATTTGCAGCCAAGTCCAGAACCGCAGGATAAACTATTGACCTCGAAATTTTAGCTTGCAGCAAATTACTTTGTGATGTAGAGTCGGCGCCACGCTTCAAGGGTTTTTGGACATGATGTACCAGACCGGGCAGCAACTCGGACTCACCTCCGTGCAGAAGTTCAATCTCGTCGCCGGCGTGATTCTGCCGGCGATTGCCGTAACAGTTGAAACTACTACGAACCTCTGCGCGCAGATGTTCTTTGATCCAATTCCCACCAGTTGGCACTTGTTGCTTGTTGTCCTGGTGCCGCTCGCGCAGCTTCAGGTTTGGTTTGCGATTCGTCGAAACGATCCAGACCGCCTCGGACTCGCCGGTCTGGCTAACACAGTTGCGATCGGCGTCTCGCTGTTTTATTCCTTCATCTATCTGCCGATGTTGCCATTCGCAGCCCTAACGCTGCTTATCGCCGTCGGCTTGTTGCCACTCGCTCCTTTTTTCGCACTCATCACCGCGCTGATCATGCGCAAACAGTTGAGACGACTCGCTGCGACAGGGCCAAACAAAAATCTTCTACTCACCACCAAAAGCCTTTTCGTCGGATTGGGTTTCATTGCAGTAGTAATCGCAGCTTTAGAACTGCCGCCGGCCATCACGCGCCATGGTTTAGAGATGGCGACCTCTGCTTCGCCTCAAATGAGGGCTGAAGGGATCCGCTTTCTACGTAAGTATGGCAGCAAAGACTACTTGCTACAGCGGTGCTACGACGAGCGTGACCATTCCCTTTTTGTGACGAGCAGTTTTTTTTCGTCGAAGAGTTCTTTAAACAAGGCAAACGAAGCCCGCGACATCTACTACCGCGTCACTGGAGAAACGTTTGACTCGTCGCCTGCGCCGCGCGTTAACGGTCGTGTGATTCGGGAAAACGATGTTGAGTTTGAAGAGCATGCCGACGGAACGAGAATGGGCGGCATCTTAAAGGGCTTCACACTTACGAGCTCCAATGTCAGTGGATCTGTAGATGCGGATGGCGGTGTGGGCCACCTGGATTGGGCCTTCGCTATCGAAAACTCTTCTGACTCCGGTAAAGAGGTTCGCGCCGAAATACAGTTGCCACCGGGTGCGGTTGTCTCGAGCGTGACTCAGTGGTACGGCGGCGTGGAGCGGAAGATGGAGTTTACCGGCCGCAGTTCGGTAACACCGGCTAGCACGGTCCATACGGACCGGCACGCACTTGTCCTGGTCTCAACAGCCGGTCGCGATCGGATTTTCATCCGATCTTTTGCCGTGAATGGCTTCCATACCGGGATCAAGATCAATATCGGCATCACCGTACCACTGGTCTTGGAATCCAAAGATCAGGCGCGGCTGATTCTGCCGCACTTCACCGCTCGAAATTTCCACATTCCACGGAATGCGAAGCACTGGATCTTGATTGACTCTCCGCATCCGCTGAGCTCTGATTACGGTTTAGCGGTGCGTTCCACCGCTCGCCCTCACAATAATGGGTTTCAACTCCTGGGACAGTTCAGCGATTCAGAGTTGATGCGACCGGAAACAGCGCTGCGTCTGTCCCGCACTGACGGCGACTATGGCATCTGGAGTAAGAACCCGTTTGAGGCGGACGGAAATATTGTTGAGCAATCGCTCGAGGCACGCACCCCGGCACATCTACGCCGCATCGTGTTGGTGGTAGATACTTCTGCCTCGATGGCCCAATGGCAAACTCAGATCATGTCGGCGCTCGGCGCGCTCTCGTATGCCCCGGACGTGCAACTTGTTTTGGCCAACTCAGAGTGGCATCACGAAACAAATCGCGAAAGTGTTCTTGCCGGCAACATTCTTTCCGCCAGCTTACTACTGGCCCGGACGCCGTTCGCCGGCGGCGCAGATAATGCACCGGCACTCACTACAGCCTGGGATCTGGCAACCGCAACTCCCGGCAACAATGCGATAGTGTGGATCCATAGCCCGCAACGAGTTGCCCTCGAATCCGTCGAACCGTTGATACAACGCTCGAAAGAACGATTCTATGGACCAACGCTTTACTCTGTGCAAACAAGTATCGGTTCAGACGAGATTGAAAAGAAGCTTGACGGCATCGACGCCGTCAAATCAGTAGTGCGGCTGGGTTCACTACAATCGGACCTCGAGCGTCTGTTTCGACAATTGTCCGGGCTTACTCCCAGCTATGAGTTCGTCAGGACTGTAAAGCACGTGGATAAGGATTCCGTCCCCGAAGGCATTGAAACCTCCGATCAGCTCGCGCGGCTCTGGGCCAACGATGAAGTGGCGCGCATTCTGAGCTCCCGAGATGATTCGTTGAGAGAAGCAGCCATCATGCTCGCGCTCCATTATCAAGTGGTCACGCCTACGAGCGGCGCAGTCCTTCCGGATAATGGCGAAGAGTTTGATAGCAGCGATCTGGAATCACCACCAGTCTCAACTTTAACCACCATGGCAGAACCGGACTTTGTGAGTCTGTTGTTCCTCGCCGTAATCTTCGTCGTCTGGATCATCTATCTGAAAGCCAGCAAAGCAAACACCGTCGTCATCCCGTAACCAGGAAATCTGCTAATATCTGCACCTCTAAATTCCTGTTGGAGGATTCGATGGCAGCAACCCCCCGAATGCCAGGCCGTGTCAACGATCGACGGCTTTACATACTGGCAGCAATTGTTATCCCCTTAATCGTACTCGCCGGTTTCGCACGCACTTACTATCTCAAGCCTTTCTTCAGCACACCGGATCTGCCTAATCGCATAGTTCAGTTGCACGGAATTGTGATGACGGCGTGGGTACTTCTTTTTATCACTCAGATATCTCTCGTCGCGACACGGCGCACGCGCGTGCATCAACGCCTCGGCATTGCTGGAGGTGTGTTAGCAGCGCTCGTTGTTGTGGTCGGTGTGTTGACGGCGCTTTATGCCGCGGCTCGCGGCGTCACCCCGGGCCCATCGCCACTCGCGTTTCTCGTCGTTCCGCTGGGTGACATGTTGATCTTCTCGACACTCATCGGACTGGCGCTTTACTTTCGCCGGAAACTGCAAGTACACAAACGTCTCATGCTGCTGGCGGCGATCAATCTGCTGACCCCAGCGGTCGCGCGTATTCCCTTCAAGTTCATTGAAAACGGTGGACCACTGGCGTTCTTCGGTCTAACCGATTTGTGTTTGCTTGGTTTCATTGCGTACGACACGTACAAGCATCGACGGCTGCATCCTGTGTTTTTGTGGGGCACGATCTTCATCATCGCGTTGCAACCGTTGCGGCTGCTGCTTGCTGGTACCGGCGTCTGGATGAATTTCGCAGCCGCGTTGGTGGCGCTCGTGAAATAAACTTATGAAGACAATCCTCTGCTCGCTGCTGCTCTTAACGTTAGCTTCCACCGTCTTCGCTCAAACTGCGCCGGACGCAGCCGAGTTAACGAAACTGTTGAACGACTTCCTCGCCGGCGCATCGCGCAACGACGCTGCGGTACACGATCGTTTTTGGGCTGACGATTTGATCTACACGCGTTCGGCAGGCCGGCGTGTAAACAAAGCCGAGGTCATGCACGACGTGCGCAACGCGCCCGCGCCAAAACCGACGGATCCGAAAACGGTCTACACCGCCGAGGATATTCGCATTCAGCAGTACGGCGACACTGCCGTCGTAGCGTTTCGTCTGGTCGCGACCACGGACACAGGCGGAACAAAACAGGTCGCGAACCTGCTCAACAGCGGTACATTCGTCAAACGAAATGGTAAGTGGCAGGTAGTGAACTGGCAGTCAACGCGAATGCCCCGCACGGAAGCCGAGAGCAACGGTGAAGTAACTACTGCCGAGGCGGCTCTCCAGCAGGCAATTCTCTCCGGCGACGGCGACAAGCTCAGCGCACTCACTGACCCATCGTTCATCTGGACGCGCGGCGCAACACAGATGACGCGTCAACAATTGATCGACGAGCTGCGTGGTGGAAAGTTGAAGTATGAAAAACCGAATGCAGCGAAGGTGAGTATTTCGGTTTACGGCGATACAGCGGTCGCTCGCGGCGAACTACAATCAGCTACTCAATACACAATCACTTTTATCAACCAACTGGGCGTCTGGCGCGCCGTCTCAATGCACTCAAGCGGCTGATTTATTCGGGCTTGCGCGGCTTCGGCGTCTCAGTCGTAGTCGGCTGTGCATCCATCTGCTCGCGACGTTGATTGAGCTTCGCTCGCAGCAGGTCAACTTCAGCATCAGCATTCGCAACCGCGGTTTCCAAACGCGTCTTGCTACTCTCCGCCAGTTTTAACTGCGTCTGGGTTCTAGATTTCTCGCCTTCGAGCTGTTTCTTGCGCGCCTCTCGCGCCTGTTCCGGACGAGTGCTTCCATAACCCGCCGTCGCGGTCTCGATGTTTTCCGGTTGCAAAGCAAAATCGATCTGCTCCAACCGCGCTTCGAAGTCGGCAATCTTGCCCTGAACATCCATCAACTGCGTCCGCAATTGCTCAGCCCGCTGCTCGGCACGAGTCAAACGCTCCATATCAAGCTGGTAGCGATCGTCGTCCTGCATCTGCGAGAGTTTATCGTTGAGTTTGTTGACCTGGTTCGAGAGCGTGGTGATGGTCTGCTGCATCTGTTCCTGCTCGGGCGAGGCCGAGGGCTTCGGTTTCTTGGCGTCCGTTGGCTGTGACGGGTCCTGTGCGGAGTCAGCCGTACTGATGATCTTCACGTCATCGACAGATGTCGCGCTGGTTGCGGCAGTGCCTTCGGTCGCGTCGGCCGGCGCGATTGGAGGATTTGTAATCACAGACTTGGGCGCCGCCGGCGTAGCGCGTCTGTGGCGCCTTTTCCGGCGTGTTTGGGCATCGCCTTCGGCCAGACAGAAGCTGACAACCAGGCAAACGGCAACGATGAATTTGATGTAACTACGAATCCTACCAGGCATGTTCAGGCTCCTTATTGCAACTGGCTCTTAAGATACCCCGCTATCCAGATGCCAGCAAGCTCCAGCCGGATGCTTCAGGGCTTCCACGACCATCCGCACCGAAGCGTTCCAAAACTTAAACGCGCCGCGCCACCACCTCATAAAGCGCATTCTTAAAGAACACTCGCTTCAGCCGGTCGCCCATGTGCCTGGCCGGCTGTTTACGCGCCCGTGCTCTGGCCTCGTCGACGTTGCTCGTGGCACTCAGAATCTCGAGCGGCAGGTCTTGAAACAGGTTTGCCGCAGCGCCGAGGGTCAAATGCGTGGTGTGATCTGCAAAAGGACCTACCTCGTACGGCACACCGGCAGCTCTCCAGCTCGAGTGCAGGCCGGCCGCAATTGCATACAACTGATGATGAATGTTGACGGTGAAGTACAGCAGACCGCCCGGAACGAGAACCCGCGCCAGTTCGCCGACAATCTTCCGCGGCGACTCGGCATGATCGACTACGTTGTCGCAGAGCACAACATCAAAACTCCGATCCGCGAACGGCAGCGACTCACCAACCGCTGCTATCGTCTGCGTGCGACGCTGCCAACGTGGAAACAGACTTCCATAACTAACCGCAAGCGGATCGACACCGATTCGATGCTCAGTTCCAAAGTAGAAGATGAGTCCGTGTGCTCCACTGCCAACCTCAACCACACGCGCATCGGCTTTGATCGGCTGAAACGCCTCGAGCTTCTCGCGTACGCGGGTTGAGGAGCGCATCATCGCCGCGATGATCTCCTCTTCACGTCCCTGAACGTGCTGCGCCTTGTGCTGTTGGTAGGCAAGCTGGCGCTCGAGCGCTCTTTGAGCAAGTCTTCTGCGCGCCGCCTCTCCCCACATGATGCTGACTAAAAAGGCTGAACTTTGAAGCTGATATCCGCTGCCATGGCCGCACTCGTCAGCGCCTCAACGCGTACCAGTTGCGCGCCCGCGTCCGCGTACTCACGCACATTCTCCGGCGTGATCTTCCCGGCACATTCGATCACAACCAAACTCGATAACTCTCTCGCAATCGTGGCGAGGCGCCCGAACTCAGCCGCGTTCAGCGCTTCGATCACAATCACATCTGCTCCTGCGCCGATCGCTTCTCGCACGTCGTTCTCGGCAGATACTTCCACCGCAACCTTGTGCAGATAACCCAACTTCTCCTTCGCGGTCTTCACCGCACCAGTGACGCCGCCAAGAATCGAAACGTGATTTGAAGTCACCAGCACTCCATCATCGAGACCGAACCGGCTGTTGCATCCGCCGCCGAGTTCGACAGCGTATCGTTCGAGTTGACGCAGTCCCGGTGTCGTCGCGCGCGTGTCGGCGATTTTCGCGCCTGTGCCCTCGACTGCTTTCACGTAGCTGTTCGTGAGCGTGGCGATGCCGGAGAGTCGCTGCATCAGATTCAACGCCACACGCTCGGCGGAGATCAGCACGTCGGCAAATCCGACCATGCGCGCAATCACTTTGCCGGCCTCGACGGCCTCGCCGTCAGAGACAAACGCTTCGAGCTGTTGCTGCGAGTCGAGCGTCAGGAAAACTTCCTCGGCCGCTTCAAGTCCTGCGACGACGATGTTCTCGCCGGCAACGAAACGCGCGCGAGCACGTGTGTTTCGGGCAATGATCGACTGCGTCGTGATGTCGCCGCGTCCCAGATCTTCGCGCAGATAGAGACCGATTTGTGAGTAAAGCGCGCCTTCGTCGATCCAGTTCATTGCAGGTTCTCGACTGTCTGCTGAAGTTGTGCGGACTGTTGCGCGATGGCGGCGATGCGGTCTCGCACTTCGCCGACTCGTTCTGCCGGTGCGCGCGAGACAAAGTTTGGATTGCTGAGTTGCGCTTCGAGTTTCGACGCTTCTGCGTGCAACTTCTCCTGCTCGCGCTGCAAACGCCGGAGCTCCTGTTCGAAGTCGATCAAGCCCTCGAGTGGCACGGCGAGCTCGGCGCCGCCGGTTAAGACTGCTCGTGCCGATGCCTTCGGTGCTTCGAGTCGATTGTTGACCGAAACTTCAGAAGCGCGAACAAGCCGCGCGATCTGCTCGCGTGCCGATTCGAACACGCGACGAAGGTTCTCGTCCGGCGCGCCGACAACAATTGGAATCCGTTCGCCGGGTTTGATATTCATTTCCGAACGAATGTTTCGCACGCGCGAGATGAGCTCGATGATCGCCTGCATCTCCGACTCCGCGGCTTCATCGATTAACTCCGCGGCGCCT
>Ga0126376_10000358_pt1 | contig 21883 bp, 22 predicted proteins | sample PanSoiMetPlot_15_FD_92760 | JGI IMG/M metagenome (GOLD analysis project Ga0126376, IMG submission 92760) | Tropical forest soil microbial communities from Panama - MetaG Plot_15 | ecosystem: Environmental > Terrestrial > Soil > Tropical forest > Bulk soil | place: Panama | collected 2016-02-17
GACTTTGGATCAAATCAAACAGGCACAGGCGCTGCTAAAACAACGCAACTTTTATGGCGGCGACCAGACCGGCAAGCTCGATGATGCGACGCGGTCGGGCCTTAAACAGTATCAGCAGGCAGAAGGTCTCAAAGTAACCGGCACGCTGAACAAAGTAACGCTCGAGAAGATGGGTATCACGCTCACAGACAAACAAAAGACGATGTGAACCGCAAAACAAGTCGGCCGTGCAATTCAGGTCGCGATGTTAGAGGTAGCGAAGATTGCGCGGCCAGACACTTTAACAGACTCAATCTGTTGCCGGTTGCTGGTGCTCATTCCGCTCGGACATACTCTGCGCCGATGTCTTCCAGCAGCGTTTCCAACTTATCGACCTCGTCACTGGTCTTCGCTTCGACGCCCAGTAGGATTCCACCGCCCCGCACGCCTGTATCATAAACGCGAGCGCGGTGCTCGGGGATGCCAGTGCCGACCAGCAAGCCGATTAGACCGCCGGTCGCCCCGCCTGCGCCTGCGCCGGCAAGCGCAGCGGCGATCGGGCCGGCTACTACCAGACCGAGACCCGGTATCGCTATCGATGTGCCAACGGCGGCAATAGCGGCGAGGACAGCTCCTATCGTTCCTCCGATTGCGCCACCGACTCCCAGGCCGTCGGCAGCATGTGAGCGAGTCTGAACTGCGAACTCTTTGTTGCGCGTTGAGTCCGACATTAACACGCTGATGTCGTCCCGGGTATAGCCTCGCTTTATGATTGCGTCAACGGCTGCCTCAGCGGCGGCTCGTGTCTTGAAAAGACCAGTGACAAATGTCTTCGACATACAGATTCCTCCATTCGCATTAGGGTTAAACCGTCGGCTGCCAAAGGGGACAGGCAAATGGGGTTGGTTTGCCGAGTATTACGCCGGGATTTCAGGGGTTGGCCCTATCTTGCTTCAATGAATCAGGCAGTGTCAAACATGCCAACATTACAGGCTACAAACGGAATGGTCAGAGTCCTTCTTTCCGAATTAATTGAAGCAAGTGCAATAGTTCCGAGGGTAATGACGCCGTGAAATGCAGGTACTGGCTACTTCGCGGATGACGAAAACCTATTTCGTGCGCATGAAGAAACTGACGCTGCAGTTTTGCGATCGCGCTCCGTATCTGCGGATCAGAAACTGTCTTATCGCGACCCCCTCCATAAGTTTCGTCGCCCACCACTGGATGTTTAAGCCAGGCGAGGTGCACGCGAATTTGGTGTGTGCGTCCCGTCTTTAACTCGACGTCGAGTCGCGTAAACCGATCGAAGGCTTCGCGGACCTGGTATAAAGACAGCGCGGGACGGCCACCGGCTACAATTGCCATGCGCGTGCGATTCCGTGGATCGCGAGCGAGTGGCTGTTCGATTTGGCCGCGTTGGCGTTCGATTTGTCCGTGAACCAATGCCACATAAGATTTGAATATTTCACGGGCGCGGAATTGATCGCTCAAATTCTCGTGCGCTTCCTCCGTCTTTGCCACGACCAGCAAGCCCGAAGTTCCTTTATCCAGGCGATGCACAATTCCTGGTCGTGCGACTCCTGCCGCCCTTGAGAGTTTGCTGAAGTGAAATGCGAGGGCGTTGGCGAGTGTTCCCGATGAGATCCCGGCAGCCGGATGTACGATCATGCCGGCCGGTTTGTTGACCACAATTAAATCGTCGTCCTCATGGATGATTTCAATCGGTATGTCTTCGGGGACAAAGTTTTCAGGTGGCAGAGAGGTTAACTCGACTTCTATTTCGTCGTGAGAGCGAATTTTGTAAGAAGACTTGACGCTGCGACCGTTGACTAAAACATCCGAATCCTCAATGAGTCGCTGCAAACGTGCGCGACTCCAATTCGGAATCTGCGCTGCCAGAAATGAATCAAGCCGCTCTCCGGCGTCTGCTTCGGTGACAGAGTACGTAAGAGGAGAAGTTTGGTCGGGTTTAGAGTTCAAGCTTTTGCTTGTTAAAGAAGGCAATAAAGTTTGAATTCTAAACGTCGCTTACTGCTTGCGTGGTGTGGTGACTGAGTTTGCCGCCAGCCGATCGTGAATGAACTTGTCGACATCGGCTTCAATCAGCTCGCCGTTGACGACCCAGGCCTTTTCGCTGAGCACGTCGCCCGTCGAACTGCATTTTGCCGGATCGAGAAAGATATTCCACGGTGATCCCCACTTCCGCGTGTCGCCTGTGAGTTGACGATATCCGTAGTGCGGTGTCTTGTCGCGATCTTCCCGGGATTCCGACTCGCTGACAACGGGGTACGGCGCACCATTTGCCCCAAAATAATTTTTCACGTCGTCGCGCGTACCGTATTCGCTAACGCCGATAATCTCAAATCCCTGCGACTTATATTTTTGGTAAAGGTTCGCGGCCACCGGCGCTTCGTTTTTCCAATTTGGGCACCAGGGGGCGAAGTACAGGACCATGACCAGCTTCTTACCCTGCATCAACGATCGCAAGCTTACAGGTTTGTTAGTAGCAAGGTCATTCAATGTCCAATCCTTGTAATTCACCGTCTTTTCCACCAGCGGCGAATACTCATGCCCTGCTTGCGCCAATAAGGCGAGCGATGCTGAGATGAGGATTACAACTGCCAACAATAGTTTTCTCATTTCTAACTCCCTGCAAACAGTCGATTCTTATTCGCTCTTTTGCGCTGTTGCTTGTGCTTCATCGAGCAGTGGTTTAATTACCGATTCGAAAGCCTCGCGGGTTCGCTCTCCAATCAGCTTGTCGCGGATACGGCCTTGTCGATCGATTATGTAGGTTGTCGGCAAAGGCGAGGCCGGAAGCTCCGACCCGACCTCACGTCCACCCAGAACAATCTGATAACTTTGCGGAATATCCTTCTGAAACTCGTGGATGAGATCAGCCGTGTCGTCATACGACACGCCGATAATGCTCAGGCCCTTCGCGTCCAGGTCTTTCTGCATCGCACTGAGCGACGGAATCTCCGACCGGCAAGGAATGCACCAGGTAGCCCAAAAGTTGAGCAGCACCACTCGGCCGCGCAGATCCCGCAAACGAAACGGACTGCCATCGAGCTTTGTGAATTGCACGTCGGGCGCAGCGGTATACGATGTGTTCGATGCGGTTTTCGGCGCGGGATTTTCGCTGCCCCTAAACTGGAACCTGGATTCCAGGTTCGGCAGAATTTTTGCGAGTCGTGTGCTGGAAAGTAACGAGACCCGGTTACTCATCACCAGCGCACCGATCAGAATCAGAATGACGCCCGAAACGACCTCAACCTTATGCAAGTGTTGGCGGAATTTTGAATAGAAACCAAGAAACTGGTTTATTCCGAGGCCGGTCACCAGGAAAGGAACAGCTAAACCCGCCGAGTAAAACGCGGATAGAAGCAATCCACCTTTCCAACCACCGCTGGTCGCCGCCAGTCCTATGATGCCGCCGAGGATTGGGCCAATGCAGGGCGTCCAACCAGCTGCAAACGCAATTCCGAGCGTCAAAGATCCAAGAATGCCACGCGGTTTTTCGCTCGAAAACTGTCGCGTGTCCTTGTACAGATACTTGATTTTGAGCCAGCCGATTAAGTGCAGACCAAAGATAATAATTACCAACCCGCCGATCACCCGCACCCAAATGTTGTTAATAATTGCGGCGCCAACCAATCCGGCTGTGCCCCCCAAGGCGAGAAAAATTACGGAAAGCCCCGCATTGAACGCCAGCGAATTCAGAATCACCGCGCGGCGCGAGCCCGAAGCGCCACCCGTCTTCAAGTGATCGATGCTTACGCCGGACATTAACGAGATGTAGCCGGGCACGAGCGGCAGAACGCATGGCGACAAGAATGACAACAGGCCGCCGGCAAAGGCTATCACCACGTTAAAGAGAGATACTTGCATTGACTAATTTCGCTTAAACAGTTTCCCAGACCACATCGACAAATTCAAATACAGGCCAGTGATTGCTGAAATGCCAGCCAGCGCCGAAAACAGAATCAGCGCCGTTACCTGCCACGAGCCGGCAAAGAAATAAAAGTGTGCTTGCCGAAAATAGCGCGTGAGCGCTCCAGGCGGCGGCGTTTTGATCACGGTTCCGGTTTCCGCGTCTATCAAGAGCGACTCGGCTCCCATTCCGCCGATCGCCTGGTAAACCGGCCGTCCATCGCGCATCAACAATGTCAATGCCGTAGTAGGCAACGTTCGCCCGGCGAACTCGCTGGCCTTGGCCAAAGCTTCTGACGGCAGGATGCGCACTCGCGTTGCATCGATAGTTTCAATCTTGCCGCCTTCTACTGCATTTGGCAGCGCGTATAAAAGTCCACTCGAGGCCCACGCCAGCACCGGAATGGCAACAATCAGGCCTAACCACATGTGGAAACGGTATATGAACCGGCGCATCGCGTCACTTTTCCGTTGCCGTACTACTGGGAACGGGCTCGTCGATCAATTTTTTGATCATCTTCTGCAAAGCTGCACTTTCGAAATCGCTCGATCCGACGCTGATGAAACGCACGGCACCGTGCCGATCAATCAAAAAGGTCGTCGGGATGCTTGACACCGCGTAGTTGCGGTCGTTGTCCTGCTCATCCGAAATCGCGAAGCCGTAGCGCAGGCTAAATCTTTTTTTAAAGTCCCGCAGGTAAGCCAGTTCCTGAGGTCTTGTCAATGGTTTACCTTCGGCGTGCCCGTAGAAAGTGGTGAGTCCCAGAATCACCAATCCTTTGTCTTTGTAAGTGTCATGCCACTTTTGCAATCGCGGAAGCGTGACGCGGCATGGCCCACACCAGGTGGCCCAGAAGTCGAGAAGCACCACCTTGCCACGCAAATCCGCCAGCTTAGTCGGTTCTTGATCCATCCATTCATTGGCGGTAATTTCGGGCGGATTCGTGGCTCCCGTGCCGAGGTTGTCGATGTCTTTGAAGGGATCGACATTCGGCGCCATCTGAATCAGGCGTTTCAAAGCCAGCTTGTACAAATTGCCTGACGGAATACCGAGGGCTATTTGACGCAGCTCCTGCATTACCGCCATCGCGTCGTTGTTCTTCTTCAGGTTTAAATCAATCTCTGAAAGCGTCACCGCGGCATCATTCAAGGTCGCATCGCGCGAAAATGATTTCTTCTGCTTTGCCGCCTCCTTCGCCGTGACCCACATTCGCTGTGCGTGCGGCAATGCTCGTTCGTAATCTTTGACATTGAAGTAACCTACCGTTACCCAATTTTCCAACGCCAGCCGGTCATCCAGGACCTGAGGTTGATTACCGTCATAATCCTTCAAACGCGCTTCAGCCTCAGTCAGCAAATTCTTCTTTGCAGCCTGAATGATCACGATTGCCCGTGCGTTTTGCGCGGTCTCGCCAGACGCATCAGGATTCTCAGCCAGAAATCGGCGCATTGCTTCCAGCGCGCCGTTGAAATTGCGCGCGAGGTTATAAAGCCTGCCAAGATAGTAGACGTCCGTCGCTACCAACTTGCGCGCCGCCAGCGTGGTTGCGTATCGAGCTGCCAGGTCTCGCTGCTCCTGCTTGATTTTTTCCTCGAGTTGTTTGTCGAAGGGCATCTTGCGCTTTTGGAACTCTTCGAATTTTTTCCGAGCGTAGTTGTCAGCGTCGTCGAAGAGCTGAGCAGCGGTTCGTGAGTCTTCGGCAGGTGCGCCAGTGGTCTTGCTGTCTTTATTGCGTTCGGCAATTTGCGCTGCGGGTAATTCTTTGCTTGCGACGGCAGGTTGGGCAATGCAAGAGACAGCCGCAACGAAGCAGCAGGCCAGAGCCGCGAACCAGAAAAAAATTGTCCTCATGAAATATCCAAAGAGTTGCGACAAAATGCGGAGACTTCGAAGAATGGTAGGACAGTGCAGTAGCAGTGTCAAAAACCAATTGGTCTACCGTGTTACATCCCAATTTTAGTTTGGACCTCGAATCGATCTGGCGAGAACGCTGACAGTAATGACGGACTTGATCTCGAAATGATTGCTTCGGTGATCAGTTCCCCAGTAATGGGCGCCAACAGGATTCCATTCCGGTAGTGACCGGTGGCATAAAACAAACCGTCAATCCGTTTTGTCGGTCCCAGCACCGGAAGACCATCTTTCGCGCAGGGTCGGAATCCGGCCCACGAAGCGTCAACCGGCAACGATGCGAGCGCCGGCAAAATTTCAAAAGCCATGGAACTGATTGCGTGCACACCTTCTTCCGTCACGCGTTTTTCAAACCCGGCCATTTCAGTGGTTGATCCGGCCAGTAATCTGCCGTCACTGCGCGGAATCAAATAACCACGCGAGCTGTAAATCACGTGACGCGCTAACTGTTCGGTCGGATCAAAAGACAGCATCTGACCGCGCACGGGTTTCATTTCGATTTGCGGCAACGCTGTCGAACTCGCGATTGATGAAGTCCACGCCCCGGCGGCAAGCACGATGATCGGAGCAGAAATAAATCCTTGTGTCGTTTCAATACCTGCAGCGCGTGCCTTCTCAGTGCGGATGGCGCTCGCTTCGCACTCCTTGCTTAATCGCACGCCGAGCCGTTCATTAGCTATCAGCAACGCATTTACCAGGCGGCGATTTTCGACTTGAAAATCATTCGGAAATCGCAAGGCACAACGAACCCGTTCCGACAACAGCGGTTCAAGTTTGTGTGCGCCGTCACAGTCCAGCCACTCCACAGCCAAATGCTGACCTTGCTGCCAGGCGAATCGCGTGCGAAATTCCGCTTCTTCATCGTCAGCGAACGCTACATAAAGTGTTCCCGTAGTGTCGAGCTGCACATCAATGCCGGTTTCGCTCTGAAGCGCTTTGGTAAATTCGGGATACAAATCACGGCTGGCGCAGGCAATCCGAAAGAAATTGTCATCTTCGTCCGCCTCGACCTGCGGAGCGAGGATGCCACCGGCGGCCCAGGAAGCCTCCCGACCGAACTCGTTCCTATCAACTACGATTACATTACGCACGCCGCGCTTTGCGAGTGCGCGAGCGACGCTTAACCCGATAACTCCGCCGCCTACGATCACGACGTCTGCGGTTTGACTCGATTCAAGTGGTCGACCAGCGGGCATGAAACTGTTTAATGGTTGTCAGTTGCTCTCCGCAGGCTTTATCCTGCTCAGGTTAACTTCTGAGAAATGAAGGAGAGTGAGGTCGGTAGTCTTCGCTGTCTACTGCCCACTGCTTACTGCCTACTGTTTCTATGCATCGTATCACACTGATTCCGGGCGACGGCATCGGCCCCGAAGTCGCCGGCGCGGTTGTCCGCATCATCGAAGCTGCCGGCGTTGCCATCCAGTGGGAAGAGCACATCGCCGGCCAGCAGGCTCTGGATAAATTCGGTAAGACCTTACCCGATGAGTTAATTGAATCGATCCAGCGCAACAAGGTCGCCTTGAAAGGTCCAATAACCACGCCCGTTGGCAAGGGCTTCACTTCAGTGAATGTAGGACTACGGAAAGCGCTCGATCTCTACGCCAACCTCAGGCCCGTGCGCGCTTTGCCCAATGTGCCTTGCCGCAACCCCAATCTCGATCTCGTTGTCGTCCGCGAGAATACGGAGAGTCTGTATTCAGGCCTCGAGCATGAAGTCGTGCCCGGCGTGGTCGAGAGTTTGAAGATCATTACCGAAAAGGCTTCAACGCGGATTGCTCGCTTTGCTTTCTCATACGCGCGCAACGAAGGGCGAAAGCAGATCACAGCAATTCACAAAGCAAACATCATGAAGATGTCTGACGGACTCTTCCTGAAGTGCTTCGAAGAGGTGGGGAAACTTTATCCGGAGATTGAAAAGCGAAGCATGATTGTCGATAACGCATCGATGCAGCTGGTCATGCGGCCTGAACAGTTCGATATTTTGCTTTGCGAAAATCTCTATGGCGATATCGTTTCCGATTTGTGCGCCGGGTTGATAGGCGGGTTGGGTTTGGTACCTGGCGCGAATATCGGCGAGCGTGGTGCCGTCTTCGAGGCGGTACACGGGTCGGCGCCGGATATCGCCGGCAAAGGAGTTGCCAATCCAGCCGCGCTGTTACAGTCGGCAATTCTCATGCTGAATCACATCGAGGAGCGCAAAGCCGCCGAGAGGATCGAGAATGCCATGCTCAAGATCTTCGCAGAAGGCAAAGTGCGCACGCGCGACATTGGCGGGAGCGCGACGACGCATGAGTTTGCCGATGCGATTATTGCGGCGCTGCAATGAGGACCATCTCGCTCAAAATCTGAATCCAACTCCTGCCATAATCTGAAGCGTCCCAAGGTTCTGCGCCGGTGTGGTGAAAGGCCTGAGCGTAAAAGTTCCGGTAGCCGGATCGAAGAAAGGGAAATTGTTCGTCTGCGGTCCGTAATGAATTATCGTGGAGCCAAAGTCCAGACGCGTGATGATGCGTTTTGATGGGTAGAATTCAAGCACTCCGCCGGCGTCGAATGCGAAAGCGGTTAAGCGCTTCTCTTCAGCAACGAATGACGGAGTCGCTGGCATACCAATGGCGATGATATCGAATTGGCCCTGACTAAAGCTGATCACTCCGGGTCGCGCTTTGCCAAAAATGCCCCACTTGTGAAAACGTTTTCCGATCTTCACGCCAAACAGTCCCTCCGTGCCTCGACCGGCGTGACGCCCACAAAACTCACAATTGTGCGGAAAGAAATAAGCGGCGGCTTCAAGCGCGAAGCGCTTATTGAGGTTGTAAGTAAGTCTGCCGCCAAGTCCTAACTCAGTGTCCCCGGCGGGGAACGTGATAGTGGTAAACTCCGGAGCAACTTCGAACTTCCTGACCGCTACCGACGAATTGTCCTGTCCTCTCGCAGGCAGGGAACTTAGCAGGAAAATGATGGCGACCACGGCGTTCAAAACGAACTTGCGTTCCATTTCAATAACCTCCAGTGCTGTTTGCAGGCAGACTTATCCCTTCTCTTCGAGCTCTTTTTCACCGAAGAGAAATCAAAGGTCGTTGTTCTCGATTATGGGAAGCTCTTAACCGCCGCCGATTTCGCTCGGGGCAAATGCCCTGGGGGCAACTCAATCTCGCGGCAGCAAATTTTCGATCCTGTCGGCGCCGCCCATCATCACCACGTCGCGCCGCGTATTCGAACTCTTCTCAGTTTTCCTGGGTTCAGGGCTGACCAGTAGTGCACTTGGTTTTTGACTCTTCGCCGTCGCGGTTCGCTTGATGGTGCCGTTTATCAGCGCGTCCAGTTTTTCCAGTGCGGTTTTCTCAGTCGCAGGCGGTTGCCGGACCGAAAAAAGCGGCGAATATTTCACGTCATGCAACACCCAGAGATTCCACGTTCCTTCCTCACGCAGGATTGGAGAGCTCGAGAGCCATTGGTAGTGGTCACCGTCCAGGGTGAATTCGATCTTGTTGCCTGTAACCGTGCCGGTCTTCTGAAATAGATAACCCTCGCGTGGGAAAAGTGAAAAGATGAACCGGCCTCGATTTGGAATGTAAATCCAGAGAAGCGTACCTGCGCATCCGCTTTTGGACTTACCCGTTGCGATCAGATTGTCGTTGACCAAAAGGCTGTAATCCTTCATCTCCAGTGCCACGGCATCCAAAGTAAAATCGCGCGGACGCAGCGAAGGCCCATCATTTCCCAGCCGGGATCGATCGAAAGTTACCTTCACCACGTCGATTATCTTTACGCCGGTGCTGTTGTTAATGAGTAAATCCAGCGAGAATTCTGCGCCATCGTTTACCGTTTGAGGCTCAGTCGATTTCGGAAAGGTCGCGACGCTGTCGCCGGGAATCATGTGATCGTTTGCGCGCAATGCCGTCTCCATTTCGCGATCGAGTGGTTTGACCGAAATGGTGAATTGTTTTGTGTTTGAATCTCCCGCAATCGAGAGATCGTAACCGAAGATGAATTTCCCATCTATGTCGCGCAGCACGCGATGAATTGTGCCATTGCGATCGGCCAGGGCTTGAGATCCCAGCGGCGACGGCAGCTTGCGGCGATCGAACGACCGGCGAATGTCCATCCAGGCGCTCTGGTTCGTGAAGGATACAAATCCACCGTCAGGTAACGAAACTATCAACTGTTTCACGGCGAACTCCTTCCCCTGCGCCAACGGCGAAAAGCACAGAAACAGCGCAAGAAACAAAAGCTTACTTGTCATCGTGATAACTCCCGTTAATGATCGTTACCTTCGCTTCATTCGCCGGCTTGAATCCTTCCAATCCCTGGGCGGTTACCGCGGCAGGTTCGGTTTGCCGGAAGTCCCGAGCCCCGGCCAAATCCGCGGACACGTCGCGGGATGGTCTTTGAATGATTCTGTAAACGACGCGCGTTACTACTCTGTCCCGAACAACCGGAACTTCGACTGTTTTTGTGACGATAGAAGGTGGGGTGAGTATTGATCCGGCACCAGAGGCGCGTCGCGTTTGCATCGCGAAGAAAATCGAAAAGACAAGCAGAACCACGAAAGCCAAGGCAGCCGGCACCGGCACTCGGATGGATGTTGTTAAGACTTTGCGGAACCAGCGCAACATGCTGATTCGCGGCGGCAACCAGCCACCAGTGGTTTGCGAGTTCTGGAGGCGTTGGCGCAATCGTTCATGATAGCCGGGCCAGAAAGCCTCTGCAGGCTGAGCCAAGTCGATTGCAGTATCGGCGGCGCGTAAAGCATTCCTGAGTGATGCGAATTCTTCACGACAGCCCGCGCAATTTTCGATTTCACCGGGCAACTGATTTGCATCTCCAGCTGCCAGTTCGATCAAAATGGTCTTTGTAGCCTTGCAGTTATGCATGCTTTTCCTCATTTCAAAATTCGCCGGCGGCGCAGGGTACGCACTCGCCCGGCGGAAGTTCGACGTTCAATTCTTCTCGCAGTTTCGTTAACGCGCGCGCGACCGCTTTCTTTGCTGTGCCGGTTGAACAACCAAGGGTCGCCGCAATTTCTTCGTAAGTCATTCCTTCATGGTGCTTGAGTAAAAAGATCAGTCTTTGCCGAGGCGTCAGTTGCGCCAAGGCTCGCATTACTTTTGCGAACAGGATTCGGTTGTTCAGAGAGGCTTCGACGCTTGGGACTTGAAGCGTCAGCTTTGCGCTGTCGACATAATCTCCGGTTAACGGCTCTGCCAGCTTGCGCCAGCGAAAGAAACTTGACCGCTGTCGATTGAGAAAGCAATTGATGGTGATTCTTCGAATCCACGTGTAAAAACCGGATTCCTGACGGAATGTGCCGATGGCTTGATAAGCCTTGAGCCAGACTTCCTGTGAAAGATCCTCGGCATCCTGCGGATCGTGACAATAATGCAGCGCGAGCGAGTAGATTCGCCGCTCGTATCGGCCTGCCAGTTGGCAGAAGGCCTCCGCGTCGGGAGTCTGCGCACGTTTAATTAATTGTGCTTCGTTTTCGGTCACCGAGACTCACCTTGATGAAAAGGCGCGTTACCGAAATTGGTGTAGCAACTCAATAGACAACGAGGGCGGCGATTTAGTTGGCTAGAGCGTAAGAAACGCTCGTAGGGTCGCCGGGAGATCCGCTAATGGCGCTTAGCCGCCTTCTTCTTACTCGCCGGCTTAGCATCACCCAGTGCTGCTTTGATTTTGTTTGGCAGCTTTTCAAAAACAAGATCGTAAGAATTCCGCAGCAGGGCTTTCAGCTCCGTCTCACTCAAAGCATCAAAACTCTCCAGCGCTACCCAGTGATAGCGCGCCGAATACGGGGCTGGATCAATGCCGTCCCGCTCAACCAACTCGGCGAATTTTTCTTCAGTGCATTTGAAGGAAAGGCAATATCTCGAGGCGCCTTCCAAAACCGTCACCGCAAACATTTTTCCGGCAAGCTTGAAAACCAGGTCGTTTCCCCATTGCACGTTTTCTGTGGCGTGCGGAAAAGACAAACAATATTCACGGACTGACTCAATATCCAAAGTTACATTCCTTCTATGACCAACAGGGCGGTTTTGCCACCGCCTGAAGTTACATTCAACAAGGACGAACTCGAGAGTCGAACTAAAGCACCTTCGGTTTCATTATTAAATAAGAAAGGATTGAAGTCGATAAACATCTCTTCCAGGGTGACCCGATCGGTGAACGTCGGCATCGGCGTCTTCTTCAAGAAAACACGTTCCTGCACGACGTAGGGTCGTTCAAGCGCAATCAGGATCGCGTCTTCCCATTCCTCCCGAGTACTTTCCCATCCGATGAAAACGCCATGACCACCGTAGTCATCATTAGGCTTTAACACGAATCGATTTCGTTCCGCCCGGATCAGTTGAATCAGTTCTTGTTCAGAATCATGAAAAGTCGTGCCGCCCGGCCAGACGCGACGGGTCCAGGGAATGTGTTTGCGAAAGATCTCAATTTCTTCCGGCGTAAACAGGTGCGCGAATTCGGGATCGCTCAGGACCGCAAAGCCGGCTTTCTTGTGCGCGATTTTCGTGCGGAAAGAATTAACGAGACAGACACGTCCATCAGCGTAAGCGCGAGCCAGTGGATGATCGACGTCACAACGTTCCAGAAATTCATGAATGATCACGCGCTTGTACACGATATCGATGCGGAAATCGCCCCGCGTCAAATGGAAGCCGTCATAACTCAATTCATTCGGGTCGGCGATTATCGTTTCATAACCCTCGGAAGCAAAGTATTGTCGCAGTACTTGAAACTCGCTTTCGGTAGCCACGCCTTTCCAGTCGACGATTGCGATCTGTGGTCGGTCTTCCGCACCATCCCATTCTCGATACACGTCGAGCAGTGAGCACAAAAGGCGCTGGTGTGGCTGAGGCCACCAATGGGCGTGTTCATCGAAAAGCGTTTTAAGATGAGGCAAAGAAAAAAGAATTTTTTCCAATTGCATCTGATCGCCAACACCCGCCGGCGTTTCTGCGTTGTACTCGAGAAATTGAAAGCCTGAATCCGACAGGTACGAATCGAGTCTGCTGGATACGCAGAGCCGTGAATACCCGGGGTCGATGCGGGCCATCTCACTTTCGCGCTCAGTTGGACCGAGGACTGACAGCAACTCCTCATCTTTCAAGGCGCGAGATACCATTCGTTCAACTGCCGCTGCGATCGTTGAGGATGCGCGCGAGACTTCGTCATATTGTGAACGGGTAATCAGGTGAGGCCTCAGAAATGGACAGGTGGGCCGTCCGTCGAAGACGAGGCCAAGCCCGAGTTGAGCTGCGACAAGCTGGTCAAAGATTGCCTGATCAAGACGGGAATCGTGAAGAATCCGTTCGTCCAGTTCTCGAATAATTTCGGGCAGCATTGCGTCGCTCAATCGCAGACATGACTGACGAGAGCGGGCATCATAGCCGATAAACTAACGGACTGGAATGCGGGTAGTTATTGCGGCACGGAGGGAAATCGGGCGAGGTAGTTTTCATTTACGCCGGTTAACCAAACAAATCGATCGTCGATTTTCTTGACCGTGACTACGCGAGCCGCAAATGCAAGCCATATGATTGAGGCGAGGAAACCAAACAGTGCAAGAACGCCCACGGCCGGGTACTCCCAGGCAAACGCCAAAGGCACTGAGACGAACGTCAGAGATAACACGGCAAACCCCACCGCGAGGAAATTGCGTCGTCTTTGATAGTGCTCGTGACACAAGCCGAGGTAAACGGTAGCTCGTTTTCTCAACGCCATGGCGAGGATGAAATAGATCAACCACGCCACGAATAGCACCAAAAACAACGCGGGGTGGTGCCATGAAAGCTGCCTTCTTAAGCGAAAGCCGTTGGCAGGCGCATCACATTTCACGCAACGATCGGGCAGCGTCGCATCCTTCGTCATTACCAACGTTGATTGTTCTCGCCAGATGCCACCGGTCATAGGTGGTGGAGGCATCACATATCCGTCTTCCAAAACAATGCCGACAGTAGCCGGGGCTGGTTGCGCTTGAAGTTGCGGGGGCGCTCCGCAACGCTTACAGCTCGGATCTGAAGCGAAGTTGACTAAACCACATTGTGGGCATTTCCAGGATGCGTGCATGGGGGAAACTGGGACTGGCAATTAAGGGTTAATTCTGTGAAGCGGAATTTGATGTTCCGTTCATACTCCGCAGGCGCTTCACGATCTGTTCGATCAGCCAATTTGGAGTTGAGGCTCCTGCGGTGACGCCGACGCGCTGCGCGCCGTCCAGATCCGCAGGATTGATTTCCTCCTCAGTTTCGATCAAATAACTCTTTGGGCACTGCTCCTGACAAACGGCAAGGAGCTTGATGCTGTTCGAAGAGTGCTTGCCACCGATGATGTAAAAAACATCGACGAGCCCGGCAAGCGCGCGCGCGGCATCCTGCCGATCGCGAGTGGCAGAACAAATTGTGTTCACGACCTGAGGTTCGGCATCGGCTTTGGCTTTTACAGCTTCAGCAACTTCCAGAAAAGTTTTCAGCTTCAGCGTGGTTTGGGAAACCACCAACGGCGCGTGCAGCGACGGCAGGTTTTCGACTTCGGCGGCGTCACGGACAACGAACGTGTTGTCCGGCGCGTAACCGACAACGCCGATCATTTCGGGATGGTCAGGGTTGCCCGCGACGACAACGTGACGACCGTCTTTTGCAGCACGTTCGGCGAGACGTTGTACGCGGGTTACAAACGGGCAGGTCGCGTCGACTACCTGCGCGGCGCGCCTTTCCAGTTCAGCTTGTACTTGTGGTGTCACTCCGTGAGCACGAATCACGGCAATTTCGTTTCTTGAGACCTGCGCCGGATCCTGGACCGTCGAAACTCCTTCGCATTCCAGGCGCTGCATCTCCTGGGTGTTGTGAATCAGCGGCCCGAGCGTTCGCACCGGTGCCCCGACTCCGAGGGCATCTTCAACCATCTCCACGGCGCGTTCGACGCCGAAACAAAATCCGTATTCGTTAGCCAGTAGTACTTCCATCGTTGTATTTGAAGCTTTTCAAGTAACCACCCAAATTCTAACACAGTCAGATTCACCAGTCGCGACGTCGCTAGCTCTGCCACTACGGACCGACAGCAGCTTCTTACTTAGGTTCGTAAATCTGTGTCGGATAGGTGAGTCTGTCGAAAAATGAACCTCTGTGGTTCTCTGTGCGATCTCGGTGCCTCTGTGGTTATTTTTCTCTGAACAGTTTCACCACAGAGACACAGAGAGACACAGAGTTCCACAGAAAAATCCTTTTCCCCGACAGACTCTGCGCGCGCCATGGCTGAAGATAGGTCTCATCTCACAGGCTCGCGCAGCACAATCTCTGCGGCTTCAGCGGCCAGGCTGGCTGCCTTTGGATGAGTCCGGCGCAGACCGGCCATTTGCAGCAAAGCCTCGCCCGTGCGCGAGAGCAGCCGCACGAGATCGCCTTCCTCCGCACGAGTTTCGTGAACCAACTCCGGCCAGGTTGCTCCGTCAGCCCAAAGAGCTGTAGCCGCTGCGGCGGAGAAATTGATCTCCGCTGCACCTTCGATTCCCTGTTTCCACTCCTCGGTTGAAACCTCGAAAGACACTTCTTCGAATCGGATCAGCAAACTGACGACAGCATCATCGAGTTCCAACTCGCCATAGTCACGATCCTCATCGGCGACCAAAGCTGCAATCAAAGCTGATGTTTGTCTGACGTCAAGTGCCGCAAACAGGTCGCGTTGCAGGGCCTCGCCAATCAGCAACGGTCGATCGACACGCAAATCTGCCAGCCATTTTCCCCGGTCCGTCACGAGCTCGGCTGTGAAATCAAGATAGCCGAAGTAATCGAGCACGCGCGCGCCGCGCTCGAACGGCTCCCAAATCTCGCGACGCAAGCTGTCGATTTGTCGTCCGGCCAGCTCAATCGCCGCCGCCTGAGTCTGCAGCTGCCAAAGTGTTTCTCGATCCACAGCGGCCGCCAGCGAATCGATTAGATCGCTGATCACTTTGATTGAATCCTCCTCGTCGCTCTGCGCATCACGCAAGCGCGGCTCGACCAAAGCAAGTTCATCGCCGCGATCGTGTATTTCGTCGAACGCTTCTGTGATTCGATCAGGTCGTCTGGAGAAGGATGGCGCAAATACGCGACCAATACGTTGCAGCGGAAATGATGTAACTCGACCGTCCTCGCGCACCGCGGTTACGCCTTCATGCGCTCGCGCCATGATCAAAACAAGCCTGCGCCCACTGCGGCCCACAGACACAACCCGGCCGGGCTGTGCAACTTTATGCAACCAACGCTGACGCAGCTCGCGACGGGTTTGCGGCGTACCTTCGATTAAGCGTGCCCGGGCACTGGCCAACCGTTCGAAACCGAGCACCTTCGAGACCAGCATATCGATTGAAGCGCGCGTCAATTCATCCTGGATCTGAAGTTCGCTCTCTTTTCTGCTCTTTTCCAAATGATGGATTTGCGGCAGCAGGTTCCGGTAAGCAAAACTTCGCTCGGCGATTGCCCGCACGTGTCCAAAACTGCCGAACGCGTCAAGCAGGTTGAGAAGAGACGTGTAGGTTGCCCGAAACTGACTTTCGAGATCGTCAGGTCGAGCGGCCAGCAGTTCAGCAATCTTGCGGGGATTCTGATGGGGACCTGGCGCAGCGATGATGAAGCCGACACGATCTTTACCTCGCCGGCCCGCCCGGCCGCTCATTTGTTGTAGCTCAGATGCAGTCAAAGACTCCCAACCTCGATTTCCGCGGCGGTCAGCCACTGTCACAACGACGCTCCGGGCCGGGAAATCGACACCTGCAGCTACTGTGGCCGTCGCGAAGATCGCGTCGAGTAGACCTGCGCTCATCATTTTCTCGATCACGAGCTTCCACGCCGGCATGTGTCCCGCGTGGTGCGAGGCAATCCCGCCACGTACGATTGTGTCCCAGTGCCGGTGGTTGCGAATTTCGGGATGTTGCCCGACAACGCTGCGCATGAAGGCCCTTCTTGCATAGCGACGATCGTCCTTCGCGGAGCGCCGGCTCAGCGCAGCCTCGGAAGCCGCTTCGTCACACCGGCGGCGTGCCGGCAAGAACACGATCGCCGGAAGCAAATTGTAAGAACCGAGAGTCGCAACCAATGTTGCGGGCGGCATCTCAGGCATGCGAAGTTTCATAAAATCGAAATCGATCAATGCCCTCCCTGACGGTCGGGCTTCAGACGCGCATCAAAAGCGCCGGCGTCTTTGCCGCTGCGCATTCTGATCTTGTTCCATCAATCGAGTGATCTCCGTATTCAATTTCCCTTGCTGGCCGAACAGCGGTACGAGCCGTCTATCCGGCATCAGGAATGCTGAACGCAAAGGCACCGGCCGTGCGCCCGGCCGGGTAACCACGCCACACCGAACTCCGCGCAGCTCTTCGATCCAGCGGGAAAGATCTCGGGCGTTGCCAATCGTTGCCGATAATAGGAGCATGCGTATTCGCGCAGGAGTCAAAATGATCGCTTCTTCCCAAACGTGCCCGCGATCTTCATCACCGAGGTAATGTGCCTCGTCAAATACGACCAAGTCGATTCGCACGTCTTCACCACCTCGCAGAGCATCGAACAATTGATTGCGAAAGATTTCAGTAGTGCCCACGATTAGCGGTGCCCCGGAATTCTCTTTGCGATCTCCCGTCAGAATCCCAACCCGATCCGCCCCGAATTCCTCGATGAACTCTGAGTACTTGGAATTCGTCAATGCTTTTAGTGGCGTCGTGTACCAGGCCCGCTTCTCCGCCGCGAGCAGCCGCCGAATCTCCTCTCGAGCGATCCATGTTTTGCCGCTGCCGGTGGGCGCCGTGACAAGAACGTCTTCGAACTCCAGTGCAGCTAATGCCTCCAGTTGAAACGGATCCGGCTTGAAAGGCGTCTGGGTGGGCGTACCTATGCCTGAAAGCAGTTCTCGCAATTCGCGCTCATACGTCGGGCCGGCGACTGTACGGCGCTCTGGCTTTGTCTCGATATTCTCGCGAGGTTCATCGCGCCGGCGGGAACGCCGTTTGTCCTTCTGAACTTCATGAAATCTGCGCGATCGCCGCATACGGGACATTGTAGGGCAACGGTAGACTGCGGACACGGAGTGAGTTGCAGTTTGGTGAGAAGAAATGTGCCTTTTAAGTGACGCGGTTGCGACGAATCTTTGGCTGACTTAGTATTTGGCAGGCGGCTATTTTCGCATTCAGGTTCACAACGTATCGCGTTGGCCCGGCGTCAAAAGTACTGAAGTTGGTTATGAAAATGTTTGATTTTGCCGATACCGGCGGCCTTTTCGATCACTTTGAGGTAAATCGCGAGCCTTTCTGGCCGCGCTTTGGGTGGCTAATTGCAGGCTCCGGAGCCTGGCACCTGGTGCTGATTGCCTGCATTGTCTTCATTCCGCCGGTGCGCGACGCCTTTGCCATCGCGCTGATTTTTTCGGGCGGCAATTTAGTCGACCGCCCCTACGCGCACACCGACATTGGAGACGATGCCGAGGTCGTCGAGTTCACGACCGAGAAGTTTCACTATCCGGAAGGCTACTTCCTAATGGATCAACAAGGCATTCAGCCCCCGCAGCAGTTTCCGGTGATGCCGCCATTTGTACCGGCGTCGGGTTCACCAGTTGCAAGTCCGACACCCACGCCTGCGCCGTCACCATCAGCCGTGCCGTCACCGGTAATTGCCGTCAACGCTTCGAACAAAGAGGACAAGACCAAGCCAACGGCTACGCCTGAAGACAAAGCTGCGGAAGATAAGTTGCAGGCTGAACGGGAAAAAACTGCGAAAAATGCCGGCATAGAAATGCCCGAAGAAGGCGAGGTCAACAAGAAGCCATTTAAGGAGCTGGGCTGGGAAGCGAAAGGGATGAGCGACAAGGGCCAGCTCGACATGAATCAACAGTTCGAGGTGACGATTGAAACTGAGCTGGACGAAAAAGGAAAGTTGGTGAACGCCAGAATCACGAACAAAACAGGCGACGCTCAACTTGTTTATCTTTCCAGAAGATTCGTTGAAGCCTTGAACGACAGTGGCGTTCTTTATTACCTGAAAGCGCTGAGTGAAAATAATCCTAAGAGCAAGGTTGTGTTCACAATCAAACAGGACACGAACCTGGTGACAGCGGTTATCGAAGCAGACGCAACCACACCTGATACCGCGCGAGTACTCACCAAGGGCTTCAACGCCGCCATTGCGTACGGCGTAAGTAACCGGCGTGGAAAAGTCGAAGAGCAATTATTGAAGAACACAACTACCTCGCAGGACGGCAAAAAGATTGTCTTCAATTTTTCGATGCCCCGCCAGGACGTGGTAGCTCTGGTACAAAAGGAATTGGCGTCAGCCTCACCGAGTCCATAGATGGCGATGGTTCAGAGTTTCGCAACACTCAATTCTGAACGGAAAATCGAATCACTGCGAGCACAAGCATGAAGAATCTTATGAGAGCAAGGGTGGTTGCTCTGGGCCTTATGATCACCGCCTCAATCGTAGCGTGTCATTCACAATCCAAGCCGGCTACGCCCGTCACCGAAACCGCCACGCAGAATAAGAATGAACTCAAGCTCACGAGCGTAGCGTTCCAGCAAGGACAGCCGATCCCGCGGCAGTACACTTGCGACGGAATAAATGTGTCTCCGCCGCTTGAATGGAGCGGCGTGCCAAAGTCTGCCAGGACGATCGCCATCATTGCTGACGATCCGGATGCCCCGTCGGGCACGTGGGTGCATTGGGTTCTTTACAACCTGCCGGCAGACAATATTGGAGTAGTTGAAAACGTGCCGTCGACTGAGACGCTAAAAGCCGGCGCGTTTCAAGGCAAGAACGATTTCGGAAAAATAGGTTACGGCGGACCCTGTCCACCGTCGGGAACGCATCGTTACTTCTTCAAGGTCTATGCACTAGATAGCGACGTGCCGCTAACAGCCGGCGCCACCAAGGCTGATTTGGAAAAGGCGATGGCAGGCCACATCGTGCTGCAGGGACAGTTGATGGGTACTTATCGACGATAAGCGCACCGCAGACTGCTGGCTTCAATGCTTACCCTACGGAAGCACGCCATCCGGCACATTCCAGGGATGCAGTTCCAGCCTGAGCCGATCGATTTTGATCATCGGGTCAGTTCCCGCAAGTTCCTGGGCTTCCTTCATTGAGCTGACACGGAAAACAAAAAGTCCGCGCAATTCACCATCGTCACCGAACGGGCCGGCTGCAACTAACTTTTTCATGTCAGCCAGACGATTGATATTCGCAATGTGTGCTTTTTGCAATTCCTGTATTTCCGGCGTGTTACCATCGCCTTCTTTGCGGTTTGGACCTTTCTTCAAAAAGCCAAGGTAAACTGTGTTCATCTTCAGTGGCATCACAGCTTTTTTGAAGATGTCTTCTGACCACCAGGGATGCATCTCAGCCACGAACAAACCGGCCTTAACAGAAGGATCATCGTCAACCCAGGCTTTCGCTTCATCCACTGACTTTGCTCGCAGAATAAAGATGCCGGCGATATCTGTAACATCGCCGAAAGGACCCGCGAGGATCGCTTTCCCCGAATCAAGCATCGCGATTACGTTGGCGAGATGCTGTTTCATGATTGAGGTTCGATCCGCTTCTGTCGTGGTAGCCCATTTTGGTCCCTTCTTCAAAATGGCCATCTGAAACTGTACCAGCTTGTGCTCTTCCTTTTGCTGGGCCGAAATAAGGGAGGCCATTGCCAGAAGAAAAATAACAGCGAGGGCGAGAATTCGATTCTTCATTAGATTCACCTAAGTCTTGGTTGTTATCGTTGCAAGCGAGGACGCTTGCGTCCCAGTCCACTTCAAACGCATCGCGCTGAGCGAAATCTTAGCAGGGAAATCGATAAGACGATGTTAAGAGTTGTTAATTGATCGTCGCAGTTTTGACGCACGTGATTGCCGGCAAGCCGTCGCGAATCATCGACCAGGATTCACCGGCATCTTTCGAGCCGAATAACTTGCCGTTTCGTGTCCCAAAGTACAGTCCGGTCGGCTCATGTGCATCGGCCTTCAGGTTGTCGCGCAAGATTGTCTCGAAAGCATCTTCCTGCGGTAAACCATTGGTAAGCGGTTCCCACGAATCGCCGCCGTTGCGTGTGCGATAGACGCGTAGCCTGGCTTCCGGCGTGCAGCGAAACTCGTCTGATTCGATCGGGATCAGGTAAACCGTCTTCGCATCGTTGGGATCCATCTCCATCGCGAAGCCGAAATCTGACGGCAGACCTTTACCGATGTCGTCCCACGAATCTCCGGCATTTTCGCTGCGATAGACGCCCCAGTGATGTTGTAAAAACATGCGCTCAGGATTCGACGGATGGTTGACAACCTTGTGTACGCATTGTCCCCATTCCGGATATTGCTGGTCGGGTGGCAGGAATCGCGCGCAGATCCCCTTGTTACGCGGCTGCCAATTCTTTCCGCCATCGTCGGTCCGGTAAACGCCACCGGTCGAGATTGCTACCCACATCCGCTTCTTATTGGATGGATCAGGAATGATCGTGTGCAGACAAAGTCCGCCGCCGCCGGGCTGCCACTGCGTACGATGCGGATGATCGAACAGTCCCCGCTCGAGCGCCCATGTTTCTCCGGCGTCGGTTGATTTGAATAATGACGCCGGTTCAACTCCGCAATACAAAGTGTCGTCTTCTCCCGGGTGACCTTCGGCGATTTGCCAAATCTGTTTGAGAGAAACATCACTGCCTTCAGGAAACTTGATGTTGTAAGTTTCCGGATCGCTCCATGTCTTGCCAAAGTCGTTCGATGAACTGAGAAATGATCCCCAAAATGGACTATTAACCGCGGCCCACAATTTTTGGCGACCGTTTCGGCCATCGTAAGCAAGCGCATAGACGCTTCGTCCCGGAAAATATGGGCCCGCTTCCTCCCACCTGGTCCGATTTCTGTCCGAACAAAAAAGAAACGCGCCCTTGACGGTACCAACCATCAATAGATTGTCGCCCTTACTCACCTCGATCTGGTTGGGTGCAGGCATCGAAGGCTCCTCCAATGATTTAGCGATGAACCGAGATTATAGCGAAACGAAGAGAAGCGCCAAAGCTTTCGATTTGCAGTGCCGGTTCACTTGGCGAGGTGGC
>Ga0126376_10000359_pt1 | contig 21876 bp, 13 predicted proteins | sample PanSoiMetPlot_15_FD_92760 | JGI IMG/M metagenome (GOLD analysis project Ga0126376, IMG submission 92760) | Tropical forest soil microbial communities from Panama - MetaG Plot_15 | ecosystem: Environmental > Terrestrial > Soil > Tropical forest > Bulk soil | place: Panama | collected 2016-02-17
CAACTTCGACATTTCGTTCTTCAAGAACTTCAACATCAGTGAGTCGAAGAAGCTTCAGTTCCGCACCGGATTGTTCAACGTCTTCAACCAGGCTTATCCGACGCAGATCAATACGACTTCCACCTCGTTAACAGGAAGCGATATCTTTCTCGCTTTGGATACGGTCTGCTTGAAACGCGTCAATGTTCCCAACGGAAATGGGACCAACGTTGCGAATCCCTGCGATCCGACAGGCGGATTCCGCTTCACGGATGGCCGCGCGGGTGACCGGAGCAACACGGTCAATAACTTCGGCAAGATCGTCAATAAGCACGGCCGGCGAATCGTCGAGTTTGCGCTGAAGTTCAACTTCTGAAGTAGCTTTACCCAAGTTGCCGCAAAGAGGCACACAATGCACAATAATCTCGATGAGACGCGTTGTGCATCTTGTGCTTCTTTGCGGCTTCGTTCTGAGCACAACTGCGCAAGCGCAGGACGTCGAGCCTAAGTACAAGACGCCGGACACAAACGACGCGATAATCCGCGGGCGCGTGATGCTGCCATCGGGATTTGCTGCTGAAGGCTACGCGCGCATCACCTTGAGAAACCAGCAAAGCATCCTCTCCACTCTCTACACCAACAACAGCGGCGAGTTTCAGATCAGAAATCTCAGCGAAGGCACGTACTTCGTCGAGGCTGAGGTGTCGCATTTCGAGCCGGTGGTGAGAAAGGTCGAGCTCGGTCGCGGCTTGATGGTGGATCTGATTTTTGAGTTGCGGGAGAAAAATGATTTTGCTCTCGCACGTCTCAACAAAGTCGTCTCTGCTGCTGAACTGCGACAGTCAGTTCCTTCTGCGGCAAAGAAGCAGTATGAGCTCGGGTTGAAGTCTGTGAGCAAAGGTAAATTTGAGGAGGCTGCTACGCACTTTCAGGAAGCGCTTTCGATTTATCCTGAGTATCTCGCCGCGCGAAACGATCTGGGCGCGCAATATCTGAAGTTGAAGCAGCTCGACGAAGCGCAAAAGCAGTTCGACATCGTGCTGGCGAATGATCCGAAAAACTTCAATGCGAAATTCAACATGGGGTTAGTCCAGGTCGAACGGCACAATTACACTGATGCGATTGACTTATTGAATCAGGCCATCGCGATCGATAGCACTCGACCCGTTGCACGACTCTGGATCGGAATAGCGAAGCTCGAGCTCGGCGATCTGGAAGTGGCGGAAGGTGAATTAACAAAGGCGTTGATAATGGGCGGCGATGATTGCGTCGCTGCGCACTATCATCTCGCTCGCATCTACTTCAACCGCGGCGATCTGAATGAAGCCGCACGATCCGTGCAGTCATATATTCAACTCGCGCCGCGCGGGGAATTCATCAAGGAAGCCAAAGATCTCGCGTCAAAGATAAGCCGCAGATGAACGCAGATGAACGCGGATAGATAAAATCCGCGTTTATCTGCGTTCATCTGCGGCTAATTTATGGTGCGATAACAAACTTCGTAGAGCGACCGACGTCGTTCACAGTAATCTTCAGTTCATACACACCCGATCCAAATTTATCGAGCGCAAACGAACCAGCGTATTTTACTTGCCCGCGTTCATCGGCAGGCGGAAGCTCACCGGATGTAGCGCCGACCTGACGGCCATTTTGGAGAATTTCCAGAGTCATTTGGAGCGGTTTCGTTGAACCCTTAGCGGGCCAGGCGGTGAAGAAGTATGCGAGTTGTTTCGTCGCGTTGCGATCGATCCGCTCACCGAGATTCGGATATACGAGCAACTCCCCGAATCGCAGTGGCTGATCGTGCTTCTGCTCTTCCGCCGTCAAACGCTCAGCCCTTTTCAGTACGGCCACACTGCTGAGTCGCGGTTTCGTTTCGTCAGTGCTCGAGATCTCCAAAGGAGTAGTGCTTACTCTGACTTCGCTCGACGCAGCATCGTACGCGATCAACTGCACCTGATACTTGCCGGGCGACAGTTGCGCTTCGCGATAGAAAAGAACATTTCCTTTCCGCGCCGTTTCTACGTCTTGAAGCGCGCCTGTCAGAGCGTAGTGCTGGCTCAACTTCTGAACGATCTGCTCCGTCTCGTCTCTTACCAACGCCACGATCGAAAAATCGGTGGTGTAGGTCTTCTTGTCATTGGCCGCGGCAAACTTGAACGCGAACAGCGGCGCCTCGGCAAGTATCAACGCCATACCGTTTCTTCCGGGCTCCGGATAACTGAGCGCGCTGCTGTGCAGCACCGTCTGATTTCCACTGCCTCTGCCGTTTCTGGCAGCCGCAATCGCCGGCACTTCGTAATCGAGCACCGGCAGTTGCCCAGCAGACTCGACGGCGTAATAACCCTGGCGCGACTGCACTTCAATATTCGACCGCGCAACCTTGACGCTTATGCGCCGAAAGCGCCCGTCGTAGTCTTTGTTTTGCGGAACGTAAGTGAGGAAGTAATAGCCATTCATATCGTCGTCGATGCGACGCAGCCCTGACACGAGATCGTTCGTGTCGTGAATCAGGAACCCGCCGGTTTGATCCGAAAGGGAACCGAGACCACTGCGCGGATCGAAGCGCAGCAGATCCTCGTTGCGCTCGAGCGATCTCAGGTACGGGCCGCTGCTGCCGCGATCGTTGCCACGACCCTGCTGGGCCATGCCTTGCGCCGCGATTGAATCGAGTTCGCGCTTGGCTTCCGCGGTCCCGCTTTCGATACGTAAACCAGCAGCGTCGATCGAGTAGATACTGACATTCGCGCGATTCGCAGCGTTGATGACTGCCGGAAACTTTTGTTGCACGGCCGGCGGCAGTTTCAAACCTTCGGAAAAGAAGATGATCGTTTTTCGTCCCGGCAGGTTCTGCATCGGACTAATCACTGCGAGCAGGCTGTTGATGGTGGCAAAGCCTTCCTGGTCGCGTTCCAGGCGCTCGTAATGGTCCAACATCTGGTTCTGCATCTCGAGCAGCTTCTGTTGTGCTGCTGCCTGACCTGCCGCTTCGCCGGCTGCGGATGCTCCCGCGCCGTTCCGCGCGGCACCGGCTTCCTGAGCCCCTGACGTCGACGACGATATCTGTTGGTCCAAAGCCTCGCTTCGTTCCCTGTTCTGCCGCACTTGCGCAGCGCCCGATGCATAAGTCGAGGTCGAGGTTCCGGTGGCTCGCTCGACGGCGTCGGTAATTAGTTGCGCGTCGTCAGTGAACGACTGAATCGTGCGCAGCGATTGATCGATTCCGAAGACACCCGTGAAACTTCCCGCGCCCATTCCCTGCTGCGCGTATGCCAGGCCGGCTTTTCGCGCCAGCGCACGGGCTTCAGGTGAGAGTCGATCGAAGACGAGGGCTGTGACCGCAGGTGTCGAGCGTCGCGTCGCCGGAGTTGGTGTTGAAGGAACGTCAGATGACTTGCCGTCCTTCGACTCCGAAGCGCCCGGCGTTATTTCTCTCGTAACGAAGCGAAACGACTCGATCTTCTGTGGCACGCCGTCTTCCAGAATCTCGAAATCCGCGGGATTAAGATCCCGGATGGGACGTCCTTTTTTATCCTTCACCACCACGTCCAGCCGCACTTCATTACTGCGCACGCGGATCACATCCTCCTGCTGTTGCGAGGCAGCCTGGAGGCCAATCGCGATAATGACTAGAACGCTCAGAAATGACTTCATTTTTATGCCTGAGTATGCCACATATCAGCCTGTCTGAACATGAATTTAATCCGCGTTCTTTCGCGTAAATTTGCGGCCAATATTGTATACTCTCACCTATCTTAGGCTCGCCTGGATTTCATTAATGGCAATCAAAAAAAGACGGCGCAGAGCTGTTGTTCTGATTTCGATCTTTGCCCTCGGAGCGTTGTTCGGGGCAAGGGTTTCGGCACAGGACACTGCCGTCGATCAGGCATTTGAACGGGCTACTCAAGCGCACCAGAATGGCGATCTGCAAGGTGCGATTCGTGGTTACACGGCCATCCTCGAAAAGTACCCGGCGCGCGTCGACGTGCGCTCAAATCTGGGCGCCGCGTATTCCGCGCTCGGCCGTTACGAAGACGCGATTGAACAGTACAAACGAGCCCTGCTCATCGACGGCGGAAATCTCGCGATTCGTTTCAACCTCGCGCTTGCGTATTACAAGGCGGCGCTGTTTGCGGAAGCCGTGCCCGAGTTGGAAAAATTCATTACTGCGGCGCCGAACAGTCCGCAGTTAAGCAATGCGCGACTTGTGTTGGCAGACTGTCAGGTACGGCTTGGTGAATACAAACAGGTGATTCAATCGCTTTCACCACTCGCGGAAACAGACCCGGATAACCGCACCCTCGCTTACCTGCTCGGCAGCGCACTGATTGGCGATGGCCAATTAGATAAAGGACAGGCGATCATCGATCGATTGTTTCGTCACGAAGACTCTCCCGAAGCGCATCTTTTAATGGCGTCAATTCTGTTGCTGGCGGATGATGCGCAAACAGCACTCAAAGAAGCCCAGCGCGCGATCGAGTTGAACCCGAAACTGCCGGCCGTTCAGGCATGGTATGGTCGCGTCCTGATGCGCCTGGGAGATACTGAAAAAGCGAAGGTCGCTTTCAAGAATGAGTTGGCGACGAACCCAAACGACTTCGAAGCCCATCTCTATCTCGGCGTACTGCTGCGACAGGACAAACAGTTAGACGAAGCACTGAGTCACCTGCAGCGCGCGATTCAACTCCGTCCGCGAGAACAATACGCACGTTATCATCTTGCGGCGGTCTATGCGGCGGCAGGCAAACCAGCCGACGCGTTGCCGTTGCTCGAAGGTGTGTTGAAAGAGCATGGGGATTTTGTCGAAGCTCGTGTGCTGCTCGCGTCGGTGTATTACCGGCTCAATCGCAAAGAAGATGGCGACCGCGAAAAAGCGCTCATCCAAAAATCGAACACCGACCAACAGGCCAAACCGCCGGAGTGGTAAGGGAATTGATCATTCACGAAGCAATTGTAGGGGCGGCACTCCGTGGCCGCCCCCTCATAGAATTCACGCGTGAGGGGGGCGGCCACGGAGTGCCGCCCCTACAATCGCGCTGTTCACGACACAATCTTTATTCGTGCTTGTTGTTGGTTGGTGTGTTGCTGATGAGTTCGGTAGTCGTCTCGGCACAGTCCACTCGAAAACTGAGACCAAAACAACGAACCGCACAAACTCAAGCCAATGCTGAGACGCAGTTTGAGCATGTTGTGAAGCAGGCCGACGAAGCGCGCCTGGCCGAGCGCTTCGAAGACGCAATCAGGCTTTACGGCGAGGCTTTAAAGATCAAACCAAAGTGGCCCGATGGTTGGTGGTACGTCGGCGCGATCTTTTATCAGAAGGATCTTTACCCGGACGCTCGCAACGCATTCCAAAATCTTGTCGCTCTCGAACCGGAAAGAGGGCCCGCGTGGGCGATGCTCGGTCTGTGCCTGTTTCAAACCGGTGAATACGAGCGTGCGGGAGTCGCGTTGCAACGCGGGCGATCGCTGGGTGTAAACGATAATTCAGAGCTCGCGGGTGTCGTTCGTTATCACGCGGCGCTGCTCTACATTCGTTTCGAATACTTCGAAAACGCATTCGACATTCTCAGCGAGTTTCTGCGTGTTGGTAACGACAGTCCGAAGGTCGTCGAAGCTTTCGGTTTGACGACGCTGCGCATGCCTTATCTGCCAAACGAAATTCCCGCTGCGCAGCGCGAGAAGATCTTGATTGCCGGACAGGCCGGACTAAACATGGCCGCCCGGCGGCAGGACCAGGCACGCACGGCTTTCGACACTCTCTTGGCGCAGTATCCAAACGATCCGAACATCCATTACGGCTTCGGTGTATTCATGCTCTCGCAGGACGCGGACGTAGCACTCAAAGAATTCAAGCGCGAACTCGAGATCTCTCCGAATCACTTCGCGGCGATGACGCAAATGGCATTCGAGTACATGAAGCGAGATCAGTACGACGACGCGTTGCCGCTCGCGGAGAAAGCAGTGCGCCTGGCGCCGAAGTTGTACGCCGCACGCAACGTGCTGGGACGAGTCCTGCTCGAGTTGGGCCAGGTCGATCGATCGATCAAGGAGTTGGAAGAAGGCGTGAAACTCGCGCCTTCGAGTCCGGAGATGCACTTCGCTCTCGCGCGTGCTTACACGCGCGCCGGCCGAAAAGAGGATGCCGCGCGGGAACGCGAGACGTTCAAGAAACTTCAGGACGAATACAACCAGAAGCGCCAGATTGAAGAAAAACCTAATCCGCAATAATCCGCGTATTCTGTGTATAAAAGAAAATATTTGTTAATCGCGATCGTGATTGCATTAGGCATCGTAGCGAATGCTCAGATGACCGCGGTGCGACGTTGGAACCCGAGACGAATCCCGGTCGACACTGTTTTCGCCGGCGATCAGGCGTGTGACGAATGTCACAAGAAACAATTCGCCTCGGCGAGCCACAGTGGAATGTTCCAGGCGATGGAACCCGTCGGCGGATCGAAAATCCTGAGCGACAATCCGAAGTTGAAGATGACCGTTGGTCCATATACCTATGAGATCACGCGGAACGGTAAACAAAGCTCCTACTCGGTGACTGACGGAAAGGACACGATTTCTTTTGCTCTCGTCTACGCCTTCGGACAAGGCAAGATGGGCCAGACTTACATGCTCGAACGTGACGGAAAGTTCTACGAGAGCCTGGTGAGTTTCTACAACGAACCAAAAGCGCTCGATTTCACGATCGGTGCGCCACGCGGAGTGCCGAAGTCGCTGAATGATGCGGTCGGACGTTTGTTGTCTGCGAACGAGGTTGCTAGTTGTTTTAGTTGTCACGCGACCGCTACTGTTTTCGGCGGCTCGCAACTGCGTCTCGAAAAGCTTACACACGGAGTGCGCTGCGAGGCGTGTCATGGCCCAGGTGGACAACACATCACGGCTGTCAAAGCCGGTGAAACGCCGGCCAAGTCGATCTTCAATCCCGGGCTGATGAGTGGTGACGAGTTGACGCAGCAGTTTTGCGCCTCTTGTCATCGCGGCGCCGAAGAGTTCTCGTTGTTGAAGAGCATGGAGATCAACAACGTTCGCTTTCAGCCGTATCGCATCTTTCACAGCAAGTGTTATTCGGATGATCGAAACATAAGTTGTACCGCCTGTCACAACCCGCACGAGCCGCTGCGCGAAGACGCGGCTTACTACGATAAGCGATGTCTGGAGTGTCACTCATTGAGAGACAAGAGTGCGAAAGCCGGCGATGGGAAGAGTTGTCCGGTGGCGGACAAAGACTGCACGTCGTGTCACATGCCGAAGGTTGAAGTGAAGGCAGCGCACTTTAAGTTTACGGATCATTACATTCGCGTCGTGAAGCCTGGAGAAGCGTTTCCAAATTAACCGCGGATTAAGACGGATTATTAACGGATGAAATTATTTTGCTTAATCACAGTTCTGGCGTTGTTGTTTGGTAGTGGTTGGCACGTGTCGCAGCAGTCAACTACCGCGCCGGCGCAGCGAGTGACGTTCGTCGAAGTGCCGCCGTCTGAGAGCCACATCACTTGGGTGCATGATAACGGGCGCTCCGAGTTGCGACACCTGCCGGAGACGTGTGGCGGCGGCGGTCTCTTCTTCGACTACGATAACGACGGCTGGATGGACATCTACCTCGTCAATAGTGGACCATCCGATTTCTACACTCCCAAAACTCCGATCCGGAATGCGCTCTATCACAACAACCACGACGGCACTTTCACAGATGTGACCGAAAAAGCCGGCGTTGGGTTGGGACAGATGGGCAACTTCGGCATGGGCGCCGCCGCAGCGGATTTTGACGGCGATGGCTGGCAGGATCTTTACGTAACGAACTACGGCGCCAACGTGCTCTTTCACAACAACGGCGACGGCACGTTTACAAACGTCACTGACAAAGCCGGAGTGGCCGCGCCCAACTGGTCCACCTGCGCAACCTGGTTTGATTACGACAACGACAGCAAGCTCGATCTCTTCGTTTCCAGCTTCGTGCAGTACAGCGGCAGCGGCACGATTTTCTGCGGCGATAACCGCATCGGGCGTCGTTATTACTGCGTGCCTCGCGTCTTCAAGCCGCGAGCCAGTTATTTGTTTCACAACGAAGGTGGCGGCAAGTTTCGCGACGTCAGCAAAGAGTCGGGCATTGCAAACTCGCTCGGCAAATCGTTTGGCGCAGTCGCGACTGACGTGAACAACGACGGTCTCATGGATCTCTTCGTCGCCAACGACACGCTCCCGAATTTTCTCTTCCTGAACAAAGGCAACGGAAAGTTTGAAGAGGTTGGTCTGTTGTCGGGAGTAGCTTACTCCGATTCGGGCGCGCCGCGTTCGGGAATGGGAGTCGATGCCGCGGATTACGACGGCGATGGTTGGCAGGACTTGTTCGTCGCGAACATCGATCAGGAACTGTTCAGTCTCTACCAGAACCAGAAGGACCTGACCTTCATCGACAAGCCGGGCGAGATTGGACCAGCAACCCGTCTGCTCAGCGGCTGGGGCCTGCGCTTCTTCGACTTCGACAACGACGGCGATCCCGATCTGATTCTCGCGAACGGACATCCTGACGACATGGTCGAGATCCAGTCGCTGAAAGTTAAATACAAGGAACCGCTGTTGCTCTTTGAAAACGTCAACGGAACTTTCAAAAACGTCAGCGCGATTTCGGGCGCGGCGTTCAGTAAAGACTGGCCGGCGCGTGGCTTGGCGGTTGGCGATTACGACAACGACGGCGATCTCGACGTGCTGATCATCAACAACGGCGCCGCTCCCGTGCTGCTTAGAAACGAAGGCGGCAATCGCAACAACTGGGTTGGTTTGAATCTCGTCGCGACGAAGAGTAATCCCGGCGCGGTTGGCGCGATCATCACGTGGGAAGCAGGCGGCAAGAAGTTCCGGCGTCTCAAAACGGCTGGCGGCAGTTATCTCGCTTCGCACGATCCGCGCGAGATTCTCGGCATGGGTTCGGCGACGAAGATGGACAGCATCGAGATCAAGTGGCCGAGTGGGCAAGTCGATAAGTTGATCAACCCGCCAATCAGACAGTATCTGAAAGTAGTCGAAGGCAAAGCCAATTGACCAACATCAGTCGCTTAATCGTCCTGATGGTCTGCGTTGTTGCCGTACTTTTCCCGCAGACTCCAAATTCAACTCAACAATATCCATTTCAAAATCCCGACCTTCCGATCGAGCAGCGAATCGACAACATCCTCTCGTTGATGACTATCGACGAGAAGATCGAGTGTCTCGACACTAATCCGAGCGTTCCTCGCTTGGGTATCAAAGCCAGTGGTCACGTCGAAGGTATCCATGGACTGACTCAGGGTGGTCCAGGAAAATGGGGCCGGCCGTTGACGATTCCCGCGACGACGTTTCAGCAGGGAATCGGACTCGGCGAAACGTGGGATGTGGAGTTGCTTCGGCAAGCGGGACACGTCGAAGGCTACGAAGCTCGTTACGTTTTTCAGAGCCCGAAATATCACCAGGGCGGAATCATCATCAGGTCACCGAACGCTGACATCGGACGCGATCCGCGTTGGGGCCGGACTGAGGAGTGCTACGGCGAGGACGCGTTTTTCAACGGCACGATGGTGGTTGCGTTCGTGAAGGGTTTGCAGGGTGATGACCCGAAGTACTGGCTTTCCGCGGCGTTGATGAAGCATTTTCTCGCGAACAGCAACGAGAACGATCGCGACAAATCGAGTTCCGATTTTGATGAGCGTCTGTTTCGCGAGTACTACTCGTTGCCGTTTCGCATGGGTGTTGAAGAGGGCGGTTCGCGTGCCTTCATGGCTTCTTACAACGCAGTCAACAAAGTGCCGATGACGATCAATCCGGTGTTGCAAAAGGTGACCCGCGAGCAGTGGGGACAGGATGGAATCATCTGCACTGACGCCGGGGCCATGCGCAATCTTGTTACCGCGCACAAATACTGCCCGGACTTTGAGACTGCGGCGGCGGAGTCTGTGAAAGCCGGTATCGGCCAGTTTCTCGACAACTATCGCGATGCGATCAAAGGCGCGTTGCAGAAAGGTTTACTGACCGAAGCGGATGTCGATCGTGCGCTGCGCGGCAACTTCCGAGTGATGATACGGCTCGGTCTGCTCGATCCACCGGAGCGCGTGCCTTATGCGTCCATCGGAAAAGAACCGATCGATCCGTGGTTGACTGACAAGCACAAAGCCTTAGCACTTCGCGCCGCGCAGGAATCGATCGTCCTGCTGAAAAATTCCGCCAATCTTTTGCCGCTCGATAGAAAAGCGTTGAAGTCGATCGCCGTGGTTGGACCACGCGCAAATGAAGTCCTGCTCGATTGGTACAGTGGCACACCGCCATACTTGGTCTCGCCGCTCGACGGAATTAAGAGTGCCGTGGGCGACTCGGTGAAGGTCAACTATGCCGCGAATAACGATGCTGCGATCAAGGCCGCGCGCGAGTCTGACATTGCGATCGTCTGTGTCGGTAATCATCCAAATGGCGGCTTCGATAAGCAGTGGGCGCGGGTTTCGGTACCGAGTGAGGGACGCGAGGCCGTAGATCGACAGTCGATCACGTTGGAACAGGAAGAGTTGATCAAGGCTGTATTTCAGGCGAATCCAAAGACGATCGTGGTGCTCAAGTCGAGCTTTCCGTATACGATCAATTGGACGCAGGAAAACGTGCCCGCGATTCTTCACATGGCGCTAAACAGCCAGGAAGAGGGCCGGGCGCTCGCGAGCGTGCTCTTCGGTGACTACAATCCCGCGGGCCGCCTGGTCCAAACGTGGCCCAGGTCGCTCGAGCAACTGCCGCCGATGATGGACTACGACATACGTCACGGCAGAACTTACATGTACTTTCGCGACACGCCGCTTTATCCATTCGGCTATGGACTTAGTTATACGACGTTCGCGTATCGAGACCTGAGAGTAAATCGAAACGGCGAGAGCATCGATGTAAGCGTCGCGTTGAAAAACACTGGTCAGCGCGCGGGCGACGAAGTGGTGCAGTTGTACGTCAAGCATCTCGACTCCAAAGTCGCGCGTCCGCTGAAGGAGTTGAAAGGCCTTACGCGCATCAATCTGACTCCGCAGGAAGAGAGAGTCGTGAAGCTCTCTGTGCCTCTTTCGCGACTTGCTTACTGGAATACAGATCGCTGGGTTGTCGAAAAAGATCAAATCGAAATCACTGTGGGTGGCTCATCAACTGATGCAAGACTGAGAAAAACCGTGAAACTATGAAAACATTGATCGCTGTTGTCTTATTCTTCGCCTGCTGCTGGACCAACGCGCAAGCGCACGATAATGGTCTCGCCAAGACTCCGCCGATGGGCTGGAACAGTTGGAATAAGTTCGCCTGCAACGTCAGCGAGAAGCTGATAAAGTCGATGGCCGATGCGATGGTGACGAGCGGCATGAGAGACGCCGGTTACGTTTACCTCGTGATCGACGACTGCTGGCAGATCGATCGCGACGCGCAGGGAAACATCCAGCCCGATCCGAAACGCTTTCCTTCCGGAATGAAAGCCCTGGCTGACTACATTCATTCGAAAGGTTTGAAGTTTGGTCTTTACTCGGACGCCGGCACACACACTTGCCAGAAGCGGCCCGGTAGTCGTGGCTATGAGTTTCAAGATGCGCGGCAGTATGCGGCGTGGGACGTCGACTACCTGAAGTACGACTGGTGTTCGACGAGCACACAGAACGCGCTCGCCTCGTATTCAATAATGCGCGATGCGCTGCTCAAAGCAGGACGGCCGATCATCTTCAGCATCTGTGAGTGGGGTACGGCCAAGCCGTGGCTGTGGGCCAAGGATGTCGGGAACCTCTGGCGCACCACCGGCGACATACAGGATTGTTGGGACTGCAAACGCGACTGGGGCGGCATGGGCGTGGTCCATATCCTCGATCTTCAGGACGGTCTCGAGTCGTATGCTGGACCAGGACACTGGAACGATCCGGACATGCTGGAAGTTGGCAACGGCGGCATGACGACGACCGAGTATCGTTCGCATTTTAGTCTGTGGTGTCTGCTTGCGTCGCCGTTGATGGCCGGAAACGATCTACGCAGCATGTCGCCGGAAGTGAAAGAGATCCTGACGAACCGCGAAGTCATTGCAGTCGATCAGGATCCGCTGGGAATGCAGGGACGCCGCGTCAAACCCAACGGCGATCAGGAAGTATGGTCGAAGCAACTGGCGGACGGCGGGCGAGCGGTCGTGCTGTTCAATCGCGGCGCGAAAGACGCGGAGATCTCAGTTTCATGGACCGACATCGGCTATCCGCAACAGCTCGCAGCGAACGTCCGCGACCTCTGGGCGCACAAGGATCTCGGTAAACTGGCTGGCAGTTTTGCTGCGACGGTACCGAGTCATGGCGTCGTAATGGTTATGATCAAACCGTAAATCATTGTTGGAGGAGGTCAGTACCGTAACGCGGTAGCGTCGGGTCGTATGAACGAGACTGACCCGACGCTACCGCGTTACGGTACTGACCTCTTCCAAGTCTGAATTGTGCTTTAAAGGATTTAAAAAAGTGAGCCGGTTCCGAGTTCGCTAAACTTTGTTCAAGACCTCTTATTGGTCTGCAACAAGTGGTAGGGAAGAAGCCTTGATTCTTGAACTCGGAACCGGAAAATTGGTTACTGCGCTTGGGAAAATAACAGGATTGTGACGACCTGTCATGGCCTGTTGGTCTAGGCGCGATCTCCAACTTTAGGTGGAGAAAAGCCAATCTGGGTATAGGTCCTATGGGCCCTATAGGACCTATTATTTAGAGACGGACGATGCCGCGTTGGAGGGCGCGGGTGGCGGCCTGGGTGCGATCGGTTACACCGAGCTTGCCGAGGATGTTGTTGATATGACTCTTCACCGTCGCTTCGCTGATGCGTAACGCGCTCGCGATCTCCTTGTTGCTCTTGCCGTTCACAATCTCCTGAAGCACTTCAAGCTCGCGCACCGTCAGTTCGGAAGCGCCCATGCGCTCCGCGAGTCGTTCCGCAACCACGGGCGGTAGACTGCGCGCGCCGGCATGGACCTTTCGAATCGCGTCTTCCAGCTCTTCGAAGAACATGTCTTTCAGCAGGTAACCCTGGGCTCCGGCTCGCAGCGCTCGGTAGATGTCTTCATCGCCATCGTAAGTCGTGAGAACGATGATTCGCGCGTCAGGAAACTCGCGACGAATTTGCGCGATCGCGTCGACGCCGCCCAGCACGGGCATGCGCAGGTCCATCAGCGTGATGTTCGGCTTATGCTCGTGGTATAACTCGACCGCCTGTTGCCCGTTCACTCCCTGCCCGATCACTTCCATGTCGGCGACGGTGTTGATGAGTGAAACAAAACCCTGCCGCACTACCGCCTGGTCGTCGATCACGATGATGCGAATCTTGTTACTCATTCAACGGCACGTCAACGGCGATTTGAGTTCCGCGTTCAGGCGCACTGTCGATTGACAGCACACCGCCGATCTGTTCGGCGCGTTCGCGCATGCCAAGCAAACCAAAATGACCGTCGGCGATCTGCTCGCGCGGATCAAAACCGCGGCCGTCGTCACGAATGCTGAGCTGCACCTTGCGCGTATCGAAGTTTAGCCCAACTTCGATGCGATTGGCTCGCGCATGCTTCACTGCATTGTTGATTGCTTCCTGCCCGATGCGCAACAGGTTCGTTTCGACTTCGACCGGCAACGGCCGCAACGGCCCTGCCACTTCGACAACTGTCTCGATCTTGCTTTCCGCAGTCAGGCGTTTGGTCGTGTCGCGAAGCGCGGCGGGCAGATCCTTCTTTTGCAACTCCTGCGAACGCAGATCCCAGACGTAACGCCGCGCTTCGGTCATGCTGTTTCGCACCAACATGCGCGCGCGGTCCAGATGTCCCTTCGCCGTTTCGGCAGCCGCGGGCATCAGTCGCGCCACCAGTTCCAACTGAACTGAGATGCCGAGAATGTCCTGGGCCAGGTTGTCGTGAATCTCACGTGCGATGCGATTGCGTTCGGCCAGTACGGCGCGAAACTGTAGCGCAATTCGTCTGACACGCAGTCGATAAAGTTGCCATGCTGTCAGTGCCAACAGCAGGACACAAAGAAGATAGAACCAGTAAGTCTGATAGAAGCGCGGCTGCAAATAAAAATCGAGCGCCGCGCCGGTCTCGTTCCACACGCCGTCGTTGTTCGCGGCGATCACGCGAAACCTGTAGTTCCCGGGTCGCAGGTTTGTATACGACGCAACTCTTCGCCCGCCACCGTCGATCCAGTTGTCGTCAAAGCCCTCGAGCTTGTATTTGAAACGCATATTCTCGGGCGCAATGAAGCTCAGCGCCGTGTAGTAAAAATCGAGCCGCGCGATACCGGGTGAAAGCGTCAACTTTTGTGTCAACGGTATCGACTGGTTGTCGACGAAGAGTTGTTCGATCGCGATCGGTGGCGGCGTGGTGTTGAGCGGGATGTGCTCGGGATCGATGACGGCGAGGCCTTTGATCGTTGCGAACCATATTCGCCCGTCAGTCGTTTTCCATCCGGCCGGATGCCCGCCGCCGCTGCATTCGCGCGTCAACGTTCCGTCAGCAGGTCCGTAATAAACAGGACTAACTTCGCCTTTGTCCAGCTCGCTTTTATTGATACGAAAGATTCCCTTGTTCGAACTGCACCAGAGATTTTGCTGCTTGTCCTCGAGAATGCGATAGATGACGTCAGCCGAAAGACCCTGCGCGTTCGTGAACGAAACAAACTTGCCGTCGCGAAATCTATTGAGACCTCCGCCGTTGGTTCCGATCCACAGGTCGCCCGACGCGTCCTCGTAAAGCGAGATGACGGTGTTGCTCGAGAGGCCGTCTTTGGTAGTGAACGTTTGAAACTTGCCGTCGTTAATCTTGTTCAGGCCGCCGAGTGTGCCCACCCAGAGACTGCCTTTCGAATCTTCAAAGATCGCGCCGATGAAGTTATTTGCGAGTCCGTCGCGAGTCGTGTAGGTGGTGAATTGGTTGTCGCGAAAACTGTTGAGACCGTCGCGCGTGCCCACCCAGAGAACGCCGTTGCGATCGACCAGCACTGAGCGCACGAGATCGTTCGAGAGTCCTTCGGCAAAGGTGAACGTCTGAAACTTTCCGTCTTTGAAACGGTTCAGTCCGTCCGGTGTTCCGACCCAGATCGTGCCGTCCGCATCGCCGGCAAGCGAAAGGACGACGTCGCTCGAGAGGCCGTCGCGCGTGGTCCAGGTCGTGAAGCCGCCACTCTTGAAGAGTGTCAGGCCGCCGCCGTTTGAACCGATCCAGATTCCGCCGTGCGCGTCCTGGTAAATCGCTTTGACGACGTCGTTTGGCAGACCGTCTTTGGTTGTGTACGTATTGAACTTTTTGCTCTTCAGTAGATTCAGACCACCCGCCTCGGTGCCGATCCAAAGACTGCCTTCGCGATCCTCGAAAAGTGAAAGGACCAGGTTGCTCGTTAGACCATCGTCGGATGAAAACGTCTCGATTTTTCCGTTGCGCAAAGATGCGAGGCCACGGGCAGTCGCAATCCACAGCACATCCCCGCGATCGATACGCAAAGCACTGATGCGACTGTTGGGCAGGCTGACAGAGAAACTCGTACCGGTTCGTGCATCGAGGCCATAAAGGCCGTCGAGAGTTCCGAACCACAAGTAGCCGTTCTTAGTTTCTGCAATCGCAGTGATGTTGCCGGGGTGTACGTTCTCCGGTGTAGTGAAGGGCGTGAATCGATCGCCGCTGAGTGATTGAAGTCCGGCTGACGTTCCGACTAAGAGTGTTCCGTCGACTCTGGCGTACAAAGTCTGAACGACATTCCGCGACAACCCCTGCTCGACGGTCAACGTACTGAACTTTCCGTTATCAAAACGTGTTAGACCACCGGCAGTCCCGATCCAAACGTTGCCATTCGTGTCTTCCACGACTGGTCCAATGCTGTTGTCCGGTAGTCCTTCATTGACCGTGAATGATGTGAACTGTCCGTTGTGACGGCAGACCAGGCCGTACGAAGTGCTGATCCATAAACGACCCTGACGATCTTCGACCAGAAAACGAATGTCGTTACTTTTGAACGCCGGTGTGTTCTCTTTACTGAAGACGGCGAAGTTCAAGCCGTCGAAACGCGCCAGTCCTTCCTGCGTTCCGACCCACAGATAGCCATCTTGCGTCTGAGCTATCGCCTGAACCGTGTTCTGTGGTAACCCGTTTTCCGTCAGCCATGCCTGGTGGCCAAACTCTTTCAGGCTCCGGTTTGGATCTAATGCGAGGGTGCGAGTGCCGGCGAGGAGCAAAAGGAGTGCGGCAACTCTAAGGGGTCTTGAACGATGCATTTGTACGGCGATACTTTAACATTCCGAGAAAGTCGTGTAATCATGGGAAGCATGAGGAAGAAGCTTGCGAGCGCGTCGTGCCTGTTGTTGCTGATCGCGCCGATATGCCTTGCGGCCGGCTGGCGCGCTGCGTCGGAACCGGAATTGAGAAAGATAATTCCGGCCCGTGCTCCGGTGATCAAAGAAAATATTGAGACTGAGTTTCGCACCGCGTCCGGTGTGACCGATGGGCAAGGAAAGTTTATCGCTGGCGTGGTGATGATCACTGCCGGCTATTCCGCGGAGGGAAAGTATTCGCATTTTTTTATCGCCCAGGTGCCGTTGCAGGTGGGCGATTTTTCTTTGTCGCCGGGTGAGTACGTTATCGGATATCAGCGCAAGACGGCCGACAGCATTACGGTAACGTTTTATCGCGCCTCGAGTGGTAACAAGGTCGGCGAGGTGGAAGCCCTCCGCAACCGCAAGAGTTCGACAGTCCGCGCCCTCTTAATCCAACCCGCCACAGGCGGCCGCGGCACCATCCAGATCGGTCGCTTCATCTTCGACTACCGTTTGGCGTGATGCCATTAAACAATTACGCCGAAGGCGTTCGCTAATTTACGCCCAGAGTTGGAGCGCAGCGACAACTCTGGGTAGCCATAAAAACAAACCCGAACAACCCTGAAAGGGTTCGCTGCGAGAGGAACCCTCTTCAGGGTTCAACGCTCATTTTTATTTTATTCACACCCAGGGTTCTCACTACGTTCGAACCCCGGGCTGAAATTAGCCAACGCCTTCGGCGTATTTGGCCCTTGAATCTGCCGCCAACTTAGTAGAAAATCTCCGCGTTTCCTGCATTTGCATCTTCTTCAATATTAATAGAAGGACAGTCGTGACCCCATGTTAGTTTCCGTTAGGGCGGTTTACTTATCACTTATGTCCGGTCATGCAACAAACCTTCTTAGGGCGATCCTGGTGCTCGCTATTTTCAGCGTCGGAAACGCCGTGCGCGCTGAGGTGCGACTGCCTTCTATCATCAGCGACAACATGGTGCTCCAGCAGGGTGTCAGAGTCCGCATCTGGGGAAACGCAAAACCCGGAGAGCGTGTCAGCGTCCTAGTAAAAAACAAATCCGCCGCCAACGTCGCCGACGCCCAGGGGCACTGGCAGGTTTGGCTGGATCCATTAAAGGCCGGTGGGCCACTCGAGCTGACGGTTAAAGGCGACAACGTTCTCACCATCAAGAACGTTCTGGTAGGCGAAGTCTGGCTTTGCTCAGGCCAATCGAACATGGAATGGCCGCTCGTCAATGCCACCGGCGGCGCCGAAGCGGTCGCGCAGGCGAATTATCCCGAGATCAGATTATTTACAGTTACGAAAAACACGTCCCCCTCGCCGCTTGCGGATCTCGAGGGACACTGGGTCGTCACCACACCCGACGACGCGGCGCACTTCTCAGCAGTCGGATACTTCTTCGGACGTGAGCTCTATCAACAACTGAAAGTACCGATCGGACTGATTCACAGTTCCTGGGGCGGCACGCCGGCGGAAGCATGGACCAGGCACGAGGCGCTGCTCTCATCACCCGAACTCAAACCCATTCTCGACAAGTACGAAAACAGCTTGAACGCGTTGCCGCAGGCAAAGGAAGCTTACGCACGCGCGCTTGCCGCTTGGGAAGAGAAAAACCTTTATATCGACGCCGGCAACAAGGGCGAGGCTTTGGGTTACGCCGATCCAAAATCGTCTACTTCAGACTGGTCCAAAATGGATCTGCCCAAGCAATTCGAGACGGCAGGATTGCTGATCGACGGTGCGGTCTGGTTTCGCAGAGACGTGGAGTTACCAGCGTCATGGGCCGGTAAAGATCTGGTCCTGAATCTCCCGCCCATCGACGATTACGACACGACTTATTTCAACGGCACCAAGATCGGCGCAACCGGAAGAGAAACTCCGAACAGCTACATGGTCCCGCGTAAGTACGTCGTACCTGGCGCGCTCGTACGTGCAGGACGAAACGTCATCGCGGTGCGCGTCTTCGACAGCGCCGGCGAGGGTGGATTCAGTCGCGGAGGCGCGATGTCACTTGGACCAGACGGCGGTGAACCGATCTCGCTGCGTGGCGTTTGGGACTACAAAGTCGAGCTGGCGCTGGAGCCAAAGCATCCTGACTGGGGTTCGCGCCCGGAAGCCGTCGGAGTCAGTAACCAGAACAATCCTAGCGTGCTTTACAACGCGATGATCGCGCCGCTCGTTCCTTTCGCAATTCGCGGTGTCACCTGGTACCAGGGCGAGAGTAACGCCGGACGTGCTTATCAATATCGAACGCTTTTCCCCACGATGATCCGGGATTGGAGAAGCGCCTGGGGCAGCAATTTTCCGTTCTATTTTGTGCAACTTGCCAATTGGCATGCGAACAAAGCCGAGCCGGACGAGAGCGACTGGGCCGAGTTGCGCGAAGCGCAGATGATGACCCTGCGCGAGCCGCACACCGGCATGGCCGTGACGATCGACATCGGTGACGAGAATGATATTCACCCGCGCAACAAGCTCGACGTCGGTCGTCGTTTAGCGGCCTGGGCCCTCGCTGGTCCATACAGTCAGAACGTGATTCCTTCCGGACCGCTTTTCGATCGTTACAGCGTTAACGGCAACGAGGTGCGAATCCGGTTCAAGCATGCAGACGATTTGAAGACGACTGACGGTGGTATAGTGAAAGGGTTTGCTGTAGCTGGAGAGGATCGTCACTTTGTCTGGGCCGACGCGCGCATCGAGGGTGACACTGTGATTGTCTCGAGCCCGAAAATCTCGAAGCCGGTTGCAGTCCGTTACGCTTGGGCCGACAACCCGATCACGAATCTTTACAACAAGGCAGGGCTGCCGGCCTCGCCTTTTCGAACCGACGACTGGCCCGGCATTACTGCCGCTCGTCGCTAGTTATCAAAAAACAACAGGAGACGATCCGACGTGAGTAAAAAAGTATCCAGACGGACATTCACGAAGGTCGCAGGCGCTGCGACACTCGCCTCAACAGTCAAGCTGCCGTTGTTTGGATCAGCAACGCCGCCGCCGCAAGCCAGCGCGTCGCGCGATTTTCCTGCCGGCTTCATCTGGGGCACGGCGACGGCTTCATATCAAGTCGAAGGCGCCGTCAAGGAAGACGGTCGTGGTCCATCCATCTGGGATACTTTTTCGCACACACCCGGACGGGTCGTTAACAACGCAACCGGCGACGTCGCTAACGATCATTATCATCTCTATAAAAGCGACGTGCAGTTGATGAAGTCACTCGGCGTCAAGGCGTATCGCTTCTCGATTGCCTGGCCGCGCGTTTTTCCAAACGGCGATGGTCCACCAAATCCGAAGGGACTCGATTTCTACAACCGTCTCGTCGATGAGTTGCTCGCGAATGGGATTCAACCGTTCGCCACGTTTTATCACTGGGATCTGCCGCAGTCGTTGCAGGATCGGTTCGGTGGTTGGGAAGGACGCGAAACCTCGAAGGCATTCGCTGACTACGCCGGCTACGTGGCGGCGCGCCTGACCGATCGAGTGAAACACATCTTCACCATCAACGAGTTTGGCGCATTCATCGAGGTTGGTTATCGCCGGGGAATCCATGCACCGGGTTTGAAACTCACCGGTCTGCGACTGAATCAGACGCGTCATCACGCTGTGTTGGGCCATGGTCTTGCGGTGCAGGCGATTCGCGCGGCTGCGAAACCGGGCACGAAAGTGGGGCTTGCTGAGAACATCACGATCGCTTCACCCGTGGTCGAAACACCGGCACACGTTGCGGCGGCTGAACGTGCCTTCCGCGAGATGAATGCGCAGTATCTGACCGTGATTCAGGAAGGGAAATACACCGACTGGTATTTGAAGTCGGCGGGTGCTGATGCGCCGAAGTTCACGCCGGAAGATTTGAAGGTGATCTCATCGCCGCTCGACTTCGTCGGCATCAATGTGTACACGACTGATTTTGTGCGCGCCGACGAGTCTCAGCCGGTTGGTTTTTCATTCGTGCCGAGGCCGAAGTCGTTTCCGCATGCGCCGTCGTTCTGGCTTTACGTCGCGCCCGAAGCGCTCTACTGGGGACCACGTCACGTCGCGAAGCTTTGGAATGCGAAGGAGATCTACATCACTGAGAATGGCTGTTCCGCTGCGGACGAGCCGGCCGCTGACGGGCGTGTCAACGACACCGATCGCGTTACGTTTTTGCGTAGTTATCTGACCCAACTACATCGCGCGACCGCCGAGGGTGTTCCGGTGCGTGGTTACTTTTTGTGGAGTTTGATGGACAACTTTGAATGGTCTGACGGCTACACGAATCGTTTCGGCATTCACTACGTCGACTACGCAACACAGAAGCGAACGCCGAAGCTGAGCGCCGACTTCTACCGCGAAGTCATCGCCCGCAACGCCGTCTTGTAAATTAGCCACAAAAAGGCACAAAAGGCACAAACAGAATAAATCTTTTTTTGAGCCTTATGTGCCTTTTTGTGGCCAAAAATTTATTGTGGCGCGCCGAGGAATGAGGCGAGGCGTAGTAAATCGGCGAAGACGCCGGCGGCGGTGACGGCGGGACCGGCGCCTGGACCACGCACGATCATCGGCTGCGTGTCGTAGCGCGCGGTTTGAAAACTCACGATGTTGTCGCTGCCGGTAAGATTTGCGAAAGGATGTTCGAGTGGGTAAGTACGCAACCCCGCCGTCATCCTGCCGTCAGCATCGATCGTGCCGACGTATCGCAACACCCCACCTTTCGCACGCGCTGAGCTCAACAGATCAGCAATCGACTGATCGTGTCTGCCCAGCGAGTTGAGATACTCCTCGACACTCGCCGAACGCAGATCTTCCGGCACCATGCTTTCGATCTGAACCGAGTCCATCTCAACTTCGAGACCCATCTCGCGTGCGAGGATGATTAGCTTGCGCGCTACGTCAACGCCCGACAAGTCCTCGCGCGGATCCGGTTCCGTGAAGCCCAGGGCGTGCGCCTCGCGAACAATCTCGGAGAAAGTGCGTGTACCGTTGAGCGAGTTAAAGATGAAGGAGAGTGTGCCCGAGAGCACGCCTTCGATCTTGATGATCTCGTCTCCTGTCTCAATCAGATCGCGCAAGGTGTGAATGACCGGCAGTCCCGCCCCGACGTTGGTCTCATAAAGAAAATATCTCTGAGACTTGCGCGCAACTTCGCGCAGGCTGCGATACGTGGCCATCGGACCGGCATTACACTTCTTGTTCGGCGTGATGACGTTGATTCCTCGCGACAACCAGCTTTCGTAGTGGTCTGGTAACTTGGCGCTTGCCGTCGCGTCGATCAGGACGGTATGCGGCAAGTGAGCCGCATGAACGTGCTTAACAAACGCTTCGAGATCAGCTTCCGTTGAACTTGCGCGCAACTCATCCTGCCACGAATCGAGCGGCAATTGCCGGTCGTGCAGGATCATCTTCTTCGTGTTCATGATGCCACGCACGCGTAAATCAATACCGCGCACTCGCTTCAGCTCCTCGACGCGCGCGGCGAGCTGGTCCAGGAACGTGTTGCCGATCAGTCCCGTGCCGATTACTCCGATCGAAAGCGTCTGGCTCGAAAGATAGAAAGCCGAGTGCAACGCTTGCAGCGCCTTTGTTGCTTCATGTTGTTCGATGACG
>Ga0126376_10000360_pt1 | contig 21800 bp, 19 predicted proteins | sample PanSoiMetPlot_15_FD_92760 | JGI IMG/M metagenome (GOLD analysis project Ga0126376, IMG submission 92760) | Tropical forest soil microbial communities from Panama - MetaG Plot_15 | ecosystem: Environmental > Terrestrial > Soil > Tropical forest > Bulk soil | place: Panama | collected 2016-02-17
ACTTCGATCTTGATTTTCGGCAGGAAGCTCACCGCATACTCGGCCCCACGATAGATTTCCGTGTGCCCCTTTTGACGCCCGTAGCCTTTGACTTCTGTAACTGTGAGCCCTTGCACGCCGATGGAGGTCAGAGCGTCACGGACCTCGTCCAGCTTGAAGGGTTTGATTACGGCCATGACGATCTTCATGGATTCGATCCCCGCTTGAGCCCGTTTGTTACGTCACGCAGTGCGGGCGGGTTCACTGAGCCTTCGCCCGCAAAGGTCCTTCGCAGGCATGGCTGCAGGGATAGAATCAAACGCCGTGCCAGATGCCGTCGGCACCCCTATCCTATTGATTTACCGCCAAGAACCAGGAGGTCCTCCGACCGAGCGAAATGCGGCCGGGGGCTTGCGCTTAAAGTCGCGCCAATGGCTAAAACGGCTGCTTAAAAAATAGTCAGTGCTTATTGCAGGGCTTCGCCGTGCAGGCTCACGTCGAGACCCATGACCTCGTCCTCATTTTTCACCCGCAACGCCGTCAGGGCGCCGATGACTTTGAGGATGATGAAGGTCATTACGCCCGACCAGACCAAGGTCACCGCGATGCCGTAGACCTGCATGAGCACCTGCTGCGGATTGCCTTCGAGCAGGCCCTGAACTCCCTTCGGCATTTCCGGGGTGATCGAGAGCGCGCCGACGGCAAACACACCGGCCAGAAGCGTGCCGGTAGATCCACCAACCCCGTGCACGCCGAACACGTCGAGCGAATCATCGTAACCGGCCTTGAGCTTCAACCAGGTGCAGGCCCAGAAGCAGACGCCGCCGGCGATGATGCCGATCAGGATTCCCTGCATCGGCATCACGAAGCCGGATGCAGGCGTGATCGTTCCAAGCCCGGCGACCGCGCCGGAGATCATTCCGAGGACGGACGGCTTGCCACGCGTCCACCACTCGAGCGCCATCCAGGTGAAGGCACCCGCGCTCGCCGCGAGATGCGTGGACACGATCGCCATCGCCGCCCGCGAGTTTGCGCCCAATGCCGAGCCGCCATTGAATCCGAACCAGCCGACCCACAGAAGCCCAGTGCCAATCACCGCCAGACTGAGATCATGTGGCGCGAGGTTGTCGCTGCCGTAACCGCGTCGTGCACCGAGCACGTAGGCCGCGACAAGTCCGGCAACGCCCGCGTTCAGGTGCACCACCGTGCCGCCGGCAAAATCAATCACGCCGGCTGTACCGAGGAATCCGCCGCCCCAAACCCAATGCGCGATCGGCACATAAACGAGCAGCAGCCAGAACACGCAGAACAGAAGGAACGCCGAGAAGCGCAAACGATCAGCAACTGAGCCTGCGACCAGCGCCACGGTAATGATGGCGAATGTCATCTGGTAGATCATGAACAGGCTTTCCGGAATCGTCTTCGCCAGCGGTGAGATCTCGTCCATCCCCATTCCGTTGAGAAAAATTCGATCCAGCGTGCCGATGAAGGGGCCGTCGCCGGTAAATGCGAGGCTGTAACCCACGACTGCCCAGAGAATGGAAACCAGAAACGTGGCGGCGAGACTTTGCGCCATCGTTGCGAGCACGTTCTTCTTGCGCACCATGCCGGCGTAGAACAATGCGAGGCCGGGGATGGTCATCATCAGCACCAGACCGGTCGCGCTGATCATCCAGGCGGTGTCGGCGCCGTCGATCTTCGCGCCTTGTGCGAACGCGGGCGAAGCGAAAAGTGCCGCAGCGATAATGGTCGGAGCGAGGCGCACGAATACCCGTGTCATGTCATCCCCCAGTGTGCGTTTTCATTTTTTAGAGTGCGTCGGTGTCGGTCTCGCCGGTGCGGATGCGCACGGCGTTTTCCAGGCCGAGCACGAAGATTTTTCCGTCGCCGATCTGTCCGGTGCGGGCCGCGGCCGCGAGCGCTTCCATGACGCGGCTCAATTGGTCGCTGTCGATCGCAATCTCGAGCCGGAGCTTGGGAAGGAAATTCACCGCGTATTCGGCACCGCGATAGATTTCGGTATGGCCCTTCTGCCGCCCGTAGCCTTTGACCTCGCCCACGGTCATGCCGTGGATGCCGAGACGTGTGAGGGCCTCGCGCACCTCGTCGAGTTTGAACGGCTTGATGATAGCGATGACCATTTTCATGAGTTGCCCCCAAACGAGTAGACCTCAGACCGTGAGTGCCCTGAACAAACGAAAAGCCGCCCGGCCTCGGCCGGTGCGGGCCCGATTGCACAAGCTAACGAGGGGTGGCCTAAAGTTTAAGCGGGGTCGTTGCTCTACCCACAGGCAGCCGCCGCAATTCCAGGCAAAGAAGGTCAGTAAGATTGACCTATCTGTCGCGATTTGCGCCGGCGAGGCCCCTATCGACGATGATGCGAGGCAGAACGGCGCGAACCTGGCCGGCCGTCATCCCCGCCTTGATCCGCGGATCGTAAAGCAGGGTCAGCAAAGAGCGGTCGTAGACCGTGAGATAGCCGACCATGCGGTTCTGGTTGAGGGTGGTCCACGGGTTGTGCTGGTCGTGATTGGAAAGCCCAAATGCGTGCAGCAATTCGTGATAGGCGCAGTCGAGGAAAACGTCCTCGCCCCTGTCGACGATGATGAAAGACGCCGAGTGAACGATCTTTCCATCGGCCGTCGATTTGACGCTCGTCATGCACTGGGGGTCGGTGCGGCTGACGAAGTCACGGGCCACTTTGGCGCCGAAGGCCTCCTGCAACGCAGACTGAAAGTCTTTTTCGTCGATCAGGCGCAGCTCGATGTCGGGAGTTGCCGCCGATGATGCAAAGCCCAATCCCAGGGCGGGTACCTCGCGCGCATATTCTTCCATGATGCGCGACATCGCGATCGTGCGGTCGACGCTGCCACCGCCGATGACACGCGCGCGTATCGGATGATCGAAGCGGCGGATGCCGAGCGGACGCGCACCGATGCGCAGATCGGATCCGAATGCCAACGCAAGAAAGCCTCTTGAAAGCTCGGCCGCGGTGAAATGCGTAAACTGCGGCGGCGCGCCATCGAACGCACCGGGCGGTGCATGCTGCCGGCCCGATGCGCCAAGCGCGGCGCTCACGAATGAAATAAGAAAAATGCAACCCGCCAACAAATACTTCATTGTGCAATCAGGTTTCCCGCCGCTCGCGCACCAGGCCTTCCTGCGCCACCGAGGCGATCAGCACCCCGTTACGGGTGAATATAAGTCCGCGTGCGTAGCCGCGCGAGCCGTGCAAGTTCGGCGAATCCTGTGCGTAAAGCAGCCAATCGTCGGCACGAAACGAACGATGGAACCAGAGCGCATGATCGAGGCTCGCAGCCATGAATTCATTTCCGAAAAGAGTGCGGCCGTGCGGCGCGAGCGCGGTATCGAGCAGCATCATGTCGGATGCATAGGCGAGCACGCATTGATGGATGGCAGGCAGATCCGGCAACTTTCCGGTGGTGCGGATCCAGACATTGAACTGTCCGCCGGGATACTTCTTACCGAGATAGCGATCGAACTCGACCGGTCGAAATTCTATCGGTCGCTCGCGCTCATAATAGCGCCGCACCGGATCGGGCATCATCGGCAGCAATTTCTCGCGCATATCGGAATCGCTCGGAAGTTTCTCCGGTGGCGGCACGTTCGGCATTTTCGCCTGATGGCTCAGGCCCGGTTCATCCGAATGAAATGACACCAGCATCGAGAATATCGGATGACCGTGCTGCCGCGCTGTGACGCGCCGCGTGGTGAAGCTCTTGCCGTCACGGATCCGGTCGACGTCGTAGATGATCGGAACTTTGGGATCGCCGGGCAGCAGGAAATAGGCGTGCAGCGAATGCGGCGGGCGGGCTTCGACGGTCCGAACGGCCGCCACCAATGCCTGGCCAATGACCTGCCCGCCAAACACGCGCTGCCAGCCGCTCTGCGGCGAGCGGCCGCGGAACAGGTTCACTTCCAGCGGCTCAAGATCGAGAATGTCGAGAAGATCCTGGACGGCGGAGGACATGCGCAAAACCCGGATAGGTCAAAATCTGCCCCAACCTGCTATGCTGCGGCGAGATTTACAAGGAATGTCCCTAAACATGGCCAGTCCCGCACACGTCCCGCGAGCCGAGGTCGTTATCGGCGGTGCAGGTTTTGCCGGCCTCGCGTTGGCGATCGCGCTGCGTCAGGGCCTGGGCAATCCGTTTGCAGTGACGGTCATCGATCCCGCGCTCGCGCACGCCCAGTCAAAGGATCCTCGCGCCTCGGCAATCGCGGCCGCGGCGCGGCGACTGTTCGAAGCGATTGACGTCTGGGACGCGGTCGCAGCCGACGCGCAGCCAATCCTCGACATGGTCGTGACCGATTCAAAGCTCGATGATGTTGTGCGGCCCACATTTCTTGCCTTTGGCGGCGACGTGGAAGAGGGCGAGCCGTTTGCGCACATGATCGAGAACCGGCATCTCGTGGATGCGCTGGTCGCAAAGGCGAAGGAGCTCGGCGTCGATCTGCGCGCCGGCAAGGTCACGGGTTTCGAGGCAGCTAAAAATTCGGTCGAAGTCACGCTGGGTAATGGCGGATTAATCTCCACTCGTCTTCTGGTCGGTGCTGACGGCGCGCATTCGGTGATCCGCGAGCAGGCCGGCATCACAACTTACGGCTGGAATTACGACCAGGCGGCCATCGTGACGACGGTCGGCCACGAGCGCGATCACGGCGGCCGCGCAGAAGAGCATTTCCTGCCCGCAGGACCCTTCGCGATCCTCCCGCTGACCGGCAAGCGATGCTCGATCGTGTGGACGGAAAACGCGCGCGAAGCCGAACGTATGGTCGCGCTGCCCGATGCCGAATTCCACGCCCAACTGGAAAAGCGCTTCGGCCTGCGCCTCGGCGAACTGACGGTGGCCGGACCACGCCGCGCATTTCCGCTCGGGTTGTTTACGGCACGCACCTTCATCGCCGAAAGGCTGGCGCTGGTCGGTGACGCTGCGCACATCATTCATCCCATCGCCGGACAAGGTCTCAACATGGGGCTGCGCGATGTGGCTGCGCTGGCGGAAGCCGTTGCCGATGCCGCGCGCCTCGGACTCGATCCCGGTGGCGTGGATGTGCTCGAGCGATATCAGCGCTGGCGCCGCTTCGACACCATGATGATGGGCGTCGCGACTGACGGGCTGAACCGTCTCTTCTCCAATCATTCCGATGTATTGCGGCTTGTGCGCGATGTCGGACTTGGCATCGTGGAACGGATGCCTGTGCTCAAACGCATGTTCATCCGCGAGGCGGCGGGCTTCACCGGCGACGTGCCGAAATTGCTCAAGGGCGAAGTGCTGTAAGCAATCGCTTCAGGCTTCGGCGAGCAATCGCTTTACGATCGCGTCGATGTGAACGCGAGCGCAATCGATCATCGGGAAGCCGGCATTGCTTTCGGTGAACACGGGCGAAAGATCGGTGCCTGCGATTAATACCGATTCAGCACCATCGCGCGTTACGAATGTGCGGGCAAATTCGCGCAGCTCGTCCGCCTGTGCCTGCGAGCCGCGCCCCTCGACGAAGTCCTTGTAGATGTTCTGGATCCGCTCGATTTCCCGCGCCGCGGGCATGATTGTTTCGATGCCGTCGAGAGAACCAAACATCTGCGTCTCGATGGTGAAGCGAGTGCCGAGCAATGCGACGCGCTTCAAACCGCGCGCATTCACGGCCGCACGCACTTCGGTCAGCATATTGATCAGCGGCAATGAAGAGCTTGCTTCAAGCTGCGAAGCGCAGATGTGAGGTGTTGCCGCGACGATGGCGGTGAATTCAGCGCCGCCCGCCGCCATGTTGCCGATCAAGCCAGCGAGGTAGCTCGCGAGGCCCTCGAAGTCTTTCGCGATGACCAGGGCATAAACGCGCTGAATGTCTGCATGGGCAATCAGCAGGCGCGGTACGCGGCCTTGCCGTTCGTGGCCGGCAATAAGCTCACGATAATAGTGAACGGTAGCGCCCGGTCCGAGACCCCCGATCAGGCCGAGACACCGTCCTGGCTTGGCTGTATCGCTCATGACACCAGCTTTATCGTATCGACAAGGCATAACGCCAAGCCGGCAACGACCAGGGACCAGGCGATGCAGGTGCGCAGCACGCTTGCGTCTATTTTTCGCGAGATGACGAAACCGGCAAGCATTCCGGCGACGATGCTCGCGCTGAGTATTCCTGCGGCGGTGAGATCAAATGCGCCCGAATAGCCGTTCACGAGTGTTGCAGTCCCGGCAGCGGGAAGCTGCGCCGCTTGCGCAAGCAGCAATGCACGACGCACGTCCATGCCCTTCCAGAGCAACAGTGGCAGACGGATCAGCGGGCCGCCGGTCCCGCTGATGACCGACAGAAAGCCGGTAACCGCACCGAGCCCGCCAAGCGTGCCGGGTGCGCTCGTTGAATCACCTTTGCCCGACGGTTTTCGTAGTGAGGAAAATCCGGCAAAGGCAACGCAGGCGGAAACGATCAGAGACAACGACGCTTTCGGAATCGCGGGCGCCAGGAGCACTCCCACCAAAGCCGCAGGAATGATCGCGGCGAGAAAAATCCAGTCGCCCACGCGCAAGCGTGGCGTCATCGGTTGCGCCGCGCATCGCGGCGACGACGCCCGCCAACACGAAACTTGCGAGGCTGAGCGAGACGCTTTCATGGATGTCGCGCCCGAAGAGATGCGCAAGCGCGGGCGTCAGCAGGACGCCGCCGATGCCGATGAGGCCGATCACGAATCCGATCGGCAGTCCGAGGCTGATCAGGGCAAGAGCCGTGGTCATCGCACAAAGCTGCGGCGGCGCGCGAGGAGGTCGTCACGTCAGTGGAATGCTGGCGACGTAATCCTGGAATGCCTTGCGCTTGGAAATGGCGCCATACCAGCGGTCGAGATTGGCCATCGGCGGCCGCTGCGGCACGAGCTGCACGAAGCGATAGCACATGATACCAACGGGAATGTCGCCGTAGGAGAAAGAGGGCCCCGCGACGTACTCGGTCTTGCCCAGACGCGCATGGAGCATTTTCATCGCGTCGATGGTTTTTTCCTGCGACGTCTTGATCGCGGCCATGTCGCGTTTTTCCGCCGGCGTTCGGATCAACCCCCAGAATGCCGGCGTGATGGCCGGTCCCAGCACTGACAGCTGCCAGTCCATCCATTGGCTCGCGATCGCACGCTGTTTCGGGTCCGTGGGTTCGAGTGCACCGCTTTTGTCGTGCTTGCCGGCGAGATAGCGCACGATCGAGTTTGATTCCCAGAGCAGGAAGCCGTCTTCCTCCTCGAGGGTGGGGACGAGACCGTTCGGATTCATTGCCAGATAGGCGGGCTCTTTGTTCTTGCCGAACGCGCCGCCGACGTCGATGCGCTCATGTTCGAGCTTGAGTTCGCCAATGGCCCACATCGCCTTCTGCACGTTGGACGATGTATTGCGGCCCCAGATTTTGATCATTGCGTTTCACTCCCTGATATTCTTTGATCTTGCGGCACAGCGAAGCAAGATCGCCGGGACAAGCCCGGCGATGAGGTGGAAACCGGCATGCCGACCTTATTCGAGCCGGCGCGCTTCTTCCGGCAGCATGATCGGTATGCCGTCGCGGATCGGATAGGCGAGCTTGGCCTTGCGCGAAATCAATTCGTGGCGTTCGGCGTCATATTCGAGCGGCCCCTTTGTCAGAGGGCAGACGAGAATTTCCAGCAGTTTCGGATCGACGCTATCCGGCGGCCGTTCGGTAGGCGGGACGGTGGACATGAAGGCCTCTCATTCATCCGTATCTGCAGTACGTTCATAGGATAATTGGGCAGTCCACCGTTGCCAAATTCTATCGAGGATCGAAGGCACCCGCCGCAGAACTCCGTCATGGCCCGGCATGGGCGTCTGAAGGACGGCGTGCTTTCGCCCGCCTATGTCCCGGCCACCCACGTTTTTGCAAAAACGATCGAAGACGTGGATGCCCGGCACAAGGCCGCGCATGAGCAAAGAGCATTCCACGCGCATGCTCGCCTACTGCAACTGCGGTTCGCCCTCAGTATTTTTCTTCGCGAGCTCGATTTCGGTGATGGCGATGAGGATCTCGGCCCGCGTCTTCAGGTCGGGCGCTTCGAGAAGCGCCTGTTTCTCCGCGGTACCGTAGGGTGACATCATCGACAGCGCATTGACCAGGGCCTCGTTCGGCGCCTTTTCGATGCCTTCCCAGTCGGCCTTCAGATCATTGGCTTTGAGAAAATCCGTGAGAGCCACCAGCAACGCCGCGCGGTCAACGGCGTTCTCACCCTTGCGCGCCGTGAAGTCGTCGGCAAAGGGCGCGTAGGTCACGCGGCATTGCCGGTAAGTCGTTGCGACCTTCAGCTCCTCCTCGATGCGGAAACGCGCCACACCGGTGAGCTCGATCAGATAGCGGCCGTCGCCGCTCTCGGCGAGTTGCGTGATGCGTCCGGCGCAGCCGATCTTGTAGAGCGGGGGCTTTTCGGACGATCCCGTGTGCGCGATGTCCGGCTGGATCATGCCGATTAGCCGGTGACCGTCGCGCAGCGAGTCGTCGATCATTGCAATGTAACGCGGCTCGAAAATATTCAGCGGCATCTGCCCGCGCGGCAGAAGGAGCGCACCCGGCAACGGAAAGACCGGGATGACTCCCGGCATTTCGATGGGCCCGCGATACTGAGCGTTCATCGGCATCTTCGTTTCACTACTCCGCCGCGCGGTGCCCGCCGCCGGGGCGTAAAGCTTACGAAAACAAGATCGAAGACAGACGCTTGCGTCCTTCCATGGTCGCCGGATCGGTCGCGCCCCAGGCCTCGAAAAACTGCACGAGCTGTTTGCGCGCGCCGTCATCATTCCATTTGCGGTCGCGCTTGACGATATCGATCAGGTGCTTGACCGCATCTTCCCGCTTGCCTTTTGCATTGAGCGCGACGGCAAGGTCGTAGCGTGCCTGATGATCGAGCGGGTCGGCAAGCACCTTCTTTTCAAGATCAGCCACCGGTCCGATCGACTTCGCCTGTTCGGCGACCTCGAGCGCTGCGCGGGCAGCGGCAACCGCCGCCTCATTGCGCTTAGCTTCGGGAATGAGAGCTAGGGTCTGTTTCGCCTGTTCGAGAGCGCCAGTCTCGACATAGCAGCGCGCGAGGCCGGCAATCGCCGGCACGTTGGTGCTGTCCTCGGCGAGAAGCTGCGCATACATGTCGGCGGCGCCCGCAGCGTTGCCTTCGGCGAGCGCCGCATCGGCCGCTTTCAGTAAATCCTTTTCCTCGGCTCCGACCGCGCCTTTGGTGATGCGTTCAAGGAATGCGGCCACCTGGCTTTCCGGCAAGGCGCCCATGAAGCCGTCGACCGGTTGGCCGTTGGAAAATGCGATCACCGCGGGGATCGACTGGATGCCCATCTGGCCGGGAATGGCCGGATGCTCATCGATGTTCATCTTGGCGAGCCTCACCTTGCCCTTGGCGGCCTTCACCGCTTTTTCCAGCACCGGCGTGAGCTGCTTGCAGGGTCCGCACCACGGGGCCCAGAAATCCACCAGCACCGGCTGGCGTTTGGATTCCTCGATCACGTCCTTCATGAAGCCTTGTGTGGTCGTATCCTTGACCACATCGGCCGCCGTCGCTGTCGCCGCCCCGCCGTCTTGCAGCATCGTGTCTCGCCCTATCCGGCCATCAGCGGCCGCACTACCAGAGTTCCTGGCGGATTAGATGGGTTATCCGGGAAGGTAATGCAATCATCAAGGCGGGGTCGAGGCACCCCCCGAAAGACGCTCGATTCGCGGCATATGTCCCGTGGATTCGAGGAATTTCACGAGATCGTCACGATTGATCGACGTGGTCATGGTGTTGACCAGCGGGTGATAGTTCAGCGTCTCGTGCTCCATCATCGCGGCGTCGAGCACCACGGTCACGCGGCCTTGTGTATCGTTGATGACGCCGAACGGGGTGACCGATCCCGGCTCCACGCCCAGCACCTCGCGCATGAGATCCGAGGAACCGAACGAGAAGCGTCCATTGGCGCCGAGGCGGCGGTGCAGGCCCTTCAGATCAATCTCAGCATCTTCCGAAGTGACCACCAGATAGATGGCGTATTTCTTGTCACGCAAAAACAGGTTCTTGGTATGGCCGCCGGGAATTTGCCCGCGCAGATTTCGTGATTGCTCCACCGTGAACAACGGGGGGTGCTTCACCGTTGAATGCCTGATGCCGAGCTCATCGAGCGCGGCGAAGAGCTGGTCGGGCGTGGCAGGCATTGCGGGGCAATATTCCGGTGGGCGGCGTGTTAGTATCGCAGGGAACAGAAGAGGTAAAAGATGATGCGCGTCCTGTCGATCGCGGCACTCGTCATGCCGACGCAGGCCGCCGAGGGCCCTGGTGCGCAAACAACAATATTGGCACCGGCACGTTCGAGGCCCGCCAGCCCAATGTTTTGGCCGGGAATCGTGGTTTCTGTAATGTGAACCCCCCGCGGGGTCGGCCCCCCGCCAAACCAGCGCGCGCGGAAAAAGCGGGTCGTCCCCTAATGATTGAGCGTCTTTTGCCACGGTTGCATTGGGGCCGGGCTTTTGGCTATAGGTTCGGCCTTGGCGGCCGACATCGCTCGGTCATATATCAAACGGATGCGGGTGTAGCTCAGGGGTAGAGCACGACCTTGCCAAGGTCGGGGTCGAGGGTTCGAATCCCTTCGCCCGCTCCAATTTCTCGAGAGCAATAGAAGAAGAAGCTACGGCGGTATACGTCCGCCATAGGCCAACTAGTTCCCCTTAATGCCTGTCGCCTTGATGACGGCGTCCCATCGCTTCACCTCGGCGACAAGCTGCGATTTCAAGGCATCCGGCGTTGCAAGATTTTGAGCGACGGGCTCGGTGCCGAGACTGGCGAAGCGCTCGATCACCTTTGGATCCTTGAGCGCCGTCTGCAGTACGGCGACGAATTTGTCGGACACATCTTTCGACAGACCCTTTGGCGCCCACATGGCGTGCCATGCCGACACATCGAAGCCCGGGATGGCTCCGCCATCGAGCGTCGGCAACTGTGGAACCGACGGCACCTTGAACGTCGTCGTCACAGCGTAGCCTTTGATCTTGCCGGCGTTGATGTGGTTGGTCGTGTTGGTCGTCTGGTCGCACATGATATCGAACTGTCCGCTGAGCAGATCGTTCATGGCCGGACCCGTGCCGCGATAGGCGATGCCGTTCATCTGCACGCCAAGTTCCTTCATGAGCACCAGCGCGCAGAGGTGCGAAGCAGAGCCGATGCCGGCGTGACCATATGATCCCCTGGCTGCTTCGGACTTCATCCAGGCCAGAAGCTCCGTCACATTGTTCGCAGGAAAGGGCGTCTTGGATACGAGCGTCATCGGCACGTCGGTGATGCGGCCAAGATGATCGAAGTCGTTCACGACGTCGTATTTGAGACCGTCATAGAGCGCAGGTGCCGTGGCCTGACCGACGTGCCAGACGGCGATCGTGTAGCCATCGGGCGCAGCCTTGGCGACGCGCGCCATGCCGATCGTGCCACCGGCGCCGCCGACATTTTCAACAATCACAGTCTGACCGAGCGTACGGCTCATCGATTCAGCAATCAGGCGCGCAACCGTGTCGGTGGGGCCGCCGGCCGCTGCCGGGACGACGAGCGTGATCGGCCGCGTTGGAAAAGCACTTTGTGCCGATGCCGCATTTGGCGCGGCTGCGGTAGCCAGAGCGAATACACCAAGCAGCAGCGCGCGAATAAAGAAGCGCATAGATCCTCCCCCTCAGTTCAATCGTTCGTTTTTTTTAAGAGTTACCTCTTTTCGCAGGCGCACGCAAAACGCGCTGCTGTCGCAGCGCGAGTTCCCAGGTGGGTCGCCGAAGTTTGATCAGCGTCAATGCAAGATTCCTGTTTCGCCCCAGAATGTTCGAAAGAGGGGGCGACCTATGCCGACAGAAACACTCGTTATTGTGCTCACGATTTCAGCAATCTTTGCACTCTTTGCCGGGAGCCTGGCCTGGGCGGATGTTTATTCGCGTGGAAGCCAAAAGCCCTAGGGCGATGGCGCGCTCAGTATCCGGCGGCGAGCGAGCCGCGCGTGCGCCTGTCGGCCGCGCCAACATAACCGTCGGCAGTGATCTCGATCGAGTTCGCCGAGGTCTGCGGCGGCGTCAGCACCACCTGGTAGCCGCGTTTTACCAGGCCCTCGAGGATCTCGGGGCTGATGCCCGGCTCGACGTAAAGCTCGTCAGGCTGCCATTGGTGATGGACGCGCGGCGCGCTGACCGCCTGATCAACCGCCAGATTGAAGTCGATCACGTTGGTGATGATCTGCAGCACGGTGCTGATGATCCGGCTGCCGCCGGGCGAACCCGTGATCAGGAACGGCTTGCCGTCCTTCATCACGATGGTTGGCGTCATCGACGACAGCGGCCGCCTGTTGGGCCCGGGCAGATTGGCGTTGTAGCCGACGAGGCCGTAAGCGTTTGCCGTTCCGGGCTTCGACGTGAAGTCGTCGAGCTCGTTGTTGAGCAACACGCCGGTGCCTTCGGCGACCAGCCCGAGGCCGTATGAGAAGTTCAGCGTATAGGTGTTCGACACGACGTTGCCGTCGCGATCGATGACGGAAAAATGCGTGGTGTTCTGGCCTTCAAAATCGGCCGGGTTTCCGGAACGGATTTCGGTCGATGGCGTGGCGCGCTGGCCGATCTGCGCGCGCAATTCGGCCGCGTATTTCTTCGAAATCAGCCCGGCGACCGGCATCTTCACGGCGTCGGGATCGCCCATGAATGTCGCGCGATCGGCGTAAGCGCGCTTCATTGCCTCGGCAATGATGTGCAGCGACTCCTCGCGGCTGAGCTTTGCAAGATCGTAGCCTTCGAGGATGTTGAGCATCTCGATCAGGTGCACGCCGCCAGAGGAGGGCGGCGGCATGGAGATAATGTCGTAGCCACGATAGGTCCCCCGCACCGGCTCGCGCAGGATTGCGCGATAATTTTTCATGTCATCGGTGGCCATGATGCCGCCGGCCATGCGCACGGCGGCGACAATCTTGTCCGCGACCGGGCCTTCGTAAAATCCTTTCGGTCCGTCGCTGGCGATGGCGCGCAGCGTGATCGCGAGGTCGGGCTGCAACAGGTCCTGGCCCGGCATCAGCACAGTGCCGTCGCTGTTGAGGAAAACCGGCGCGCTCGATCGCCAGCGCGCGATGCGCGGCTGCGCCAGCGGCAACGTGTCGGCGATGTCGTCGACGATCTCCACTCCGTTGCGCGCGAGCGTGATCGCCGGTTCGATCAGTTCGGCGAGCGTCAGTTTGCCGGAGCCGTATTTTTCGTGCGCCAGCGCAAGACCTGCGACAGTGCCCGGCACGCCGACCGACAAGGCCGAGTCGCGCGATTTTTTCGGATCAGCTTCGCCGTTCGCATCGAGAAACATCTTCTCGGTCGCGGCCGCCGGCGCGGTTTCGCGATAGTCGATAGCGGCATCTTCGCCCGTCTTGCCGAGATGGATGACCATGAAGCCGCCGCCACCGATATTGCCGGCGCGCGGGTAAGTCACCGCAAGCGCAAAGCCGACCGCCACCGCAGCGTCCACCGCGTTGCCGCCGCGATCGAGAATTTCGATCCCGATGCGAGCGGCGCGCTGCTCCTGCGCCACCACCATGCCGTTGCCGGCCATAACCGTCTGCGCCGGTGTTATGACCGGCGAACGCGGGACCGGTGCCACCTGCGCGTAAGCTGTGGCGCCGAACATCAGCGCGATCAGGACGGTTACGGTGCGAACGAGCATCACGGGCCTTCTGTTGTCGTCCCCGTGGCGGGGACGTAAGGGTCACTAACCCATCAAAAGCTGCATAATTTAGGCCCGCGGTTATCGCGCCTGCCCGTGATAGACCGTATTGGGACGCATGTCAGTGGCCGATGCCACGCGGTTCGACATGTTGAAAAAACCCGTCACCGCGGAAATGTCCCAGATGTCGCGGTCGCTGAGCCCGACGCGGCGCAGCCGCTCGCGGTCGCCTTCCTCCACGCTCCAAGGCGAGGCGGTGAGCTTCACCGCGAAGTCGAGCATCGCCCGCTGGCGTTTGCTCAACCGCGCGACGCGATAGTTCATCACGAGATGCTCGCCGAGCAACGGATTGCCGGAATACTGGCGAACGGCGGCGCCATGCGCGGTCAGGCAGTAGTAGCAGCGGTTCTGCGAGGACACCGCCACAGCGATCATCTCACGCTCGAGTTTCGAGAGGCCGGAGTCGCCCAGCATTAGGTCGTTGTACATGGCAGCGAAGGTTTCCAGCTTGGCCATGTCGAAGGCGTAGGCGAGCAAAACGTTCGGCACGAAACCGAGCTTGTCCTGGCATTTCTTGAAATATGCAGCCATCGCCGGCGAGAGCTTCGCCGCCTCGAGCTTGAGGGCGATGATAGGCGCATCGTCGGGCGCCGCCGGATGCGCCTTTGCAGAATCGTGCCTGGTCGACGGTCTTTTTGCGGCGCCCTTGCCCCCTTTGATGGCGTGCAGCATCGGCTGGCTCGCTTTGGCTGATTTATCGGGCGCTTTACTGGGCGATTTACTGACCTTGGGCATTTCCCGTCCTTTGAATTTCAGCGTATCCGCCCGAAGACTACATGGTTCCAGGTAGCCGCGATACGACCCGCCGGGCAGCATTTCGTCTTTCCCTTCAGAGAGTTAAATGCTGCGCGTGCAACGCGGTCCGACGCCTGTCACCGACGCGTCACCAATTGGTGTGTTGCTCTCGACGTTGCGCGGCAGAAGGTGAAAACTTCAAATGCGCCTCGACCGATTCCCTGAACACGCACGAGGTTCCATGGCCGTCGAACTTCCCGCCAGTGACGAGGAAAAAGCCGCCCGCAACGTGATCGAACTGGCGGGCGCGGCATTGGTGCGCCGTCGCCGCGATATCCCGGGCACATTCATCACGCAACTTTTCGGGCGATCCGTGCCGGAGGATGTCGTGCGCTACGGCGCTGACGACATCGTCGCGCTGGCGGAGCGCGCCTATGATTTTCTGTCCGAGCGCACGCCAGGCACCCCGAAAATCCGTTGCGAAACCGTGGCGCTCACGGCTTCAGGTGGGCGCAAGGCGGTTTCGGTGATCGAGATCGTCAACGACGACATGCCTTTCCTCGTCGACTCGGTGATGGGCGAACTTGCCGAACGACGGCTCGACGTACGTCTGGTCGCGCATCCGATGTTCGGCGTGAAGCGCGACAGCGGCAAACTGGTCGCGCTCAGCGCACACGATGCGCAAAGCAAGCGTGAGAGCTTCATTCATATCCACCTGGGTTCGGTCATCGGTGACGCCGCGCGTGAGGAGCTCTTGCCCGCGCTCGAGGTCGTGCTCGGTGAAGTGCGCGTGGCGGTGCACGACTGGAAGACGATGCGCGAACGCGTGGAGGCCATCGTCGCCGAACTAAAAAGCAATCCACCGCCGCTGCGGGTCGATGAGATCGCGGAGGCCGTTCAATTCCTGCAATGGCTTCTCGCCGACAATTTCACCTTCCTCGGCCTACGCGACTATCGCGTGGACGGGCAGGCGCTGGAACCGGATTTCAGAAGCGCGCTCGGCATCATGCGCTCGCGCGAATTGCGCGTGCTCAAGCGCGGCACCGAGCTTCTCGAGTTCACGCCGGAGATCATGGCGTTCCTGAAGGAACCGCGGCCGCTGATCGTTGCCAAGGCGAACATTCACTCGCGCGTGCACCGGCGCGCTTATCTCGACTATATCGGCGTGAAACGGTTCGATGCCGCCGGCAATCTGATCGGCGAACATCGGATCATCGGACTTTTTACATCCACCGCCTATACGCGCTCGGCGCACAGCATTCCGTACCTACGGCGCAAGATCGCGGCGGTCGAGGCGCGCGCGGGTTTCGATGCAAGCAGCCATTCCGGCAAGGCGCTGGCGAACGTGCTCGAGCACTACCCGCGCGATGAACTCTTCCAGATCGACGAAGACACGCTGTACGGCTTCGCGCTGGCGATTCTGCAGCTCGACGAGCGCCCGCGCGTGCGCGTGCTTGCGCGGCACGACCGCTTCGATCGTTTCGTTTCGGTGCTGGTGTTCGTGCCGCGCGAACGCTACGACAGCGATATCCGCACAAAGATCGGCGCCTATCTGGCGCGTGCCTTCATCGGCCGCGTGTCGGCCTTCTATCCGTATTTCCCCGGCGAAGGGTCGCTGGTACGCGTGCACTTCATCATCGGCCGCTCCGGCAGCGGTGCATCACCGGACGTCGATCGCGCGACGCTCGAGCGGGAAGTATCGGCGATCATCCGCACCTGGACCGACGGACTGAGCCGCGCGCTCGAACTGCTCAATCCGCCGGAGAAAGCGCGCGAGATTTTCAACCAATATCGCGATGCGTTCTCGGAAGGATTCCACGAAGCCTATGCGCCGACGGTTGCGGCCGGCGACATTCGCGTGGTCGAGGGGCTCTCGGAACAAAGGCCGCTCGGCGTCGATTTCCACCATCGGCTTGAGGAAGAACAACGCTCGGTCGGCCTGAAAGTGTGGAGTTTCGCGCGGCCCTTGCCGTTGTCCGAACGCGTGCCGGTGCTGGAAAACATGGGCTTTCGCGTGGTGGACGAGCGCACCTATCACATCGAGCCGCAAGGCGAGGCCGGCGCCTGGCTGCACGACATGCTGCTCGAACGTGCCGACGGCGGCACGATCGATCTCGACAGCAGCAAGGGGCGATTGGAAGCGGCGTTTCTCATGGTGATGCGCGGCATCGCCGAGAACGACGGCTTTAACGCGCTGACGCTGCAGGGTGGTCTCGCCTGGCGCGATGTCGCGCTGATCAGGACGGTATCGCGTTTCCTGCGCCAGATCCGCGTGCCGTATTCGCAGGACTATATGTGGGCCACGCTGGTGAAACATGCCGGCATTACCGCCGACATTGTCGAGCTGTTCCACGTGCGTTTCGATCCGCGGGCCGATGCCGCACGCCGCGCCGAGCAGAGCGGAATTGCCACGCGCATCGAGGAAGAGCTGCAGAAAGTCGAGAGTCTCGACGAAGACCGCATCCTTCGTCATTTCGTCAATGCAGTGCAGTCGGCAATCCGCGCGAATTTTTTCCAATCGGAGAAAGATGGCCAGCTCAAACCGGTGATCTCCATCAAGTTCGAAAGCCGCAAGCTCATGGATCTCCCGCTTCCGCGCCCGCTCTTCGAGATCTTCGTCTATTCGCCGCGCGTTGAAGGCGCGCATATGCGCTTCGGCAAGGTCGCGCGGGGCGGTATCCGCTGGTCCGATCGGCCGCAGGATTTCCGCACGGAAATTCTCGGACTTGTGAAGGCGCAGCAGGTCAAGAACGCGGTCATCGTGCCGGTCGGCGCCAAAGGTGGCTTCGTGCCCAAGCTGATGCCGAAGGGAGCATCGCGCGATGTCGTGCAGGCCGAGGGTGTCGCTATGTACAAGATTTTCATTTCGGCGCTTCTCGACATCACCGACAACATTGGTGCGAACGGCAAGCTCATTCCGCCCGCGAATGTCGTGCGGCACGAAGGCGACGATCCTTATCTTGTGGTCGCTGCAGACAAGGGCACGGCGACGTTCTCGGATATCGCCAATGAGATTTCGGTCGAACACGACTACTGGCTCGGCGACGCATTCGCCTCGGGTGGTTCCGCCGGCTACGACCACAAGGCCATGGGCATCACCGCGCGTGGCACCTGGGAAGCGGTGAAGCGGCATTTCCGCGAAATGGATGTCGATATCGGCAAGACACCGTTCGACGTGGTCGGTGTCGGCGACATGTCGGGCGATGTCTTCGGCAACGGCATGCTGCGCGAGGATACGATTAGACTGCTCGCCGCATTCGACCATCGCGATATCTTCATCGATCCGGATCCCGATCCGAAGAAGAGCTTTGCCGAGCGCAAGCGGATGTTCGCGCTGCCGCGGTCGAGCTGGCAGGACTACGACAAGAACCTGATTTCCAAAGGCGGTGGCGTCTATCCGCGGTCCTCGAAACAGATCAAGCTGAGCGCGGAAGCTCGCAAGCTCTTCGGTGTCGGTGAGACCGTGACCCCGCAGAAGCTGATGAAAGCCATCCTCAAAGCGCCGGCCGATCTTCTGTTCTTCGGCGGCATCGGCACTTATATCCGCGCGTCGAACGAGAGCGACGAAGCCGCCGGCGATCGTGCCAACGACGCCATTCGCGTCACCGGCGGCGAGATCCAGTGCAAGGTGATCGGCGAGGGCGCCAATCTCGGCATGACCCAGCGCGGTCGCATCGAAGCCGCCCAGCGCGGCATCAGGCTCAATACTGATGCGATCGATAATTCCGCCGGCGTCAACACGTCAGACCTCGAGGTCAACATCAAGATTGCGCTGAGCGGCCCGGTGCGCGCCGGCAGGCTGACGATGGAGGCCCGCAATGCATTTCTTGCGCAGATGACCGACGAGGTGGCGCAACTTGTCCTGCGCAACAATTATCAGCAGACGCTCGCTCTCTCACTGGCGCAGCGCCGTGGCCTCGAAGACCTCGGCTTCCAGCAGCGCCTGATGCAGACGCTTGAAGTGAGCGGTGAACTCGATCGTGCAGTTGAGTTTCTGCCCGACGAAGTGGCCATCGCCGAAAGGCGCAAACGCAATATGGGCCTGACGCGGCCCGAACTGGCGGTTCTGCTCGCCTATGCGAAACTGTCGCTCTACGCCGAGCTGCTCGACAGCCCAGTGCCTGACGATCCCTATCTCGGCCGCGAGCTCGAGCGCTATTTCCCGAAGGAAATGTCGAAGCGCTACCCGGACACGCTGCACGCACACCGGCTGCGCCGCGAAATCATCGCGACCCAATTGACGAATTCGATGATCAACCGCGGGGGCTCAACGCTGATCGTGCGCATTGCCGACCAGACCGGGGCGTCTTCTCCGGCGATCGCCGCCGCCTTTGCCGCGGTCCGCAACAGCTACGATCTGATCGATCTCAACAGCCAGATCGATGGCCTCGACAACAAGATATCGGGAAAGGTCCAGCTCGACCTTTACGGCGCCGTGCAGGACCTCCTGCTCGATCGCCTGGTCTGGTTCCTGCGCAACGTCGATCTCACGCAGGGCCTCGAGAAGATCATCGGGCATTACCGCGAAGGTATTGCGCAGGTCGCAACCGCGCTTGACGGCGCACTGTCGAAGTCGGCGACGAATGCGCGTGACGCGCGGGTGGCCGAGCTCGTCAACGCCGGCGTACCCGACGCGCTGGCGCGCCGGATCGGCAGTCTTGCCGTACTCAAGGCCGCGCCCGATATCGCGCTGGTGGCGAATCGCGCGGGCAAGCCGGTGGCCGAAGTGACCGCGACTTATTTCGCGACCGAGGCATTCTTCCAGCTCGATCGCGTCACCAATGCCGTTCCGAATATCGTGGTGTCCGACTATTTCGATCGGCTGGCGCTCGATCGCGCCCTCGATTCGATCGGCGACGCCGAACGCCGGCTCACCGCCGCCATGGTCGGCAACGGGCATGCCGGTGCCGGCGCGGTTGAGGAATGGGTTCGTCCGCGCCAGGCCGAAGTCGAGCGCATCCGCTCGGCGATCCACGAAATCGCGGGCTCGGGGCTCACGCTGTCCAAGCTGTCGGTCGCGGCGAGCTTGCTGGGCGATCTGGCGAAAGACTGATCAGCCGCGCGGCTAGTGCCTGAAGTGGCGCGTGCCGGTGAACACCATCGCAATATTGTGGGCGTCGGCAGCCGCGATGACCTCGTCATCGCGCATCGAGCCTCCCGGCTGGATGACTGCCGTTGCGCCAGCTTCGATCGCCACCAGGAGCCCGTCGGCAAACGGGAAGAAGGCGTCGGATGCGACCACCGAACCCTTGGTCAGGGGCGCGGGAAGCTTGAGCTCCTTTGCCGCGTCCTCGGCTTTTCGCGCCGCGATGCGTGCGGCGTCGACACGGCTCATCTGACCCGCGCCGATCCCGACCGTCGCACGGCCTTTCGCATAGACGATCGTATTCGATTTGACATGCTTGGCAACGCGGAACGCAAAACGCAGATCGGCAAGCTCGTCTTTGCTCGCGGCACGCTTTGTGACGGTCTTGAGTTGCATCTCGTCGACCACTGCATTGTCGCGTGATTGCACGAGCAATCCACCGGCGACGGACTTTACGGTTAGACCTTTGGCGCGTGCGTCGGGCAGACCGCCGGCGACCAGCAGACGCAGGTTTTTCTTCGCCGCTACGATCTTGATCGCTTCGTCGGTGGCGTCCGGTGCGATGATCACCTCGGTGAAAATCTCGGTAATGGCTTTTGCCGCCTCGGCATCGAGCTTGCGGTTGAGCGCAACGATGCCGCCGAAGGCAGATGTCGTGTCGCAGGTGAGCGCCTTGCGATACGCGTCGAGCAGAGTGTCCGCTTCCGCAACCCCGCACGGGTTCGCATGTTTGACGATCACACAGGCCGCCGTCCGCTGCGGATCGAATTCAGCAACGCATTCGTAGGCGGCATCGGTGTCGTTGATGTTGTTGTAGGAAAGCTGTTTGCCTTGCAGCTGGCGTGCGGTCGTCACACCAAAGCGTTCGCCGAGCGAGCGATAGAAGGCTGCGCTTTGATGTGGGTTCTCGCCATAGCGCAGTGCCTCGATCAGCTTTCCGCCGAAGGCGCGATAGTCCGGCGCGTCGTCCTGCAGTGTGTCGGCAAACCAGTTGGAAATCGCGGCATCGTAGGCTGCGGTCCGCGCATAGGCCTTCGCCGCCAGCTTTTTCCGAAGCTCCAGGGAGACCATGCCGCTGTGGCCTGCCAATTCGCCGAGCACTTTTTCGTAATCGGCCGGATCGACAACTACGGCCACGTCCATGTGGTTTTTCGCGGCAGCGCGGATCATCGCGGGGCCACCGATGTCGATGTTTTCGATGCAATCATCGAACGAAGCGCCTTTCGCGACGGTCGCTTCGAACGGATACAGGTTCACCACCAGCAGGTCGATCGGCTTGATGTGGTGCTCTTCCATCGCGGCGAGGTGCTCTTTGTTCCCGCGGATCGCGAGCAGTCCGCCGTGCACTTTCGGGTGCAGCGTCTTGACGCGGCCGTCCATCATTTCGGGCGAGCCGGTGAGTTCGGCGACGTCGACGACCGAGAGGCCGGCTTCGCTGAGTGCCTTTGCGGTGCCGCCGGTCGAAACCAGATCAACATTGAAGAGCGCGAGCTCTCGGGCGAACGGGATCAACCCGGCCTTGTCGGAGACTGACAGCAGGGCCCTCGTGATACGACGCGGATGGCTGCTCATGACGCACGAGCTAGCACATCAGGCAGGCGGAAGTGTATTCGCGACCGCGACCCATCACCGGGCATCCACAGCCATCGTCTAAAGTGGTAGTTCCGGCTCCTGTGCCCGGTCAGGGCGGGCCCCTGGCGCGGCGGGCGGCGTATGGCGGAAGCTCCAGCGCACGGCCGACGATTGGCCCGCGCGCCCGTAGACCACGATCTGCACGGTTCGTCGTGGACCGTCGGTGCCGGCCAGGAACACGCTTTCCTCAAGCTCGACTGCGTCGGCCAGGGTCGCGAAGGTCCATAGGTCGCGGTCGTGCAGCAGGAGTATCACGCCTCGCCCGTCGGCCAGCCGACTTGCCTTGATCGCGGGGTGCAGATGGAAGCGAATGGCGAATTCATCGGGGGCGTCGGCGGGAAGGGGCTGGCCGTCGGGCCCGGTGAAAGTGTCTTCACCGTCAAGCGCCCGGCCGTCGGGGCTGAGCCTGATGGCGCGCGTGTGCAAGACACCGCAGTCGCTGACGTATCCATCATGCGATGCACGCAGCGTTGGCGTGCCGGGCTCTCTTTCAATGCGCACATCGCGGGGGCCGGAAATGATGGGCATGCCTCCGAACAATTGTCGGATTGAAAGCGATTCAAGGAATCGGCACGACGATCGATCGTTGAGCGTAAC
>Ga0126376_10000361_pt1 | contig 21797 bp, 25 predicted proteins | sample PanSoiMetPlot_15_FD_92760 | JGI IMG/M metagenome (GOLD analysis project Ga0126376, IMG submission 92760) | Tropical forest soil microbial communities from Panama - MetaG Plot_15 | ecosystem: Environmental > Terrestrial > Soil > Tropical forest > Bulk soil | place: Panama | collected 2016-02-17
CTACTCGGTAACAGCCCCTGCCCTCAAATCATATGGCTCGCGGCGCTGTCAGTCGCGCAAGGCTGGAACAAATAAGAGCAATTAACATCGTTGTTGAACGCTGGGCGAATCGTCACCACATTGTGAATGGAACCGCTATCCAGGCGCTCTGTCACCTGGTGGCGTCAAGCGGCGGCGCCTAAGCGGGGAGGTGCAGCGCGATGAGTCAACCTGATGCTTTGCAGCAGGCTACCGAGCAACTCGATGCCGCTGTCGATGAGCTGGAAAGCTTTCTCAGCACCGTGTTTGCCGAAGGCGAGGGTGGCGGTTCAATTGCCACGCTCAAGGAGCAGGTGCGCTTCCTGACCGAGGAGCGCGACCGCCTTTTCGTCGAGCTCGATGCCGAAAAAAGCCGAGTACGGCGGCTGATGGATGCGAACGATGAGGTCTCCGAGCGGCTCGAAACCGTGATGGGGACGCTGAAAGAGATGATGCCGGCAGTGCCGGGCTAGATTTTGGGGGCAAGTCCCATGGGTCAAATCAGTGTCACGCTGAACGGCCGCACCTACCGGCTCGAATGCGGGGAAGGCGAGGAAGCCCACCTCATCGAGCTTGCCGAATATCTCGGCACTCATGTCGAAGACATGAAAAGGAAATTCGGGCAGGTCGGCGACGACAGGCTGATCCTAATGGCCTCCCTCGTCGTGCTCGACGAATTGTGGGAGCTTCGGCGTCAGATGGCCCAGATGAAGATAGCAATGGCTGAGGCTCGCCGCGACAAATCGGTGGCCGACGAGTCGGCGAGAGCGCTCCAGTCGGACCTCGCCGGGCGCGTGAGCTCCGTCGCTCAGCGACTCGAATTGCTGAACGAACGATTCGGCGTTCACGCCGCAAGCCCCGCACTACCAGCGAAGCGGTCTTAGCTCGGTTGCATGATTTGAATTTCCGCTTCGGGGGACGCGCGTAATCGCTTTAACCGGTTTCCTTCGCTATATTGCGAGTTGGCGGGCTGCGAGGTGCGTTAGGAGCACATATTCCCAGGGCCCTATAAGATCCTATGGGAGCTGACCCTGATGGGGACCGTGGTCTCCGACATTCGGCGCCCACCTACTTATGTAGGGACACCCGGGATCTTCGCTCCAACGGCCATCGCGGCTTCGCCTCCTTCTCTCCTTCCGCCCTCCACGAAACTGGCGATACGCCCCGCAATTGAGTATTGACGCTGCTTAAGAAGCGGCGCTCGAGATGGATCGGCGGCATTCATGCGGGTTTTGTTTCTCGGCGATGTGGTCGGCCGATCAGGGCGCAGCGCCGTCATCGAGGCGCTGCCCTCCTTGCGCGAGCGCTATCGCCTCGATTTCGTGGTGGTGAACGGCGAGAACGCCGCCGGCGGCTTCGGTATCACCGAGGCGATCTTGGTTGAGCTGCTCGACGCCGGAGCCGATGTGGTGACGTCCGGAAACCACGTGTTCGACCAACGCGAAGCGATTGTCTTCATCGAGCGCTACGACCGCCTGCTCAGACCCATCAACTACCCGCAAGGCACCCCCGGCAAAGGCGTAGGCCTGTTCAAGGCGAGGAACGGCGCCGAGGTGCTGGTGATCAACGCCATGGGGCGCGTATTCATGGCCGATCTCGACGACCCATTCCGCGCAGTGGAGAAGGAGCTCGAAGCTTGCGGGCTCAAGAGCAGCGCCGACGCGATCCTCGTCGACTTCCATGCCGAGGCGACGTCGGAAAAAGAGGCGATGGGCTTCTTCGTCGATGGACGGGCAAGCGCGGTGATCGGGACGCACACCCACGTGCCAACGGCCGACGAACAGATCCTGCCGCGCGGCACCGCCTACATCAGCGATGTCGGCATGTGCGGGGACTTCAACTCGGTGCTGGGCATGGACAAGGAGGAGCCGCTCACGCGCTTTCTCACGAAGATTCCAGGCGGCCGTTTTGCCCCTGCGCTCGGCGAAGCGACGCTGTGCGGAGTCGCCATCGACATTAACGACGCGACCGGCTTAGCGCGCGCCATCGCGCCGCTCAGAATTGGCGGCAGGTTGTCACGGGCAGAGCCTACGTTCTGGACCGAGAGCTAGGCTGCGCGCGTGCCATAGGCAAAGAGGCGCTTTAAGCAGAAGATGGCCTCGTCGAGATGGAGCAGCGCGCGATCGGCGTCGGCGTCGTCATCGAACAGCGACAGCCGCGCTTTGGCGACATGGTCGGCGGCTTCTGAGCACAGCTCCGACAACGACACGGTGGGCATCACCCGGTCATGCGCTGTGGTCGGTTTCGATTTCTGCGTCATGATTGCCCCCTCGCATCCGCCGCCTTAATCGGCAGGCTGAACCTCACTCCAAGTCTTCAACTGTCGAGCCGATAGGGTTAAGGCTTTCCTAAGGCCGCGGGGATCTGGGCCGCGCTGGATTTTGCCAGGCCCCACGCCTATAAGTCGCGACCACAAGAACCGCTAACCATAGGAACGTTCTAAGGCCATGGCCGGCCATTCGAAGTTCAAAAACATTCAGTTCCGCAAAGGCGCCCAGGACAAGAAGCGCTCCAAGCTGTTCTCCAAGCTCGCCCGCGAAATCACCGCCGCGGCGAAGATGGGCCTGCCGGACCCCGCCATGAATCCGCGGCTCAGAGGCGCGATCCAGGCGGCGCGCGCCCAGAACATGCCAAAGGACAATATCGAGCGCGCGATCAAGAAGAGCGAGGAGGCTGGCGGCGCGAATTACGAGGAGGTTCGCTACGAGGAATTCGGCGCAGGCGGCGTCGGCCTCATCGTCGAGGCCTTGACCAAAAACCGAAACCGCACGGCGAGGGAGGAACTTTCGATCTTCACCAAATTCGGCGGTAATCTCGGCGAGACCGGCGCCGTCTCCTTCATGTTCGACAAGCTCGGCTCGATCGAATTCGACGCGGGCAAGGCAACTCCCGATCAGATGCTCGAGGCGGCGATCGAGGCCGGCGCCGAAGACGTGGAGTCGGACGAGGATGGGCACTGTGTCTATTGCCATCCCGACGAGCTCCACCACGTCGCCAAGGTGCTCGAGGCCCGCTTCGGAGAGGTGCGCGCAGCACAGATCTTCTGGCGGCCGAAGAGCACCATGCCGGTCGACGAGGAGTCGGGCCAGAAGCTCATCCGCATGATCGAGGGCCTGGAAGACTCAGACGACGTGCAGAACGTCTACGCCAATTTCGAGATCGCCGACGAGGTGCTCGAGCGCCTCAGCGCTTAGCTGGCGGGGCGGCGGGCATGACTGACGCGTCATCAGATCCCGCGGTAACGCTGTCAAACGAACGCCTGCGCTTGTCGCTCGCCGTCCGCGACTGGATCCTCGGCGAGGCGCGCGAGATCGGCGATCCCAACATCATCTTGGAGGGCGTCTCGCTGATGCTGCGAGACGCCGGCATACCCATCGACAGGGCGACGAGCGCGGTCGAGCTGAGGCATGCCGAGCGCGCCGCCAATGCCCGCATCTGGGAATTCGGCGGCTCCGCACGCGAATATGTCTATGCGCATGAGCGCGGCTCGGACGCAAGCGGCAAGCGCCCGCTTGCTGAAGCCCATCGTCTCAACCGGTGGCTCTTCACCTGGCTGCCCGACACGCCCGACGACGCCTACGACATCGTCGCGCCGCTGAAGGCTGCCGGCTATACCCATCACATCGCCGCACCCGTGGTACTGCCCAACGGCATGCATAACGGCTTTACCTTCGCCACCCGCGCGCCCAACGGCTTTTCCGACGAAGATGTCGCGGTCCTAAGGTCGATCTTTCCCACGCTCGCGGCGCTCCAGGAGGTTCTCGCCCTTCACCGCGTGATGCGCGAGGTGATGCGCATGTATGTCGGCGACGAGCCGCATCTGCGCATCCTCTCCGGCGATGTCAGGCGCGGCGAGGTGTTGCGGATTCGCGCCGCGATCCTGTTCGCCGATATGCGCGACTTCACCGGGCTCACCGCGCATCTGCCAGAGGAGGCGGCGACCGCACTCGTCAACGAATATTACGATTGCATCGTGCCGGCGATCGAGGAGCGTGAGGGCGAAGTGTTGAAGTTCATGGGCGACGGGATCTTGGCGATCTTCCGCGTCGGCGAGAGCGGAGACATCGAAGCCTGCATGCGCGGCCTTCGGCGCGGCACGTGCCGCCCAGCTTCGTGTTGCAGGCCGTAGCGAGAAGCGCGACAACGCATCCCATTTCGACGTCGGCATCGCGCTCCATTTCGGCAACGCAGCCTACGGCAATGTCGGCTCAGGAGCGCGCCTCGACTACACCGTAATCGGTCGCGACGTGAATCTCGCCTCACGCATTGCCAACCTATGCGGTCAGCTCGGCGAAGGCCTGCTCTTGTCGGAGCCCTTCCAAAGCCGCCTCTCGGAGCACGATCTCCGCAGCCTTGGAACCTTCCCGCTTAGGGGTGTCGACGAACCACAATCGATCTTTGCTCCGGCGGAACCTGGTCAATAACCACAGCGCAACACATGCGCTTGCGCAGAGGACATGGTAGGATCGGGGCGTTCCTTGGCCGGGCGCGAGATCAGGCATGCCGGCATCCCCATTCTAATTTCATGGCGCTTTACTCGCCCAAGCAAGCGTTGGGCTCGGCCACCTTTGTCGGATGGAGGGGAAGATGCATTACGAGTGCAAGAGCCCTGACGATCTTCTCAAGGTGATCAAAGACAAAAAGATCGAGATGATCGATCTCAGGTTCACCGACATTCCGGGGCTCTGGCAGCACTTCTCCGTGCCGCCCCGCGCCCTCGATCGTGACGCCCTCGACGAGGGCGTCGGTTTCGACGGCTCCTCGATCCGTGGGTTCCAGGAGATTCAGGAAAGCGACATGCTGGTCGTTCCGGACCCGGCTACCGCGTTCCTCGACCCATTTGCCGAAGTACCGGCGCTCGCCCTGATCTGCAATATCCGCGATCCGGTGACTGGCGAGAGCTATAGCCGCGACGTCCGCTATGTCGCGCAAAAGGCGGAAACGTATCTAACCGGAACTGGGATCGGCGATACCTCGTATTTCGGTCCAGAGCTTGAGCACTTCGTTTTCAACGGCGTCCGTTACGACCAGGGCACGAATTACGGCTTCTACGAGATCGATGCTCAAGAGGCGAATTGGGACGCTGGCGAGGAGATTGGTCCTAGTCTTGGTCACAAGCTGCGCCCCAAGGAAGGCTACTTCCCCGTGCCACCCGCCGATACGCTCCAGGACACCCGCACAGAGATGGTGCTGCTCCTCGAGAAGCTCGGCATTCCGGTCGAGGCCCACCACCACGAAGTCGCAACCGGCGGCCAGGGCGAGATCGACATGCGTTTCACCACGCTCACACGCATGGCCGACAATGTGATGATCTACAAATATGTGGTGAAAGGTGTCGCGCGTAAGCGGGGCATGACCGCGACCTTCATGCCCAAACCTTTGTTTGGGGACAATGGCTCAGGCATGCACGTCCACCAGAGCATCTGGAAAGGCAAGAAGCCGATCTTCGCCGGCGATGGCTACGCCGGATCAAGCGAGACGATGCGCTACTACATCGGCGGGCTGCTCAAGCACGCCCCGGCGCTGTGCGCGATTTGCGCTCCCACCGTCAACTCCTACCGCCGGCTGGTTCCCGGCTTCGAAGCGCCGGTCAATCTCGGATACTCGCAGCGCAATCGCTCTGCTGCGTGCCGCATCCCGATGTACTCGCCTAACCCCAAGGCCAAGCGCGTGGAATTTCGCTGCCCGGACCCTGCGGCGAGTCCCTATCTGTGCTTTGCCGCAATGTTAATGGCAGGTCTCGATGGGATTCAGCGCCGCATCAATCCCGGCGATCCGATCGACAAGAACCTATACGACTTGCCGCCTGAGGAGATGGCCAGAGTGCCGAAAGCGCCCGGAACGCTCGATGAAGCGCTCGATGCGCTTGAGAAAGATCACAAGTTCCTTACGGAGGGAAATGTTTTCACGCAGGACGTGATCGATACGTATCTCAGCTACAAACGGTCGCGCGAGATCGACGAAATTCGTCTGCGCCCGCATCCTTACGAGTTCTTTCTCTATTACGACATCTAGGACTTTCGCCGGGCCGGGATCTGGTGCGCATGCTTTCGCGGTCATTCGCTGAAGGCGCCGCTTTGGGTTCAGCGAGATGGTCTGAGGGGTGCAATCAGCTGAAGCTTGCGGGATCAGCTTTCATGCGGCCCCTTCATCTCCTTAAGCGCCGCGCCTATCCGTCGCCAATCCTCCGCTTCCTGGTGATCGCCTCGCCTTTCACTCTCGATGGCTTTCTGCGCGGCCACCAGTTGAGCCTTGTCTCCGTGCAAACGCACGAGCTGGCTCGCATAATCATGCACTTGGGACATCTCCATGGGGGATCCTCCCGCTTGCTGTGCTCAGACGCCTGGCTTCCCGGTTATTGCGGGATTGGCACCGAGCACCAACGGCAGGTCAATCCAACGCCCGGACGCCGACAATCGTTCCTGGTGCTCAGCGGACGCACATTCCACGGTGATGAAGAAAAAGGCGGGAGGATTGCTCCTCACCGCCCAACGGGTCACGCACTAGGAGAGAGTCAGGTTACAGGGAGTGGTCGTCTGGCTTGCCGCCTTGTCCGCCATCATCGGCAGGCCCGGCGGCAGGGCCATCATGGGGGCCGTCGCGTCCTGGCCGGCCGAACCCTGGTTTTTGCCAATGATGTGCGCGGAACTTAGCCTCGAGCTCGCTCACCTTGGCGAGCTGGTCGGGCGTGAGCTTGGTACGCAAAGTCTCGATCGCTTTCGAGAGATTCTCGGCGCTCTTGCCCCGGGCAATCGCGTTGTCGGCGATATGCTGGACGAGAGAGAACGGCTGAGCCTTGTTGTCCGGGCCGCCCTCCGCCGTTTGCTGCGGGCGCTCCGGCCGCTTCAAAACAGCGATCAGCGAGTCGGTGAAATCGCGCCAGGCATCGAGTTGATTGGCGCGGATGCCGATCTCGGTCTCGAGCACATTCAATCTTGTGGCGAGAAAGGCTGGATTGCGCCATCCCCGATGATGGAAGCCGGGGCCGCCGTCTGGCCCCTCCCAATGCGCCCTCCAGCCGTAACGGCGGTGCCAGTCGCCAGGTCCATCGCCGCGGGCGCCTGGGCCGTCGAAGTTGCCTGACCAGGAGGCTTGCACCGGAGCGCCGCCGGTATCGCCCCATGCGGAAGTGAGAAGCGTGAGACTGGCGATGCCGAGGCCGGCCACGACCAGGATGGGGACGAGCTTGGGAGAGGTGTTCATGTTCGAGCGTCCTTGAATGGCTGATACGCCTCTCGTCTAAGTCGGCAACGTTGCCCCCGTTGGTCTTGGCGTGTCCGAACATTGCTTGGGGCGCGAGATTTGTGTCGGAACATTGCTGCCCCACCAAGCAATTGGTTTTCGTTACAAAAATGCCCTCGTTGAATCGGCGCGGCGACGTTAGAAGAGGGATGGAACTCGGCCAGTCCTTCCTGCCCGTCAGATGAGCCCAGCCGCCCAACGCATTCTCGTCGTCGATGACGATCCCGAAATCAGGAAGCTCCTCGCCCGCTATATCGAGGGACAAGGCTTTCGCGTGCAGCTCGCGGCGAGTTGCCGTGAGCTTCGCGACAAGCTCGCGACGCATCACATCGATCTCATTGTCCTCGACGTGATGCTGCCCGACGGTTCCGGCCTCGACATGTGCCGCGACCTCAGGGCCGACCGCTCCAATGTGCCGATTATTCTCCTTACGGCGCTGAAAGAGGATGTCGACCGCATCATCGGCCTTGAAATCGGCGCCGACGATTATCTCGGTAAGCCGTTCAACCCGCGCGAGCTGATCGCCCGCGTCCGCGCCGTGCTTCGCCGGCGCGCCGAAGCGCTGCCTGTTGAGACCGAGGCGAAGATCTTCCACTTCGCCGGATTTGCCGCCGATCCGCAAGAGCGGCGCGTCACCGACGCCAAGGGCCAAGAGATCGAGCTGACTGGCGCTGAGTTCGATCTACTCAAGACGTTTCTGGAGCGGCCAGGCCGCGTGCTGTCGCGCGATCAGTTGCTCGACCTCACCCGCGGACGCGAGGGCGACGTTCTCGACCGCTCGATCGACGTCCTGGTGAGCAGGCTCCGCCGCAAGCTCAACGACGGCGGCGTCTCGCATCTGTTCAAGACCGTGCGCAACGGCGGCTATCAGCTCGCCGTCAAGGTCGATGTCGAGGACGCAACGCCGTGAACACACTCCGCGTCAAGATCGCGCTTCTGCTCGTCGTCGCCATCGTCTCGGTCGTTTTTCTGCTCACGATCATGCTGTTCTGGGTGCTCGGGCCACCCCGGCGCGTGCACAGCCTCGACCCGGTTGCGCTGCAGATCGAGACCCTTCTCCGCGTGGTCGAGGACGGATCGAACGTGATTTCCCTGGTGCCAAGCCCGGCACCGGGATTCCGTTATGAAGGCGCCACCCAGAGGCTGCGCGACGCACTCACTATGCGCGGGCTCGATCTCCCCGTGACGGTGACGCGGAGCGGGCATAGTGCGCCGCTCATCGTCTCGATCCCGATCAAAGGTCAGTACTTGCTCTTGCCGATCCCAGATCTCCCGCCCCAAGGCGTGCCGTGGTGGGTGCTGGTGAGGTGGCTGGTGCTGATTGCGGTGGGCGCCACGGCAATCGCTGTGTTCGTCGCCAATCGCATGGTGAAACCGCTGGTTTTTTTAGAGAACGCGGTCGAGTCGGTCGGTCCTGACGGTATGCTGCCGACGCTGCCGGAAAAAGGACCTGGCGAGGTGAGGGCGACGGCAAAGGCGCTCAACTCGCTCTCCTCGCGCCTCAAGCGTGCGATGGAGAGCCGCATGCGTCTGGTCGCGGCGGCAGGTCACGATATGCGCACGCCGATCACCCGCATGCGGCTCAGGGCCGAGTTTGTGGAGGACGAAGAGGAGCGCACGCGCTGGCTCGCAGATCTCGACGAGCTCGAGCGCATCGCCGACAGCGCAATCCTTCTCGTGCGCGAAGAGTCGGGCCTAGCGTCGCCTGAGGCGATCAGGGTCGACGAGCTGGTGCAGACCATCGGCGATGAGCTCAGGGAACAGAATCTGGACGTGACCAATACGCGCGTCGAGCCGGTTACGGTGTGCGCGAGCCGGCTCAAGCTCAATCGCGCGCTGCGTAATCTCATTATCAACGCCGCGACACATGGAGTTCGGGCACGCGTCGAGGTGGCGAACTCAGGCGGCACGGCGCGCATCCTCATCGAGGATGATGGGCCTGGCATTCCGCCCGAGCTTCTCGGCCAGGTGTTCGAGCCGTTCTTTCGGGCCGCGCCGGCGCGGCGTCAGGACATACCTGGCGCTGGTCTTGGGCTCACCATCGCGCGGGAGATCATCCAGAGGGCGGGCGGCACGATCAGCATCTCAAATCGCGCCGATGGCGGCCTCAAACAGGTGGTCGAGCTTCCTGTCGCGGGGGTAGCCGCCAGCTGAGACCCGGTATTGCGAGGTTCTCGCGAAGAGCGGGGAGCCTTGCGCGCCAAGGCTCGATGCAGACGAGCGCAGTGCATCGACCGTTGATCGCGGCCTTCGCAGTTGCGGCTTGCCCCAGCTGCATGGGCTTGGGTGACGGGACGATACGTTTATCGAACAAGCGCTCGGTCTTTGCGGCGGCGAAGGCAATGCCATTAAGCGAAGCGCGGGCCAGGCTGCCGGTCTTTGTCCAACCCGAAGACGAGGCTGCGACCGCATACCTCCATGCTCCGCGCGCCAATATCCGCGATCTCTTGGCGGCCCTTGAAGATTCGGCTGACGCCATGTTGAACGCGCTACGCGCAAACACGCGCCATTCGACCCAAGCACGATAAAGCAATCGCTGGAGCTTGTGCGCCAGGGCGGCGGACTCGACGACGGTCCAGATCCCAGCGATCGATGCCGCCTTGAGCGAAGCGCGGGCAAAGACGCGCCATTCGAGCCAAGCCCGATACAGCAAGCGCTGCAGCTTGTGTGCCAGGGCTATCGCCTGAACTGCAATCCAAACCGAAGCGATCGAAGTCGCCTTGCTTGAGGCGCGAGCATAGACGACCGTTTGCAGCCAGCCGCGATAAAGCAGCCGCTGCAGCAGATGCGCCAGGGCTGCCGATTTGGCGGCGGTCCAGGCAAGGGCGGCGGAAGCTGCGTTGCGCGAGGCGCGAGCATAGACAAGCGTCTGGAGCCAAGCCCGGTAGAGCAATCGCCGCAGCGCGTGGGCGAAGGTCACTGACTGAACGCCGATCCAAGCTGCGGCGATGGAAGCCGCTCTGACCAGCGCGAGGGCGATGTCGCGGCTTGTCGTCCCAGTCCAGGCAAGCGTCGCCAGTGTCGCGTTCAACAAGGCCCTGGCAATCTTGACTGCGGTCGCCCAAGTCCAGGCGAGCCCGGCCGCGGTCCATCTGGCGAGCGTGAGCGCCAACGCATGAGCGCGCGGCTTGAGCCACGCGACGAATGCAGTGGTCCATTTCACCAGGAAGAGCCAGACGGACCGCGCGAGGAGGGCTACGCCCAGTGCGAACCGCTTCACAGCCCGCGCCGTAGCCCTGCGCTTGAGCTCGGTCTGGTACTTCAGCTCTTGGAATTGCAGTCTGCGGGCGTGCCGCTTCTCTGCCACGCGATAATTCTTAAGCCATTCTTGATGCTGGCTGAGGTCGTCTGCGACCGACGCAATCAGGTGCTTCGATCCCGCAATATCGGCTCGCGCAGCCTCGATCGGGTCGAGCGTATCGACGGCACCAGACACGATGGTGCTCCCTCACTCGGCGGAGGCTTAGCCTCGCGCCTTTCCCCACATCCCTTTCGGTCGTATCGCGACTTTGGAGCTTTACCTGTCGAAACGCCCCGCCGCTCTACCCTACGCCCAAATCCCTAACGCGAAATCTCCTGGTCCGTTCCTGCGCCTGGAGTATAAGCCTGGGCAGGGCGGGAAAAAGGAAGCCTGCCTCAAGCGCCCCGCTGCCTCCGCCTTGTGCTATCAGGAGTCCATGAGCGGCGAAGCGATTCGCATCATCGGCATAGACCCGGGGCTCAGGCGCACCGGCTGGGGGGTCATCGACACTGACGGGGTTAGGCTCGCCTTGGTTTCCCGTGGCTCCGTCGTGTCGGTCGACTCCGAGGGCCTGGGCCTCCGGCTTCGCCAAATTTTCGATGGTCTGTCCGAGGTGCTCGCAAGGCTCAAGCCCCAGGAGGCGGCCATCGAGCAGACCTTCGTCAATCGTGATGCGACCGCCACACTGAAGCTTGGCCAGGCACGGGGCATCGCGCTGCTCGTTCCGTCGCTGCTCGGCATTGAGATCGCGGAATATGCGCCGAACGCGGTGAAAAAGACGGTGATCGGCGCAGGTCACGGCGACAAGGTGCAGATCAGGGCCATGGTGAAATGCCTCTTGCCGCGCGCTGCCCCCGACAGCGCCGACGCAGCCGACGCGCTCGCCATCGCCATCACTCACGCCCATTCCCGCACGTGGGGCAAGATCTCGGTCTCCCCCACGCTCGGAGCGAGGGCCGCGCCATGATCGGCAAGCTCACCGGAAGGCTCGACTCGATCTCGCTCAACGCGGTGATCGTCGATGTCGGCGGCGTGGGTTATGAGGTGACCGTCGGCGCCCGCACCCTGACCAGCCTGCCTCCGGTCGGCGAGACGGTGACCTTCGCCATCGACACCCATGTGCGCGAGGACGAGATCAGGCTCTTCGGCTTCGCCACCGAGCATGAACGCGCCTGGTTCAGGGCGTTGCAGACGGTGCAAGGCGTGGGTGCACGCATCGCGCTCGCGGTGCTTGGCACGCTGTCAGCGGCAGAGCTTGCCAATGCCGTTGCGCTTCAGGACAAGGGGCAGGTCGCGCGCGCGCCAGGGGTAGGGCCCAAGGTTGCCGCCCGCATTGTCGCCGAGCTCAGGGACAGGATGCCAAGCCTAGCACCGGCTATCAGGCCTCCCGGTGGGCTCGCGCCCGTCGCCGCCCTGCCTGAGGGACTTGCCGCGCGCGATGCGGTTTCGGCACTCACTAATCTCGGCTATGCCCATGGCGAGGCCGCCGCGGCCGTTTCTGCTGCGATTGGTAAAGCAGGACGCGAGGCGCGGGCCGAGGAGCTGATCCGCCTCGGCCTTAAGGAGCTCGCGCAATGAGCGAGAGGATGCTCCGGGCGGTGCAGCGCGAGGAGGACCAGGGCGAGACTTCGCTAAGGCCCCAGGTCCTGTCCGAGTTCATCGGCCAGGCCAAGGTCTGCTCGAACCTCAAGGTGTTCATCGAGGCGGCGCGTGCGCGGCGCGAGCCTCTAGATCACGTGCTCTTTGCCGGGCCACCAGGCCTCGGCAAGACTACGCTCGCCCAGATTGTGGCGCGCGAACTCGGCGTGAATTTCCGCGCGACCTCTGGTCCGGTCATCGCCAAGGCGGGAGACCTCGCCGCGCTCCTCACCAATCTCGAGGACCGCGACGTGTTGTTCATCGACGAGATTCACAGGCTCGCTCCGGCGGTCGAGGAGATCCTCTATCCGGCAATGGAGGACTTCCAGCTCGACCTCATCATTGGCGAGGGGCCTGCCGCGCGGTCCGTGCGCATCGATCTCGCCGGCTTCACGCTGATCGGCGCAACCACACGCACCGGCCTGCTCACCACGCCGCTCAGAGAGCGGTTCGGCATCCCCATCAGGCTGGAATTTTACGGTGTCAAGGAGCTTGAGGAGATCGTGCGACGTGGCGCGCGCCTGCTTGGGCTTCCGCTGACCAAGGAAGGGGCGCATGAAATCGCGGGGCGGGCGCGTGGCACGCCGCGCGTTGCGGGACGGCTGCTCCGCCGCGTGCGCGACTTCGCATCCGTCGAAGGAGTGGGCACGGTCGATGCCGAGATCGCAGACGGCGCTCTCTCTCAGCTCGAGGTCGATCACCGCGGGCTCGATGCGCTCGACCACCGTTATCTCAGCCTGATCGCGACGAGCTATGGCGGCGGGCCAGTCGGCGTCGAGACGATCGCCGCCGGACTATCAGAGCCACGCGACGCGATCGAAGAGATCATCGAACCTTATCTGCTGCAGCAGGGTTTCATCGCGCGCACGCCGCGCGGCCGGGTGCTGACGGCGCAAGCCTTCGGCCATCTCGGGCTGCCGCAACCTGCGCAACTCGCACAATTCCCGCTGTTCAACGGCAGCGACGAGCAGTGACAGGGAAGTGGCCGGACCTTGCCGGGCGGATCGAGGGCGAGACTCATATCCTGCCCATACGCGTCTATTTCGAGGACACGGACTGCGGCGGCGTCGTCTACCACGCCAACTTCGCCAAATTCTGCGAGCGCGGCCGCTCAGACTTCATCAGGCTGCTCGGTGTTAGCCACCAAGGCCTCGCCAATCCTGAGCAAGACGAACCCGCGATCTTCGTCGTGCGCCGCATCGAGATGGATTACCTGAGGCCCGCACGTATGGACGACGTGCTCGAAGTGGTGACGCGCTGCAGCGAGGTCGGCAACGCAAGCCTCGTCCTCACCCAGGAGGTCCGGCGCGACCAAGAGGTGATCGTGCGCGCAAAAGTCACGGTCGTGCTGGTAGGGAAAAGCGGCAAGCCGCAGCGCATTGGCGCGCTTGTTCGCAACGCGCTTCAACGGTTCGTTAACCAAGGCCGTGAAACCTAGCAAATGCCGGTAAAGCGTCGCTCTGTCGGATGTGCTGCGCGCGCCGAGGGTAAAGGTTAACGAGCCCAAGTTTAGTCACATTCGCTCGCGAAAGGTCGCTTCGCGAGCAAGGCGCGCGCTCCCTCCGGCGAAATCGTCACGCGCCCTCGGCCAACGGGCCCGGGGACAGGCTGCCTTTCAACGCCGAGGCCGGAGCGCAGCGGCGTTGGAGCTCACCACGAGGCCGTCATGAATCCGTCGGATGTCGTCGTCGATCTCTCGATCCTCGAGCTGTTCAGAAACGCGCATATCGTCGTCAAGATCGTGATCGTCGGGCTTCTGCTCGCCTCGATCTGGAGTTGGGCGATCATTCTCGAGAAGCTCTTCCTCTACGCGAAGACGCGCAAAGAAAGCGACAAGTTCGAGCAGGTGTTCTGGTCCGGCCAATCGCTCGAGGAGCTTTATAACGCCCTGTCGCAGCGCCGTAACACCGGCATGGCTGCGCTGTTCGTCGCGGCCATGCGCGAATGGAAGCGCTCGACCGAGCGCGAGAGCGGGGACAAGAGCGGGCGCCCGATGCCTGGCGTCCAGCTCAGGGTGGAGAAGGTGATGGACGTCACTATCTCGCGCGAGGTCGAGAGACTCGAACGAAGGCTCACCTTCCTTGCGACCGTCGGCTCGACCGCGCCGTTCATCGGCCTGTTCGGCACGGTGTGGGGCATCATGACGAGCTTCCAGGCCATCGCCGTGAGCAAAAACACGAGCCTCGCGGTGGTCGCCCCCGGCATCGCCGAGGCTCTATTCGCTACCGCGCTCGGCCTGCTCGCCGCAATTCCTGCCGTAATTTTCTACAACAAATTCAACAGCGAAGTGGCGCGCCACGCGGCGCGCCTCGAAGGTTTTGCCGACGAATTCTCGGCCATCCTGTCGCGGCAGATCGACAAGACGATGTGAGGTCCGTCCGTGGGAGCAGGCTTGCAAATCGGCGGGGCGTTATCGAGCAGGCGGGCGCGCCGGCGCTCTGCGCAACCGATGAGCGAGATTAATGTCACGCCGATGGTCGACGTGATGCTCGTGCTGCTGATCATCTTCATGGTGACGGCGCCGATGCTCACCGTCGGGCTGAACCTCGAGCCTCAACCCGACCTGCCTAAGGTCGCTTTGCCCAAGACCGAGGCAGGTCCGGTCGACGCGCAGAAGCAGGTGCTCGCGATTACGGTCGACCCGACCGGCAAAGTGTTCCTGCAAAGCACGGAAATCGGCTTTGACGAACTTGTGCCAAAACTTACCGCTATCAGAGAGTCGGGCGCCGGCGACCGGGTCGAGGTCAGAGGCGATGACCGCGCGCAATATGGCAGCGTCGCCAAGGTGCTGGCGCGGATCAAGGCTGCTGGCATTCCGGTGACGCTGGTCACTGAGGCGGCCCAGGGAAACAAAGCGCAGTAGATCGAAGCGAAGAGGGTTATGGGTCGGGGGACTTTCATTTCGGCGGCGCTGCACGGGGCGATCTTGCTATGGGTGCTCGTCGCCTTTCCGCCTTCCAACCTGGACAAGGCGCCTCTGGTCGCTATTCCCATCGACCTGGCCTCGCAGGGCGATGTGACTAAGATCAAGGCCGGCACGAAGGATGCCAAGGATGACGGCGTTCTCGCCGGCAAGCCGGAGGAGAAGAAGCCGGAAGCCGCAAAGGAAGCCAAGCCGCCTGAACAGACTGCGTCTTTGGACGACAAAGCCGACGACAAGAAAGCCAAGCCAAAGGACGAAGCTGCGGCCAAACCCGACACGCAGAAGCAAAACGACAAGATGGCAAAGGACCCAAAGCAAGCCGCTGCCGATCAACCGAAGAAGCCTAAGCCTCAAGCAAAGAAGCGCGACTTCAATCCAGACAAGATCGCCGCGCTGCTCAATAAGATCCCCGACGCTGCCGACGACCCGAAGCCCGTCATGCCCGATGACGGCACGCCGCCGAAGAAGGTGAAGGGTCAGACGAACGGCACCGAAATCACTATGTCGGTGAACGAGATCGACGCGCTTCGGGCCCGCATCGCCGATTGCTGGACGCCGCCGCCCGGAGGGCTTGGCGCCGATCAGATCGTGGTGAAGCTGAGGCTCAAGCTCAACGAGGACGGGACTCTCGTGGGCTATCCCACCGTCGCTAATAGCGGCTCGTCGCCGTTCTTCCAGGCCGCGGCCGACAGCGCGGTCAGGGCCGTCTACCAATGCCAGCCCTACGAGCTGCCCAAAGCGAAATACGCGCTGTGGCGCGACATGATCCTCAACTTCGATCCAAGCGACATGTATCGCAGCGGTTGAATCACGGACTCACAGACCATGGCTCCGTTCATTCCCCATCTCGTCCGATCCGGCCTGGCACTCGCTCTGAGTGCACTCGCTTTAGTCGCGGGGTCCGGGCAAGCCAACGCCGTCGTCGAGCTCAACATCACTCAAGGCAAGATACAGCCTCTACCAATCGCCATTCCCGACTTCACCGGCGACGGCTCGATCGACCCACAAGAGGCGCGCGCGATCTCGGACGTGGTGGCGGCGGACCTGAGCTCCTCAGGCCTATTCAATCCGATCGACCAGGCGGCCTTTATCGAGAAGCAAACGAACTTCGACGGCGTGCCGCGCTTCGACGATTGGCGGGTGGTGAATGCACAGGCTCTGGTGGTCGGGCGGATCGGCGCAAGCGACGGCAAGCTCAAGGCCGAGTTCAGGCTGTGGGATGTACTCTCGGGCAAGCAACTCGCCGGCGAGCAGTTCTTCGCGCGAGCGAAGGATGCCAGGCGCGTTGGCCACATCATCGCCGACGCGATCTACGAGCGCATCACCGGCGAGAAAGGCTATTTCGACACGCGCATTGTGTTTGTCGATGAGTCTGGCCCCAAGGACAAGCGCACCAAACGCCTCGCCATCATGGATCAGGATGGCTTCAACGTGCGGTTGCTCACCACCGGCCAGAATCTGGTGCTGACCCCGCGCTTCAGCCCCTCGACCCAGGACATCACCTACATGTCCTACGAGGGCGAGACACCAAGGGTCTATCTGCTCAACATCGAGACCGGGCAGAAGGAGATTGTGGGCTCCTTCCCGGGCATGACTTTCGCCCCGCGCTTCTCCCCTGACGGCCAGCGCATCGTCATGAGCCTAGAGCGGGACGGCAACGCCGACCTGTTCGCCATGGACTTGCGCAGCCGGCGCACCTTTCAGCTCACCAACACCGAGGCGATCGATACGGCCCCCTGCTACTCGCCTGACGGGCGGCAGATCGTGTTCGAGAGCGACCGCGACGGCTCACAGCAGATCTACGTGATGAATGCTGACGGCAGTGACCAGCATCGCATCAGCCAGGGGGAGGGGAGTTATTCAACTCCAGTGTGGTCGCCGCGCGGCGACCTCATCGCCTTCACCAAGCTGCTTCGCGGCGAGTTCCTGATCGGAGTAATGAAGCCGGACGGGACAGGCGATCGCATCCTGACCGAAGGCTTCCATAACGAAGGCCCAACTTGGGCCCCTAACGGCCGTGTGCTGATGTTCTTCAGGGACTCGCCGGGCGCGGCGGGCGGGCCCAAGCTCTACACGATCGACCTCACCGGCTATAACGAGCGGCAAGTCGCAACGCCCGCCTTTGGCTCGGATCCAGCCTGGTCGCCGCTCATCAATTAGGTCTTCCGATTTCGCCTCTGGACGCCTGAGAAGCGCGCGATTTTTGGCTCGGCGCCTTGACTTCCTTCAGGCACCTGTGTCCCAAAAGCAACTATGCTCTTACCCTTTTTTAATCATCGTCCTCCAGGGTTTTAACCATGCTTGATCGAGGTGTCAGCGGGAGCTAGCCTCGACTCGCTGGAGGTGAGATTCGGCGTTGCATTTTAGCATCAATCGCCGGGAAAACGGTCCAGGAACAGCGATCCGTTCTTGATCTGAAAACGCCGCGCCGGTACATGCAAAGACGGCTACTGCCGTTAAACCAAAGGAGAGAAGACCATGCAGGGTTTGAGGGGCGTTGTCATCGTCGCCACGATCGTGGCCGCCACCATTGCGCTCGGTGGCTGCTTCGGCCACCACGAGAAGGCCGTGGCCACCCAGCCACTAAAACTCGGGTCCGCGGATGTCGTGGTCGAGCAGGTTGTCCGCGTCTAATCGCGGCCAGGATTTCGTCGCGGAAGCGCATTGGCTTCCGCGAGAAGGGGTATGGATGCCGGGACGCCGTGGCGAGATGCGGCGGCGTTCTAGGCATCCCTTCCTTTTATAGCGCTCTGTAGAGCTTCACCTCTTTTCCCTCTTTCCCGCACTAATTCTTCTCCCGCCCACTATCCCGCCAGACCCGGAAACTAGGGGATCGTTAAGGAATTGCCCTCTACGATTCCCCCAAAATTCGGCTAGCGGGAGTAACCAGTAATGCGTTGGAGTTGTGGGGTCGACCACGCCTGCAAGATTGCGGGCGTCGTCGCATTTGCCTTGCTGATGGCTGCCTGCGCGCGCCACGGAGAGCCGCAAGAATACGGAATCGGTACCACTGGTTCGGTTGCGGCGCCAGGGTCGCCCCAGGAATTCGCGGTTAACGTCGGGGACCTCGTGCATTTCGAGGAAGACAGCTCGGCGCTTAGCGGCGAGGCCAAGAGCATCCTCGGCCATCAGGCGAGCTGGCTCAATCAATACCCGCAATACCGGGTGACAATCGAAGGCCACGCTGATGAGCGGGGCACCCGCGAGTATAACCTCGCGCTCGGCGCTCGTCGTGCCATGGCGGTCAAGACCTTCTTGGCAAGCCAGGGGGTGAATGCGGCGCGAATCAAGACGATCTCGTATGGTAAGGAGCGCCCGATCGCCCTTTGCGACGAGCCGTCCTGCTGGACCCAGAATCGCCGTGCCCAGGCCGTGTTGAACAACCCAGCGATTGCCCGGTACTAGCCACCCTGCGGGTGTCAGAACACCAGAAGCCAGAAGCCAGAAGTTCGAGGGGGCCCGCAGTGTCCCGAGGGACTTCTCGGTTCTGGCTTCTGGATTCTGGCCTCTGATTTGCCCCAAAGGGCCGGACAAATGCGTTATGGTTCACGGCGTTAGGCGTCCTCGCGATGCGAGGGCGGCCAGCGCCGACCTAACGGCAAGGTCTCATCGTGACGCTCTTGGTTCCCACACGGCGCAAGCCATCGCGCCTCGCTTTTACGTTTTCCGCTGGGCTCCTCGCCCTGAGCTTGGTTGCTTTGCCAAGCTTCGCCCAAGACACCCCGCCACAAGTTCCCGCGGCTGCAGTGGAAGCGCCGGCGGCCAAGCCGCAAGGTGGCGATTCGATTGCAGCGCGGCTTGCGCGCGTCGAGCAAAAGCTCGCCGACCTGCAAGCGCTAGTCGGCGCATTCGTCCGATCAAACCCCGGCGCCATGCCGCCGCAAGACACCGGCGCCGGCGCTCCCGCGGGCGACCCGCCCTCCAGCCAAGGCGAGCTTGGCATGCGGGTCGCCGCGCTCGAGACGCAGATCGGCGCGCTCACGGCCGAGCTTGAGCAGATCAACCAACGATTGAATGCGCTCAATGCGGCGCCGGCGGCGCAGGCCCCGGTGCTGCTCTCGCCGGACAATCCTCCGGCTGCAAGGCAGGGCCACGCCGGGCCTCCACCGGATGAGACGATGGCCGCCATGGCCGGAAGCGCCGGGGATAGCGAGGACACCTCCAAACCACGATGGTACGGGCCAAAGCCCGGCGAAGAACAGACGGCGGCATTGCCACCGGGAGCGCCGCAGCCCCTTTTGCCACACGGCGCTCAAGAGAGGGGCAGCCACAGAGCGTGACAGCAGCGCTGCCCGGCAACGACGTGCACTCGCTCTATGAAAAGGGCTACGGTGCGCTGTCGCAGAACGACTATGCCGGGGCCGAGGCCGCGTTCAGCCAGCTGATCGACACCTATCCCAAGGATCCGCTCGCCGGAAACGCCCAGTACTGGATCGGCGAGAACTACTATCACCGCGGCCAGTACAAGAATGCGGCCGACGCCTTCCTCAAGGGCTATAAGAAATACAAGTCCGGCGATAAGGCACCTGAGACGCTGCTCAAGCTCGGTATGTCGCTCGCAGCGCTCGGCCAGAAGGAGGCGGCCTGCTGGACTTTCGGCGAGCTCAAGACCAAATTTCCAAAGGCACCTGAGACCGTCCGCGACGAAGCCAAGGCCGAGCAGAAGAAGACCCGCTGCTGACACATGACCGCGCTACCTATCTCGATCACTGAGGCGACAGAGCTGCTAGCGCCGCTTAAGGCTTTTCCGCGCGTCGCGCTTGCTGTCTCAGGCGGCCCTGACAGCCTCGCTTTGATGCACTTCGCGGCGTGGTGCCTCGCCGCGGAGCGTTCGGGGCCTGAGCTGTCGGTCCTCATGGTCGACCACGGCTTTCGCGCCTCTTCGCGCGACGAGGCGCTTATGGTTGGACGCATGGCATCAAGCCTCCGGCTTCCGCATACGATTCTCACTTGGGACACAGGCACACACAGCACAAGCCTGCAGGCGAGGGCGCGAACCGCGCGCTACGACCTCATGGCCGCTCATTGTCAGGCCAACGACATTCCCGCGCTTGTTACCGCACATCATCTCGACGATCAGGCCGAGACCTTCCTGATGCGGCTCAAGCGCGGCAGCGGCATCGATGGCCTCGCCGCGATTCCGGAGAGAGGCCTATGGGCAGGCATCGTCCTGCTGCGGCCTTTGCTCAATGTTCCGAAAGCGCGGTTAGTCGCGACGCTGGCCGAGAAGGGCATCGGCTTTGCCTCCGACCCGAGCAACGCCGACCATCGCTTTGAGCGCGCGCGTGTGCGTGGGAGTCCAGAGGCGCTTGCTGCGCTTGGCCTCACGCCGGAGGCCCTGGCACTGTCGGCGCGGCGCTTGCGACGCGCGCGCGAGGCGCTGGACTATGCCGCCGAAGAATTCCTCGCGGCTTATAGCGAGGTGAACGCCGGCGGCTACGCTGTGATCGACCGCGAAGCGGTTTTGTCCGCCCCGCAAGAAATCGCCCTTCGCGCTCTGTCTCGTCTCATCGCCATCATCGGCGGGGCCGAAGAGCCTTTGCGGCTTGCCAAGCTCGAAACTTTGCTCGCCGCACTCGCCGAGAGCCCACCCAAGGCTCGCACACTTGGCCACTGCCGCGTCCAGCCGATCTCGGGCCGGCTTGGCATCTTCCGCGAGGTAAGGGCGAAAGGCCTTCCTGTCATTCGGGTGCTGCCTGGGGAGAGGACGCTATGGGACAATCGGTTCAGGATCGAGCTCGGTAGGAACGAGCACGAGCCCATCACCGTCAGAGCACTCGGCGAGCAAGGCTTACGCGAGTTGCGCGACAGCTCCACTTTGCTTGCTTCACTCCCGCGACTTGCAGGGCGAACGCTTCCCTCCTGCTGGCGGGGAGACAGCCTTATCGGCGTGCCGGCGCTGGGGTCTGGTCAAAGCCAAGTGGCCCTCGATTGCCGTGCGACCTTCGTCAGCGGCGATAAGAGAGTGGAACGGCTTCGCTTTTAGGCTGTTGAGAAAGCGTGCACCCTTTACGGTAGCTTACTTGGCAAGGAAGCCACAGGTTCCTATGTTACCGAGGCTTAGGTCACGCTCGTGCCTGCATTGGGGGCGAAGCTCCAAAGGCGGCCTGGCCATGCTGAGATCAAGCCGTCAGGTCAGTTCATGAACTCGAATTTCCGCAACTTCGCCATCTGGGTTTTCATCCTCCTGCTGCTCGTTGCTCTGTTCAACCTGTTCCAGAGCCCGGGCGTGCATGTCCGCGGCAATGAGATCAGCTTCTCGCAGCTGCTTTCCGAGGTGGAGGGCGGCAACATCCAGGATGTGACCATCGCCGGCAACCAGATCACCGGCCACTTCACCGACGGCCGCAATTTCCAAACCTACGCGCCGAACGACCCGAACCTGGTCGACAAGCTGAACCAGAAGGGCGTGAAGATCACCGCCAAGCCGTCTGAGGACGATGTTCCGTCCCTGCTCGGCGTGCTGGTGTCTTGGTTCCCAATGCTGCTCCTCATCGCCGTGTGGATCTTCTTCATGCGCCAGATGCAGTCGGGTGGCGGACGCGCCATGGGCTTCGGCAAGTCCAAGGCTAAGCTCCTCACCGAGCGCCATGGCCGCGTGACCTTCGATGACGTGGCAGGCGTCGACGAGGCCAAGGAGGATTTGCAGGAGATCGTCGAGTTCCTGCGCGACCCGCAGAAATTCCAGAAGCTCGGCGGCCGCATCCCGCGCGGCGCGCTGCTGGTTGGCCCTCC
>Ga0126376_10000362_pt1 | contig 21795 bp, 18 predicted proteins | sample PanSoiMetPlot_15_FD_92760 | JGI IMG/M metagenome (GOLD analysis project Ga0126376, IMG submission 92760) | Tropical forest soil microbial communities from Panama - MetaG Plot_15 | ecosystem: Environmental > Terrestrial > Soil > Tropical forest > Bulk soil | place: Panama | collected 2016-02-17
GCACGGATACGAATGCCACGTCTGGTGATCCGACTTTGCCGGCCAACGGATCCGTGAACGGAGCCACTGGTCGCTACGAATTCACCGCAGTGAGATCGAACCTCAGTGCCTTCTCCTCGGCTACCACTGCTCTCAGCGGTCCCTTCATCATGAACGCGGTGCCGCGCAGCAATGCCAACGGGCTCACCGTTCCGGCATTCTTCGCAGTCAAGCCACAGTTTTTCGAAAATGGAAGCACCACCATCTCCGTCACTTTCACCGTGACGGCACCATAATGCGACTATCCCACCTTACAATATCAGTTCTCACCATCCTGATTTTCCTCGCTGTTGCTCAGACGGCTTCCGCACAGGCGCTGGATATCAGCAGCGGCGGCCTGCCGACAATTACAGGCGCCGTGAGTGGCTCCGTAACGGGCAGTTCGGACGTGAGAAATGATCTGGTTGTGACTGTGAACTTCGGAGAAGTCTCGCCACTGAATACAAACTCAGTTGTAAAGGTGGTCGTGCCAATTGCGCTTCGAAGCAATCAGCCATATCAAGTTGCGGTTTCAATGAGCGGACTGAACAATGCCAATTCGCAGGCGCTACAGGCTTCTGATATTGGCTTTGGTCTACAGAACATTCGTGTGCTGGGCGGCGCCGGCAAAATCTGCACGCAGAGCACTCACGTCATCCAGTCGCCCTTCAACAACGATCCCGCCACTAGTGCAACAGTAGCAGCGAACGGTCGCGTGTCCTATCCATCATCGCTGGGCAATTTATCCGGTTCCACCGTCATTCTCAGCGGTCCACAACTTTCGAAAAACAACAGCTCGATACGACAGGTAAGTGACGGATACGTTTTCGACGCTATCTTCGCTCTAACGCCGCAGTTTTTTGTTGCCGGAGTTTCCTCCGCAACGTTGATATTCACGATCTCGTCCGGTCCCAACGTACCCTGCTGAAAGGTTTTCAGATCGATGCCGTCTGCAAACAACATTCGTCGAGTCGCTGCCGTTCTATTGTGGTTACTTACGACAGTCATTTGCGTTAGCGCGCAAAGCCCGAGTCCCGAGCCTACACCGAAGTCGGCTAACAGTGGCATCTCGCTAGCACCGGCGCGAATCGAGCTGGAGATGCAGCCGGGTTCAGAAATAACGGTAGTAATAAACCTGGACTATCACGCCCACACAGAAAATGCGCAACCGGTTCGTATAGTCGCCAGCTTGAACGACTGGACCATCGATCGCGATGGTCAGGTGCAATTTGAAAAGGCCAACACTTTACCTAACTCGGCGAGTTCCTGGTTGATTTACAGTCCCGCCGAAACTACGGTCATACCTGGAAACCTGCACGCCATTCGCGTCACCGTTTCAGTGCCGAAAGACGCCACGCCAGGCGATCATTTGAGCGCACTCATCGTCGAACAAAGACCAGATAATCTCAAGCTCAATCAGAATCGCCGTCAGATGGTGATTCGGTATCGAATGGCAGCCGTGTTCTATATCAAAGTGCCGCAACTGCGCCGGCAGGGATCTTTGGAGAGTCTTCGCGCCGAAGCAACTGCGGACCAGGTAGTCGTAACTCCGCTGTTGAAGAACAGCGGCAACAGCGTGATTCGTCCTCTTACTTCTCTGAAGGTCACGGACAACACTGGCGTCTCTGTAGCAGAGTTGCCACAAAAGGAATCGTTACCATTACTCGGTGGTGCTGAATTGGTCCAGCCGCTTGTGCTCGAGACACGTCTGGCGCCCGGCACTTACACCGTGAAGTATTGCGTGGATTTTCAGGATGGCAGCAGACCGACGGAAGGTGTTACTGAACTAGTGATCCCGCAGTCGCCGAGAAGGACAAATGGGCAAGCCACGCGCGGCCAGGCTGCGGTTTCAAACGAATGAGTATCGTTATTTGCAACGCGTTGTTCGGAGACGCGAGAGTGCCGCCGAGTGAAACGCGTGGTCCAGTTACTACGAGCAAGGGTCGAGAAACGTCCTGCCTTATATCAAGGGCATTAACAACCTGAGGTGAAACTAGACTTCCGGTGGCATGCACTTCGACCACTGATATTTGACTCAGTTCGGCCGTTTTTGAGTCGAAGTCGGCCGAGATCTTAAAACTGCTATTTGAACGCACCAGCAAAGGCACGCTAATAACCGGAGACTCAGCATCATCGCCCGATACGGTTATTTGCACAGTGTTCCCACTGCTCACAACGTCCATGTTGCTTTGTGTAAAAGTTGGAGAAACCGCAAGAGCAACAGTCTCGCTAACAGTGCCTTTCAGCACTACGGAGGTTTGCGCCTCCACACTCACCGGCACAAGAAACAATACCGCGATTAGCGTGAAGATATGACGACAACTCAGCCTTAACCGTCTCGTCGGCATCAAGTGAGAACTCCTGAATTGGATTCCGGAGCTTATAACACACCTTCACTTCTATTAAAAGCATGACAGCCTCAAAGAAACACAAATTGCCTCCTTTAAGCTTTTTGTGCTTTTTGTGCTTTTTTGTGGCTCCTTCCGTGCTCGGCGCTGGTCGTACCGACGGTACAGTCAAACCTGCACCTCCTAAACCCGAACCGCAGGAAACCTCAGTAATCATCGTTAACGAACGCGCCCTCGCAGGACCAAACAGTACTGCGCAATTACGCGGTGGACGACTGCTGCTTCCCGTTGCAACTATCGCTCAGGCACTCGGCGACACACTCAACTCAGATTCGACCTTGCGCGTCGTGACTGTTCGTCGTCAGAATGGCACAACCGCCGTCTTCAATGCGCCACTAAATGAAGTTCGTGAGAATGGCGCTCTTATTCTCACCGTGTCGGGTACCGCCGACCTGGTCTTCCCGCCAACCTCGAACGAGCTGATGCTACCCGCAGAGATCGTCGCCGCACTATTCGACGTCACAGTCCGCCGTGATGAAAGCCATGCCATCGTAATCAGTCGCAAAGGCGTTCAAGCTGAAACCATTCGCACCGGAGCGAAACACGCTCCGTGGCAGATCTTCCAGATCGAATACGATTACAACTTCAGTCGCTACAGTAGTTCATCACGCGATCATAGTCTGGTTCTGCGCGGCACAGGCCGAATCGGCGATGCACGCCTGAGTTTCATCACAAACTCATCGGTCGGCACGTCGCGCAATTCCTCTTTATTGGGTGGCACTGTCAGGCTGGATCGCCCTAATGGACAAAGCTTTGTGGGCGGTGAATTTGGTACCGGTACAGACGTGGAATTCCTCGGTGCAGCCGTACGTGGCGGATTAGTTCAATTACCGTGGCATCGCGTGCGACTTGATTTCTTTGGCGGGCAAACGACATCCGGAACTCCCGATCTTCCCTCCAACCCGGATCACTTAGTTCTGAGTCCTTTCTCATCGCTTGCTGTCCGGTATGACACAAAAATCTTCGGCGCAATTGTAACCACTGCCACGCAAGCTCCGCTTCAATCAGACTTCACGCTTTCCGCTGGTGCGATGCATTTCGATGGCCCGAGTCGCAAAGGGAACACGATTGCCGGTGGTTTCAAATACATCTCGGGACTTAATCGTTTTCAAGCCGACGTTGCCACCGGACAATTCTCAGGAGTGAATCGCGATGGCACGCAAACAAGTGGTACCGGTATAGCCGTTAATCTCACCGGTTCCTATCGCCTGACTGATCAACTGATCCTACAAGGCCGCTATGCTTATGTCGGCCCGACTTTTCTGAGTCCGCAAAGCGGACTACACGAACCTATCAACGTGAAAGCAGCAGGGATTAGCTGGCAACCAAAACGATGGCTTACAGCAGCACTGAGCGGCAGCACTGCCACCACACCCGGCCGTTTGGACCAGTTCAATCGCTACGTAACAGCGAGTGTCAGTATCGCGCCCGATAATTCATTGCCGTCTCTCTTTATCTCTCACACGCAGAGTGGTACGACACAATCAAGAAATGCCGCCTTCACACTGATTACTGCGACAAAGAAATTTCATCGCTGGTATACGTTCTTCAACGGCTCTCGCATTCAGACGTTCGGGAAGACAGCTCTGAATGCGCAAGTTGGGGGGAATATTGGGATCAATGAGTGGAACAGGCTCGAGGTGAGCCAGGCGTTAGGGAGTCGAGGACTCTTGAACGGCATGGCAACGTGGCAAGTGTCCAGCATCCTTCACAATCGTCTCAACTTCAGTGGTGGACTGGGTTATACCAGAAGCAACACTTCGCCGTTACATACTTCGGAACATGTATCAGCATCTATTAAGTTGCCGCGGAGCACGTCGCTACAATTGAGCTACTTACAAACGCAAAGCGTCACGACTGCATTACTTTCGCTGCACGGCTTGTTTTTCTCTTCGAAACGAGCTGAGCGAGCCATCAATGGGCCACTCGCGGATCTGAACTCCTATGGTTCGATTTACGGTCGTGTATACCAGGACGTGAATCTGAATGGCCGGTTTGACCCGGGTGTCGATCAACCGCAGGCGAACGTGAGAGTGCGTGTGGATGGGAGCCGTTACGTCGTTTCAGATATGAATGGCAACTTTCGTATCGAAAGTGTTGCGCGAGGTGAGCACGCGGTCTACCTGGACTTGTTATCAGTACGAGCTGATCTGACTCTGCTGGACGATACACAGCAACAGATCACGATGGATTCGAGCCGTGACGCCATCGTGGACTTTCGTGTCGTTCGTACTGGACGCATCAGTGGCCTGGTATGGCTCGATGCGAATGGCAATGGACGTTTGGACGACGGCGAACAACCCTTAACGGACGTTCGCGTTGTGACGGGCAGCGGGCGCGACACGTTAACGGATCAGAATGGTCATTTCCTCATCGGCGACTTGCCACCCGGAGAGCACATCGTATTGCTCGATGAGAAAACCCTGCCCGAACAAACCAGATCGGTCGCCGGCTCAGCAACGGTAAAGGTTGCTGCCGCCAGTGAAACCTCTACTCTCTTCCCGGTCACACCGCTACCAGCTCAGATAAAGAAATTCCCCTAGAACAACCACAGAGACACAGAGAAGAATTCGTTCACTGTTTCTCCGGTTCTGGAAATTCGATTGCGCCATTAGCCTTCAACAACCGGGCCACTGCAGGCTCATCGTTGCTAACGGCATATGTCAATGCTGTCTTCCCTTCCTTGTCACGTGCGTTGACATCGGCTCCGGCGAGAATCAGTGTGCGAACGTTATTCACTAACCCGCTCGATGCCGCCATCATCAGGGCGGTCTTGCCATCATTATTGTGCGCGTTCACTTTTGCGCCGGCGTCGAGAAGTGCCTTGAGAGCATCAACGTTGTTGAGCTCCGCAGTCGCGATCAGAGCACTGTCACCATCGTTATCGAGCAAGTTAACTTTCGCCCCTGCGTTGATTAAGTCCCACACGATCTCACTGGTAACTTTCTCACTCAACATCATCAGCACTGTTTGTCCCTCGCGATCTCTTGCGTTCACATCGACTTTCGCCCAGAGCAACGCCTGCACCATCTCACGATTTCCATTACGAACGGCATACTCGAGCGCCGTCGATTGCGTATCCTTATCTCGCACATTTGGATCAGGTCTCGCTACCAGGGCCGCGTTGAGCGCCTCTAAGTCATCCTCCATGGCTGCTTTGACCAACGGATCGCTGGGCTTAGTAACCGCCCCAGCGCCAGACACGATAGTTCTTCCAGAGTCACTCTCCGCCGCCTCAACCGTAACTTCCGCCTTGATGGGAGCAATGCTCAGCGTCTGATCGATGCGATTGTCATCGTCAGATCGCACCGTAATGTTCGGGACCTCTCGCGTTTCAAAACCTTGAGCCTCAATCTTCAACGTGTAACTGCCCGGCTCGAGCAATCCGAAGCGATATTGGCCATCACCGCTGGTGGCAGAGTAGCGTTGTACGTTCGTCTCCGGATTGATTAGTGATACTCCTGCCCCAGTGATTACAGCGCCGTTGGGATCTAAAATAAAACCCCGCAGCGTGCCAGTCCCAACATCAGAGAACTGATCAATCACATGTGCCGCAGCAACGACCACGTGAGAATGCTCGGACTGTTTCAGGTTCGGGCCTGCGATCACCGCCGTGGAGAGTCCGAGAGTCGCAGAGAACGCACTGGCAGCAATCTTCGAAGTACGCCTTTTGATCTTGTGCAGGACTGGGGTTTCTCTTGGAGAAACCGGCTCTGAGTAACTCACGCAGAGACGACCATTGGATCTCGCTATGAGTCGCCTGATCTGTTTTCTACTTGCAAAATCAAGATTATGGACCGATAGCTGGCAGTGCCGGCAGAAACGAACTCGATCATTTCCGAGCATCGAGTCCCAGGGTGTATTACAGGGTGAAGCAATTGTGATCTGGCTGGAAAAACCTTTGGTTGACATGGGCCATCTCCTTTCAAGTTTGGGTTGATTGGAGAGCCTGGGGAGAGTGACTCCCTTTCAGTGGTAGGACCACTGACAGTTTTTCTTATTTAAGATGGTTGGTGCGTTCCCTACTGGTCCCGAGTCTGGGGAGGTGCTTACAGTGATTTCGCTGCTGAGATGCACAGTGGTGTACGAATGGTTGTTGCGGCCTCCAAAAAATTGATCGCTCTTTCCGGAGAGCCTAATTTGGATTTCTCTGTGCAACCTCTGTGTCGGGTGAGACAACGTTTACGAACAATCTGGGAATACGGGCACGTCGACTACATGTTCTCAACTAATCATCTTCACGAGCTCGAGCATCCGATCCATAGCTGGCTCTTACAGAGGCCGTTTAAATAATAACTTCTTGTACATCCTGTTGAATCTTGAAATCCTGTCACAGTCCTGGACAGGATTTTCAAGATTCGCAGGATTTACATGATCACGACCACCAGCGCCAACTGACGTTATAAGCTTCCGCCAACCTGCGCAGGTCCTGGCGAACTGCATCCCAGTCTCGCTCAGCTCTTTCACTGGCAACACGCCGCGTCATAAAGCGATCGATCTCGTTTGCGCCATCCAATACAGCCTCAACGTCCGCGCCAACCGACTTGTTATCTTTGAACCGGCTGTAGAGCCGCTCAGTGGTGTCCTCGTAGTTCTTCATGAAATGGTTGATGTCGTCTTCGCGTCTACTACCGTTCAAGCGGCTTTTGTCGAGCGACGAGTCGAGGCTCTTGCGAAACCTGCCGGTGTCTTTCTTGAGCTGCGCCATCAGTCTTTTGACTTCCTTATCGTTCAACCGGTATGGCGCATCCTGCGCTCGCACCACGAATGAGAAAACCGCTACCAGCATCAATACATTGATTACGCTCAAAATCCTTTTGTTAAGCACGATCTTTACCTCCCTTTAGAAAGTTGCGATCAGCATTAACAAAAATCGTCTTCGAGGTCTTTTACCTTTTTGACATTTCTTTCGCAGTTGTGACGTTTTGGTGATAGAACCTTTTCTTTTGTGCTTTTTGTGGCCTCTTGTGCCTTTTTGTGGCCTCACTCCAGGTCCATCAACCAGATGTCGCTTTCGGAGGAGCGGATTGAGTAGTAGAGAAGCTTGCTGTCTGAGGAGACGTCAACGCTGCGGATTTCATTCTCGCCAGCCGAAAATACTTCGCGCACTCGCCTCGTTTTTACATTGCCGATGTAGAGCTTGTTGTCAGAGACGAAGATGAAACGAGTGCTGTCGGGGAGCCACATCGCACTACTGCCAAAGTCAGCCAGTGATTCATACTGATTGGTATCAAATGAAAAGCAGGCAACGCCGGAGGGTGGCCCACTCAGATTACCAATCAGTCGCTTTCCATCGGGCGACCAATCCCACGCAACAAACCGCTGATTGTCGGGCGGCGTGGGAAGCAGTCGCAGGTTCTGCTCGGCCCACGGCTTATTCACGTCAAGAATCGAATTCACAAAGTTGCGCCGGAAGAGTATCTGCGTACCATCCGGCGCCCAGATAGGAAATGTAGTATCACCAGGACTGTCGAAAGTAAGTTGACGTAGATTTGTCGCATCAGCGTCCAACATCCAGATCTCATACTGACCGCCGCGATCTGAAGTAAAAGCGATTTTCTTCCCGTCCGGTGACCAGCGCGGATAACGATCAAAAAACTTGTCGTTGGTGAGGTCACGCCACTGCGTACCGTCGCGGCTGACAACAACAATGTCGTCCTGCGTGCGACGTGATATGCGCATGACGAACCGCGTGCCGTCAGGTGAAAGTTCCGGACGCACGATGTGCCGATCACCACGTGTGATCCAGAACGATTCGCCCACAATCTTCTCGGTGTTCGGATCAAATTTGACTCCCTGAATGTTCGACTGCTGGTCAGTTTGAACATAAATCAGGCGCCGGCCATTAGCCGAAAAGCTCAAGTGGCGATTGAAATTTGAAGGAGTGGCAACGGCTTCCACTTCACTCTGAACTTCCCCGGTCTCCTCATCAATCGCAACTCGCCAAAAGCTCATATTGCCGCTGCGGTCGCTGGCAAAATAAAGAAACTTGCCGTCAGGCGACCAGACTGGATTCCAGTTAGTGGAAGCATCTTTGGTGACTACTTCAATTGCACCACCGGTCCGTGAGATTGTCGCGATGTCGCTTCGGCCTGCATTCGGAGGCATGAACCAGAACGCGATGCGGTTTCCGTTGGGTGACCACGATGGTTGCATTGCATCGTTCTCACACAGGAAACGTTTCTCACCTGTTTCGACGTTCGCGACCCACAAAGCGCTGGGCACAATGTTTCTGATTGTCGGCTCATCATAACCGGCCGTGCTGCAAACAATTTCCCTGCCATCAGGCGACCATGAAGGATGATGACATCCCGCCACAACCAGTCTGACATTCTCGCCGCCCGCTTCCATCACGTAGACACCCGCAGGCTCGCGTGTGGACCGGAAAGCGATCCGTTCGCCGTTCGGTGAAAAGGCGGGCTCGATCTCGTCGGACGGTGTGTTTGGTGTCAGTGGAGTCGTGTTCTTGCCGCCGACTCTTTGCACAAAGAGATCAAAGTTGCCGTTCTGTTTGGTTGCGTAGACGAAACTCCTGCCATCCGGTGCAAGACTTGGAAAGAACTCCGTGCCGTGTTCGTTCGTGAGTTGCAGATGTGCTGCGCGCGACCAGTCGAGTGTCGCTGCTTTGGTCCTGGACCATAACAACCAGGCAAACACTGCCGTCATTACGATCAGAACACACGTGATCGCAGGCCAAAGCCAGCGACGTCGCATAAACTGCTGCACAGTAAAAAACTTCGATCCAGCACCGGAAAGACTGGGAGTCGAATCAATCTGACGCAGCAAACGACGAAGGTCAGCGCGAAAATCTGAGGCGGTTTGGTAACGCAGGTCCCGGTCTTTCTCGAGCGCTTTGCTGAGAATGCGATCCAGCTCCGGCGGTAGGTTGGCGTCGATACTGGTTGCGTCATTTGGTGGCAGCGAGAGGATTGCGTTGATGATGGCTTGTCGAGTCTCCCCCGTGAAGGGTTTTCGACCCGTCGAGAGTTCGTAAAGCACTACGCCAAGACTCCAAATATCAGTTCGATGATCGACCGCTTCACCGGCAGCTTGTTCCGGCGACATGTAAGCCAACGTTCCCATCGCCAGACCGCGCTGTGTGTTTGCCGCTGTTCCCGGAGCCGGCTCGACTTCCGCGAGTTTTACCAGACCAAAGTCGAGGACCTTCGCGTATCCATCAGGCCGGACCATTACGTTGTCAGGTTTAACATCGCGATGAATGATGCCGGATTGATGAGCTGCGCCGAGCGCTTCCGCAACCTGAGCGACGATCGATAAGAGTTCCTTGAGGCTCAGTTTGTTTCGCAGGAATGCCAGCGTTTTGCCCTCGACCAATTCCATCGCAATGAAGTGAAGATCTTTGGCTTCACCGACTTCATAGATCGTCACCAGGTTCGGATGGTTCAACGACGAGAGGGCTCTCGCTTCACGTTGGAAGCGGGTTAACCGATCGGCATCCACGACAAAGTGCAGCGGAAGAACTTTGAGTGCGACCATGCGACCAAGCTTGAGGTCACGCGCAAGATAGACTTCTCCCATCCCACCCGCGCCCAGCAGTTTTTCAATCCTGTAGGTTTTGATTTCCTGGCCAACTAAGGAAGAAATGATCGTGGTGAGCCTGGAGTCCTGCGCCAGGGCCTGGACCGCTACGTTCATCGCCGAACGTTCCATGAATTGCGCTGCCTGAGATTGAGCCTTGAGCAGACTCAACACTTCATCGCGCAATACCGGATTGTCCTGCGAGGCTGCGACGACAAACGCTTCCCTCTCCTCCGCAGGTTGTTCGAGTGCCTGCTCGAGCAGTGCGTCAACTTGTTTCCATAGCTCGGGATCCATCTAGTTATTACTTAGTTCACGATAGAGCCAGGCTTTGGCTTTGTTCCACTCGCGTATGACCGTGATGGAAGACATGTGCATCACTTCTGCAGTCTCGTCGATGCTGAGGCCGCCGAAGAAGCGTAACTCAACAATTCGGCTCTTGCGTTCGTCAATCGTGGCTAGACTTTTCAAGGCCTCATCAAGTGCTAAGAGATCCGGATCTCGCTCACTGGTAACAGTCATCGCCGCGTCAAGCGACATTCGGATCGCCTCCAGGTCGCGATCGACACGTGGACGTTGGCGCGCAAAGTCGACGAGGATACGGCGCATCATCTGCGCCGCAACGCCGAAGAAGTGCGCGCGATTCTGCCAACGGACTGCTTTCCAGTCGATCAGGCGGACGTATGCTTCGTTGATGAGGGCAGAGGTTTGCAGTAAGTGGTCCGGCCGCTCGCGACGCATATAAAGCTTAGCGAGGCGATAGAGTTCGTTGTGGACCAGGGGCGCAAGTCGTTCAAGGGCTACTTCGTCGCCGTCACTCCACGCGGCCAGAAGTTGAGTAAGTTCGTGAGTGTCGGGATTCTCCATTGAATCTGAAATTTTGCCACAAAAAAGCAAAAAAGGCGCAAAAAGGTTGGTGAAACCCTTTTGCGCCTCTTGTGCGTTTTTGTGGCTACAGGCTTTGAAAAGCTATGGCAGCATGGCCACTCCTTCAAACCAGACGTGTGCCGGTGCGTTCTGACCGTTGCACGGTGTGAGATTGTTAGCGAAGTGGAAACGCGCATGGCCCGTCGCGCCTGCGTGCCCGCCCGTGCCACCTGCAACTCGGCCCATGACCGCGTGCGAGTTGGTCGCGACACAGTTGGCGGGATTGATTACCTGCACAAATGAGTCGGCTTCGATGAACACCTGATCGCCGCTTTGCAAGTATGTATCAGTTGCTTTCAGGTCAAAGATCTCGTTGGTCGTGGTATTGGTACAAGCGGAAGCATTAACGTTAAAGAGTCCGCCTTCTGTATCAATGCCTGAACCGGAGAATGTTAGTTCGATGTTTTCCGGAAAGGCACCGCAACGCGCGACGTTTGGTCCAGCGCTGGTGAGACTAAAGCTCTCCGTGCCTTTCCAGTCTGAGTTAGTACGTTGCTCCATCATCGCGGCTTTCGAAGTTCCTGTGTTTGAGTAGCTGACCAGTGAGGTCAGTCCCACGATTGCTATAGCCATGAATGTAAGTTTAATTAGTCGCATTGTTTCTTAGCTCCTTAAGTATTGAGTACGTGATGAGTGCGGCTCATGGAGGCTTACTGGGCCAACTGGAGCACTCCTTCAAACGAAACACGCCCTGGTGCTGCAAGGCCGTTGCATGCGGGATCGTTTGAGGCTAGATGGAAACGTCCCTGGCCAGTCGCGCCTGCGTACGCTCCGGTGCCACCGGCAACGCGGAAGCTGACTGCTTGCGAATTTGTCGATACACAAGTAGCAGGGTTGAGCACCGGCGTGAACGGATCTGTTTCGATAAAGATCGAGTCGCCACTCTGATAGGTGTCAGTCGCCTTAAGATCAAAGATGCGACCTGTTGTCGTATTCGTGCAGGTTGAAGCGGCGCTGTTGAAAATCCCTCCGCCTGTATCAATGCCGGAACCGCTGAATGTCACTTCAATATTTTCCGGAAACGATCCGCAACGGGCGGGATTTGGCCCAGCGCTGGTGGGAGTCAACATTGATGCGCCTTTCCAGTGAGCATTAACGCGATCGTCAGGCAGTGTCGCCGCCTTTGAGCTCTGTCCGCCGAAATAACTGGCCACAAACACCAATCCGGCCAGGGTTAGTAATGCGAGTGTGAGTTTCGTGATTCTCATGTTTTGCATCTCCTTTGAGGTCCATAATCGTTACGTTCAACGACTAAGGCGGAGAATTCGCGGGAAAACTATCAGCGGCTGAAGGTTTTTATTGTAGGGGCGGCACTCTGTGGCCGCCCGTTTCGGGGCAAGGGTGCCGATCGAAAAGACAAGGCACTCTGTTCGTCGAACTAACATGCGATGGCATCGCGGAGCTCCGGCGGGAGGCTGTTTCTACTAGAGGACTAGAAGTTCTGAACTGACTGATCGCACCGCACTCAGCTTCACGCATAATTTCGGTGCGACAATCTCCCCGACAAGACTCAACTCCTCTCACTTCTCAACTTGTTATGGACCATAGTCATAACCTTCACGTCTTCGGTCCTTTCCACCTTGACACAAACGAGCAAGTACTACTGCGCGCAGGCCGACGGGTTCCGTTACCAGCAAAAGCTATGAGCACACTTATTATCCTGGTGCGAAACAGAGGACACGTCGTTAAGAAAGACGACTTCATGAGAGAGGTATGGCCCGATGAATTTGTTGAGGAAGGAAATCTTGCTCAGCACATTTTCATCTTACGACGAGCGTTTGGTGACACTGCGGATCATCCCCAGTACATAGAGACGGTTCCGCGGCAGGGTTATCGTTTTTTGGGATTAGTAAAAGAAATCCACGATGCTTGTGTCCCCACCGAAGTTGCCTTCGTTTCGCAACCTGCTTATTCAGTGGCAGTGCTGCCATTTATCAACAGGAATCCTGATCCTAAAATTGAACACTTATCGGACAGCGTTAGTGAGGGCATTATCAATGGCTTGGCCCAACTGCCACAGATACACGTCAGGCCCATAAGCACTGTCTTTCGTTATAAACATAAGGACGTTGACGCACAACAAATCGGACGTAAGCTAGGTGTGCACAGTATTGTCATGGGAACAGTGCGGGTGGTAGATAACATGTTGATGATCAGCACGGAGTTGATCGATGTAGCCGGTGGTTGGCAAGTCTATGGCAAGAGCTACAAGGCAAAGTCCAACAAAGTCCTGAGAGTTCAAGAGCAGATTGTAAGAGATGTAATAGCCGCTTTGAGACTGAGATCGGTTGAGGGACGATCAACCACTGATGGGATCGGCGACAGAACCGCCGGGTTTCAGTAGGCGAACAGGCCAGTAAAACCTATAATACGCCCCATGATCCATGCCTCCGAAAAAGCCAACAATTTTCAGTACGCCATCCGGAATGTTGTTTCAGCCGCGGAAAGGTTGGAACGACAAGGGCGGCAGATAATCTATCTAAACATCGGCGACCCCCAGGCATTCGGGTTTAAGCCGCCGCCGGAAGTAATCGAAGCAGTCGAACGCGCAAGCCGCGAGAAGTTTACCGGTTACTCCCACTCTGCTGGTCTACGTGAGGCGCGAGAGGTAATTGCGCAGTATGCAACCGCACTCGGATCAGAAACTTCTCCGGGCGATGTTCTAATCACGTCGGGAGCGTCGGAAGGCGCAGAGCTGACACTCACAGCTTTGGTTAATCCAGGTGATGAAGTGTTATTACCTGCTCCTGGTTACCCCATCTACGCCGCGATTCTCAACAAGCTCGATGCACGCATTCGCTACTATGACCTTAATCATAGGAACAATTGGCAACCGCCCGTAGATGAAATTCGATCGCTTATCAATGAACGAACGCGTGCGATCGTTCTCATCAACCCGAGCAATCCGACCGGCGCGATCACTTCCGATGAAACGACGAAGCAACTGCTCGAAATCGCGGTCGAAAACAACCTGCTCGTGATCAGTGATGAGGTTTACCGCGACCTTTGTTTCAAGCAACCACCGACGTCTGCTTCAGTGCTCGCCGAAGAATCGGGCGCAGCAGTTGTAGTGCTGGAGAGTTTGTCGAAGACGCACATGCTGTCGGGTTGGCGTGTTGGTTGGATGCGTTTCTCTGCCGGTGGTCCGACTCGCGAGCTTGTCGCCGCAGTTAATCGTCTCGCCAACGGACGTCTTTGTTCTTCGACGCTGGCACAGTATGCCATTCAACCAGCATTGCAGGGCGACCAACGTTCGGTTAAGAAGTTCACTGAGGAGATAAAGCGAAGACGGGACTTTGCTTTAGAGCGCGTGGCCGGAATAGATGGTTTCAGTTGTTCCGTGCCGGAGGCCGCTTTCTACCTGATGATTCATGTGGACGATATGGGTGGACGAACCGATGAAAGGTTTGTTCTCGACCTGCTCGAAGCATCGAATGTGTTAGTGGTCCACGGCTCGGGCTTCGGATCCGATCCCGCCGCAGGTTACTTTCGTTTAGTTTACCTTGGCGACGAGGAATTGCTCGGCTCCGCATTCGATCGCATGGAAAGATCGCTGCGCGCCCGAACGATCACTGTATAGCCACAAAAAGGCACCAAAATTTATTTCAAGAGAGGTGTAGAGACGCTGAATCTTTTGAAGTTTTCTTTTGTGCCTTTTGTACCTTTTGTGCCTTTTTGTGGCTCAAGAAGTGGTTTTAACGATGCGAGCCATTGCTGCGAGCACGCCGAGGTGATAAGCATTGTGATCGGCAACCAGGAGCGCCTCACGCAAGATTGTTTGGCCGTCGCCGTGCGGTATCTTCGCATGTAGATCTGTTGACTCATCCTCCACGAGTGCTTCCATCTGTTGCAGATCCTTTCGAAACTCCTCAACTGTCTTGTGCCACAACGACGTTGTGCCCAAGTCGTTCGGCTCGGGCCAGTAACCTTTTGGGAAATCAGGCGAGACGTGGCTGGAATCGCGACTGAACTCGAGTATGTCCCACTGCGCCAGCCGCATATGTTCGAGAACTTGCCACGGCGTGTAAGGCAGTCCCGGAATCTGTCGATTGCACAAATCGGGAGGAAAGCTGTCGACGAAATCATCAAATGATAGATGAGCGCTGCCGCCTCTCAGGAGATAAAGTACGTGCTTTCGCAATGAATTCTCGTTGTTGTTCTGCGTCATGATATTCACCACAGGTCGTGCATAAAACCTTAGACAGGATTTACAAGATTTTACAGGATATATAAAAATAGCGCGCGCCAATGAAGCCAATCTCAAAGACTGCCTTTTACTGTTGTGGCGTGCGCATGCAGGATGCGGAACTGAGCAAGCCTGTATGTGGTGATGTCTACGCGAAAACGTTCATGAATGAAGAGGGGCTGCGGATCCTTGAAGCTTTCAAAGACGAACCCAGGCCCAATGCCTCCAACGTCGCGCGACATCGCGTCATCGATGATCTTCTGCGTCAGGAGCTGCTTGCGAATCCGAAGTTGACGGTGGTGATTATCGGGGCAGGGTTTGATAGTCGCGCCTTCAGACTGAAAGGCGGCAGTTGGGTTGAGCTCGACGAGCCACAGGTAATCGAATACAAGAATGAGCGACTACCCGCCGCAAGTTGTGAGAACGAGCTGCAACGTATTGCGATCGACTTCGCTACTGATTCGCTTGAGGAAAAGATTGCTCCGTTTTCTAATCGCGAGCCTGTAGTTGTGGTGATTGAAGGTGTCTTTATGTACCTGGAGCAGGAAGTGATCGACGAGTTGCTTCAGACACTACGACGCGTGTTTCCGCGCCACAAGCTCATCTGCGATTTGATGACCCGGCAGTTTTTTGAAAACTATGGAAAAACGATCCATGAGAAGCTCACGGGGATGGGTGCGTCATTTAAGTTTACTGTGGATAATCCGGAGGAGATATTTCTAAAGAACGATTACCAGCGTCTCGATCAGATCTCGATCATCGAGAGATCGGTACTGTTTCAAGCTTCGATCGTAGGGAGAATCATCTGGAAGATACTTGCAGGCGTCTTCCCGCGCGGCTATTCAATATATGTGTTCCGGGCTAGAGCGTAAGTGGTTTAGGTCAGACGTAGATTGGCGAAAATCCTCCCGGTATCAAGCACGATCGTCTTCGCACCACGGTCACGAGCCTTCTGGACCATGTCGGCAGTTCCCCCCAGTCCATCACCAGCCTTGCCATCCCACAACGCTATCAACGTCACATTCTCCCCACCGGCATCAGCAAATGCATTATGTAACGTCCAGAGATTGTTACGTTGCCAGATGTTGTAATCAGGCTTGTCCTGTAACCACGCCGGCAACTCCTTCGACTCGCCAAGCACACGCGGCGGATGTGAGTTGATCAGTTTATTGAAGCTCTCAACCCACTCGGGACCAGCCGGAGCCACGGATGCTTGCACGTAAAGATCACGCGGCATCGCCAGAAAGATCCGCGTCGGTATACCCATCTCGGCACATACCTGGTGAAAAAGTATGTCGCCGCCACTCGCACAACCCGCAATGCCGTAGGCGATCCCACCAGCCGTTTTCTGTTCATCAGCTACCGCTTCGGCAATGGCGCGCCTCGCCGCCGCAATCGTCTCCGCTTTGTTTGGGAAGCGCGGCACTTCACGCTTCTCGGTATCGATCATATGACCCGTGAAAAGCAGCACTCGTTTCGGAGTTGAAGCGATGGGTGTTTCCGTCACCGCTTGCTGTGGTGCGAGCGTCGAGAGAGCCGCTGACACATTGTCAGTGAGTAATCCCAAATCCTGATACAGCTTTAATTGACGCCGGACGGCATCGCTCGCGAAAGCTGGAGCCCCTGCCAATGCGTTGCGATAGGCATTCGAAACCTTGTTCGGCCTTTTCGAAGTCAGCAAACAAAGATCGGCTTCGCTTATCTCGACCCAGATATCGCTGTTCTGCTCTCCACGAAACCGCTCCATCGTGGCTCGAAGAGAGAGCTCGACCGATGCAGAAAGCTTCTCCGCCTGCTTTTTCTTTGAGGCTAACTCGCGCGCTGCTTCATCGTCCTCTTCGAACCTGTCTGCCCAAACGTCCGGCAGGAGATCGATAAGTCCGGTTTGAATAGACAACATAGCCAGCGCGTTGATGCCCGAGTAAAAGTGATTGAGGTCCTCCTTGAACGCATCAGCATAGGCAATGAGCGAATCTTCGAGGTAGGGAGACGTTAGTGCCTGCCGTTGCCGCTGCTCCATGGAGGGAGCTGTCTTCCACTCGTTGGTCCAGTTAGTCTTTGCATTGCGACCGAGCAGCGAACGCACCTCGGCCCGATGTTCCCGCGCCAGTCCTTTTCGACTCAGAACTCGTTTCAACGCCTGGTCTGAAACTGTTAGATCGCCGAGACGCTGGTAAATAGTGCCGAGTAGAGTGTTAGCTTCGACATCCAGTGGATCAAGCTTGCGAACCGCTTCCCACGTCACGCGCGCTCCTTCGAACGCCTTCAAGTTGAATTGCGCACGCCCGACGAGACGAAGTCCTTCCGTTTCCCACTCAAACCCACGCGCTTCATCGGCTAGCAGCTCAAGATCTCCAAGCTCTGTAGCTTGTGTGGCTCGCTCTACCTCCTCGCGAAAATCGCGCGGAATCGGCACGAATCGCGTTCTGTCCTGCTCCACCAGGTCCGGCAGCATTTGGAAAACAGGACTATCGTGCTCCTCTGAATTGATTGTTTGCCGCAATCCTTCAATGAGATCGTTGAGACTGGCCCTGGGATTGGTGCCGTCGTAAGTGAGATAACGATCGGTTTTGATGTCGAACGGAACTTCGTCAGTCTTCAGTCCAGCGCCACGCGCGCGGATCAAAAACGTACGTTTCCCGCGCAACGCATGCCGCACGCCGAGCTCGTAATACACGTTTGCGTTATGGATTGAGATGTCAGCAATGACGATGTCGGCGGTCAGGAGTCGTTGAAACATGTCAACGCGAATGTTGCCCTGACGGCGAATCTCCATTGTCGTGCGACCGGTAATGTTGAAGTTATCGAGCGCCGGATCGATGAGATCCGCTTCGACCTGATCGAAGTTGATCTCATTCTTCGTTCCAAAAGGCCGGATGATGAACGCTCGCATCGTCGTTACTCCTCAGCTTCTTTAAATCCCTTTCGTGTGCCAAGTCAAACGTTTTTAGACAGTAGCCACAAAAAGGCACAAAAAGCACGAAAGCGTTTGTGATGTTTTGATAAAACCACACACACACACACACACATATATATATAGCTAAAGACTTCCAGGTCTCTTGTAGTAGTTATTTGATAACAACCTGATCGCGATTAAACAAACGAGTACGTAGACAACGTCGTCTGGCTTTTTACTCTTGCGAGTTTGTGCCTTTTTGTGGCATAGATTCCGTGGCTGCGAGTTTGCCTCATGACTAACGTCAAATGTTTTCGCTGTGGGGTTGTTAATCTCGTCTCGAATGAGGTGTGCAAGGTCTGTGGGATCGAGTTGCTGCCCGCTTCGATGGCCGCGCCGGACACTTACTCCGAATCCTCACCAAAGTGGCAATGGGACGAATCAAAGCCCGCTCCTGCGACACTCCCCGGCATCCATTATTTTGACGGCGTTGGTGACGTGCTTGGGCCAACCTTCTCGCTGTTCAAAAAGAACTGGTGGCTCATAACCAAGCTCGTCGTCGTCATCGTAACCCCGTTTGAAGCTTTCAAGGTGCTGAAGGTGCGGGAAACTGCAGGCGACTGGGAACTCTTTGTCGCTACATTTGCTTTGCAGTTCTTCTGCAACATTCTGATCGCTCCCGCACTTATTTACGCGCTCATGAAGGTAATGCAGACCGGCAGGACTCCGGGAATTAATGAGTCGTATCGCTGGGCCCTGGGCAAGATTGGCAATCTCACTCTGTGCGCGATCGTGGCACGGATGGTTCAGCTCTTAGGCTTCACCGTATTTATTATCCCGGGCATTATTCTGACGCTGGCATTCGAAGTGGTTTACCCCGTTGCCATCCTCGAGAACAGATCGCCGATAAAATCGATCATGCGCAGTTCTGAACTGACCAAGGGACGCAAATGGAATATCCTGGGCGCTGTGTTTTTATTGAGTGTGTTTATAGCGTTCCTAACGTTTCCTCCGTCAGTAGCAGTCACATTTCTGTTTGGGGGAGTTAACCCTGACTTCTGGCCAATACACATTCTGTTAGCCGTCTTTACGGATATCATAGGTCAAGCAACAACCGTTCTTTCGCTCGTCATCTATCTCAGCATTCTCCGGACTTTGGGGCGGGCACATCCAGTAATACAATAGCCGCGATGTATTCGGCCCAGATTACCCGCGCAAACCCCACTTGCATCGTCCTTCTGATTGATCAATCAGGGTCAATGGCTGATCCGTTCAGCGGCGACTCGGTGCGTAAGAAGTCAGACTTTGTCGCCGAAGTCGTAAACCACACCTTGCACGACCTCGTGATCCGTTGCACTAAAACCGAGGAAGTCAGGAACTACTACTACGTCTCAGTAATCGGTTATGGACGCGTCGTAGGCACTTGCTTCTCCGGCCCACTCAGCGCGCGCAGCATGGTTCCGATTGCGGAAGTCGCTGACTATCCGTTGCAGGTGAAGAGCAGCTATAAAAGAGTTTCGGATGGCGCGGGCGGCTGGGTTGAGATACCAGTACGTTATCCGGTTTGGATCCATCCCACCGCGGACGGGAAAACACCGATGTGCGAAGCTCTGGCGAAAGTGAAAACAATCCTGGAGCAATGGTTAGGGGAACACCCGCGCGGCTTTCCACCAACCATCCTGCATCTCACCGACGGTGAGTCGAGCGACGGCGATCCAAATGAGATTGGCCGGCAGATCATGTCACTCGGCACAGACGACGGCACTGTCCTTTTGTTCAACTGTCACATCTCCTCGCGACGTTCCGCAAAGATCGAATATCCGATCGACGATGGTTCCTTACCTGACGGCTTTGCGCGCTCGTTGTTTGATATCTCGAGCAGGCTGCCGGGCAACTTCCTCGCCGCGGCGGCCCAATTGGGTGTCAACGCACTGGATGGTTCCAGAGGGTTCGTCTTCAACGGAGATCCTTCATCCATCGTTCAGTTTTATGAAATCGGTACCAGCCTGACCGGCATGACTCCTTATAGATGGATGGATGATAGAACGGAGCTGGCTTGAGTTCTGCCAAACAGAGCGCGAGTTGGGAACTGCAACTGCGGCAGTTATTGCTGCCGAAGCTGGGGCAGGAAGCATCTGAGTGTGAAGACGTCATTGCCGTTGACACAAAGACGTGCCGCTTCGCAATCGCCGACGGCGCCACTGAAGCATTCGCTGCACGCGACTGGGCTGAAAGACTCGCACAGCACTGGGTCGAAAACGAGGCAAAGCTTACACCGGAAGACTTTCGGGAATGGGTTGTCGCCGAAGGACGGGAACTTCAAGACTCCTGGAAGAGTCTAACCTTGTCGTGGTATGCCGAGGAGAAGGCAAGCGTTGGATCCTTTGCCGCTTTCGTGGCCGTCGAGCTGGATCTCATGACTGATTCACCTTCGTGGAAAGCAATAGCTTTGGGCGATGCATGTCTATTACACTGTCGTCGTGGAAGTCTCCTGAAGAGTTTGCCTCTCTCCCATTCGGAAAGCTTCAATTCAGCCCCTATGCTGGTAGCGTCGGATTCCTGTTTGCACGACACGAGTATGCCAGCGCTCGTGATCGATGCGGGAAGTTGTCAAAACGGAGACGTGCTGCTGTTGATGTCTGACGCAGCGGCATCCTGGTGCCTGCAACGTTTCGAAAACGGCGGTTTTGACGTGGAAAAGTTTTTGGTCACGAACGGAGACGAAGAGTTAAACCGGTTCTTTGATGAAGAGCGATTGGCTGGCAGAATAAGGAACGACGATCTCGCCATTCTGTGTCTCTGTCTCTGTGGTTAAGACAAAACACAGAGACACAGAGAAGAATCAGAGTTGGAGAAATTAGATAGTGGCAGTTTCGCCCTCACAAACAGGCACGATTCCGAGGTACTGGCCTTCGGCGCGGTATTTCACCGAGGCCATACAGTGCCCTGCGATCTGTTTTGCGCATCCGCTGCTGCGAAACACGCTGCCGGCTGTCGATCGGCTGGGAATGCCCCTCGTGACCTCCGGCCAGTTTGCTTACGTCTACAAACTCAAGTCGACGAACGGCGCCGGCGACTTCGCTGTTCGTTGCTTCCGAGGTTATCTTGGCGATCGCGATCAGAGATATCGCGCCATCCAGGATCATCTCAGGAATGCACCGGTGTCTTATCTTTCCGATTTCACTTACGCGCCGGAAGGGATACTCGTCGGTGGCAATCGCTTTCCGATCCTCTCCATGCAGTGGATAGAAGGCCCGACCCTCGATCTTTACATCAGTGAAATGCTCAAGCGCCCTGACGTGCTGTTGCACCTCACACAGGAGTGGCTGCGACTTCTCAATGCGCTGCGAGCCTCCGGCATTGCGCATGGAGATCTGCAACACGGTAACATCATCGTCGAACATGGCCAGTTGCGGCTTGTCGATCACGATGGAATCTTCGTGCCGAAGATGGCTGGATGGACCGCGAGTGAGGTTGGACACCAGCATTACCAGCATCCCCGCAGAGATGCGCAGCAGTTTAACGAAAAGCTCGATAACTTCTCGGGACTTGTGATCTACCTGTCGTTACTCTCACTCGCAGAACGTCCCAGTCTCTGGCAGGAGCATCATGATGAAAACCTGCTCTTCACAAAGTCTGACTTTGTCGATCCGGCATCGTCAAACCTGTTCCAAAAGATAAGGGAGCTTGGACCAGAGCATTCCAGGCTTGCTGACGTTCTTGCGAGTGCGGCAACCGGAGCGCCGGATGATGCGCCTTACGTGCTCGATCTGGTGAAGAGTAAATCCAATTTGCCTTCGTGGATGACTGCACCTGTTGAC
>Ga0126376_10000363_pt1 | contig 21761 bp, 14 predicted proteins | sample PanSoiMetPlot_15_FD_92760 | JGI IMG/M metagenome (GOLD analysis project Ga0126376, IMG submission 92760) | Tropical forest soil microbial communities from Panama - MetaG Plot_15 | ecosystem: Environmental > Terrestrial > Soil > Tropical forest > Bulk soil | place: Panama | collected 2016-02-17
AAGTATCGAGGATTACTTGTTCGAGATCTTTGTTGATGCTTGGAGGATGATCGGATGGGATCAGGCCCATCTCTTTAGCGAGCGGAAAGTTAAAATAGAGGACACGACCATGCGGGCGATAACGAGCCTGATAATCGACGTAGCCATCAGGGCTAACGTTGCGCCAGGGATGTCGACCGTCTATCTCCGCAAACTTCGCATACAAGGCAATTCATTTTAGCCGCAAAAAGGCACAAAAGGCACAAAAATAATTATTCAGTGGATCTCTTCGTTCCTTTCGAGCTCTTCGTCTGGCTCTTCTTTTTTGTGCCTTTTGTGCCTTTTTGTGGCCGCTTTTTCTTTGTGGCTTTTCGTGGCGCGAACCAGAGGGTTGTAAGTGGTGGGAGATCGATCTCGGAGCCGTTGATGGAAACGCTGTCGCTGCCACCATAGATCGGTGCGTCGGTGTTGAGGATGAGATCGTAATCACTCTGTGCGAGTAACTCGAGTCGATAAGCTTTGCGCGGGACGGCGGCAAAATTACAGACGCAGATGATCTCGCGGCCTGTCTGCGGCGAGCGTCGCTTGAACGCAACGATGTTCTCAAGCGCATTATCGACGTCAATCCATTCAAATCCCGCCGGGTCACTGTCAGCTTCCCACAACGCGCTCTCTGGTCCATAAACCTGATTCAGATCGCGAACCAGCTTCTGCACGCCGCCGTGCAGCGAATCCTCCAACAAATGCCAATCCAGACTCTCCGTTTCCGTCCACTCACGCCACTGACCAAACTCGCCGCCCATGAACAACAACTTCTTCCCCGGATGTGCCCACATGTAGCCATAGAGCGCACAAAGCGTCGCAACTTTCTGTTCAGTCGTGCCCGGCATCTTGTTGAGTAACGAGCCCTTCATGTGCACGACTTCATCGTGTGAAAACGGCAAAATGAAGTTCTCGCTCCACGCGTAAACCAGGCCAAACGTCAGCGCGTTGTGATTGCCGGCACGGAAGAGTGGGTCGGTCTGAAAGTATTTGAGCGTGTCGTGCATCCAACCCATGTTCCACTTGAAGTCGAAACCAAGACCACCGGCGTAGATCGGCTGGCTGACCATGGGCCATGCAGTCGACTCCTCCGCGATCATCATGATTCCGGGACACGCGCGATGCGTCACTTCATTCAGCTCCTTGAGAAACGCAATCGCTTCGAGGTTCTCGCGCCCGCCAAACTGATTCGGAACCCACTGCCCTTCCTTGCGGCTGTAGTCGAGATACAACATCGACGCAACTGCATCGACGCGTAGTCCATCAACGTGAAACTCATTAAACCAATAGAGCGCGTTCGCGACGAGAAAATTTCGCACTTCATTGCGGCCGTAATTGAAAATGTACGTGCCCCAATCAGGATGCTCGCCTTTACGCGGATCGAGGTGTTCGTACAAAGCCGAGCCATCGAAACGGCCCAAAGCCCACGCGTCCTTGGGAAAATGCGCCGGTACCCAATCCATGATCACACCGATACCACGCTGGTGCAGGTAGTCGATCAGGTAACGCAGATCGTCGGGCTCGCCGTAACGAGCCGATGGTGCGTAGTAGTAAGTGACCTGATAACCCCATGATGGTCCATAAGGATGTTCCTTGAGCGGCAGAAACTCCACATGCGTGAAACCCATCTGCGTGACGTAGTTTGCAAGCGGCTCCGCCATCTCGCGATAAGTGAAGGGGCAATTGTCGTTTTCTACTCTTCGTCGCCAGGAGCCGAAGTGTACTTCGTAGATAGAGAGTGGCCTGCGAAAGTGTTCCCTGCCGGCGCGGTTCTTGAGCCACTTTGCGTCGCGAAACTTGTATTTCGAGGAGTAGACGATCGAGGAAGTATTCGGAGGAACTTCGGTGTATTGAGCGTAGGGATCGGCTTTGAAGAGCGATGGTCCCTTTGGCGGGCGGATCTCGAATTTATACAAGCTTCCGGGCGTAAGCCTGGGAATGAACAACTCCCACACGCCGGAGTTTCCGACCATTCGCATCTGGTGGTCTTTGCCGTTCCAGCCATTGAAATCGCCCACCACGCTGACGGTTGACGCTTGCGGCGCCCACACTGCAAAGTCGACACCTTTGGTGCGCCCCACTTTCGTAACGTGCGCCCCGAGCTTTTTGTAGATCTCTTCGTGACGCCCTTCGCCGAAGAGATGTAGATCGATGTCGCCCAATATCGGTGATTCTTGTTTCATCTTTCGGCATAACGCGTGAAGACGTCCGCTCCGGTGCCTTTACCGGGCCGGTTGCTCTTCGCTTCAGCAAGCAGTTCCAGAAATCGCTTTCGTGGCGGATCGAGGCCGAGCTGGTTTTGTAGATCGATTACTCGTGCAGCGTAGCGCAATACCTGAAGCGTTTCGATCCCGGCGAGATCCGAGAAGAACCAGCCACAGCTTGTGAACATCAGTAACGCGCTTCGTTGCATTTCCAGCAGACGCAGCGCGCGCGACTCTTCGGCTGCACTAAGCGGACGCACCGCATTGCGCGAGAAAAACTCCTCACGCGCATTTGGATCGAGTATCACCGCAATGTATTCATTGCGCGCCATCCAGGGATCGCGCCACAACTCACTTCCGGCACTTTCAAACTTCGACGCCGCATCATCGCGCAAAAAATTCAACGCTTCACGCAAAGGTTTTCGCCACGCCTGGTTCCAACCAGCCTCACCACCGGTGTGACAACCACAATCTCTCGACCAGCGACCGACTCCATGCGCGCAACTCCACGAGCTACCTTCACCTTCAGGTCCATTATCAAGCTCGACTTCCAGTTCAGGCTGATGACGATCGAGATACTCGCCGTAATTCGTGATCCGGAAACCTGCCTGCTTTGCCTCGATCTCCAGCGCATGGCTCAGGCACAGATCGCCAAACTTGAAGTGATGGCCATAAGTCTCGCCGTCAGTCGCGACGTTTACGAGCTCTCCGCGTTGCGCGGCGCTGATGAACTTGTCCACCAAGCCTCGACTCGAGGCGAGCGCACGCTCGAATGCAATCGCTCGTGCGAGTGGTCCATTGTAGAAGAAGACGGCAAGCGAGCGACCGGATCCGTTCGGATGACGAAAGAGATAAGGTTTCGAACTATCGACAGTTCCTTTTGCCTGGTTCGGCGCCAGAATGACGTAGCGCATGCCTTGTTCGATGAGCAATGCGAGAACTTCATCGTTGGCAGCGGTTTCGGGTAGCCAGAGCGCTTCCGGCTCACGACCAAAACGAAAGCGAAAATCAGCAAGGCCCCAGACGACCTGTGTCAGTCGATCGCGTTCGTTGCAGAGTGGCAGGATCGCGTGACCGTAGGCCTGCGCGATGGCGTTGCCATGGCCACCTCTTGTTGCGATGCTCGCTTTATCAGCGATAAGGATCTTTTGATAGGTGTCCGGGTGATGAGTCTCGAGCCAGGAGAGCAGAGTCGGGCCAAAGTTGAAACCGATGAGCGGGTAGTTGTTGACGTTGGGAGCGTAGCACTCGGCGTGAATGCGCTCGTTCCAGTCGTGATAAGGCGCGGCGCTCGGCTCAGGATCGATGATGCCGGTCCATGGATTCTCGCGTGGCGGTTGATAGAAGTGGCCGTGGATGATTAACGAAGGCATGTTAGACAGGATTTACAAGATATTTTCAAGATTAACAGGATAGCCAAATGAACTCGAATCGCGAACTAATATCTTGTTAATCCTGAACAATCCTGTAAATCCTGTCTAAGCCATCCATCGCCAACCGAGCAGCACCCAGCAATCCCGCATTATCTCCACATTCAGCCCTCGCAATCTTCACTTGCTGCGCGGTGGTGCGGAACGCGCGTTCCTCCACCTGTCGGTACATCTCACTCGCAAACAGATCCCAACCATTAACCGCCCCGCCGGCAATCACAATAATTTCCGGATCGATCAAGTTGATCAGATTCGCCAAACCAATCCCCAGGTACATCCCAAAACGTTTGAAAACTGTCAGCGCCAAGTCGTCGCCGTTTCTCCCTGCTTCGTAAACCCTCTCCGCCGTCAATCCATCACTCCTCAACTTCGACTCCGGAAACAACGACAAGTTCTCACGCGTCATCCGCACAATCGCCGTCGCCGACGCAAACAACTCCAAACAACCCGTGTTGCCACATTTGCACTTCAAGCCACTGAACGGATCGACAGTCGTGTGCCCAATCTCACCCGCCGATCCATGCGAGCCGCGCCACAACCGTCCATCGAGAATCACACCGCCACCAACACCGGTCCCGAGCGTGACGCTCACAACATCACGACAATCACGCGCAGCACCCAGCCACATCTCTCCAACCGCGGCCGCGTTGGCGTCGTTTTCGAGAAATACAGGCCAGCCGAGTCGTTGCTCGAGTTCTGCTTTTAAGGCGAAGTTGATTAGCGAAGGAAGGTTTGGTGCTTGCAGCACGACAGCTTTGTCTCTGTCCACTGCGCCCGGAACCATTATCGAAGCAGCGGCTACTTGCTCTTTGAAATCGTCCCAACCGGCGGCGGCGCGGACAAGAGCATTGACGACGCACTGGGGTGAGTCGCCTTTCGGAGTCTCTTGCTTCAGTTGTTTGAGTATTCTCCCCGTATCATCGACGAGAGCTACTCGTAGGTGTGTGCCTCCCAGATCGACGGCAAAGACTAAGCTTTCACTAGACGGGTTCTTCGGCATGTTCAAGTTGGAGCGTCTCCGCAGTCGTCTCTCCTCGCGAGAGGTTACGCGTGATAAGCACTCCTGCGATAATCGCGATCAGCAAGTATAGCAGTCCTGCTGCCCACTCCTTGAAGATCAACTTGCCAATGCCAAACAAGGAACCATAAATGAGCGCGCATCCGAGGATCCAATTCGCAATCTGCAACGACAGCCTTCCTTCGGCATGCGCTTCCGAAAGGTCGGCTCTGGCGGCAATTCCCGTCCAGCCCGGCCCTTCCGGCCTGACACGACGATAGAAAGCAACGAGCTTCTCGACCGGCTCGGGTTGGGTCAGCATCGTCGTAACGATCCACACGACTGTCGTGATCCCAACCGTCACCAACATGATATAGGCAAAGTCTCTGGGCAAGTCGCTATTCCATTTCAGAACCTTTTGCAGGAAGATTGAAACCACAGCCGCGCAGATCATCGCCGATACTTCCGACCACGCATTTATTCGCCACCAGAACCAGCGCAATAACAACACCGTGCCGGTTCCCGCTCCGGTAACAAGCAGGAGCTTCCAGGCGCCGCCAATCGAGTCCATGTAGAACGTGATGATCACCGATGCGATCATCAGTAATACCGTAACGACTTGCGAAGCGATCACGTAGTGTCTCTCAGTTGCCGAACGTTCTATGAAGCGACGGTAGAAATCGTTGATGACGTACGAAGCGCCCCAGTTGAGCTGCGTGCCGATAGTGGACATGTACGCCGCGGCGAAGGCAGCGAGCATGAACCCGCGCAGGTAAGTCGGAAACACGTTTGGATCCATTAACGTCCTGATGTAACCCGACTCTTTATCGACCAACGCAGGATAAAGGATGAGTGAAGCGAGTGCAGTCAGGATCCAGGGCCACGGACGCAGAGCGTAGTGAGCGATGTTGAACCAGAGGGTTGCGAATAGTCCGTGCTTTTCGTTCTTCGCCGAGAAGATTCGTTGCGCAACGTAACCGCCGCCGCCAGGTTCAGCGCCGGGATACCACGTGGACCACCAAATCACGCCAAGGTAAACAAACAACGTTATCGCCGGCATCCAGGCTGAATCGAATTCAGGAAAGAACGCGAGCCGCGAACCGGCGCCGGCCGCCGCATCCATAGCACCAATCTGGCTCTTGAGACTATCGATGCCGCCGACAGCATTGACCGCAAGGATCGCGAGGACGATCACCATGCCCATCTTTAAGGCAAACTGTAAAAGATCCGTTACCAGCACGCCCCAGAGTCCCGAGATTGCTGTGTAGAATGCCGTAAAGATCAACATGCCAAATACGATCTTGATCGCGCCGCTCTTATTCACACCGAGCGTGATCTCGAGAATCTTGACCATCGCGAGATTGACCCAGCCGAGAATGATGCAGTTGATCGGCAGGCCCAAATACAAAGCACGAAAGCCGCGCAGGAACGCAGCGGGCTTACCGGAGTAACGAAGCTCGGCAAACTCGATATCAGTCATCACGCCGGCACGTCGCCACAGTCTCGCGTAAAGAAAGACGGTGAGCATTCCGCTCATGACAAAGTTCCACCAGAGCCAGTTACCGGCGATTCCGTTCTTGGCCACGAAGCCGGTTACGGCCAGCGGTGTATCGGCAGCAAAGGTCGTTGCGACCATCGAGGTGCCGGCGAGCCACCATGGCACGTTACGTCCGGACAGGAAGAATTCGCTGGTGCTGCCGCTCGCTCGTCGCGCGTAGTAGATGCCAATCCCGAGATTGAAAAGGAAATATGCGGCGATGACCGTCCAATCAAGCAGTGAAAGGTTCATGGCTTCCTACTTTGTCGGTTTAGAAAAGGCGGTTACTCGGCCGTATTAAGCCACAAAAAGGCACAAAAGTCACAAAACAGATTTATGAAAAAACCATTTTGTGCATTTTGTGCATTTTGTGCCTCTTTGTGGCTAATCCTTTTTGTGCTTTCTTGCGGCTAGGTTAGGATGGGCCACGAATGGATCCCAACAAGTTCGTCGCAGCGCTTGCCCTAATCGGCATCGTCATCGTCGTGTCGGCACTCCTGTCAGGTCTTGTCGACAAGAGCGGCTTGCCGCACGTGGCTGTCTTTATTCTTATCGGCGCCGCGCTCGGGCCTGGTGGACTCGGAATCTTCAATATCACGCTGGCCTCTCCAGTAGTCCAGGTGGTGGCCACGTTAAGTCTGACTCTCGTCTTGTTCACCGATGCAGTAACTCTCAACACCAAAGAAGTAAAACGTCATGCCGGGCTGACTTTTCGCATGCTCGGGCCAGGGACGATCTTGTGTGCGGCGCTTACTGCCGTGGCCGCATGGTGGTTACTCGACATTGCGCCTGCACCGGCAGCAATTCTCGGCGCTGCACTCGCTTCCACAGATCCGGTGCTGCTGCGTGGATTGCTGAAACGAAATGACATCTCATCCTACGCGCGCCAGGCGCTGCGACTCGAGAGCGGGCTCAACGATGTCGTATTGCTTCCGATCGTCGTGGTGGCGATTGCTTTAACTATGCGTCACGACCCCGAGACCGGTGGCAACTTTGCGAAGATGGGTTTCGGACTCTTCATTCTCGGTCCGGGAGCCGGTATCGCAATTGGATTGATAGCCGTTTCAGCGCTCGACTTGATCCGCAAGCGCACGGGAGTGCGACGTGACTACGAGTCGCTTTACTCGCTCGGTGTCGCCTTCTCCGCGTTTGCGGCAGCAGAGGCGGTGCATGGCAGCGGATTTCTTGCCGCATTCGCCGCCGGACTGACGATAGCAGCGCTGGATGTGGAGCTCTGTGATTGTTTCATTGAATATGGCGGCGTAACAGCCGAGATGCTGCTGCTCTTCACCTTTGTGATCTTTGGCAGCTCATTGATATGGAGCGGCTTCTACGAGCTCAATACGCGCACCATTATCTTCGCTGCGTTTGCCATTCTGATCCGAGTGCCTATTTACCTCATCTCATTGATCGGCTCGCACGTCGATCGTAGCGGTCGTCTGGTGATTGCGTGGTATGGTCCCAGCGGACTGAGCTCACTGCTGCTCATCCTGCTGGCGGTGTTTGCAGGCGTACCAGGCAGTGACAGACTTTTCCGGATCTCAGCGTTGATAGTTCTGATATCGATAGTCATTCACGGTGCATCGCCGACGTTGCTTGCGCGACTTAGCGCGAAGTTCAAGCCTGAAGAGCGACCAACACCTGAGCCCGAAGCAGTACCCGAGCCGGTTCTCGTCCAGGAATCGCGATCGCTGCCGGTGATCGAATCACCACCGGCTGTTGGAACACAGAGCATTACGCTCGAAGAGTTGGAGCAGCTACGAAACTCGGGAGAACAGGTAATTATTCTCGACGTTCGAACCGAACGCAGTCGCGAGACCAGCGACTATCAGGCCAGGGGTTCTGTACGCATGGTGCCGGAGAATGTAGTGATACAGGCTCGCGAGCTTAACCTGCCAAAGGACGCGTGGCTCATCGCCTACTGTGCTTGACCAAATGAGGCCACCAGCGCCCGTGTGGCGCAGGAACTTCGACAAGCAGGTTGGACCAAAGCGCGGGCGCTCATCAGCGGTTGGGACGGTTGGCAAAACGCAAAACTACCAGTGGAACCTAAAACCTAATATGATCCGTGTAATCTGTGGCCTTATTCTGATCTCGCTGATGGCCTCGAACGCCAACATGCAAAACCGGCCGCGTGCTCGTGAGCTGGGTGTAACTGTCGGCATCCTTCCGACGGGCCCACTCAATGCGATTACAGACGTTGACGGAGTGCTCGTCGGTCACACGACCCTGATCCGCGGCGATAACGTGCGCACGGGCGTAACTGCCATCCTTCCGCACAGCGGCAATCTCTTTCGCGAAAAAGTGCCCGGCGCGGTCTTCGTCGGAAACGGTTTTGGCAAACTGGCCGGTTCAACTCAGGTAAACGAGTTGGGCGAGATCGAGACACCGATACTCTTGACCTCCACCCTGAGCGTACCTCGTGTGGCCGACTTCCTGATCGACTACATGCTGGCTCTGCCGGGAAATGAAGACGTGCAGTCGATCAATCCCCTCGTCGCCGAGACGAATGACGGCTATCTGAACGACATTCGCGGCCGCCACATCACGCGCGATGACGTGTTTGCAGCAATTAAAGGCGCAAAGAGTGGCGCCGTCGAGGAAGGCTCGGTTGGCGCGGGTACCGGCACAGTCGCTTTTGGTTTCAAAGGCGGCATTGGTACGGCCTCGCGCAAACTTCCGGCGCGACTCGGCGGTTTCACCGTGGGCGTTTTGGTGCAGACAAATTTTGGCGGCATTTTGACTATCAACGGCGCGCCAGTGGGTCGTGAGTTGGGCCGCTATTATTTAAAGGACGAGCTTGCCAGTGCTCCAGAGCAGCGACAAAACGTTCCGGATGGCTCAGTAATCATAGTGATCGCAACTGATGCGCCTCTCGATTCCAGGAACCTCAACCGCCTGGCAGCCCGTGCGATGATGGGTCTGGCGAGGACCGGAGCGGCAGGCAGTAACGGCAGTGGCGACTACGCCATTGCCTTCTCAACCGCAGCCGACGTGCGTATCAAGTCTCTCAATCAAAACGAGCGAAACCTGCCACGCAATATCAAAACACTCTCGAATGACGCCGCTTCTCCGCTCTTCCTCGCCGTCATCGAAGCCACTGAAGAGGCAATCTACAATTCGTTGTTTCGGGCCACCACTACCTCCGGCAGGGGCCGAACGGTCGAGGCGCTGCCGTTGGACCGTACGGTGGAGATCCTTCGCAAACATGGTCTAATTGGGCCTTCTCGCTGAATCTCACTATCACAACAAGTTCACGGTGGTCTAACCTTTTCATATTGAAAAGAAAAGTTGTTTGACACTCTCATTGTCGCTGCATAGAATCCGTATTGAACCCCCACAACTTGAACCCCATACTGAAGGGAGTTAACGATGGCATCGAAACTGAATGTTCGTGTCAACCGAAAGAGACCGGAGTCTATGACCCGGCAGATTCGGGAACAGATCAATACATTGATTGACGCTGGAGCGCTGGCGGCGGGAACCTTGCTCCCCAGTGAACGTGAACTTGCCAACACGCTGAAGGTCGCTCGCAATGTCGTTCGAGGAGCTTACGAGCAACTCATGGAAGTTGGAAAGTTGACGAGTGAAGGCCGCAAAGGACGATCTGTGAGCTATGGCCGTGGTGGTCGCAGCACTACGAAGAAGAGATCGAGCGGCAAGACTTCGAAGAGCAAAGCGCGGAAAAAGTAATTAGCTCTTCCGCGCCCAACACTTCCCGGTTCAATTTCCGCGCTCGCTCATCAATCCCAATCTATTCACTCGCAGTTGGAGTTTCTTTGCCCAGCGCGATGATCTCGTTCCTGATGGCGTTTCGTTCAGCCAGCAACCTGACAAAGAAGCGCCTTCGCACCAGGAAGAACATCAACACGCGCACACCCGCTACTGATTTATCCAACTCTTCGAAGAAGACGATCGCGACATAACCGCAAAACGGAATCACCAGGAGCGCCGGAATCGCAAGCGCCCAGCCGGAGTAGATATATGCAACGACTGCCAGGATGATCCAGGTGAGTGGAAACAAGAGCATCGCCGAAATGATCTTGACGGTTGAGACTACGTCGTCTGCGGCGCGCGAGATCCGCGTCGCCAGGAAACCACCGAGTTTGTACGCAGGGTAATGCGTGACCGTGCCAATCAGTGCCGGTCCAAGCATCAGGAGAAAAAGAAGCGATCTCTTCACGATGGCGGTCAACACGCTCGTCGTCGATTCGGGCGGTGACAACTCGTCAGGATCAACGCCCGCCTGATTTAACTCCTCTTCGAAACGCATCATTCTCAGCTCCAGACGTCGCAGCCGATCAGGCTGGCGTGTCTGCAAGATCGAATAGGCCTTAATGAACCTTTGCTGCAAACGCAGCTCGTCTTTCAGGCTCTCGCCGGCGCCGTTGTTTGAGGCGGAGGAGAAGATACGTTCGGCCCGTGCTGTGGTCTGGAGCTCCTCTTCGTGTTGGGCGTCGAGAATGACTGCGCGCAGCGCCTGCTCGATTTGATGTGACAAACGGCGTACGGCGTCGCGTGGCGGCGTGCCGTCAGGTTCGAGTGTAACCGGCTCAACGTCGATCGGATTTCCGAAGTAAAGCAGTGCATCGCTGCGAAATCTTGTTTTCGAGGTGTAGTAGAGTCCGGCTGGAATGATCTTCAGATCAGAGACTTCGCCGGTTGAGACGGCGGCTAGCGAGATGCGCGCGGCCCCGGTTTTAATTGGCTTCAGACCGGGTGAGTCGTGCGACACGCCTTCGGGACAGATACCGATTGTTCCGCCTCGGGCGAGGAGCTTTCGTGCGGCGATGAATGTCTCCTGGTTTTTGCTGACGTCTTCGCCTTCGTCTTGTCGTCGATAAACCGGGATCGAATCGACCGTCTTAACCAGATACCCGATGACTGGCATGCGAAAAAGTGGGGCTTTGGCGAGGAATGAAACGGGTCGCGGCGCGAGACAGAGCAGGAACACCGGATCGACCAGTGCGTTGGGATGGTTGAGCACGAAAATCACCGGTGTTTCGAGGGGAACGTGTTCGAGACCGGTGACCTCGATACGCTGGAAATAGATCCTCAGCGCGAGTCTCAGGACGGCAACAATGACGCGACGAATCATAGTTTTTGAGCTTTGTACTTTGGGCTTTGTACTTTGTAGTTGGTGCTTGGATGCGAACAAAGTACAAAGCACAAAGCACCAAGTACTAACGTGCATCTAGATCCGGTTTGATGCAATAATAATCACGCTTTCCCAACAGTTTCAAAAATCCATTTGTTCGAGGAAGATCCATGAAGCGTTCTGTTGTCGTCCTTACCGTTCTGTTACTTGGTCTGTGCTCGCTCGCCACCGCCCAAACCCGCACCTACACCATCGAAGATTTGCTGAGGGTCCGGCGCGTCGGAGATCCCCAGGTCTCCCCCGATGGAAAGCATGTCGCTTTCACTATCGGTGACGTCAATTACGAAGGCAATCGCGTCGTAACGCAGATTTACGTCACCTCGATTGACGGCGGTGGAATGAAGGAGTTGACCTCCGCCGATAAATCATCAAGCGCGCCGCGCTGGTCGCCGGACGGCAAGAAGATCGCTTACACCAACGGCGGACAGGTCTGGGTAATGGACAATGATGGTGACCATAAAAATCAGGTCACGAAGATTTCAACCGACGCCGCCGCTCCCGTCTGGTCACCCGATGGTAAGTGGATCGCCTTCACCTCAGATGTTTATCCTGATTGCGAAAACGATGAGTGCAACAAAACACGCGATGAGCAAGCGGAAAGCCGCAAAGTCAAAGCGCACATCGTCACCCGACTACTCTACAAGCATTGGGATGAATGGCGCGACGTCAAACGCACACACGTCTTCGTCGTTTCAAGCAAGGGCGGAACAGCTCGTGACCTGACCACCGGCGATTTTGACTCACCGCCTTACGCGGCCGCATCCGGTGTCGACTATGCGTTCTCTCCGGAATCCACTGAGATCGCTTATCTGCGCAATCCAGACAAGGTCGAGGCCATTTCAACCAACAGCGACATCTATGTGGCGCCCGTCGCAGGTGGTCCAGCGAAGAACATCACTGTTCGTAATCATGGCTACGATGCCGGTCCAGTCTATACGCGCGATGGGAAGTTCATTTTGTATCGCTCGCAAGCGACACCGGGTTTCGAAGCCGATCGCTGGCGCTTGATGGCTTACAACCGCGCCACGGGAACCAGTGTCGAATTAACTAAAGGCTTCGATCAGCAGGTTGAAGAGCTGGTCGCCTCGCCTGATGGAAACTCCATTTACTTTACCGCCGGCGACCGTGGTAAGAGCCCGATTTTCAAGATCCCTTTCAGCGGCGGCGTGCCCCAGAAGATTGTTGGGAATGTTTACGCCACGAATCTACGCATTACGCCGGATGGCAGGAAGTTTGTGTTTGCATCCAGCACGATGGCGGCGCCCGCCGAGATTTACACCGCCAACGTCGATGGCAGCGGTGTGACGGCGATAACTTCTGCGAATTCGCAGTTGATGACTCGCGCAAACCTGAAGCCCGCGGAAGAGATCGAGTGGACCGGCGCGCTGGGCAAAAAGATCCATGGCTTCATCGTGAAGCCGAACAACTTCGATCCGAGTAAGAAATATCCGCTCGTGGTCATCATTCACGGTGGCCCACAGAGCGCGTGGAACGACAACTGGGGCTATCGCTGGAACCCGGAAGTGTTCGCAAACGCTGGTTACGTTGCTTTTATGCCGAACCCGCGGGGCTCGACCGGATATGGTCAGCAGTTCGTCAACGAGATCAGCAGCGACTGGGGTGGAAAGGCTTATATCGACATCATGAATGGTGTCGCCGATGTCTTACGCCGCAATTCGTTTATCGATCGGAATCGGATTGGCGCCGCGGGTGCGAGTTATGGCGGCTACATGATCAACTGGATCCTCGGACACAACAACGATTCGCGGTTCCGTTTCAAGGTGCTCGTCTCGCACGATGGTGTTTACAACCTCGAAAGCATGTACGGCGCGACTGAAGAGTTGTGGTTCCCGGAGTGGGAGTTTAAGGGCACGCCCTGGACCAACCCGGCGATGTACAGCCGCTGGTCACCGGACAGGTTTGTGCAGAACTTCAATACTCCGATACTGATCATTCATAGTGAGCTGGACTACCGCGTGCCGATTGGAGAGGGCATGCAACTGTTCACGGCCGTGCAGCGCAAAGGAATCGACTCGAAGTTCCTAACCTTCCCCGACGAAGGCCATTGGGTCCTGAAGCCACAGAACTCGCAGCTCTGGTACCACACGGTGCTGGATTGGTTAGATAAATACTTGCAAGCAGGACCAACCACGGAGTAAGCCAAGCCACAAAAAGGCACAAAAGGCACAAAAAGGCACAAAAAAGATTATTAGAGAAGGCGAGTCTCGCTGATTCTTCTAATCTGCTTTTTGTGCTTTTTGTGCCTTTTTGTGGCTAAACTTCTTGTGCTTTTTTGCGGCTTACTCTGGCCGCTCGGGAGGTGGTGCGACGGCGACGAAGTCTTCCGCGAAGCGATGGCCGTAGTTATCGAGTAGCTCGTTGACTCTTTCCAAACGTGGCGCGCGGACGATCAGTCCGGCGTGATGTCGCTTCTTTACTCGATGGACGATCTCTTCCTCCGTGTAGTGCGACGTGTCAGGATATTCCTGTTTGGCAAGGGACAGGATTATGCCCGCATACTCCTTGCGCGGCGGTATGATCTTTCCTGGCGCCTTCCCGTCCGCAATTTCCAACCTGGCCCACTCGCGCCAGAGATTGATGCCCGACGCCGCTTCGAGCACATCAGCGATATAGGCACCACCCACACGCGCCGCGATCTCCAGGAAATAAAACTTCCCATCCGCTTCACTCTTGATGAACTCCGCGTGCGTAGTGCCCCGCTCTAACCCAAGCGCGCGAACCAGCTTCTTGTTGATATTCAAAAGCTCTTTCTCATCCGCCGAGCCACGCTCGAGTGTGCGCGAGATATATGCCCCGCCCTGATGCGCCACCTGCATTGGCGGTCGTCCGTATTGGTTCGTTCCCGCGAACACCACCTTGCCGTCGTTCACAACAGAATCGACATGGAACACTTCACCCGGAATGAACCGCGCCAGCAGATAGTAAGAAGCACGCTCGCGCAGGTTCTCCCGCTCGTTCATCTCAGTAATAACGCGGTGTACCTCCTCCGGCTCGCTCACTTTGCGGATCCCTATAGCAGACACGTCAGATCGCGGCTTGATAATCCATGGGCCGGGAACGCGCAGCATGAATTCGTCAATCTCTTCCGTGTTGACAAGCGGCACGAAATCGGGCACGTGGATCCCTGCTCTTTGCGCGTGTACTGCCATCGACAACTTGTCGCGAAACACCTTGGCTCCAGAGCTGTTCAAGCCCGGCAAACAAAGGTGCTCGCGCATCAAAGCAGCGGTAACAACGTCAAACTCTTCGAGCGCAACAATACGGTCAATCTTCCTTTGATGTGCGAGAAAGGCGAGCAGATCGATGAATAAAGGCGGTCCGGCATCGTTGGGAACAGCAAACAGGTCATCGAGGCTCTCGCGCGGCCAGTCTTCGCTGAGCATTTTCTCTTTCGTGATCAAAATCACGTGACAGTCATGGGCTTTGCACTCGTGAATGAAGTCGGCGCCCTTGAAATAGGTGGCGAGGCAGATGATATTGAGGGGGCGATTCACGGTAGACATGTGTTTCTCTTTTCAGAGGCTGATTATGCTGTTATCCTGTAAATCCTGCAAAATCGTGGAAATCCTGTAAACCAGAAATGATAATCAAAGGTCCCTATCCAGATATCTCAATCCCTGAAACTGCGCTAACGCCGTTTGTCCTGCATCGCGCCAAAGAACTAGGCGAGAAGCCGGCGCTGATCGATGGCCCAAGCGGCCGTAAGATTTCGTACTCACAGCTCGCCGACTCGATCAGCATCGCAGCCTACAACCTGGCGCAACACGGATTCAAAAAGGGCGACGTGTGTGGAATTCTCAGCCCAAACTGCCCGGAGTATGCCATCGCCTTTCATGCCGTTGCGACTTTAGGTGGAATCGTTACGCCAATCAACCCGCTTTATACAAAATACGAAGTGGCCCACCAACTGAAGGATGCCGGCGCGCGTTTCCTTGTGACTGTCCCGGCATGTGCAGAAAAGGTTCTCGAAGCGGGCGAGAAGGCTTGCATCGACGAGCTGTTTGTATTCGGATCGCTACCGGGAGCCACGTCGTTTGATTCACTGCTGGTCGATAACGGCCGCGCTGAACAAGCTGAGATCAATCCGCGCGAAGATGTCATCGCACTGCCTTATTCAAGCGGCACGACGGGCCTGCCGAAAGGCGTCATGCTCACGCATCACAACCTGGTTGCCAACCTCCGCCAGATGGAAGGTCTCTCCTACTTCTACGAGACTGACACGCTGATCTGCGTGTTACCACTGTTTCACATCTATGGCCTGGTGGTCGTTCTGAACATGGGACTGTACAGCGGTGCGACGGTCGTAATGATGCCGCGCTTTGAATTGGAGTCTTTCTTACAGGCGGTTCAGGATTATGAAGTGAGCCTCGCGCACCTGGTGCCGCCGGTTATTTTGAATCTGAGCAAGAACCCTGTAGTCGACAATTACAGTTTGCCAAAGCTCAAATCGATCTTTTCCGGCGCCGCGCCGCTCGGAGAAGAACTGACGCGCGCGTGCATGGAGCGTCTGGGATGCAACATTCGCCAGGGCTATGGCATGACGGAAACGAGTCCGGTCACTCATTCATCGCCCGCGGCACCGCACGACATCAAGTTCGGATCCGTCGGTGTTCTCGCGCCGAATACGGAGTGCAAGATCGTGGATCTCGAAACCGGTGCAGCACTTGGTCCCGGCGAGAAAGGCGAGGTTTGCGTCCGCGGACCGCAGATCATGAAAGGCTATCTCAACAAGCCCGAAGCCACTGCGCAAACAATCGATATTGAAGGTTGGCTGCACACGGGCGATATCGGCTACTTCGATGAGGACGGACATTTCTTCATCGTCGATCGTGCGAAGGAACTGATCAAATACAAAGGTTTCCAGGTTCCGCCGGCGGAGCTCGAAGCAGTGCTGCTGACGCATCCTTGCGTAGCCGATGCCGCAGTGATTCCCTACCCCGACGACGAAGCGGGCGAGGTGCCAAAAGGAATTATCGTGTTGAAGCAGCCCGCGGAACCTGAAGCGATTCTGGAGTTTGTCGCAGAACAAGTGGCGCCACACAAAAGAATCCGGCACGTCGAGTTCGTCGACAAGATACCGAAGTCACCTTCGGGAAAGATCCTGCGCCGCGTCCTGGTCGACATGGAGAAGGCTAAGCGCGCCGCAGCAAACTGAGAATGGTGCTTTGTGCTTTGTGCTTTGTGCTTTGTTCTTAGTACTTAGAACAAAGTACTAAGAACAAACTTGACAGCCTCCGTGCCTGCGCAATAGAGTCGCGATAACACTTCACGTGGTCACGCAAAAATTAGGAGGTAATGACATGCATTTTCGTCGTTTACACTTGGCGCTTGCGGTTCTTGTGCTGACAGCATTCGCGCTCGTCGCGCACGCACAAAAAGCTGCCGAAGCCTGGGCCGAATGGGAAACACTCAGCCCTGACAACGAAGAGTTCACAGTGTTGATGCCAAAAAACCCGACCACGGAGTCAACCAAGTTTCAGTATCACAAAATGGAATTAAGCGCGAGATTGTATCTGGCGTCGTCTTCAACCGGACCAGTTCTCGCCATCACTTCATTGAGCGGCATTAAATCTGACCCGGCACAATACACGGAGTTTGCGCGATTCAATTCTTACATCGACGCGTTCAAAGATTTCTTCCCGTCGAAAGTTCGCTCCCGGGAAACACTCGCCAAACTGACGCTCGTGAGCAGTCGTCCATTTCACGGCTACACCGGACGCTCCTACAAGTTAACTATTGGCGACTTGAATGGATCAGTGCATGCCTTCGTCACTAGGAAACGGTTCTATGCAGTCGTTTCACTCAACACAAAGAAGGACGATGCGTTGGAGGAAAAGTTCCTGAGCTCGTTCGTACTGCCTGACCGCGGGGCTGAACCACCCAAGACCGCTGCCGCAAACAATGGTGATCAAGCCGTCACCACTGAAGGACAAGACGCCAACAACCAGGCGAAGAACAACGCGTCGCAGCCGGAAGGTGAGACTCCTCTGCAACCTGACACACCCGCGAACAATAACAACAATACTAGTGATGCGACTCCAGCCAATCCAGCGACTCCAACCGCTAACGGTGCGGGAAAACGTGGACCGATCTCGGGCGGCATGCTGAACGGTAAAGCTATTTATTTGCCGATGCCTGAGGTGCCGGCGGGTGAAGCTACTGGTGTCGTAATTGTGGCGATTGTGGTTGACGAGCAGGGCAGTGTGATCGAAGCGCGAGCTATCTCTGGTCCACAGCATCTGCAGGCAGCAGCGGTGAATGCAGCGCGCCTGGCAAGGTTCTCGCCGACGTTGATGCTGGGTGAGCCCGTCAGGGTTAGCGGCACGCTGAGTTACAATTTTGTTCGTTCAAATTAGGCCCGCAGGTAAAAACGGTTACGAATGTCATCTGGAATAGCTACCTTGTGTCCCGCGTGGTCCATACCGGGCTTTCTCGAAGTGCGCGACGATCACCTGACCGTAAACGGTGTGAACACGCTCGAGCTGGTAAAACAATTCAACTCGCCCTTATTCGTCTTCTCTGAGAGTCGCATTCGCGACAACATCAAGCGTTTACAACTTGCCGCCGACGCGGTCGACCGGCCGATCAAGTTCTGTTACGCGTCGAAAGCAAACTCAAACATGGCGATTCTCAAAGTCGTGCTCGAGTCGGGAATCGACGTCGAGGTGAACAGCGGCGGCGAGCTCTTCAAAGCATTACGAGTCGGTTTCAAGCCGGATCAGATCATCTTCAACGGTACGAGCAAGTCAGACGACGAGCTTGACGATGCAGTGCGCGCCGGAATTTACGCCATCAATGTAGACTCGATTTACGAGATCGATCTGGTGGAGCAATCGGTGCAACGCCTGCGCGCGCGTGGTGAACAAGCACCTCCGGCGCGGATTACGTTGCGGCTCGTGCCGGAAATCGGCACGCGATCGCATCTCGGCTTGCAGACTGCACTGCTGACTTCGAAGTTCGGGATCTCATCGTCAGAAGTATTGGCTGCGTTTCGTCGTGGTCTTCAGAATCCCGATCTCGTCAGAGTGTGCGGCATTCACATTCACGTGGGCTCGCAGACACCCGATGTTGAGCCGTTCGCGGAAGCATTCAGAAGCATGTGGGAGCACCTGGTGACGATTCATCGTGAGACCGGCCACACGCTCGAACACATCAACCTCGGCGGTGGGATTCCGGTGAACTACCTGCGCGATCGTTCGCAAGCTGATCAGCTTCCCGAGCACGAGCGCGATATGCTCGGCGCAGAGCTCGAGCCTTCCGTCGTGCTTACCGAAGCCTTGCGCGTCGCGCGTGAATCTGCTCGTGCGGCGAACGCCGAACACCTCCTCGATCGGGTGACGATCTTGTTGGAGCCGGGACGCAGCATCATTGCCGACGCCGGCCTCGTGCTCACCACCGTACGAAATATCAAGCGCCGTCCCGAAACAGGTGACGTATGGCTGTTGACCGATGCCGGCTACAACATCATGCTCTCGATGAATAATTACAAGTGGTACTACCACCTGATCTCCGCTTCTCGAGCCGGTGCGCCATATGCGCGCGACTACAAAGTCGCCGGCCCTCTCTGTGATTCAGGCGATGTTTATTTCGACATCGAGCGCGAAGGACGTTTGCCGGACTATCGCAAGCTGCCGGATGATGTTGGACCTGGCGAAGTGCTGGCGCTGTTGAATTGCGGCGCGTATTCTCTGGCGCAGATGTTTCATTACAACGGCAGGCCGTTGCCCGCCGCAGTCCTGATCCGGAAAGACGGTAAACCTGAGCTGATTCGACGGCGCGACACGTACGAAGATCTGATCGCCAGCGACTTGTATTAGCCACAGATTACACGGATGCAAGCCGAACATACACAACTCATCCGCGGTCTGGGCTTGATCGGTGCAATCTCGGTCAACGTTGCCAACATCATCGGCACTGGCGTGTTTCTGAAAGCGCGCGTGATGACGTGTAATGTCGGCACACCCGGTAAAGCGCTCATCGTGTGGGTCATTGCCGGCTTGCTCTCACTCGCCGGTGCGCTGACTTATGCCGAACTGCTCGCGATGATGCCGCGTGCGGCCGGCGAGTATGGCATCCTGCGCGATGCGTATGGACGCCCGTTAGGTTTTATCTACGGCTGGAGCCAGTTTCTGATCGCGCGCACTGCTTCCGCTGCTGCGCTGGCAGTCGGGTTTGCGATCTTCCTCAACGACCTGCTGCACGGTGCCCTCAATCCGATATATTTTCAGTTCACCGTCCCCGGCGGACACGTTGTTTCTTTCGGTCGCCTGCAAATCGTCGCTCTCAGCGCCATCATCATCACCACACTGATCAACTGCGCTGCCGTTCGCGTAAGTGGCGGCGTTGCCAGTGTGCTCACCGGCATGAAGATCATTTTGCTGCTTGGGGTTGGTTTTGGCGCCTTCTTCTTCAGCGGTGGCGATTGGGGCAATCTTGGTCTGGCGAACACCGGCGGCGCGTGTGAAGGAGTAGCGGTAACCACTGGCGGTGTGGCCGGATTTGCAGCCGCGATGCTCGGAGCGCTTTGGGCCTACGATGGTTGGAACAACATTACGTTCCTTGCCGGTGAAGTGAAGAATCCCGGGCGTAATCTTCCGCTCGCGTTGATTGCCGGCGGCTTCACGGTGATAAGTCTCTACCTGTTTGTAAACATCAATTACTACCACGTGCTGACGCCGACGGCCGTTGCGAGCGTGCCTGCCGCATCGTCGGTAGCGGCTGAGGTGATACGACGGTTGCTGGGGTCGGCTGCGGTAACGATTATGGCGGCCGCGATGATGACGTCGTCGTTTGGTGCGCTACACGCATCGATCCTCGCGACCGCGCGCATACCTTACGCACTCGCAAAGGACGGGCTGATCGTCAAAAGCCTCGCGCACGTTTCGCCGCGCACGCACGTACCGGTGCGAGCACTGATCGTTCAGTGCATCTGGGCTTGCGTGGTGGCGATGTCAGGTTCGTACGACACGCTCACCGATTACGCAATCTTCGCGTTGACGCTCTTCTATATACTCGTCGCCAGCTCGATCTTTCTGTTTCGTAAGCGCTTGCCGGACGCAGAGCGTCCATACCGCACCTGGGGTTATCCAGTGGTGCCGATCGTGTTCCTGATCGTCTCGGGATGCGTGATCTTCATGACCATTTTCAATACGCCACGCCAATCCGCGATCGGCCTCGGCCTCATACTGTTGGGTGTGCCCGTCTACTGGCTACTGCAAAGCAGGCCACAAGAAGAATTGCCACAAAGAAGCACAGATTAAAGCCCGCTCACTCCATAAAATTTTTGTGCCTTTTGTGCCTTTTTGTGGCTAGTTTTTGAGGACTTGGATCAGTGGCGACTGTTCGCCCTCGCTCGTGGCAAGGAGGGCTTTGCCGTCGAGACGGTATGTGATCGATTCGCCCTGCTCGCGCTTGCCTAAATCAAATCCCGTCATTCTCTGCTTCCAGATGTCGTCGAAGTTATTACTGCTCGCGGGTAACGACATTTCATAACCCTGAAAATAATCACACAGCGCAACGTGGCGACCGTCAGGAGAGATGTTGCCGCCGGTAATCACGCCGCCAAATAAGCTCGGCACATGAGCTACGCCAATTCGTTTCATCGTGATCAACTTGCCCGGCGTGAAAGGAGCAACGGCTTCGTATACGCCGGGATTGGTTATGAGCACTTTCGTGACGATGTAGATGTTGCCCGTGGTGGGATGCACCAGCAGGGCTTCCGCGTCGTGACTACCGTCAGGATATTTGAGTCTGATGGCCTCGGCTGGTTCGGTTGTGCCGGGGCGACGTTTAGTAAAGCTGCGCGTGGCGGTTGATAAGGTTGGCTCAGCAACGCGATAGACGGTTACTTCCGAGCGCGAATTGTTGTTGTCGCCAATGTCGCCGATGTAAAGATACGACTTGTCACGTTGCGGGCCGGGACCGGCGGAGATGTCTTCCCAGTCGGTGGCTTGCGCGCCAGTGACGCTGAAAGTGCCGAACGAATCACCACGTGTGTCGATGGCGTAGATGAATGGTCCGTCGCCGGAATCGTTGTGGGTCCAATATGCGCCTGATGTGGTGCGAGAAGCGACGAGGCCGCTGCTCTCCGTGATCGACTTGTCCTTGATGATCGCGAGTGTCGTTGGTGCGCCGTACGGACCTGACCACGACGCGGCGATGATTGAAACGACTAGTAAGATGTGCATTGTGATCGGTAGAGAGACGCTTAGACAGGATTTACAAGATTTTTCAGGATAGGCAAGATTTAATCCTGTAAATCTTGAAACATCTTGTACATCCTGTCTAAGGTCTTCGCGTCAGCGCGGCGCGTGCCACTTCTTTGTCGTCGAAGTGAAACGTCTCGCGCCCGATGATCTGATAATCCTCGTGCCCCTTCCCCGCAATCAACACG
>Ga0126376_10000365_pt1 | contig 21721 bp, 23 predicted proteins | sample PanSoiMetPlot_15_FD_92760 | JGI IMG/M metagenome (GOLD analysis project Ga0126376, IMG submission 92760) | Tropical forest soil microbial communities from Panama - MetaG Plot_15 | ecosystem: Environmental > Terrestrial > Soil > Tropical forest > Bulk soil | place: Panama | collected 2016-02-17
CAGCGCCAGCCGCAGCTCGGGGACACTGTGACCGCCCAGGCTCGAGTGACTGCTGACGTCGAGCGCCGAGGGATCCGCCTGATCGCCTTCGAGAGCAGCGTGACCGCGGGTGGCTCACCTCTCTGCCGTTCGCGTGCCGTCTTCGTGATCGGCGGAGCACCATGAGAGAGCTCGTCATCGAGTTCTCCAGGGAGCAAATCGCCGCATACGCGGCCGCGGCTGGCGACAGCAACCCGATTCACCTCGACGACGAGTTCGCCCGCTCGGTCGGTCTGCCGGGTGTAATCGCCCACGGCATGCTGCAGATGGGGCTCCTTGCCCGTGTGGCTGGCGAGCCCGGCCGCTTGCGCAGGCTGCGCTGCCGGTTCGCGGGCATCGTCCGGCCTGGTGATACTGTCACCTTTCGCGGAGAAGAGTCCGATCATGCCGTCCAGCTCACGGCCGTGAACCAGGAGGGGCAGGCGGTCCTGTCCAGGGCGGTCGCGGAACTTGATCAGCCGCGATGACCCCCGCATTGATAAGAGGAGCTGTGCATGTTCGATCTCTCGGGTAGGGTCGCCGTTGTCACGGGCGCATCGCGCGGGCTGGGACGAGAGGACGCCCTCACGCTCGCGCGCATGGGTGCCGACGTGGTGATAACAGACATTCTGATCGAGGACGATCCCGACCTCCAGACCACCGCCGAGGGTGCGAATTCGGGGCTGGCACAGCTCGCGATCAGCCAGGGGTGGGTCTACTCAAACGCAACCGCCGAGGAGATCCGGCAGATGGGCCGGCGCTCTACCGCCATCAAGATGGACGTGACCGACCGCGCCCAGGTCCGCCGGGTGCTGGCGCAGGTGAAGGAGCAGTTCGGCCACATCGACATACTGATCAACAACGCGGCAACGCTCGACCACACCGCCCAGATCCCCAACCAGGATTACCGGCTCTGGGACCGCGACATCGCCGTCAACCTCACGGGGTCCTTCAACTGCACGAAGGAAGTCTGGCCGTACATGGTCGAACAGCGCTGGGGCCGGATCATCTTCATGTCGTCGGTCGCGGGTACGCTGGGCGGCTTCGGTCAGGCCAGTTACTCGGCGACCAAGGCGGGAGTCATAGGGCTGGCCAGGACGGTGGCGCTGGAGGGCGGCCGGCACAACATCACCGCGAACGCGATTGTGCCGGGCATCATCCTCTCCGAGGCAGGGCAAATGGGTGCTCAGACCAATCCGCTCTACGAGCGTTTCAAGAACCGCACCGTCTTCAAGCGTTTCGGGGAGCCGTCGAACATCGCGGCCACCATCGGCTTCCTGTGCAGCGTGGAGGCCGGCTACATCACCGGCGCTGCAATCGAGGTAGCCGGCGGCATCCCTCTGTTCACCGCCTGAGCCGTGGGTGAATTCGTCGACGTCGTCCGCGACGGAAGGGCGGCGCGTGTGGTGATGCACCGCAGTGGCAACAACGCGATCGCACCCGAACTCATGAGCGAGCTGCATGAGGCATTCACGGAGCTGGGCCCTGACCCGACCTGCCGGGTCGTCATCCTCCAGAGCGCATACGAACGGTACTTCAGCGTCGGAGCTGATCTGGGCTCCATGGGCGGCATGGACCGCTCGGCGCCCGATGCCGAAGACCGGATCGCGGCGATGATGCTTGCCGGCGGGGCGGCCTTCAACGCCATCGCTGCCTGCCCCAAGCCTGTGATCGCCCGGATCAACGGTCACGCCCTGGGCGGCGGCTGCGAGCTGACCCTCTGCTGCGACTACCGGATCATGCTCGAGGACGGGCGCTCCAGGATCGGGCAGAGCGAGTCGGCACTGGGCATCATCCCGGGATCAGGGGGCACCCAGAGGCTGGTCCGCCTGCTCGGCAGGGCCAGGGCGCTGCCGCTCCTCTACGAGTCGGTGCGATTATCTGCCGTACAGGCGGAGGCTCTGGGTCTGGTCAACAAGGCGGTCGCACCGGACGACCTTGACACTGCGGTGAACGAGGTGGCCGGACGCCTGGCCCGAGCCGCGACGTTCGCGATCGCAATGATCAAGGATGCTGTGAATCGCGGCCAGGACCTCCCGCTGGAGGAAGGGCTCGCCGTCGAAGCCCGCAATTTCGCCCGGGCGGTCCTGAGCGAGGACGCGGTGGCCGGCATCGTTGCGTTCTTCCAGAAGGTGGAGCCGGAGTTCAAGGGCCGCTGATGTTCGTTCCCACTTGGGGTGGTGCCGAGGGGCTGCGCCTCAGCTGCGCGCCGGCACCAGGCCCATCGGCGCGACACGCCGGCGGACGACGTCGACAGCCTCCAGCACACGCCGCTCGTCCTCTCCCGCGAAGCGGATAACCAGCTCCTTGGTCTGGAAGTTCGGATAGGAACCGACGGACACGTCCGGGTGGGAGATCTCCAGGTCGCGCATGACCGGATAGAACCGTGCTTCCACAGCGAACATGAAGCGGAGCTCGTGCACGACGGCCGCGATCCGGCCGCTGAGAAACTCAGGCTCCAGCTCCTCGACGATGATCCCCCTCAACTCGCTCGGTACGCCAGGAAGCACGAAAAGCCGGCGCTGCTCGAGCCGGTAGACGAGTCCTGGCGCCATGCCGCGGCGGTTGCGAAAGACGTGGTCTGGCTTCGCTGGGACGCGAGCCATCCTCCGGTTGCCATCTGCGACCTGGGAGGATTCGATCAGACCGGCCTCGTGCATCAGCCGCACACGGTGCTCGATGCGTTCGAGCACCGGCTGCCACGTCACCAGGTCCCTGTCGAGCGCCGCCGCCACGGCTTCGAGCGTGCGGTCGTCCGGGGTGGGGCCGAGGCCTCCGCAGCAGAAGACGTCCTCGACCTCCTCATCGGCAAGGTCGGATCGAACCTGCTGGATGATGTCCTCCTTGCGGTCTCTGACCACGGTGATGCGCTTGACAGGGAAGCCGAGCCGGCGCAGCCGCTCGGCCAGCCAGTGCGAGTTGGTGTCGAGGGTGAAGCCGGCGAGGAGCTCGTCCCCGACGGCGATTATGGTCGACGCCACTGATCGGTTATAGCAGTGCCGCAGTCTGGTGAGGACGTCAACGTCGTGTCCACTCCTAAAATGGCCGCTGTCCAGTTGATTGAGGTCCAGGGTCTTACCAAGTACTACGACGACCGGCCTGCGATCGCCGACCTCACCTTCTCAGTACCTCGGGGGCAGATGCTGGGTCTCCTGGGGCCCGCTGGGGCAGGGAAGTCGACGATCATGCGGATACTGACCGGATACCTGAGGGCTACCTCAGGGGAAGCGTCGGTGGCCGGCTGCGACGTATTCGAAAGGTCTCGCGAGGCGCGCAAGCGCATCGGGTATCTGCCCGAGACGACACCGCTATACAACGAGATGAGGGTCGAACGGTTTCTCGAGACGATGTGCCGGCTGCATGGTGTACCACCACGCAGGCGTCGCCACCGGATCGACTACGCCCTGACCGCCTGTGGCCTCACCGAGCACCGGAAGCATGTCATCGGGCATCTCTCCCAGGCACCGAGGCGCCGGGTCGGCCTTGCGCAGGCAGTGGTGCATGAGCCTCCAGTACTGGTCCTGGATGACCCCGGCGCGAGCCTCGACTCCGCTCAGACAGAGGAGATGCTGCAGCTCATCCGAGCTCTCGGTGAGCGGCGCACGGTCATGCTGTCGAGTCGGGTACCGGCCGAGGTCAACGCGATGTGCGACCGGGTGTTGCTCATCAACGGCGGCAGACTGGTCGCGGACGAGGCTCCGCACGGCTTGAGCAGGCGGCTGGCCGAGAAGCCAAAACGAGAGGTCGAGGCAGTCATTGCGGGAGACGCAGCTTCGGTCGATCTGGCACTGCGGGGGCTGGCGGGGGTGACCGAGGTCATCGTGACGTCCAACGGTGATGGCGAGAACCGGTTGACCGTGACCGGGGACGGAGACGATCTGCAGGACGCAGTTGCCAGGGTGATCGTCGGTCTCGGCGTCAGCCTGCGGGGCCTGAACTCCCGCAGCGTCGCGCTGAAGGACATGTTTCCGGAGCTAGTCTCTCAGGAGGCTCGCTAGCGGTGGCGCCCGCCGGCGGCGGTAAGCCGCCGAGGCGGAAGCGCCGCCGGGCAGGAAGCACAAGAGGCGCCGGAGAGCAGCCTCTTCCGACCCCGGAGACCGTGGCTGCCCCGGCTGGTGAACCAGAGGCGCAGACCACCGAGCCGCCACAGGCAAGGGCAGCCGAGGACGCTTCCGCGTCTCCGCTCGCTGCCCAGCCGGCTGAGCCGGCGGCGACGGAAGCCAGCGGGGACGAGTCAGGGCCTGAAGCCCCTACACAGGATGGCGAGCCGCCCGCCCGGAAGGCAGCCGAGGCGGAGGCGGCCGAGGTTGAAGCGGGTGCGGAGGAGGCTGAGCCGGCGGCGACCGAAGCCAGCGCTGCCGAGCCTGTGCTTGAAGCGCCTGCACAGGCTGGCGAGCCGCCGGCTCAGGGCGCGGCCCGGGAGCCGGAGGTGCCCGAGGTTGAGGCTCAGGCCGAAGGGCCGGAGCCGTCGGAGGTTGAGGCTGGAGCCGACTCGTCTCAGCCCGTGCCCAAGCCCGAGCCCGAGCCCGAGCCGGACTCGCCTCAGCCGGTACCCATGCCCGAGCCCGAGTCGACAGCCATTCCGCCGGTCGCCGCGATCGTGCAGGCGGAGGCTGCACCCGTCTTGCTGGAGGCCCCGGGCATGCCCGCGCGTGGCCTGTACGAGCTTGCGTGGGGCACCGGTCTACTCAACGTTGCAGCGATAGCACAAAAGGAGCTGGCCGCAATCTTGCGATGGCCGATCGCATACCTGGCCTGGGCGCTCGTCATCGTCCTCACGTCGATTTTCGGCTATTTGCCCCAGATCAACGCCAGTGCACCGGTCAGCATGAGCGGGATCTTCAACTGGCTGGCGCTGCTGATGGCCTTTTTCGTGCCGCTCTGCACCATGCGCATGCTGGCCGGGGAACAACGTTCCGGCAGCCTCGAGATGCTGCTGACGTCGCCCGTCCGATTCTGGGAGCTGGTTGCCGGCAAGTGGCTGGGAGGCTTTCTCCTCTACGCGGTCACGATCACTTTCACCCTCGTCTACGTGATCCTGATGTCTGCCTACCAGCAGCTCCATGCGCCTGCCGCCATCCTCGGCCTACAGGTGTCGCTGCCAGGCGTCGACTACGGATCCGTCGTCACCGGATATACCGGAATCCTTCTGGTTGGCGCGGCCTGGGTCGCCCTCGGAGTGCTGGCCTCCAGCCTCACCCAGAACCAGATCGTGGCGGCCGCCGCCGGCTTCGCCGCGCTGCTTGCGCTGGAGTATGGGCTGGGTGCGCTGTCAGGCTTTGTGACGCCGCCTTTATCGGATCTATTCGACTACCTGGCCGCATCCAGTCGCGCCCAGTCGTTCAACGACGGCCAGATCGTGCTCAGAGATCTGGTCTATTTCGTGACTCTCACGCTGGGGGCGCTCTTCGTCACGATCCGAGTCATGGAATCGAGGAGGTGGCGCTGATGGTGCGCTGGGATCGCCGCATCGCCCTTCTCTGCGCGGCCGCCGGCCTCCTGCTTCTGCTCACGACGCTCAGCTTCGTCCTCGTCGACGGCGGGCTGACCCAGCGGACGACCTTCTTGCTCTTCGCGGGGCTGGCGCTGGTAATCGCCTACGCGGTGGTCGACCCGGGAGCTGTCCTGGAGCTCGGGCGGACCAGGCGCGCTCGCTTCGGCTCCCTCAGTGTGCTGGTTGGGGCAGTCGTGATCGGCATCCTGGTCGCGGTCAATGTGATTGCCTCTCGAAGCGCGCAGGCTGCCGACTTGACAAGGTCCGGGCTGCACAGCTTGTCGCCGCAGTCGGTGCAGGTCACCAGGCAGCTCGACAGCGACCTGGTCGTCACCGGCTTCTTCCGCCCTGACGAGCAGGCCGGCAAGCGCGGGGCTGAGACCCTGCTCGACCTCTACAAACCGTGGAGCCCACATCTGAAGGTGCGCTTCCTGGATCCCGACCAGAACGCGGCCGACGCGCTCGGCCTCGGCGTCACCGTCGCCGGCAGCATCGTTCTGCAGTACAAGAGCCGGCCTCCCGTGGTGCTCAACATCGCCTCGCAGACCGAATCAGACGTGACGGGCGCCATCCTCCGTCTCGAGTCCAGCCGCGCACCGATCGTGTGTTGGGCGTCGGGAGATGGTGAACGCGACCTCAGAGACACCAATCAGGTCAGCGGCTATTCGGCTGTGGCGGAGCTTCTGAAGACCAGCAACTACAAGCTCGAGGACCTTCTACTGGTGCAGCAGGGCGTCCCCTCCAGCTGCGACATACTGGCGCTGGTCCAGCTGGGTCGTTCACTGAACGACGGCAGTGTCAAGGCCATCAAGCAGTACCTCAGTCAAGGAGGCAAGCTGCTGCTGGGCGTAGACCCCTGGCTCGATCCCAAGGTACTGGCAAGTGTGAATGCCGTGGTCAAGCAGTACGGTGTCGGGTTCGACGGCGGCTTGATCGTTGAGCCGGACCCGGCGCACTCCGCGAAGGACGACGCTACCGTTCCGGTGGTTTATGCCTACGGTCAGTCGCCGATCACCAACAATCTTGCCGGCAAGTACGTATTCCTTCCACTGGCAACCCCGATTGTGGGGACCGCCACTGGCGACACGACGGCTGTCAATCTCGCTTCGAGCACCGACAGGTCTTACGCGGTTGCTCAGCAGCGGACCAACCTGGACAAGCGTGCGATCGACAGGGCCGGGCCGTTCGTCCTGATGCAGGCGCTGGAGCAGAGGCATCCAGCTGGCAAGACCACGAGGATCGTGTTGAGCGGCTCCTCCGGGCTGGCTGAAAACCGGACGATGCCCCCCTTCGCCGACGGCTCCAACCCCGACCTGCTGCTCGCCTCGCTTGACTGGCTGTCTGAGCAGGACTCCTTGATCTCGATTGGGCCTAAACCCGCGGCGGCCGGAAACCTGACGCTCAGCGACCGGGATGTACGTGTCAACGAAGTGCTGACCCTTGGCCTCATGCCGCTGCTGGTTATCGCGATAGGCGCGTGGGTGTTCATCCGCGGCCGCCGCCGGCGCGACCCGTCCTAGGTGGACCGTAACAGCCGAATGCGGAGCATCCCGGCGGCTCCCGGCAACGACCTCGAAAACCTGCCTGAGAAATTGACGTGTCGCGTCGTGCGCGGTGCGTCGTATACCCTATCGGACGGCAACCAGGGCTTCGACGGCTCCGGCCACATCGCCCAGGAATGGGCTGACAGCCGGGTCTTCGTGACCTCGGCAGTCGCGGGCGACTCGTTCAATCGTGCACTGGCCGAGCCTCCGGTCAAGCCACCTCCCCTGTCCAACTACGTGAGCGTGAGCGTGCCAAGAATCACTGAGAAGAAAATCCAGGAAGAGAGGGTGTGAATTTGATGGACTCGTATGTGCTTTGGGCGATTGGGGGAGGTGCCCTCGCTGTCGTGTTCGCGGTGCTGCTCACCGCTGCCGTGCTCCGCCAGGCGCCCGGCAGTCAACGAATGATCGAGATCGCCTCCGCCATCCAGGAAGGTGCCGCGGCGTATCTGAACCGGCAGTACACCGTGATCGCGGTCATCGGCATCGTCGTGGCGATCATCATCGGCGTCACCCTGGGCCCGGTGACTGCTGTCCTCTACCTGATCGGCGCGGCTTGCTCCGCCACGGCCGGGTACGTAGGTATGAACGTCTCGGTTCGGGCCAACATGCGCACCGCCGAAGCGGCCCGCAATGGACTGGGCAAGGCGCTGGCGACCGCATTCCGTGGCGGCGCCGTTACCGGCTTCATGGTAGTCGGCCTGGGCCTGCTGGGTGTCTCCGTCTCCTATTTCGTCACGCACAACCTGGACGCCCTGGTCGGTCTCGGCTTCGGTGCTTCTCTGGTCTCTGTGTTCGCCCGTCTCGGCGGTGGCATCTACACCAAGGCGGCAGACGTAGGCGCCGACCTCGTCGGCAAGGTCGAAGCCGGCATCCCTGAGGATGACCCTCGCAACCCGGCGGTGATCGCCGACAACGTCGGCGACAACGTCGGCGACTGCGCAGGAATGGCGGCCGACCTCTTCGAGACATATGCCGTCACGATGGTGGCGGCCATGCTGCTGGGCTCGCTGCTCTTCAACAATGTGGCCTGGGTCGTCTACCCGCTCATGCTGGGCGCTGTATCCATCGTGGGCTCCGTGGTAGGCGCCATGGCGGTCCGGCTGTACTTCCCGCGCTGGATCATGGGCGGTCTGTACGCCGGCCTGGTCGTGGCAGCCGTTATCGCGCTCGTCGGTTTTTTCCTCGTCACCGACGCGTTTGTCGCCAATGGCTACCTCAAGCCGGTTCCGGGTGTCCCGGATCCGAACAACCTCTTCTGGTGTGGCGTGGTCGGCATCGTCACCACGATCCTGATCGTCGCGATCACGGAGTTCTTCACCGAGACCCGGTACTGGCCGGTGCACCTGATCGCCAGACAGTCGGTCACCGGTCACGCCACGAACATCATCGCGGGATCCGCGATAGGCATGATGGCCACCGCGCTGCCCGTCGTAGCAATCGGCGCCGGCATCCTAATCAGCTTCACTCTTGCGGGCCTGTACGGCATCGCCATCGCCGCCGTCGCTCTACTGTCGATGACGGGCATCGTGGTCGCCATCGACTCGTACGGCCCCATAACCGACAACGCCGGCGGAATCGCCGAGATGGCCGACCTGCCGCCGCAGGTGCGGGCTGTTACCGACCGGCTGGACGCGGTCGGCAACACCACAAAGGCGGTCACCAAGGGCTACGCGATCGGCTCGGCTGGGCTGGCCGCACTGGTTCTGTTCAACTCCTACACGCAGGAGCTGGTCAAGCATGGCAGGCGGCTCAGCTTCGACCTGAGCGACCCACACGTGATCGTCGGCCTGTTCCTCGGCGGTATCCTGCCCTTCCTGTTCGGATCGCTCGCAATTCTCGCCGTGGGTCGGGCCGGTGGGCTGGTAGTGGAGGAGGTCCGCCGCCAGTTCCGCGAGATCGAAGGCATCATGGACGGCAGGGCCAAGCCCGAATACGGACCGGCGGTCCGCATCGTGACCGCGGCGGCGCAGCGGGAGATGATCCTGCCCGGCCTGATACCGGTCGTGGCCCCGATCGCGGTGGGCCTTTTACTCGGTCCTCAGACGCTTGGCGGCATGCTGATCGGAGCCATCGTCACAGGCCTGTTCGTGGCCCTGTTCATGACCAGCGGTGGAGCAGCCTGGGACAACGCCAAGAAGTTCATCGAAGAGGGCAACCTCGGCGGCAAGGGCTCGGAAGCACACAAGGCCGCTGTGACGGGCGACACGGTGGGAGACCCTTACAAGGACACTGCCGGCCCTGCGATCAATCCCATGATCAAGGTCGTAAACATCATCGCGATCCTGATCGCGGGCCTGGTGGCGACGAGCTCGTTGATTCGCTGACCGTTACTCCGGCCTTCAGTCCAGCGCCGCGACTTCAAGTCCTGGCAAGCCCTAAACTGCTGCCGCGGTGGAGTACAGCAACTTCGGCCGGACCGGGCTCAAGGTTTCGAAGCTGGGGCTTGGCTGCGGAGGGTTCGGCGGGGTCGGCTCCGAGCCGTCGTTGTTCGGGCGGGGTGAGGACGAAGCGATCGCCTTCGCCATCATGGACCGGGCGGTGGACCTCGGCATCAATTACTTCGACACAGCCGACAGCTATGGGGGAGGGCGTTCCGAGGAGATGGTGGGGGGCTGGCTGCGCTCCCGCGGAACGCGGGATCAGGTCGTGCTCTCGACCAAGGTGTTCAACCGCATGGGACCAGGACCGAACGATCAAGGTCTGTCCCGTCGCCACATCATGCGGGCGGTCGAAGATTCGCTCCAGCGTCTGCAGACCGACTGGCTCGACCTCTACGTTACACACCAGGTCGACCCGTCGACGCCACTGGACGAGACGCTGCGAGCGCTCGACGGCCTGATTCACCAGGGCAAGGTGCGGTACGTGGCTGCGAGCAACATCGAGGCATGGCGTCTGACCAAAGCGCTCTGGATCTCAGATCGCCACGACCTCGCACGCTACGAGGGGGTGCAGAACGAGTACAACCTGCTGAATCACGGCATCGAGAGCGAGATTCTGCCGCTGGCTGAAGACCAGGGCCTCGCTGTCACCCCCTTCAGCCCGCTGGCTGGCGGCTTTCTCACCGGCAAGTACGCGCTCGAGGGGGATTATCCGCCCGGCTCGAGGATGACGCTACGCCCGCAGCCCTATGAGAACCTGCTGACCGCGAGTACGTTTCGCGCGATCGACGCGCTGAGGGCCGAGGCTGGTCAATGGGGCGTCTCGATGGGAGCGCTGGCGCTGGCCTGGGTGCACTCGCACCCCCAGGTGACGGCGGCCCTCATCGGGCCGCGGTCGCTCGATCAGTTCGCCACCGCCGAGGAGTCGTTACCGGTGGCGTTGACGGCCGAGGACCGGGATCGCATCCTGGACCGGATGGAAGCGGCGCGCGCATCGTGATTCGGCTGGAAGCAATCCACGCGGCACGCGAGCGCATCGCCGGAGCCGCCGTCCGCACGCCTCTGATCCGGCTGGACTACGATGCCGCTCGTACGCCGGGGCCTGGACCAGGCCCGTTTGACGGGGTGGGCGCAGACCCAGAAGCGGAGGTCTGGCTCAAGCTGGAGGTGCTGCAGCCCGTCGGTTCGTTCAAGACTCGGGGCGCCGCCAACGCGATGGCGCAGATGAGCCCGCAAGAGCTCGCGCGGGGCGTTGTGACAGCCAGCGCCGGCAACATGGCTCAGGGCGTCGCCTGGAACGCGCGCAGGCTGGGTCTGGCGTGCACGGTCGTCGCGCCCGATCACGCGCCTGAGGCGAAGATAAGGGCCGTCGAACGGCTCGGCGGGCGTGTGGTCAAGGTGCCCTTCGACGAGTGGTGGCAGACCTTCGTGGATCGCGGCCGGCCCGGCCTGGACGGCGCCTTCGTTCACGCCTTTGATGACGAGCGGGTGATGGCCGGCAACGGCACCATCGGGCTGGAGCTGATCGACGACCTGCCGAACGTGGACGCCGTCCTGGTGCCATGGGGCGGTGGCGGCCTGGCATGCGGGATCGCGTCCGCGGTGAAGGCACTGCGGCCGTCCTGCCGTGTTCTGGCGGTGGAGGTGGAGACAGGGGCCCCGCTCACCGCGTCGCTGGCCGCCGGCAGTCCGGCGACCGTCGATTACCAGCCCTCTTTTGTGGATGGCATCGGGAGCAAGACCGTCTTTGCGAGCATGCTGGAGCGTGCCCAGGTGCTGCTGGACGGCAGCGTTGTCGTCAGCCTGGACGAAGTGGCTGCGGCGGTGCGGCTGCTGGCGACGCGGACCCACGTGATAGCTGAGGGCGCGGGGGCGGCGGCTGTGGCGGCCGCCGTGTCAGGACGGGTGAGAGGCCGGCGCATCGCCTGCATCGTGTCGGGCGGCAGCATCGATGCGAGCACGCTGGCCAGAATCCTGACTGGCTCTACCGGCTGAATACTTGGCATCCGGCGCCCCGAGTGGACCAGGTGCCGGGGAATGACCCTGTCAGAGGCATTCCAACAGGGCCCACCGCCGGCAATTGGTCCAATACCTCACCTCTCCTCGCCACCCGCGCCCGGGCTCCGGCAAACGCTGAAGCGCGGCGCCTCAGATAAGCAAATGGGCTACTTTGTGGTCTGATTGGATTACAATGTAGCTACAATGGACAGGGTCGGCATACGCGAACTGAAGCAGAAGACCAGCGCGGTTATGCGTCGTGTTGCCAATGGAGAGGTGATGGAGGTGACCGACCATGGCCATCCCGTGGCACGTATCGTGCCGCTGCGACCAGGCACCCTCGACCAGATGATCGCCGAGGGGAGGGTCACGGCGGCCAGGCACGACCCCCGCGAATTGATGGCAGAACTCGGCCTTCCGCTTCCTGCCGTGCGTGGCCAGAAGCTGCCCTCGGAGATCCTGACCGATATGCGAGCCGATGAACGTTAGCAGCGTCGCCTACATCGACAGCTCGGCTTTCGTGAAGCTGGTTGTAACCGAACCCGAATCAGCTGCACTGGTCGGTTACCTGACGCGCTGGCCACGGTGGGCGTCTGCCGCGCTGCTCAGAACCGAAGGCGTGCGTGCTGCAGGCCGCCACCATCCTCAGTACCTCGCGCCGGCTCGTCAGCAACTGGCCGGCATCGACCTGGTCCACGTGACCGAGCCGCTGCTCGACTATGCGGCGACCTTGAACCCAACCGAATTGCGATCGCTGGATTGCATGCATCTGGCTGCCGCGCTGTCCCTGGGATCTGACCTCGGTGTCTTCGTCGCCTACGACGAGCGCCTGGTCGAAGCTGCGCGGCAGCAAGGGCTGTCGGTCAGGTCGCCTCGTTGAGACCCAGCAAAACGGTCGGAGCCTCATCGCGCCGGCCGAGTGCCATCACGTAGGCACATAGACCGGCGTGTGAGCGTGCCAGCTCACGAGCTGGCGCCGATGCCTAAGGACCGGCTTGATCCGTCTCCTGTACGCCCGACGGCATCATCCCTCCACGAGCGCGATCGCCCGGCAGGGACTGCCCGATCCGTTGACCAGCCTCAGCGGCAGCACCACCAGGACGGCCCCGACCGGCGGCAGCTGTGCCAGGTTCGCGAGCTGCGTCAGCCCGTACTTGCCGGCTCCAAGCATGAAGTGGTGGCAGGGGAAGGCCGGCTCGAAGGAGTGCGCCACTCCCGCGTCCGTACCCACCGTCTCCACCCCGACGCCGATCACCGGTGATTCCTCGGCCAGCCAGCGCGCGCACTCAGGCTCGATGCCAGGTGAATGTGGGCCTGTCTCGTCGGCGTTTCGGAACGCCTCCGCGTCGTGCGCACGTGCGTCCCAGCCCGTGCGGTAGAGCAGCCAGCAGCTCTGCGGCAGCGGCCCGTGCTGGGCCTCGAAGGCGCGGACGTCGTCGACGCTGAGCAGGTAGTCCGAGTCGCCGGCGGCCTCCCGAGACTTGTCGATGACCACCGCCGGTCCTACGAGCCGTGAGGTCGATACCGAGGCCACGTCCTCCCGGTCGCGGCCGGTGATCCAGTGGTTGGGCGCGTCGAAGTGCGTGCCCACGTGTTCACCACCCTCGAACCAGTTCCAGTACCAGGCCGGGCCTCGCTCGTCGTAGCGGGAGATCTCGTGTGTCGTCCATCCCGGCGTGTTTGCGAACGGTGGGGGCAGCTGGAGGATGGGCGTCTTCTCGGACAGGGGCTGGGTCAGGTCGATGACACGGACACGCCCGGCGGCGAGTCCGTCGACGAGTGAGGCGAGAGCGGTCACGGCATCTTCCCTCCGTTCCGTGGCGGCTGGCGCATGGCGCGAGCGAACATGAAGCGATCCTCGAGCATGTGGGTGTCGACGATGTAGCCGGCCGGGCCGACAGCTTCGACCTTGGCCACGATGCAGGCAAGCTTCTCGCCGGCCAGAGCAGCTCGAACGGCCGAGACGAAGTCGTCGGCGTTGCGCGCGGTCACCGTGTTGTCGATGCCGGCTCCACGGGCGCAGGCCGCCAGGTCGGTCCCGGTCGCGGTGGCGGTCGGGAATCCGCCTACGGAGAGGAGGCTCTCATTGTCGAAGATGATCTCCACCATGTTGCGGGGGCCGTAGCGGGCGAGGGTCGACAATCCGCCAAGGTTCATCAGTACGGACCCGTCACCGTCCAGCACTACAACTCGGCGCGAAGGCTGACATAGGGCGAGACCGAGCCCTATCGAGGAGGCCAGGCCCATGGCGTGCGTGAGATAGAAGAAATTCGGACGGTGACCAAGCGAGTGCAGCTCGGCCGAGGTCGCGCCCATGATCGTGACCACCGCGCAGTCCTGGATGTCTTCGTAGATCGCCCGCAGGCACTCCAGGCGCGTCATGCTCCGCTTCCACCCGGGCGCTCTCCCGCGGCCCGGGGCGCCGCCAAGCCGGCCGCAGGGGGTGGGCCGGCGGGGGGCGGGGGAGGCTCCTCCCACATCAGCGAGCGCGTCATCAGCAGTGCCACCGGCGAGAGGGAGGACTGTGCCAGGGTCATCGCCCTGTCCACCTTGACGGTAACCTCATCGGGGTTTCGAAGCTCATCGTGCACAATGCCGAGAGCGTCCAGGACGCGGCGTGTGTACCGGCCGCCCTCGGTCTGCCAGGGATCCTTCTCACCCAGATGGCCGCGGTCCGAGATCATGAGCAGCAGCGGCATGTGGTAGAGCATGGCTCCCGACACGATCCCGTTGATCGCCTGCAGGAATCCATGGTTCTGCATGAGTAGAGCGGAGCGAACGCCCGCGAAGTGGGCGCCCATAGAGATGCCGACGCCCTCCTCCTCTTTGGCCAGGCGGACCAGGATCATGTTCGGGTCGTCTTCGGCCATGCGGATCAGGTGCACCAGCCAGGTCTCGGGCAGCGCGCTGACCACCTTCACGCCCGACGCCCTCAGGGCGTCGTAGACCACGCGCGAGTGGGCTTCGGAAACCGGCATCTCCCCGGCGCATTGTATTGTGCCGATAGCTTGGAACCCAACCCTGTGAGCCCTGAGGACTTCCGCTCACTCTTTCCCATCCTGCGCGAGAAGGTCTATCTCAACTCCTGCTCGCAGGGGGCGCTGGCCGAGCCGGTGGAAGCGTCCCTGCGCGAGTTCGTCACAAGCTGGCACGTGCACGGCAACCCCTGGGAGCTCTGGTGCGAGCGTATGGAGGAGCTGCGGGGGGAGTTCGCGGCACTGATCGGCGCGGACACAGATGAGGTGGCGGTGACCTTCAGCGCGTCTACGGCGCTCAACGCGGTTGCCAGCGCCCTCGACCCCCGCCGGCGCTCCAGGGTGGTGACCAGTGACTTCGACTTCCCCACCGTGGGCCACGTGTGGCTGGCGCAGGCTCGGCGGGGCCTGGAGACCGAGTTTGCCAGGGCCGAAGGAGACGTTCTTCCGCTCTCAGCCTTCGAGGCGGTCATCGACAGTGCGACGGCCCTGGTCTCCACGACGCACGTCTGCTACCGGAACGGCTGGAAGAACGACGTCAGGCGACTGGCCGAGGTGGCCCACGCACACGGAGCGTCCCTTCTCATCGACGCCTTCCAGTCCATGGGCACGGAGCCCTTCAACGTGCGAGAACTCGGCGTGGACATGCTGGTCACCGGCACCCTCAAGTACCTGCTGGGCAGCCCCGGGATTGCGTTCCTCTATGCGCGGCGCGACCTGGCGGAGGACCTGCTCCCGGCCGACAGCGGCTGGTTCGCCCAGCGCAACCCATTCGCGTACGACGTCCACCACCTCGACTACGCAGATGGTGCCCGCCGTTTCCAGTCTGGCTCCCCACCAGTGCCGGCCGTGTACGCGGCGCTGGCCGCGCTCACGCTCCTGAGCGAGGTCGGCCTGGAGTCGATCCAGGTCCATGTCGAGAAGCTGGCGGACATTGTGGTCGAGCATGCCCGCCGGCGCGGCTGGGGGCTCATGACTCCGGCTGAGCCTGAACACCGCGGGCCGCTCGTGATGCTTCGCTGTCGTGACGTCGAGGCTCTGCTCTCGTCGCTGGCCGAGCGGGGCATACTGTGCAGCACCCGCGACGGGGCGCTGCGCGCCTCGTTCCACTACTACAACTCGGTGGACGACGTCTTCGCGCTGATCGAGGCCTTGGACGATAATGGCGGCCTGATGAAACTCGGCTCTTCCCACGGGCAAGAGCCCGCTATCCACTGGAGGCAAGGATGACAGGTTCCCGGTTGTACGCGGCGCTGGCTCTGTCGGCGCTCGGCGTGGTCGCGTGCGGTGGCGGCGGTGGCGGCGGCGGCGGCACGGCCAGCAAGCCTGACAAGGTTCAGATCGCTGCTGAGGGTCCTTTCACCGGCGACCAGGCCTCGATCGCCGCAGGCGCGCTGCAGGCGATAAAGCTGGCCGTGAAGGACTTCAACGCCAAGGGTGGCGTCCATGGCACCCAGGTTCAGCTGCTCACGTGGGACGATCAGCACAACGCACAGACGGCCGGCACGTTGCAGGCGCAGGGCATCTCCGACCCGACGGTCCTCGGGCTCATCGGCCCGATGAATTCGGGCGTTGTTCTGGGGACCGCCCCCGGCCTGCAGGGAGCCAGCCCCCCGCTGCCCTTCATCAGCGAATCTGCGTCGAACGTCAAGGTCACTGACAGCGGCTGGGCGGTCGCCCATCGAGTCAACGCGCGCGACGACGCCCAGGGGCCCGCCGACGCGAAGTTCATGATCGACCAGGGCGCCAAGAAGATCTATCTCCTGGACGCGAAGTCCGACTACTCCACGGCGCTCGCGGATGCTGTTCAGGGCTACTTGAAGGACAAGGCGCCCACCATCCAGACCAAGCGGGACAGCGCCCAGCAGGGCCAGAAGGACTTCAGCACCATCGTCACCAACATCAAGTCATTCGGCCCGGACTGGGTGTTCTTCGCCGACGAGGGGCCCGAGGCGGGGCCGCTGGTGACGCAGCTGAAGCAAGCCGGGCTCACGATCGGGCAGAACATCCAGTTCCTGGGCACCGACGGTGAGGAGGACGCCTCGCTGATACAGAAGTCTCAGGGTGCGTACGTCGGCGCCTATGCCACAAACATCGTCCCCGATCCGGCGGGCATTTCGACGGCGTCCAGCTTCGTCAGCGCCTTCAAACAGGAGTACGGGCAAGACGCCATCGGTAAAGCCGGACCGTTCTATGGATCCGCCTACGAGGCAACCCAGATCTTGCTCCAGGCAATCGCCAAGTCGCCTGTCAACAGCGGCAAGATCTCGCGTTCCGACGTGCTGAGCCAGCTCGCCAGCGGAACCTTCGACACGATCTTCGGTGCCGTGAAGTTCAATTCCAAAGGTGACGTGGCTTCCGGAGGCATCTACGTCTACAAGGCCGGCACCGACTCGATGGTGGTCCAGAAGCAGATCAGCGGATAGCGGTCACTGGCAGTGGGGTGGCCCGCAGGACCGCCCCACTGACTCCTCATGGACTATTTCCTTCAGAACTTCCCCCAGCAACTGATCAACGGGCTGGAGACCGGGAGCCTTTACGCCCTTGTGGCGTTGGGCTACACGCTCGTCTACGGCATCCTCCAGATGCTCAACTTCGCTCATGGCGACGTTTACATGGTCGGTGCCTTTCTGGCGACCGGTGTCGCCGTGCTGTTCGTTCATGGCAGCGTGGCTGCCCTCCCGGCGGCCGTCGTCGTGGTCCTCATGGTGCTGGCTGCGATGGGCGGCAGCGGGCTCCTCGGCATCGCCATCGAGCGGGTCGCCTACCGGCCTCTGCGCGACTCCAACCGGCTGGCGCCGTTGATCACCGCCATCGGTGTTTCCCTGCTCCTTGAAAGTGTCGTCCAGGTGCGCATCAGCCCCGGCACGGTACTGGTGCCGACGAACGCCCTCGTCCCCCAGGTGGTTGCTCACATCGGCAGCGTCGCCACGCCAGTGATCGCCCTCGTGCTGATGGCACTGGCGGTACTGCTGATGGTGGGCCTCGACCTCTTCGTGTTCAGGACCCGCTTCGGCGCGGCAATGCGGGCAACCGCCCAGGATCGCGAGGCGGCGAGCTTCATGGGTATCGACGTCAACCGCGTGATCGTGGTGACTTTCCTGCTCGGGTCCGCCCTCGCCGGCTTCGGAGGCGTCCTGGAGGGCCTTCGCTTCTCCACCGTGGACTTCTTCATGGGCTATCTGATCGGCATCAAGGCGTTTACCGCCGCCGTCATCGGCGGAATCGGAAACGTACGGGGAGCCATGGTCGGGGGCTTCCTGCTCGGCGTGCTCGAGAGTCTCGGGGGAGGTTTCGTCAGCACTGCCTTTCAGGACACTTTCGCGTTCATGGCGCTCATCCTCGTACTGCTGCTGCGCCCTCAGGGGCTCTTCGGCGAGAGGCCGGTGGAGCGCGCATGACGGCGCGGACGGAGACCATTCAGGGAGAGCGGCGCTCTGCACTCAGGCAGATCTGGGAGGCGGGACCGTACGCCTGGAACCAGGCGCTGATCACACCGGTCTTCCTCGTCCCGTTCTTCCTGGTGGCCGCCACGGTGCCGCTCGTCACCCAGTACTTCGTGGACAACTACGGCTGGACTGGCGGCGAGTTCTGGGTTCGCATAGCGGCGACGTGCGCGATGTACGCCGCATTAGCGCTCGCCCTGAACCTTGCAGTCGGCTATGCAGGCCTGCTCAACCTGGGTTTCATCGCCTTCTTCGGCATCGGCTCATATACGTATGCGCTGGTCGCGAGCGACCAGCTGCACGTTCACCTCGCTCTCGCGCCGGCTCTCCTGGTGGTGGTCCTGGTCACCATGTTCTTCGCCTTGCTGGTGGCGGCGCCGTCGCTGCGCTTGCGTGGCGACTACCTTGCGATCGTCACCCTGGCATTCGGCCTCATCATGCGCGAGCTGACCCTGGACCTGGACCGGCCCCCCGTACTGGTGGGGCACCAGTTCGGTCCAACCGGATTGAACCTGACCGGCGGCACAGAGGGCGTCCACCTGGTCGACCCTCTCCGGCTGCCGGATGCTTTCCCCTTGATCCACGGCGCGGCGCTCCAGTCGCGAACTTACTACTGGATATTCCTGGGGCTCACCGCCCTGTTCGCCTACTTCCTGCTCCGCTGGCGGGCCAGCCGAACAGGACGGGCATGGATGGCACTTCGGGAGGACGAGATCGCCGCTCGTGTGATGGGCGTGAACAGCTACCGCTACCGGCTGATGGCGTTTACCGCCAGCGCGGTCATGGCTGGCGTGGTCGGCATGGTCGACGCCGCCTACATTCACAACGCCTTCCCCGGGAACTACGACATTCAGCAGACGGTGCTGGTGTTCATCATGGTGATCCTGGGCGGCCTGGCCAGCATTCCTGGCGCGATTTTCGGGGCGGTCATCGTGACCGTCCTGCCGTTCATCTTGCAGCCTCTGGTCCTGTACAAGTACCTGATCTTCGCGGTCATCCTGATCGCGCTGATGATCTTCCGGCCGCAGGGGCTCATGGGAACGGTCTCCATGCGCCCTCGGCGTGCACTCGGCGGCACGCTCGAGCTGTTCACGGAGCGGGTCGAGCCTGAGGAGCAGGAGGTGGGGGCGGAGGCGGCCAGCACGGCCGAGGTGGAAGCCGCCTCCGGGGCCATAGTGGCGCCGCCGCAGCGTGAGTGACCGTCAGGTCCTCCTCGACGTCCGCGGCCTGACCGTGACCTTCGGCGGCCTGATCGCCGTCGACGGACTCTCGTTCCAGGTCGGCAAGGGCGAGATCGTGAGCCTGGTCGGGCCCAACGGCGCCGGCAAGACCACGGTGTTCAACCTGATCTCAGGGGTCCTTCGGGCCACGCATGGTTCGGCGCGGCTCCTCGGCCAGGAGCTGATCGGGCTGCCGGTCCACCGCGTCACTCATCGCGGCGTTGCGAGGACCTTCCAGAACAACCGCGTCTTCCCACAGCTGACCGTGCGGGAGAACCTCCTGCTCGGGACGCACCACTGGACGAGGAGCGGAATGCTCGGTTCGCTCGTCTTCTGGCCGCGGGCCATCAGGGCCGAGCGCAGGGCGCAGACAGAGGTCGACCACGCCATCGAGCTGTTCCGGGAACGCCTGCAGCCTCGTCTCGAAGACCCCGCTTATTCGCTGTCATACGCCAACCGCCGCCGCCTGGAGATCGCGCGAGCCCTCGTGGCAATGCCCAGGCTGCTGCTGCTGGACGAGCCGGCCGCGGGCATGAACCCGTACGAACGCCTCGAGCTGGCCGGGCTGATCCGCGCCATGCGAGATCGTGGGCTGACGATCCTGCTCATCGAGCACCACATGCCGCTTGTGATGGACATCTCGAGCCGCGTGATCGTAATGGACCACGGGATCAAGATCACGGAAGGACGCCCAGAGGAGGTACATCAAGACCCGCGTGTGGTTGAGGCATACCTGGGTCGCGGGGTGGTCGTACGGCGGTGACTGAGAACGGTCTGCCACAGCCTCGACTGCGGGCGCCGGACGACGACGTGATACTGCGACTCGAGTCCGTCAACGTCCGGTACGGCCCGATCCCGGCTCTGGTTGACGTGGCGATGGAGGTCCGTCGCGGAGAGATCGTCTGCCTGCTGGGCGGCAACGCCTCCGGCAAGTCGACCACCATGAAGACGATTATCGGCGCGGTCCGGGTCCGAACTGGAAATATCTGGTATGAGGGCCAGAACATCTGCTCCTGGACCACTTCGAAGCGGGTTCGCGCGGGGATCGCGATCGTGCCCGAGGCCCGCCGCATCTTCCCGCGTCTGACCGTTCTGGAGAACCTGATGCTCGGCGCCTTCACGCGGACCGACAAGGAGGGCGTCGCCGAGGATCTCGAGCGGGTTACCGACCTTTTTCCCAGGCTCCGTGAGCGGCAGCGGCAGCGCGGGGGAACGCTGTCCGGCGGCGAGCAGCAGATGCTGGCCATGGCGCGGGCGCTGATGTCCCGGCCGCGCTTCCTTTGTATGGACGAGCCCTCGATGGGCCTCGCGCCGGTCCTGGTCGAGCAGCAGTTCGAGGAGATCCAGCGTATCCGCGGGCGCGGGATCACCGTGTTCGTTGTGGAGCAGAACGCGACCATGGCCCTGGCGGTCGCCGATCGCGGATATGTGCTGCAGAGCGGACGCGTGGTCCTCAGTGGCACAGCGCAAGAGCTGCTCGACAACCCGCAGATGAAGCGAGCCTACCTGGGCGTCTAGGTGTACCTCGCCGCCTGGCGCGCCCGTGCCGAGCGGTCACTTCCCTGGCCGGTACCCTTTGACTCGTGGACGAGTACGCCAAGGAGATCGGTGATCTCGAAGCCCAGATCGAGGCGATGGCCGAAGAGGAGGCAGACAAGAAGGAGATCTCAGAGCTCCAGATGCAGCTGGAGATCCTGAGCGCGCTTTACCGCAAGGCCACCAACCTCCTCGCGGTCGGGGAGCGCAATGACGAGCTGAAAGAGAGCCTGATCCTTCGTGGCTACGGCGAATGGACCCTGGACAACGTCTATGCGTTCGTCTATGAGGCCTCGGTCGACATGCCCGTAGAGGGGCACCACTCCTTCCTGGGCGAGATCAGGGATACCGACTTCGAGCGGCTGCTGGCCGGCTCGGTCAGCTGAGGCCGGCGCGCGGCCCAGTCTTCCGCGCAGCAGGCAACCCCTGAGCGGGTGACCACCGGCGGCTTCGGACTTCAGTCAAGGGGAAGCGGTCTGGAGTGGCCGATCCTGTGGGGCACATCCCTGGTCGCGGCCGGATCTTCAGTACGGCGGACGGTCTCCCCAAAAGCGGCTGAGGAGGCCGCGGCTCCGAGCCACCAGCCGGTAGGCGAGAGCCGACCCCGGCAGTGAAGCGAGGTGCCCGAGGAGCCGCCAGCCACCGCCCATTTCGCGCAGCACACCAGCCACTGCGGCGGCGCCCCGATTGCGGCGGCCGGAAGGCTCGATCAACCAGACCCACATGTCGACGTCCTCACGGCTCAGACCGAACCGCTCGATCAGCCCAGGCTGCTGGTTGGGGACCGCCGACACACGGCCGGCCGGCGCGCGCTCTGTTGCGAGCCGCGCGCAGCGAGTTCAAAAACCTCAGGTCCCATCGAAGATCAGCAGGAGTGACTTTCCAGACACCGCGTCCAACCTTAGAGGTGCGGCCGAAAGCCCATCCGGATCTTTGGGCCTTATGCAGCCCATCTCCCGCGTTGCCTTCTGCGCTCCTCCCTGCGCGTATCTCAAATACGCTCAGTCCGGTGCTCGGCGGCTCCTTGGATCTGGACCACCTAAGCCCCAAATCTCTCGGCTGGGCTTCCGGCCGCACCTCTAGACTGTCGGCGTGGGCATTTGGTCGAC
>Ga0126376_10000366_pt1 | contig 21640 bp, 17 predicted proteins | sample PanSoiMetPlot_15_FD_92760 | JGI IMG/M metagenome (GOLD analysis project Ga0126376, IMG submission 92760) | Tropical forest soil microbial communities from Panama - MetaG Plot_15 | ecosystem: Environmental > Terrestrial > Soil > Tropical forest > Bulk soil | place: Panama | collected 2016-02-17
AAGGTGTCCGACTGGCTGTGATGCGTTTTGTTGTATTCAGCGCCGTCCTGAATGCAAAAAAAGCCCGGAACACCAACGTCATCAAAGGAAGCATGATCGGTGCCGAAAGCGCGAACGATAGACGGTTCGAGGAGTTTTAGTTCGCCGAGCGGGGCGAGGACCTGGTCCACGATCTGGCGGTCCTGATAGTTGTCGTGCAGGCCGATGGTAAGAACTTTGCCTGTTCCAGTGTCGTGAACCAGGACGCCGGAGATTTTCTCGAGCTCGTCTTTGTGCGCTTCGACGTAGCGCTTGGAGCCGACGAGGCCTTCTTCTTCGCCGCTGAAAAGTACAAAGCGAATCGTGCGCTTGGGCTTGAGATCGAGCTTTCTAAGAGCGCGAGCGGCTTCGAGCACCGCTGCGCTGCCGGTGCCATTGTCTGTAGAACCCGTGCCAAGATCCCAGGAATCGAGATGCGCGCCAAGGATCACGACTTCGTCCGGTTTTTCCGTGCCGCGGATTTCGCCGACCGTGTTGTAGACGTCCATCGGACCGTCAACGATGGTGTTGGTCATTTCCAGCTCGACTTCGACGGGACCGTGCTGGAGCATGCGATAAATCATCCGGTAGCCTTCGCCGGTGATAAAAGCATTGGGAATCGGGCCGATATCAAATTTTTCGCCGCCGACGCCGGTCATGTTCAGAAGTGCGTGCGGCTTGTTCGAATCGCGAAGGATAGCGGCAACGCCCTCCTGCTTGAAGAATTCGTTGCGTTCGCGCGCAGCGGCACCAAAATTCGCAAAAGGCGACGGCGGAATCGGTTCGCCCTTGCGCGGAAGCGGCGCTTGCATTGGGCGGCTAACGTCTTCGTAAGGCTCGTCCTTGCGGGGAGGCGAAAGCGGTTCGGGTGCGCTGGTGATTACGATAGCGCCCTTGAGTTTGCCGCGAAACTTTTCGAAGTCTTCCTTTTTCTGCGCGTCGAAGTAAACGACCTGGCCGCGAACGGGACCGTTCGTTCCCGGAGCCCAACCGGCGGAGGCGATGATCAAAGGATGTTCGACGGGATAGACGATGCGAGCTTTGGCAGTGCCGCGAGTCCAGGAGTGGGCAATCTTCCAGGACTCAAGATGGACATTCGTAAGGCCGTATTTCTTGAATGTTTCGGCAGTCCAATCGTTCGCGGCCTTCAGTTGTGGAGAGCCAGTCAGGCGCGGGCCGATGTTGTCTGAAATGTATTCGAGATTTTGCGGGGCTTCGCTGTGGTCGTGAATTTCGGCGAGAATTTTGGCGTCGGCGGCCGCTGGGGAAGAAGAATCATCGGCACGGGAAAGAAACAACTTGCCCGAGAAGATTATCGCCAGCGACACAACACACAGAATGGCCACACGTTTTGCGTTCATTCCCACCCCTTTTTTCCAGTTCTTACTTGAGATTTTCTCGAAAAGAAACCGCCCCAGAAACGCCCTGCGTCTAAGACGTGCGCTTGCGGCCTGCCGTTACAGGCTTACGGCGTTTCCCTTGTCGCGGGCGGGAACGCGGACGCGGCTGGCAGTTCGGACAGAAATAACTGCTCCTGCCGGCAACGATGACGCGACAAATTGGCCTCTTGCATCGGTAGCACGGCTTCCCTTCCCTGCCATAAGCGCGATGGCGCCGCTGATATTTGCCCGGCTCGCCCCCGGCGTCAAGAAAATCGATGATGGAAGAGCCGCGGAGTGCGATGGCTTCGCGGAGAACGGCTTGCAGATTTTTCTGAAGTGCGCGCGCTTCATTGGCGGAAAGCGTTGCTGCAATGCGCATGGGATGAATGCGCGAGCGCCACAGGCTTTCGTCCGCGTAAATGTTGCCGACGCCGCGAAGGGCGGTTTGATCGAGGAGCAAAGCCTTGATTCGAGATCGACGAGACTGCATTAGCGCGGCAAAGGCGGCGTCTGAGATTTCGAGAGGGTCGGCGCCGAAGCGATTCAATTCGGCTGGGAGGCTTTCTGCGGCCAGGAACGCCATGCGGCCGAAACGGCGCGCGTCGGTATAGCGCAACTCGCGGCCGTCATCGAGGAGAAACCGAACGTGCGTGTGTTTCGGCGATGGCTCGGAGACGGGATGCGGCGAAAGATGGCCCGTCATCCCGAGGTGAACGAGCAGCGAATCGCCGCCGGCGTTTGAAGACGTCGGCTGATGCGCGGCTTCTTTCCGCAAACGCATCAACATGAATTTGCCGAAGCGCTCGACGCGCTCAATCGACTGGCCAGGCACGTGTGTTTCGAGCGCGGACGGATCGTCAATGAAATCCGTCTTACTCAGCGTAACGGACACGATGCGGCGGCCAGCGACCGTCTTCTGCAGGCCGCGGGCGACGGTTTCGACTTCAGGAAGTTCCGGCATACCCGTGGACTACCACGCTACCACAGCGGGCGTGCACGGTTCACCGCGCTCGCCCGCGTAATCCAATTACATTTTCTGGTGATAGTTCGGGTACGGCGGATGATCCGGAATCACCACGGGATTTTTCTTCAATGCTTCCAGCGTAACCTGCACCGCTTTTTCGAGTTGAGCGTCATGGCCGGCGGCGACCGAAGCCGGATCGTTTTCGACTTCGATGTCCGGCGCGATTCCGTGATTTTCCACTTCCCATTCGCCGCGCAGGCCATAAATCGCGGCACGCGGAGCAGTAACGCCGCCGCCGTCCATCAGCGGAGGATAGTTGCTGATGCCGACGAGGCCGCCCCACGTGCGCGTGCCAACGAGTGGGCCGAGCTTGTCCTGCCGGAACATCCAAGGTAGCGCATCGCCGCCGGAGCCGGACATTTCGTTGATGACCATCGTTTTCGGACCATAGATTTGCTGCAGTGGCGAGCACCACTTGTCGCCTTCGCGCGTGATGGCGCAATTGCGCAGCGGGCGGCCGAGTAGATCGATGATGTAGTCGGCGATGGCACCGCCGTGATTGTAGCGCTCGTCAATGATGGCGCCCTGCTTGTCCGTCTGCGCAAAATAGAAGCGATTGAAATTTACGTAGCCGCCGTTGGCAGTGTCCGGCACATGCACGTAAGCGAGCTTCCCGCCGCTCAGTTCGTCCACCTTGCGGCGATTGTCTTCTTCCCACCCGCGGTTGCGGAGATTGAATTCGTCGTCGATGGGAACTACGGTAACGTCACGAGCGTCTTTTCCGTCCGCGTTCGCAGAGACTTTGATGCGGATCTGCTTCCCGGCGGTGTTTTCGAAGAACCGATAGACTTCGCCGGCAGTATTCACGTCGCGGCCATTTACTTGAATCAGGTAGTCGCCGGTCTTGACGTCGACGCCGGGTTGCGTGAGTGGCGCGCGCAAGTCGGGATTCCAGTTTTCGCCATTGTAGATACGGGAGAAGCGGAAGCGGCCGTTTTCGATTCTATAGTCTGCGCCAAGAAGGCCGACTTTTACTTCCGTGGCCTTCGGCACATCGCCGCCAAAAATGAACATGTGGCCGATGGTGACTTCACCGAGCATTTCAACAAACAAATGGCTCAGATCGTTGCGGCCCGCGGCGGCTTTGACATACGGCGCATATTTCTTCTCGGCTGCGGCGATGTCCAGGCCGTGGAAATGAGGATCGTAGAGAAAATCGCGTTCGATGCGCCAGACTTCGTGATACATCTGCGCCCATTCGGCCCGCGGATCGGAATAAACCTGCATGTCGTCGAGCTTTAGGGCGCCTTCGCCGGGCTTTGGGACTGCGGCGGTAGCAGCGATGAACCACGAAGCGGGTCCCATGCGATAGAGGATCTTCTCTCCGTTGGCGGCAAGGGCGTAGCCACTGATGCCGCTCAGGAAAGGTTCGGTTTTGCGCGTAGTGAGGTCGAATTTGCTCATCGTAAGCTGCGGAAACGGCGGACCATCGAGCGGCTGAACGAGCGGCGTTTCCGTCACGTAGAGGGTGCCGGCCTTGCCCGGGTCTAGCGCGGCATAGTTTGCAGCTTTGATTGGCAACGACACGATGCGCTGGCCTATGCCGTCGAAATCGATGGTGACGGCCGCGGCTTCCTCTTTTTTCTCGTCCTTTTTATCCTTCTTTTCTTCTTTTTTGTCGGCGTCCTTGCCTTTGTCTTTGTCGCCCTCTTTGCCTTTTTCTTCCGTCTTCGCGATTTTTTCGTCGTCGCTTTGCGGTTCCACTGGGTTGGGATCGCCCTTCTTCAGAACCATGGCGTAAACGCTACGCGTCACAGGGCGTTGAAAACCGGAGAGATCGAGCCAGGTACCGGAGAGCGCTACGTCCGTGCTGGCTGCGAAAAAGAGATACTTTCCGCCCTTATCGAATACGGGATTGCGGGCGTCGCTCAGGCCGTCCGTGAGCTGGGTACTCTTGCTCGATTCGAGCGAATAGACAAAAACGGCGCGCAAGTGATTGGGGAGGAATTTCGAATATGTAATCCACTTGCTGTCCGGGGACCAAGCCGGCGTAAACGCGACGCCCCAAGCGTCGTAAATGTCGGTCACGACCTTGACGGGCGTGCCCTTTTCAATGTCCACGTACCAGAGATTGAGCCGCTTATCGGCAAACGCTACCTTCTTGCTATCCGGCGACCAAGTCGGTGAGTAGAAAAAGGATGGCGGGTTTCCCAGATTGATTTTCTTCACGTCGCCAAGACCGGATTGATCGACGAGGTGCAAGGCGTACTCGCCCGACTCATCCGAGAAGAAGGCGATCCACTTTCCGTCAGGTGACCAAGCCGGGTCACGCTCAACGACATTTGCGGTGCGAGTGAGATTGCGAATGTCCCCTTTTTCCGCGGGTACGGAGAGAATTTCTCCGCGCGCTTCGAAAACGGCGCGCGCACCGCTCGGAGAAATGCTCGCGTTTTGAATCTTGTCCGCTGCTTTCACCCAATGCGGACGAGTAGCCGGAATATCGCCGGTAACTTTGATGTCGACGCGGCTGCTCTTGCCGGAGTTGGGATCGAAAAGGTAGATGCCGCCGAATTGTTCGTAGACGAGAGCGTCGACGCCACCGTTCAGTGACTTGAAATCAAATCCGTTATTTTCCAAAACTTGTTTCACTTGCTTTGTTTTCATGTCGTACGCGAAGAGGGTGCGGGGGCCGTTGCGGTCCGACAGGAAATAGACTGTGTCGCCCACCCAAACTGGATTGTCGTCGTTCGAATTCTCGCGAGGGAGTTTTTCGATTTGCAGGTCTTTCAACCGCACGATGTAGACAGGCGTCGTCTGGCCGCCGCGATAGCGCTTCCACGATTGCTGCCACTTGAGATTTGGAACATACGCCAAGCGTGTGCCGTCCGAAGAGAACGACGCCGTCTCCGCGCGCCACATCGGAAGAACTTCCGGAACGCCACCGGTTACGGGAACCGCGTAGATACGGTTAAAATCGGCGTAAGCATCACGCGCGGATTGAAACAAAACTTTCTTGCCGTCCGGAGTCCATCCGACAACTACGTCAGGCGCGGGATGCCAGGTAAGGCGCCTCGGCTCGCCGCCATCCGCCGGGATCACGTAGGCATCAATGTTGCCGTCGTATTCCCCCGTAAAGGCGATCCATCTTCCGTCCGGCGAATAAATAGGCGTTCCCTCGTGGCCGCCGGTCGTGAGTTGGCGCGCTTCGCCGCCACCACGTGGCACGGTCCAAAGGTAACCTCCGTAGGAGAACGTAATGCTCGTTTGATTCACGGTAGGTGACGTCGCCAGAAGTGGCGTTTCTTCGGCCTCGACGATTCCCGGCACTAAAAGAAGTACGAAAAACAACAGCAGAGCTAGGCGAGAGCGCATGTTTCCTCCAAACACTCCAATGGTCTAAGACCTGACAGAAAGCTCGTGATTACTTGGCCGGCGGCCAAAAACCGGGAGCGGAAATCTTTTGCTCGTCTATTTGTTCGGCGTATTTCTTAACTGCCGGACGAATTTCGGCGGCTTTGCCGATCAGCACAAAGACCATGTTTTCTTTCGGGAAGTGCTTTTCGATGATTCCCTTGGCCGATTCCAGCGTGACGGCGTCGATGCGTGCCTCGAGCTGGTTGATTTCGTTGTCGTCCAGCCCATAGAACTCGTTGGCGGCGATTCGCGCGGCAAGCTGACCGGAGGTTTCGATTCGCGGGGGAAATTGGCCCTTCAAATATTTCTTCGCCGTGTCCAGCTGAACCTGCGTCAAGCCGTTCTTGTGCAGATCGTCGAGCACTTTCAATGCGAGGTCGATGGCGGGCACGGTAGTTTCGTTCTTGGTGAAGCTGGCGATGGCAAACGGCCCCGCAACTTTCTGCGGTTGGAAGAAAGACTGCGCGCCGTAGGTATAGCCTGACTCGATGCGCAGCGCGGTGTTGAGAATCGAAGCAAACGTTCCGCCAAAGGCCGTGTTCACGACACGAATCGCAACGCGGTCAGGGTCGGTTGCGCTTACGCCGACATTGCCAATTTCAAAATAGGTTTGCGTCGCGTCGGTTTTGTCAACCAGTAAAAGGCGCTTCCCCTTCACCGTCGCAGGCGCAGGAATGTTTACAGCCGGCGCAGTTTTCGCCGGCCAAGCGCCGAAGGCGTCCTCTAGTTTCTTCTTCAGTTCGGCAGGATTGAATTCACCCGCGACGGCGAGAATGGTGTTGGAAGGGACGTAGTTCGTAGAGTAAAACTTCGCGATTGCGTCGCGCTGAATCCGCTTCAGCGTAAGCTCGTCGCCGCCGCCTGGACGGCCGTAGGCATGCGTACCGTAGAGATAGCCACCATAGTAGTTACCGAGTACGGCTTCGGCTTCGTCCTTCGAAGCCTTGACGCCGTCAATGCTTTGCGCCAGAAGCTTGTCGACTTCGGCCTGCGGAAAGGACGCATGGAGAACCGCATCGGTGAAAAGATCGAGCCCGCGGTCGAGGTCTTTCGTCAGAAATTCCGCGGAGATCGTCGTGTAGTCCGTATCGGCGCCTGCGTCAAACGAACCGCCGATAAAATCGAGGTCGCTGGCAAATTGTTGCGCGGTCCGTTTTTGCGTTCCTTTGCGCAAGAGCCCCGCGGTAATTGTGGCGAGGCCATCTTGGCCGGCGGGATCGGCCGCCGAACCGGTTTTTACAATCGCAGAAAAGCTGACAATCGGCACACCATGCTTTTCCAGCACCAGCAGCGTGAGTCCATTTTTCAAAGCGATTTTCTCGTGAGGCGGAATCTTCAACGTTTGCGCTGAGACGATTCCGACGAGAAGTAAGGCGAGGAGCGCGGCAAAGAAAACTTTGGCCAAGTACTTGCGGTGTCTCATTGCTTTGCCTTCTCCTCGGTTTCCGGAATCAGTGTGGCCACGGTCCGATTATTCGCGCCAAAATATTTTTTGGCTACGCGCTGCACATCTTCTTTCGTCACGGCACTGTAGTTTTTGGCGGCGTCAAAAAGCCGGGCGTAATCGCCGAAGAAGACTTCATAGGTACCTATCGTGTTTGCGCGGCCATTAATCGTTCGCATCTGGTGATAAAACTCGACGAGGCGGATATTTTTCGCCTTTTCGAGCTCCTGATCCAGAATGAGCGCCGATTTTGTCTTGTCTAGCTCCTCATAAATCGCTGTTTCGCACTTCGCCGGATCGACTCCCTGCTTTGGTTGCGCGACGACAATCGCAAGCGTGGGGTCAAACGACGGTTGCACGAAAGCGGAAACATCGAGCGCAATCTGGTCCTTGTCCACGAGGCGCTGGTACATGCGCGAGCTCTCTCCCTGGAACAGTACCGTGCGCAAAATGTTCAGAGCATAAAAATCCGGATTGTTCGTTTGCGGGACGTGATAGCCGATCATAAGCAGCGGCAATTCGGCGGTCTTATGCACCACCAAACGCCGCTCGCCTTGCTGTTCCGGCTCGACTGTGGTTACGGGAGGGGGCGGCGCATGCGTGGGAATCGGCTCGATGTATTTTTCACAAAGCTGGAAGATCTCGTCCGCGGTCACATCTCCAACGACGACCATCGTCGCGTTGTTCGGCGAATAGCCCATTTCGAAGTGGCGCTTCAAATCGTCCATCGTCCAGTGCTCAATGTCGCTCATCCAGCCGACGACCGGCCACTGGTAGGGGTGCGCGATGAAGGCCGTCGCCCAAAGCTGCTCATCTAGCAACCCGCTGTTGTCGTTGTCCGTACGCAAGCGGCGCTCGCTCGCGACCACTTCGCGTTCTGATGCGATTTTCTTCGGATCAAATTGCAGATACTGGATGCGGTCCGCTTCGATATCGAAGATCAGCGGCAACGCCAAGCGCGGAAACCAGTCCTGGTAGACGGTCGTATTCTGCGTGGTGTAGGCGTTGTTCTCCCCGCCGTTCGCTTCCATGATTTTGTCGAGCTCACCCGGGCCATACTTCTTCGCGCCGTTGAACATCATGTGCTCAAAGAAATGCGAGAGGCCCGTCGTGCCGGGATGTTCGTTGCGCGAACCGATTCGGTAGAAGATGTAAAGCGCTACGTTGGGTATGCTGTGATCGCTTTGGACCAGGACCTTCATCCCATTTTTGAGCGTTTTTGATTCGACGGGAAATTGTTTGGCTTCGCTCTGCGCCTTAACAACGCCAACAAAACCGAGCGCGCAGAGAAGCACACTCACGGCAAAGAAAAAGCTGCTTTTTCTCATGAAGACACCCTCAGGGCGAACCTTCCCTTTCTGAGACGTATGAACGGCCCAAAAAGTTCTTAACAATTATTTTGAAACCAGCGCGAAAACACGGACCGCGCCGCCGGAGCCTCCTTCGAGCTTGATCGGCGCAACCACGAGAAAAGCTCCGGCTTCCGGTAAATCGCCTAAATCCTTGAGGTTTTCAAGCTGATAGACTTCAGAGCCCAGGATCTGACGATGCACCGGGAAATCTAGAGAATTACCCGGGTCGATACTTAGCGTATCGCAGCCAAGACCGCTGATCTTACGTTCAAGCAGCATCTTGGCGGCGTCGGTAGAAAATCCGGGAAAGTGCATGGTGCCTTTCGCGTCCGTATTACGATACCGCTGTGTGTCCGGCCAACGCGAGGCCCAGCCAGTTCGCAAGAGGACAATCGCTCCCGCGGGGATTTTCCCGTGGCGCTTTTCCCAAGCTTCGATCACGGCGGGCGACAGTTGATAGTCCGCGTTCTTTTCTCCTTCCGCGCGTACATCCAGAACTACGGCCGGGCCAAACAGTTTCTCTGCTGCAATCTTCTCTACCGTTGATTTGCCAGGAGGAAAGTGCGCTGGCGCATCGAGGTGCGTGCCGTAGTGCTCTAGCATCCAGAAACTGCGCGTGAAGTAGCCGTCTTTTTCCACCGTTCCGTTCGTTTTGGCTTCGAAGACTTTCGGATCGCCCGGCCAGCTGACGAGCTTTTCGTTGATGGCATAGCTCAAATCGATGATTCGCGTTTCTCCGGAAGAGATGCCTTCGACTGCACCTGATTTTTGCTGGCTTTCGGCTTCAGGCGAGGCAGCGATGATTGCGACCAGAGAGGAGACCACAACCAAGCGGCAAAAAGTCGCCACGATTCACCTCAGTTCAATTGCCGCAGTACTGGATTACTCTTCCCTGCGTTTCGGCCTACGGAAGGGGGATACCGGGCTGCGGCACAATCCCGGCCATACGCAGAATTTCCTGGTATTCGACGTCAGAAATCGAAGAAACGATCAAACGCACGTTCTTCAGAAACTTGACTTTGCGCAGCGCGGAATTGGCGCGCAACTCCACCAGCGTAACCTGTCTCGGCAGCTTCTCGAACGCCCGCAAATCCGCTACGAGGTTTTTCTCTTTGCGATCGTGGGGATCGGGATAGGGATCACGCGTTACCTCGGCGATCGAATAGAAAGAGCGGTCCGGCGCCGAGTGATAGCAGAGAACACGATCACCCTTACGCACCTGTTTAAGCGCCCGGATTGCGTCTGGCTTGGAACCGGCGCCATGCCACATCTCTTTGCCTTTGACGAAAAGAGTATCCCAATGATAGTGATGCGGGTCCGCGGTGAAAATCCAGTAGTGCCGAGTCGGAGGCGGTGTCGTCATCTAGGAAAAGTTCGGCGGTACTATACACGCCAGGACGGGCAAAACAAAACAAAATGTGCGGGTTAGGGGAACCGCGCGCTTTCCGTCGGTCGCGAGAACTCCTGGACATTATCGGCTTAACGCTATTGTTTACAACGATTTGAACGAACCTCAGCCGATATCCACGAAGACTTCATCGTCTCGCACTTCAGTCGCGTAACAGGGCACGCCGGCGTTTGGGTTCATATTGGCCCTTCCAGTTGTCACGTCAAACTGCCAGCCATGCCATGGACAAGTCAAGGTTTTGCCATCGAGGACCCCCTGGCCCAACGGCCCGCCCCGATGCAGGCAGGTGTTGTTGATGGCGTAGAACGTGCCGCCCACATTGGCCAAGGCGATCACCGTATTTCCAACCTTGACCTCTCGGATTGTTCCCTGGGCTATATCGGACGCCTTCGCGGCGCGTTCAAAAGCCATCCCCGCTCCTTTGGCTGACCAAAATGCGTCAAGAGTATAGGAGAAAAGGGCAAAGAAAGAAAAGCTGTGGGGCTTGTCTGCGGGCTCCGATCAGACAGCGCGACCACAGGCGACACAGAAATGGGCTCCCACGACGCTCAGAGTGCCGCATTGGCTGCAAAACCGGCCCGAGCTGGCCACGGGTACAAAGCGCACAGGAACGGCTCTTACATCGGCTGCGCAGGCCCAGATCAAAGCAGCAACCCAGCCGACCACCGTCCAGCCAAGGAAGAGATTCAGCAGGAAAATAGCGCCAGCATCGGACTTATCGCGGCCAATAATGGCCGGCAGGAAGTACAGGAAGCCAAGGAAGCACAGAAACAGCATGGCGCACCTCTTTTCAATCGGCAGCCGTAAGGGCTAATCGAAACCAAGCCCCTAGAGAAATATACGCCCCATCTTGGGATTTGTTCCCTCGTTAGCAGGCTGCGAGTTGGGCGCGGTTCCGGCCGGCTCGCTTCGCGGCGTAGAGCGCGGCGTCAGCCTGCCGCAGCAATTGAGAAAACTCCGGACAGCCGGTACCTGAAGATCCGGCTACGCCAAAACTGCACGTTACCGACGTGGTTTCGCCGCCAAACCGGAAAATCAAAGAAGCGAACTGTTCGCGCAGCCGCTCAATCGTAGGCAGGATATCTTTTGCGGCCACGTGCGTGAGCACCATCACGAACTCTTCTCCGCCCATGCGGCCGCAGATATCCGAAGCGCGCATGGTAGATCGCAGCAGCTCGGCAAATTTTTGTAGGACAAGATCGCCGGCATCGTGGCCGTAACTGTCGTTTATGTTCTTGAACGAATCGAGGTCGGCCAAAATCACCCAGAGCGGAAAACCGTGGCGGCTGGCGCCGCGAATTTGGCGCTCCGCCCACTCTTCGATGGCGCGACGATTGGGCAGACCAGTCAAGGAGTCGGTGCGAGCGGCTTCTTCGAGCAGCAGATTCTTAGCTTCGTTGTCGCGTTGCAGACAAATGATGCGCCGCCCAACGCCGATGCGGGCAATCAATTCGCCGGGGTCGAATGGCTTCGTCAGGTAGTCGTCCGCCCCGGCAGCCAGTCCTTTAACAACCATGTCTTTGTCGGAAATCGAAGTCAGTAGAATGACGTAGGTATAAGAAATCTCCGAGTCGCGAATCTTTTCGCACAATTCGATGCCGGAGACATCCGGCATCATCCAATCGGTAATCACGATGTGCGGCGCCTGTTCTGCGAAAATGTCGAGCGCTTCGCGGCCGCTCTTGGCGAAAGTGACCGAGTATTCCAGCCCATTGAGCGCGTGCGCGACCAATTTGCGGTAGATCGGGGAATCATCCACGACAAGGACGGATAACTGCAAGCAAGACTGGCTCATGCTGCGCGCGAAGTGCGAATTCCTCTCTGGAATTGGTAGTGGCAAGGGAAACGGGCTCGCAATATTTAAGACAGGCTACCAAACGAACCGCTTATCGGAAACGCGTAGTTGTGCTTCTTAAACCCAATAAGTAACGCACTCCGAGTGGGCAGGATAGGATCGGGCTTACGCGCCTTGGACCTTGACGAGAAGTTCGGCGAATTTCTGCTTGCGCTCTGCCTGATCCTGGCCGGATTCAGCTTCCGCAAGCTGCGTGATGTTCATTGCGCAAAACTTCGGCCCGCACATGGAGCAGAACTTCGCTTCCTTGTAGAAATCATCTGGCAGCGATTCGTCATGCATCCGACGAGCAGTTTCTGGGTCCAGAGAAAGTTCAAACTGCTTGTTCCAGTCAAAGAGGAAGCGCGCATAAGAAAGCGCGTCATCGCGATCGCGCGCGCCCGGGCGGTGGCGCGCCACGTCCGCTGCGTGTGCGGCAATCTTGTACGCGATTACGCCTTGCTTCACGTCGTCGGGATTCGGCAGGCCGAGGTGTTCTTTCGGCGTAACGTAGCAAAGCATCGACGCGCCATGCCAGCCGATCATCGCCGCACCGATAGCGCTGGTGATGTGGTCGTAGCCCGGGGCGATATCCGTCACGAGAGGACCCAGCGTGTAGAATGGCGCTTCGTGGCACCACTCGACTTCTTTATCCACTTGCTCCTTGATCTTGTCCATCGGCACGTGGCCCGGACCTTCAATCATCACTTGTACCTCTTGTTCCCAAGCTTTTTTCGTGAGTTCGCCGAGGACCTTCAGTTCGGCGAATTGCGCTTCATCGCTGGCGTCCGCAATACAGCCGGGCCGTAAGCCGTCGCCGAGCGAAAAACTCACGTCATGCTTCTTGAAGATTTTGCAAATATCGTCGAAGCGTTCGTAGAGGAAGTTTTGTTTTTTATGATGCTCCATCCAGTGGGCCATCAGCGAGCCGCCTCGGCTTACGATGCCCGTGATGCGTTTCCGCACCAGGTGCACATGCTCGCGCAATACCCCGGCGTGAATCGTCATATAGTCCACGCCTTGCTCGGCTTGCTCTTCGATGACTTCGAGCATCAGCTCCGGGGTCAAATCTTCCGGCCGCCGCACACGGGAGATTGCTTCATACACCGGAACGGTACCGACCGGCACAGGCGAGGCGTTAATAATCGCTTTGCGAATCGTCGGGATGTCGCCACCCGTGGAAAGATCCATTATGGTGTCGGCGCCGTAGTGCACGGAGTGGTGCAGCTTTTTCAGCTCTTCGTCAATGTTGGAAGTCGTCGCCGAATTTCCGATGTTCGCGTTGATCTTGCAGAAGAAGGCGACGCCGATGCCCATCGGCTCGAGGTTGCGGTGATGAATGTTCGCGGGAATGATCGCGCGGCCCCGGGCCACTTCGCTGCGCACCAAATCCGACTCTAGCTTTTCACGCTTGGCGACATATTGCATCTCCTCGGTTATGACGCCTTGCCTCGCCAGATGCATCTGCGACATGTTGCGGCCGCCGTTTTTCCCCGCATTTTCGGCTTCCCGTTTTTCAACCCAGCTGTCGCGCATCGCCATAAGAGCCCCCAGAAACTCCCCGCACCGAAATTCATCGGAAATGAAATTATGGCACTCGAGCAGAAGTGGGGCAACCGAGCGACGTGACTAAGCGTTGCCGGCGAAAGGAGCGATTCGTTTAGAGGAATTTTACGGACCGCAAGTTGGCATTCACCACAAATACCCGCCTGTTGTTACCGTCCCTATCGGCGGGAAATATAAAGAAGCCGGGCTTTTGCGGATGATAGGCCTCGGTGGTTCCGATCATCTTTTCGCCGTCGCGAAAGACAATTTCCATCCTTCTTCCTCGCCCCAACTGTTCGGGCGATTGAACGTCACTGCGAGAGCTGTTCCCGGCGAAATCTTTCACAAAGAAAACCGCTTTGACGTTTCTGAGCTGAACGTCCGTGGCTTCGCCCTTCTGCGCGGACTCAGTGGGAAACACGCTGAAGGTCTCTCGCACTGCCGAAAAATTGTAGACAAAGCCTTTTATTCTTCGCTTGTCTACAAGCGCTACCACCACCTTGTTGGTTTGAACGCCTGCTCCAGGGGTCTGCGGGGTCAACAGGGACTGGGCCATGATCGAGCTACTCTTTCTTGCCCCTTACGGCGCTTTAACGGCCCGGAGGGCCGCAAAACTGACGTAATTGGCTCATTAAAGATTGCGCCCCGGAAACGTGCCGGCACAAGTTACTTTGGTTCTGGTTCGATGTAGTACCTATTAACCAACCAAGACACTGGCGGTTTCAGGATTTGGCTATCGCTTTCACCCAAGCGTCGGCGTTGCCCGAGCCTAAGAAAGTCTAAGTCTTTCGAGCACTTCTGCGGCGATTTCTTCCGGTGTGAGGCGGACGGAAACCTTAATTGCGCCGCACGGCTCCTGCAGATCGCGGAATTGTCCGGCAAGAATTCCTTCCCCGGCAAAGTGGCCGTGCCGGGCAAGGATGTGCGTCCGCATCTCTTCATACGTTCCTTTGAGATAGACGATCTTCACGCCGAGGCCAGCGCTCAGAGTATCGCGGTAGCTCTGCTTCAACGCGGAACAAGCCAGGACACAATCGTTTCCCGCCCTCGTTTGCCTGACTAATTCCTCGTGAATTGCGGCAAGCCATGGCACACGGTCCGCATCATCGAGCGGAATCGCGCGTTTCATCTTTTCTACATTTGCGGCAGGATGAAAATCGTCCGCATCGAGGAACGGGCAGCGCAGCTCCTCCGCCAGCAGTTTGCCAACTGTCGTTTTGCCCGCGCCGGTCGTGCCCATAATGAGGACGATCATCGCGCGGTGCTCCGCCTATGCGCGGCGTAGCGTGAGCAGCGTAATTTCCGGCGGAACACCCAACCGCACCGGCGCGCCAACCGTGCCAAGTCCGCGGTTTACGTAAAGATGCGAAGCCTGCGACGGCGAATCCGCAGGGAGCGTCTTTCCGAGCGGCCGCGCGTACAAGCCCGCCACATAGTTAGTAATGAACCGAGCCGGGCTCAGCCGGTGATCCAAAATCTCCACCTGAACCTGACCGCCATGCGTATGGCCCGCGAGCGAAAGCTCAATGCCCAGTTCCGCAGCGCGATCGAACGAATTCGGGTTGTGGGACAAGAGAATGTTTGGCATGTCCCTTCGCACAAGCTTTTCCACGCCCTGCAACGTCTGGATCCGCTTGCCGCCGGGTCCACGTTCGCGCTGGTAATCCACGCCGATCAGGTTCAACTTCGCGCCACGGAACGTGACCGTTAGATTCTGGCTGCGCAGCAGTTTCATCCCTGCTTGCGAAAAGAGCCTTTCGGCTTCGTCTTCCGCCCTGGCATAGATCTCGTGATTTCCGTTGCAGCCATACGTTCCAAGCGGTGCGGCCAACTTGCGAAGCTCCGCGATACATTCTTCCAGCGGGTCGTTCGCTCCGGTAATGAAATCTCCAGTGACGACCGACAAATCGGCCGAAAGGTCGTTCGCCATATCCACCGCGCGCCGCACGTCGTCGCGCGAGATATAGCCGCTCAAATGGATGTCGCTCAATTGCGCTATCTTCATCCCATCGAGGGCTTCGGTCAGGTTTGCGACGGGAATTTCCATCTGGCGAACTTGATAATTGAGCCGCTCGGCCGCAAACCCATACATTGCCGTGAGGAATGGCGCCGCGCCTGCTGCCGCCGTCGCAGCCTTAAAAAAGTGGCGGCGTCCGGGATCGGCCACCAACTCCGTCGCTTGCGCTGCGGTTTCAGTGCTTTGTGCCTTCGCTCGCGCTTTCACTCGCGCCGCATTCCACCGCCAAACTCTTTCAAATCCTCGAACGAACTGCACGGCCAAAAACGCAAAAAAAGCGCAGGCAAACCACATCCCCACAAACGAGGGCAGGATGTTGCCGCGCGGAATCCAGTGGCTGCCGCCCATTCGCACGCCGTTCACGACCGCGAGCGCCGAAATAGCCACAAGCGCGAGGCACAGAATCCTCGTGCCGACGCGGAGCACCGCATTTCCCCAGTTCGAGGAAAGGCGCCAAAAACCGCGGTACCAGAAATACTGCGAGTAAATAATTAGCGAAAAAAGCCCGGTTCCTATCGCGAACCGGGCCAATAACCAGCCGGCGTTCACAAAGACTCCTTTTCGCTGCCCTTATAGTTTACCATGCGCCCCGCGGGAGACAATTTGGCAGTCCAACGGCTGTTTCCGCATTCGCTCGAGTGCTCCGGCATCCCGTTGCCGGGTTAGAATGTGCGGTGCCGGACGGAACACTTCTCGAGCAGAAGTGCGTCTGAAAGCAAGATCGCGCCCAGCGGCGCGACGGAGGATGCAATGAAGAAACTGTGGTGGATGGCAGGAATCGCTCTCGCGGCTGCGCTGACGGCGCTGCCGGTTATCGCTCAGCAGGACGCCGCCAAAAAGGCGCCGCCTAAGCCCGCGCCGAGCCCTTCCCAAGCCGCTCTCGAATCCTGGAACGACATCGGGCGCAAACTGATAGCCATTGCGGAAGACATGCCCGAAGACAAGTACGGCTACAAACCTCATCCCGATTCGCGTACGTTCCTCGGCAACCTGCTGCACGCGTCGGCGTCGATGTACTACTTCACGGACACGGCAGAAGGTAAAAAGGCGCGCTTTGGCGATGACCCGAAAGCGGATGACTATAAGACCAAGGCCCAAGTGGTCGCTTTCGTGAAGAAATGCGTCCAGGACGGCGCCGACTTGATCAAAGCGAAAGGCGACAAGGGCATGAATTCGGAAGTGGAAGCTGGCGGCCCGACGAAGACGCGGCTATACGATCTGGCCTACGGTCTCATCGAGCACTCCGGAGAGCACTACGGCCAGCTGGTAGTTTATTACCGCGCCAATGGAATGGTGCCGCCCGAATCGCGGCCCAAGAAGTAAGAGTAGGCACAACTGTCGTAGGGCCGCCTCTTGAGGTGGTCCCCGTTTTTTGGTGGTGATGCTAACAGGACGCCGTTCCCGCGGCGCCGTTCTCGAGGATCGCCTTCAACTTCTCTGGTTCATTCGTCGGCGGCAAGCAGGTATTGCCGAAGCAAACCAGCGCCATTGCTTTATCCTGCGGCAGGTGGGGCAATGTTTCTCGCAGCGCGAGTGGCAAGTGCTCAGCGTTGACGCCCGGTTTCACGCGCAACACCGCTTTTCCGAAGCGGAACACCGAATTCGCGGCGCCTTCCAGTTCGTTGGCCGCCGAATCGACTTCGGCTCCGGTCACGACCACCTGCATCGGCTGATTCGCAAAGAGGGTCGCTGCCAATCCATAGGTCGCCGCAAACATTCCAAATTGCGACGCAATCCCTGCGAACGCTTCCAGCGTGTTCTTTGCCCAGTGGTAATATTTCTGTTCGCTTGTGTAATGATGCAGCCGCGTCAGCGCCATCGCTGCGATCGAGTTCGCGCCCGGCGTTGGCGAATCTTGGAATGGTTTGCGGCGTAGGTCGAGCCCACCCATCGGCGGCGCGTCGCTCGCGCGATCGAAGAATCCGCCCTTTTCCGCATCGCCGTACTTTTCGATCGCAACGTCCATGGTTTTTCGCGCTGCGAGAAAATATTTCGCATCCAGCGTCGCTTCATAGGCATCAAGCAACGCCATCGCGCCGAAAACCTGATCGTCCAGCGAACCCCGCAGCGCCGGCCCGCCGATTCGGTGCGCAAACCCCTCCTCTTCCGTCCACGCTTCCCGCAGCATCCGGTCCAATGTCTTAAGCGCAAATTCTCGGCAATCATCGGCGATCCACTTCGTCGATAGAACTCGCGATGCCTCGAGAAATGCGGAAACAAACATCGCGTTCCAACTCACGTAAAGAGTTTTGTCTATGAACGGAGTCTGGCGCTCAGCCCTTGCTTTCAGCATCTTCGCTTTCGCTTTTAGTTTGATGGTGACAATATCCTCGGGATCCTGCCCGAGCGCTTCGCCAATTTCTTCAAATCCATGAGCGATCCACAGTACGTTCTTTGCTGGATTGTGGTGCATCTCGCCGTGTGCTTCGACATCGTAGTAGAGTTCGATCACGCGCGATTCTTCAGGAGAAAGCACGGCACGTACTTCGTCGAGCGCCCAGGTAAAATAGTCGCCGTCATCATCGAGCGAGTAGTCGGCGTCCTGGCTCGCGTAGAAACCGCCGTGCTCCTGGTCCGAAAGTGTTTCCTTCACCCAACACGTAATGCCCTCTGCGGTGTCAGTAAAGGGAGCCTCCCGACTTCCACTTAGCGATAGGCCGATGGCGTGCAAATAGTTCTTCAGCAGCTCGGAATTGTCATAACTCATCTTCTCGAAATGCGGCACGAGCCATCGTTCATCCACGGAATAGCGATGGAATCCGCCAGCCAACTGGTCGTACACGCCTCCGCGCGCCATTTTGTCCAGGGTGGTCTCGGCCATTACCAGCAGATGCCGCTCTTTTGTCTGCTGATATCGCTCCAGCACCAAATCAACCGCCGAGCAATGCGGAAACTTCGGTGCCTTTCCGAAGCCGCCATTTTTGATGTCGAACAGCTGTGTAATCGCGCGCACTTGCGAATCCACGATTTCCGCGTCGAATTTCCCGCGCGCTCCCGTGAACACCTCCGCTTGCGCCACCGAACCCGCAAGCGATTCCGCCGCACGCACTAGATCCGCACGCTTGTTCTTGTACGAATCGGCCACGGCAAGCAGCACGCGCCGAAACCCTGGCCTCCCGAACTGGTCCTCCGGTGGATAATAAGTTCCGCCGAAAAACGGCTTCCCATCCGGCATCAAAAATCCCGTCAGCGGCCAGCCGCCCTGCCCGGAAATCGCGCTGATCGCCGATTGGTACCGCGCGTCCACGTCCGGCCGCTCGTCGCGGTCCACTTTTACCGCCACAAAATGCTCGTTGATGATCTGCGCGATCGCGGGACTCTCGTAGCTCTCGCGATCGATAACGTGGCACCAGTGGCACCACACCGCGCCGATGTCCAGCAGCATTGGCTTGTCTTCTTTTTGCGCGCGCGCAAAAGCTTCTTCTCCCCATTCGTGCCAATCAATCGGCTGGTGCGCGGCCGAGCGCAAGTACGGACTCGCCGAATCCTTCAGCCGATTTTCTTTTTTTTCGCTCACCCTGCCCCCAAACTTTGAAGGGCGCTCCGATCGGAGCGCCCTTTCAGAAATCTCTCCATTAATGAATCCCTTCCTACTGGACCTGATCTCCCGGCCCCAAATCCCGCGGATCGAGCGGCTTCCTTCCGGCGAATCCTTCGTTCTGCTTGTGGTAATACCGGATGCGGTCCTCGCCCAATTTCCAGCACAAATACACTTCCTCGTTGTCAATGACCGACGGGAAGTCCAACAGGCCAACGTCCAAATCCTTAATCAGACATCCCGTTTCCAAAATCTGATCCAGGGCCGACTTCAAACTTTGCGCCAGACGCGTGTGTTCCATGCGAACTAACGACAACTTATCGTGCGGCACTAGCATGCCGCCCATCATCATGATGCGCGCCGCGACCGCCGACAGTTCTGCGTCCAGGCCGGAGAGCTTCTTCCGGCAATCCATCGCTTCAATCAAGACAGGCTCCAGCTCCTGGCGCGTGCGTTCGGCTTCGGTCAACGTAAATAATTTTGGCTCTGGGGCTTCTTCTTCGGGCAGTTCGTCGTCTTCGTCGGCCATCAGTTTTCCCGTGTTTTTTGGATGTTGCGCGGGGATTCTCTTTTCGATGCTAGCGCAAAGCCAGCATGCGGTCGAGCGCGACGCGAGCGTATTTCCTTGTGCGCTCATCCACCGAAATCCGGTTCACGACGTTACCCGAAGCCAAATTATCCAGCGCCCAAAGCAGATGCTTCGGCGTGATGCGAAACATCGTCGTGCAGACGCACACGCTCCGGTCGAGGGACATCACTTTGCGGTCCGTCAATTCTCTGCTCAGGCGATTCACTAGATGAATTTCAGTGCCGACGGCCCACTGCGAACCCGGCTCCGCAGCCCTGATAACCTTGATGATTCCTTCCGTCGAGCCGATCTGGTCAGCCGCTTGCGCCACTTCAAAGCGGCACTCTGGGTGCACAATCACGCGAATGCCCGGATTCTCCTTTCGCACGCGTTCCACATGCTGCACGGTGAAGCGCTGGTGCACCGAACAGTAGCCTTTCCAGAGAATCACTTTTGCACGGCGAATCTGCTCCTGGGTATTTCCGCCTAGTTCCTCATATGGATCCCAGACAATCATCTCATCCAAGGGAATTCCCATGCGGTAACCGGTGTTCCGCCCAAGATGTTCGTCCGGCAAAAACAAAACTTTTTCGCTGCGTGCGAATGCCCATTTCATCACAGCTGCCGCATTCGAGCTCGTAGAAACCGACCCGCCATGCTCTCCCGTAAACGATTTAATCGCCGCAGTCGAATTCATGTACGTAACCGGCACGACTTTGCTCGTGTCCGTCACGCCAGCCAACTCCTCCCAGCAAGCCTCCACTTGCCCGATGTCCGCCATGTCCGCCATTGAGCAGCCCGCGTTCAAATCCGGCAGCACCACCACCTGATGGTCGCGCCGCAAAATGTCAGCGCTTTCCGCCATGAAATGCACGCCACAAAAAACGATGTAACGCCCGTCCACTTCCGCCGCCTGCTGGGAAAGCTTCAGCGAATCGCCGCGAAAATCCGCAAACTTAACGACTTCGTCGCGCTGATAGTGATGTCCCAGAATCACAACATCTTTGCCGAGCTTCGCTTTTGCCGTCGCAATTCGCCCATCCAGCGTGTTGTCCGGCACCAGCAGGTAATTGTCGAAATCGCAGCCCACGCCCTTTTCGATTTCCGGCGCGCGCAACGTTTCTGGCTGCTCGATTCCGACGAGTGTAATGGTGCCCGAATTGGAAGAGAGTCTGTTCATTTTGGAGTCTAAATGAGGGAACCTTCTTGCCTCACAGTTTAGATGATTTCCGGCTGTTTTCGGTGAGATGTATCACTAACCCCCGATAAACACCATGGTCCGGTTCGGAGGGACGAAGCCCGGGTCGTTGATGTGATGCCCTTCCTCCTTTTCGTTCACAACCGACCTAATGAACGCCTCTAGATCCTGGTCCGACGCGCCATCTCTCAGGAAAGCCCGCAAGTCGTGATCATCCTGGCTAAAAAGACAGGTCCGCAACTTCCCGTCGGCCGTCAGTCGGATCCGCGAACAATGTCCGCAAAACGGCTGCGTGACCGGCGCAATCAAGCCAATTTCGCCTGGTGCGCCGTCCGCAAAGCGGTACTTCCGCGCCGTCTCGCTTTTTTCGTGTGGAATTTGCACTAGCGGCCAACGCGCGTTAATCCGCTGATGCACTTCGGCCGCGGAAACCACTTTTTCGCGCGACCAGTGCCGGTCCGCATCCAGCGGCATGAATTCGATGAAGCGCATGATGACGCCGCGATCTCGCGCGAACTCCGCAAACGACTCAACTTCGTCGTCGTTAATGCCGCGCACGAGTACCGCATTTACCTTTGCCGGCGCCAGGCGCGACTTTTGTGCTCTGTCAATTCCGTGCATTACCGGAGCGAACGATTTCGTGCGCGTAATCTTTTCGAATTTTTGTGGATTCAAAGAATCCAGGCTGATGTTGATTCGGTGCAGTCCGGCAGCGATCAGCTTCTCGCACCGCTCCGCGAGCAGGTGTCCATTCGTCGTCATGGACAAATCCGCAAAGCCGGTGTCCGACAAAAACTTCACAAACTCTTCCGCGCCGCTTCTCACCAGCGGCTCGCCTCCTGTCATCCGCACCTTGCGAATGCCGAGGTGGTAAAAAACGCGAGCCAGCCGCTCCAGTTCTTTCCAGGAAAGAATCTCGTCGTGGTCGCGATAATTCTCAGGGTCGGCCGAACGGCAA
>Ga0126376_10000368_pt1 | contig 21597 bp, 7 predicted proteins | sample PanSoiMetPlot_15_FD_92760 | JGI IMG/M metagenome (GOLD analysis project Ga0126376, IMG submission 92760) | Tropical forest soil microbial communities from Panama - MetaG Plot_15 | ecosystem: Environmental > Terrestrial > Soil > Tropical forest > Bulk soil | place: Panama | collected 2016-02-17
AAAAATTTTTCAAACCCTGAAAGGGTTCATTGAGGGACGAACCCTGTCAAGGTTAATCGTTAATTTGCGTGGATTGCTCCCAGGGTTGTCGCTGCGCTCCAACCCTGGGCTGAAATTAGCGAACGCCTTCGGCGTATTCCAAAGTTCAAACTGACGCACTACTTTCTAACTCTGGACCACCTCGTGCCGCGCGGCGCTCGACCCATTCATAGACCATCGGCAGGATCACTATCTTGATGGGACGTGTGACCAACCCCCCGACCACAACGATCGCCAGTGGCTTTTCAATTTCCGCGCCGGTTCCGGAGGAGATGATGAAGGGAATTAAACTGATGCTCCCGATCAGGGCGCTCAATAACTCAGCACGCAGACGCACGCTCGCCCCGGTAATTACAGCTTCGTGCAGTTCCATTCCTCGATTGCGCAGCTTGTTTATGTAGGAAACCATCACCATTCCGTTTTGCACAGCGACGCCGAACACAGCGATGAACCCGACTATCGCGGGAACGCTCAGCGGAAATCCGGAAATCAAAAGAAATGTCGTACTGCCGACCAGCGCAATCGGTATGTTGAAGATGATGGTCAACGTGTTACGCAATGAACTAAAGCAGGAGTAAATCAGCACGAACACCAACAGAAGCGAGATGGGTATGGCTATCAGCAGCCTGCGCTCCGCCTGCTGGGCGTTTTCGAACTGCCCTCCCCAGGTGATGAAATAGCCGGGTGGCGTCGTGACCTGCAACGCGACGGCCTGTTGCGCGTCGCGAACGAAGCTGCCGATGTCCCGACCCTTGACGTTGCACATCACGACGACTCGCCGGAGCGAGTTCTCACGATCAATGACCGAATCGCCACTGGATAATTTAAAGGTCGCCAATTGGCCCATCGGTATGCGTCCACCCACTGGCGCGGCAACGAGGATGCCGGCGAGCTTCTCCACTTGATTGCGGTAGTCCTCTTTTAGTCGCACAAAGATCGCAAACCGCCGCTGACCCTCAAGCACGGCGGTAGCTTCATCACCACCAATCGCGATCTTGGTAACCTCAAGCACATCCCCGATGTTCAATCCGTAACGCGCGATCTTGTCGCGATCGACATCGACCTCCAGGTGCTCTTCGCCTGCGACTTGCTCGACTGCCAGATCCTCGACGCCGCGAACATGTGACATCGCGTCGCGAATACTATCGGCCAGTTTGCGCAACGTATCCTGATCCTCGCCAAAAACCTTTACGGCGATCTGTGCATTGATCCCTGAGATCAGTTCGTCATTCCGAGTTTGAATCACCTGCGAAAAATTGAACTTCACGCCGGGCATGGTCTCGATCCGGCTCCGCATGGCATCGACCAACTCATCTTTCGTTCTGGCAGTGGTCCATTGCTTCTTCGGTTTGAGACGCACGTAAAGCTCATCATTGCTGACACTCTCCGGATCGCCTCCCAACTCGGCGCGTCCGATTTTCGCAACGACGGTTTCGACTTCCGGAAACTGGCGCAAGTTTTTTTCGATTTGCGAAGATATTTCGATGGCACGCGGTAACGAAATGCTTGCAGGCATGGTTGCGCGCACAAGCATGTTCCCTTCGTCGATCGTCGGCAGGAATTCACTGCCGAGAATAAAAATATCCGCAACACTCCAGACGAGTAACAAACCCGCTAGCGCCAGTGTCAGGTAGCGATGGCGAATCGCCCACTTAAGAACCGGAACATAAATCCCTTTGACGAACCGAATGATCGGATTTGTGCGAACTTCTCCTTGCTTCAGCCGCAGCCACAGCGCGCACAGCATCGGCGCAATGCACAACGCCATTAACATCGAACCAATCATCGAGAAGGTGACAGCGTAGGCGAGCGGCTTGAACAACTTGCCTTCGATTCCCTGCAGCGTGAACACCGGAAGAAACACGGCGATGATTATGAGAATCGCGAAGAACATCGGCCGGCCAATTTCCTGGGCGGCAACGAGGATGGCCTCGCGCGTGGAATGCTCACGATGTTCCTCCAGGTGGCGGTAGATATTCTCGACCATCACCACTGTTGCGTCGACCATCATCCCGATGCTGATTGCCAGCCCGCCCAGCGACATGAGGTTTGCCGACAATCCCTCGTACCACATCAGGATGAAAGCCACGAGCATGCAAAAGGGAATTGCAGCAGCGGTAATGAACGAGCTGCGGAAGTTGCCCAACAGCAACACCAGAATGATCAGCACCAGCACCTCGCCTTCGATTAGCGATTCAACGACTGTGTGCACGCTGTTATCTACGAGCTCCGCTTGATCGTAGTAGTCAACGATCGTCACGCCCGGCGGCAGTGCCTTGTTGATCTCCGCGACTTTTTCCTTGACTCGCTCGATTACCTGCTTGGTGTTTTCGTTGATGCGCTTGAGGACGATTCCGGTAACGACTTCTCCCTGACCATCTTTAGTGACCGCGCCTTGGCGGATCTCGTTGCCGAGCTCAACTCGAGCAACGTCGCTGACTCGAATCGGCGTGCCGCTGCGTGAGTCGAGTACGATGTTGCCGATATCCGCGATGTCTTTAACCAAGCCCAGGCCGCGAACCACGTATTGCTCGTCGCCATGCTCGATGAAGTTCGCGCCTGTGTTTTGATTATTGGCCTGGATGGCCTCAAAGAGAGATTTGAGAGTGATGTTGTAGCTAACGAGCGCCTGCTGATCGACGATGACCTGATACTGCTTTACGTCGCCGCCAAAGCTGAGCACGTCGGCGACACCCGGCACGGTGCGCAGTTGCAGCTTTACGATCCAATCCTGAATCGTGCGCAACTCCTGGTTGCTCTGTCCGTGGCCGACGATTTGGTAAAGATAAATTTGACCCGTCCCGGTCGTGATTGGTCCCATCTGAGGTTCGAATCCGGCCGGAATGCTATCTTTCGCAGCCGACAGCCGCTCGAAAACTTGTTGGCGTGCGAAGTAGATGTCGGTGTCATCGGTGAAATAGACGGTGACTACGGACAACCCGAACTTGGATTCTGATTGCACGCGGGTCACGCCGGCGATCCCGTTCATCTCGTTTTCGATCGGAAACGTGATCTGCTGCTCGATTTCCTCGGGCGCCAGCCCTTCGGCTTCCGTGTCGATTTCGACTTGAACCGGCGTGACGTCAGGAAATGCATCGACGTTCAATCTGCGCAGCGCGAGAATTCCGCCGGCCACGATCAGCATCGAGACAACTGCCACGAGCAATCGTTCGCGATAAAAGAAAGCGATGAAGTTATCGGTCATAGTCTCATTGCCCAGGCCTGCTTTGTTCGAGCAGCAAGTAGTTTCCTTTTACGACAACCTTGTCGCCGGCGCTGAGACCGTCGACGATTTCCACTCGGTCATTGTTTTGAATTCCAGCCTGCACCTGACGCTTCTTGTAGCCATTGCCTTCGGCGACGAAAACAACTGTCTTTCCCTCGTCGTTTAGAACCGCTGCCTGAGGAATCGAAATAGCCGCTCGATTCACATCAGTAACGATTTGCACGTTCGCAAACATGTCCGGTTTGAGTCTGCCGTCCGGATTAGCGACCTCGGTACGAACCTTCACGGTGCGTGTGTCAGGATCGACGACGCTGTTAACAAAAATCACTTTTCCCGTGAAAGTCGATTGAGGAAAGGCGGTGACCGTGAGCTTTACTTCCTGTCCCGGTTTCACTCGCGGAAGGTCTTTTTCGAAAACGTCCGCATCGATCCAAACGCGCGACAGATCGATGATCTTGAACAGGTTGGCCTCAGTCCCGACGCTGGCGCCGACGGTGGCGTTACGTTCAACGACGATTCCATCGATCGGAGAGTTGAGTGAAAAAACTGCGGCCAGATCGGTTTTCTTCGAAAGCGCGTCAATCGTCGCGTCGTTGAGACCGAGTATCAGCAAGTGACGGCGCGCGGCGGTGAGCGCGGCCTTGGTTCCGTTTACTGAGTTTTCGCCCGCAGCCTTGGCCACTTCGAGATCGTGTTCGGCGGCCTGAAGATTTTTGCCGGCAGTGACTTTTTGTTCGTAGAGCAGCTTGTTGCGATCGTAGCTTTCCTGAGCGAGCTTGACCTCGGCAGCCGACGATCGAAGAGCATTCTCATAGTCCGAGAGTGCTTTCAGATAATCAGCCTCAGCTTGATCGATGTCGGCTGATTCGAGATCTGCGAGCTTCTGTCCTTTTCTGACTCTCGTACCCTGACCGGCGTAGAGACGCACGATTCTTCCTTCATTGACCGGACCGATGACTGCCATCTGGTTCTCGGGAACGAGAATCTTCCCGGTCGCAGGAATCACGCCGGCGATCGATTGTGGCGCAACGATCTCAGTTACGATGGCGCTGTTCTGTGCTGTCGGTGTCGGCGAATTGTTGGGTGAACGATTCGCGGGCGGCGTTTTCTGGCACCCTAACTGCACGATCGCGCTGAGAAGCGTTAGTAAGAATATTGTTTGAAGTATCTTTCGATGAATCATTTTGCTCCCTTTCGCGATTTGAGTCACTTGTGCAGGGGCGTTGCTGTAGCGAGTTCGAGATCGAGCAACGACATCTGGTAATCAAAGAGCGTCTGATAAAACCCGGCCAGCGTGTCGCGTCGTGTGCGAATCGCATCCAGCAAATCAAGCGTCGAGCTTTCACCCGCTTTCAGAGCGATCTGCGTCATGTTCTGAATGTCGTTGACTTTCGTGATCACGCCGGTTCGATAAAGGTCTACGCGGCGTTTTTGCATCTCGAACGCAACCAACGCCTTGTCCACGTCGCTCAGCACTTGATTGGTAAGTAGCTGCTCCTGGTTTTGAGCTTTCTTTTTTTCGATAAGAGCCTTAGCTCGCTCGCCCTGATTGCGATCTGATACGGGGAGCGCAATGCCAACGCCCATGGTGTAGCTACTGGTGCCGGACGGAACTTGCGAGATGCCACCGCTTAACGTGAGATCGGGAATGCGCTGAGCGTTCTGCAAATTGATGTTCGCATCAGCGGCATGTTCGCTTAGCTTGGCTGCTTTTAAGTCAGGCCGTGTCGATAGCGCTAAATCGAGCAATTCGTCTTTTGAGAACTGATGAGGTTCATAGTCAATCGTTCCCGTGACGTCGATGTCCATCGTTCGATAGTCGCCACCGAGCGCGAACCGCAGATCGCGTAAGGCAACTTCATAATCTCGTTCCGAGTTGGCGAGATCGGTATCGAACTTCAGTTTCTCAACTTCGACGCGATCGAGATCCAGACCTGAAATCTCGCCGGCGTTCATGAGCTCAGTGGTGTGCTTAACTATTTCCGCAAAGGTTGCTTCGTTTTCTTTGGCGAGATTGAGCAGCGACTGGTTCAGGACCACAGTGTAGAACTTGCGTTTCAGGTCATTGGTCAGTTGCCAGACGGTCATTTGGAATTGGCCGCGAGCCAACTCGGAGTTTGCGTTAGCGACATCGATTCTTTTGCCTCTCTTTCCGCCAAGCTCGAACGTTCGCGAGACGCCGTAGTCATAAGTTTGTTCCTTGATGAGTGGTCCGCTGAGATTTACCGGGAGGTCGGACAGGCCAAGTGTAAATTGCGGATTCGGACGCAGGCGCGCTGTCAGTTTCTCGGCGTCGGCAGTTTCGATATCGTAACGAGCCGCCACCAACTCGAGATTTTGTCGCATGAAGATCTCGACTGCTTCATCAAGAGTAATCGATCGTTTTGCCGGCTTTTCCTGAGCGTGAATTCCGGAAACAGTTACTGCAAGTAGAGTCAGTACAGACAGAAAAAGCGTGCGCCATTGATGCATTCCCCACCTCTCATTTATCCAGGTTTTCAAACTGCGCGGTGATAAGCCCGCCAGCTAGTTAGACCGATGGCTGGCAAGGCAGGCTCACCCGAATCTGAGTCTTTTGAAATCGGTAGTACGACAGACCAGTCAAGCTGATGATCTGCAATTCACTGAATTGAGCTCAGAAAGACGGAGGTCCGCGACTCGATGTAGGTAGGGTTGAAGTTGAGAGATAGGAGCTTGTTTCTTGAGAAAGAAACGCGAATTGCTGTTCCGCGTGAGCAACGAGTATTACCTGAACCAAGCTGCCGAACAACTGCCGCTGAAACTGGCAGAGCGAGCACTCGTTATGAGCAGAATGACCCTGGTATGAAGATTGTGAATCGCCGTCGCCGGAGACCGCTGTAAGCTGCGACGGGCTCGACGAAGAAAAGCCGTGGCTATGTGCTGCCTCTACGATTGCTCCATAACTAATCGCAAGAAGCAGTAAATAAGCCAGCGCGGAGCGAGTCTTCCTGCGCCCCATTGAGGCCAACAAGTTAGAGTGGACGTTCATTTATGGTCCATACCCGTTGAGAAACGGCGCCATAATCTTACTAAAAGGATGACTGTTAAGCCACCTGACAACCCCTTCGTCAGTTTGAATTCCAGACAATACGCCGAAGGCGTTCGCTAATTTCAGCCCAGGGTTCGAACGTAGTGAGAACCCTGGGTACGCATAAAGAAAATGTGCCTTAAACCCTGAAAGGGTTCGGCTCGGGAGAAACGCTTTCAGCGTTTTTAGCCTCATTTTATTTTTTGCTCACCCAGGGTTGTCGCTACGCTCCAACCCTGGGCTGACGTTAGCCAACGCCTTCGGCGTATTTCTTTCAAATTTCAAACTGACGCGCTTCTCCCCTTCGGAATTCCTTTTCCTCTCTATTGACAACCAAGACAACTCCGCAAGCGTCTACAGTCTAGCAGTACTTCACCGTCTCCCCTCCAACCTCAAAGTCAAAAGGAGACCAAACGATGAAGAAATGCACCCTGTTAATCCTGTCAATATTTGCATTGGTGGTCACAACATCCGGCCAGGAATCCGGTAATCAAATATACGGGAACACTGGCTACTACCAACAAAAACGATTCCTGCAAACCAACACCGGTACGTTGGGAAATTCGAATGAGAGTTATGCGATCGAAGCCAGTGTCCTGACCAACTTGAAACCAGACGCCTTCGTTGTGGTGTTCGGCGTCAACGACGAAGGTTCAAACGCAGCTTCAAGCAACGAAAAGGTCAACGGGAAGATTGTCGATCTGATTCATAGAGTGAAACCGTTGGGAATAGAGTCGAACGATATTTTCACCGATTTCATTACTCAGAACCGCGTTTACGACTTCACCGTGACCGGCACCCAGGCGGCCGAGAAACTCACCGGATTCGAGACCAAGAAAACCGTTGCCATTCGTTATAAGAATCGCGAACTGTTTGAACGGATCGTAACTGCGGCGACGGAGTCGCATATCTTTGACCTGATCAAAGTCGACTACATCGTCAGCGATTTCGACTCGGTTCGCGCTGGTTTGTTCGATGCGGCCGTCAAGGTGCTCAAGGGCAAGGAGCAGAAGTACGCGAACGCTTTAGGTGTCACACTTGGTGCGGTCGGCCTGTCCGTTGAGAAGTACGATGTCTCTTATCCAGCAGAAGCATACCAGCGTTACCAGGCATTCGAGACTGGTGACGCAACTGTTTACAACAAGGACGGCTCGAGCCGAGTGGTTCAACGTAAGAGTTTCACGTTTTTCTACCAGCCGTTTGTAGGCAGCAGTTTTGACTCAGTGCTGGTCCCTGTAGGACTCGAACCTATGGTCCAATTCTCGATATACTTGCGAATGCAATACCAGGTCAGAAGATCGTCGCTGAACTAAACTGACGAAGGTCGCCGGAGCTATCTCCAGCGACCTTCATACTTAAGACCGTTTTTGTCGTTTCAGTGCAAATAGACCACCCGCACAAAAGTCCGCGATGCCACGGGCTTGTCCCGTGGAGTGTCACGCTGTTCGCTACATCGCCTCATTCAAGCCCCAAGCCGGATGCCACGGCCTTGAGCCGTGGAGGGGTCACGTTCCCAGCTAAATAGCAAGAAACGTGAAACTCCACGGGGCAAGCCCGTGGCATCTCGAGTTTTTGTGCAAAGCTGGGCTCCTTCACAAACAAACAATCATCAGGCAGAAGCCTCACTAAGTGGGGACAAGTTCAGCCACCTCCTCAGCAGTTTGCTTCTGTTGCGTTTGCCAGGGCAGGTCGATCGTTACTTGTTCCGGCGACGTGTCTCCTGCTTCGCTCAAAACGTCGCTATTCGGATCGTTCGTGCGGTTGTCGCGCCGATACGTGAAGGTCAGGCGATATTGATCCTGCGGAAGTAACGAACCGGACGAAGTAGGACCACCAGGCGCCACGATCATGAATCCCGTGCCATCAGCCTTACGCAGCACGCTAATCGGCATGTCGGTGTAACTGAGACCCCTGGCCGAATACAGCACCTTCACACCCGTCCGTTTCCAATCCAGCGGTTCCGGACTCTGCACCAGAAACGCGATCGCATCGCCCTTCTGTTCAACGCGCGTCACCCGGACGACGGGCGTCGCCGACATACCGGGCACCAGCGCCAACAGGCCATCAAAAGCACGCGATTCTGCTTCATTCGGCGCACTGTCCATCGATCCAGCCGCGTTGACGAACGGAGCCGCGTTCGCATCGTCCGCAATCCTGGCGACCAGCATCTTGTTTTCAAAGCTCTCCAACTGATCCTTGAAGTTCTTGAAACGTGAGCTCAGGAAGTTGAAGCGATAGACCACCGGCGCCGTCGTGCGGAAGTCGTCGACGTAAATGTCGCTGAACTTCGCACTCGCACTGCCCGAAGTGTAGAAACCCACACTGCCGGCGCCGATCGCTGAATCAGTCGCACTCAAAAGCAAGTCATCTCCCTGATAGACATTCATCAATGAATGATTGACTTCAACACTGATTGCAAACGGAGCACTCGGCGGCTTGAAGTCTGCAGTTGCAAGCGACGCTTCCGCGCCACTTACGACGCGAATCAATTCGCACCTCACTCCATCCATGACAAAGCGATAGTGCTGACCAGCGTCACCGTAACGCCACACGACACCAACACGCCCGTCGTTGAACTCGAGCGTCACTGTCAACCGGTAATTCGTCCAGTTGAGAGGTTGGTCCGGATGATCGTCGGACAACTCCGAATCCGGCGCATTTGCATAGACCAGCATCGTCGTCGCAGTCTTCTTGAGCTGCAACAACTCAGCATCGACCGACGGATCGGGTTGGCTGATCTGCCATTGCGAAGCTTCTGCCGAGAGATCGCGCACCTGCCAGCGGTCAATCTTACCGCCTGGTCCATCAGGGACTTTGATCTTATAGCCTCCGAAATCATCGTGAAGCAGCGCGGGCACCAGCCGTGCTTCACACAATGATGACGGCGGCAGCAAGTGAGCGACGCTCGTGGCATTGAACGTTGTGTTCTTGACGATCGAACCTACGGGGACGAGGTTGCAGCCACCTGAACGCATCATCGACAACCAAAGCTCCTCGTGATCCGTCAAGGTCACGGTTTCGGCGAGTCCCCACTGGTTCGTGAGAATCAGGCGACGACCGTTATCGTTGCGGACAGCACCATTGCCGTCGTGCAGATGAATCGACAGATCGCGCCGGCCGAGACGGTACATCAGGTCGACATAGTTCTCGTCAAACGCAAGTCCAATGTCGTACGCGCGATAAGACGGTTGCGACGAAACAGGATTCTGCGGCGTCGGCTCAACCACGGCCGGCATTGTTTTGCGAACATAGCGCGAGAGATCGTCGAGCGAGCTCACGTACGACTCTTTCGTCGGGGCAACAGCTTCCGAACCGGCGGGCGGCGTCAGTTGGGCCACTCCCGGAGGACCAGCCGTACGGAAATAAGCATATTCAATAGCCCTCTTTTCTTCCCGGTAGCCGGCGAGTTGTCCGTCACCTTGCATGAGCATGGTAGTCTTCACTTTGAGCCGATATTTCGTGTGTGCCTCTAGCACTTCGCCCGCCTGTGTCCAGCGGTCAATCTCGTCTTCGAAGTGGCGGACGAACACACTGCCGCCGATGTCCACGATCTCAGTAAACAGAAGCGTGGTCGCAAACATCGTCAACACCTTTTCGCTGCAAACCACGATGCGGTCGTTCGGCAGAACGATGACGCTCCATAATGCGAGCGGGAAATTCTCCTCGAGCACCACGGGCGTCTTCGACTTACCGTCAAGATTAAGCCGGGCAAGCCAGTTTTGGTCCGGGTCCCATTGCAGGGCCAGGATCGAATTCTGCGCTTCGTTTTCCCAACGCAGGAAGAAAGTCAGGAGCAGATCGTTGAAGAGAATCTCGCGGCCGCGAGTGGCGAGGTTGATTTTGGTAAGCCGGGTGTGCACAGGACCATCGCCCAGTTCGCACACGTAGGCTGTGGTCCCAGTCTTGTCCACAAGCAGACCAAAAGCCTTAATGAGGCCCTTCACGATGGTTGTCTGACTTCCCGCGTTCGCGCCCTCGAGCTCGATACTTAACAACCTGCCTTCACCGCGAATTTCGACCACGTATGCCTTGCCGTTTTGTTCGTCGAGTGCGATCTGGCAGGGTCCACTCATGCCTCTGCTGACGATCGTCGCGTTAGAGCGGTCAGCTCTACCGCTGGTGAGATCTACGCGCAGCAACGTACCTGCATCTTCGGTGATGTACGCCGCCGTGCGGTCCGCGGTAAGAACCACATCGATCGGACTGCTGTAGCCCGTGCCGAGGACCTTGTACGCGCCGGTGTACACGTCGACCGAAGAGAGTGTTCCGGTATCAAACTCAACCAGGATGATCTGGTGAAGCTCCGGATGGTAGTCACTGCCCCTCACGCCGCGCAGATTACTCGCGATCGTGGACCGCTGATACGTTTTGGCGCTGTACCAGACCGTCGTGATGTCCTTACCACCGATGTCGACGTAAGGATTTTCGGCGGTTCCGCGCAAGACTCCCGGAAACGGATTGCCGGCGTCATCGCGGCCCGTGAAATCACTTGCGCGAACGAGGCGCCCGTCAGTGATCATGATGCGCACGAAATTACTCTTTCGCGGCAGCGCAATGAGCGTTGTGCCCGCGATGTCTTTTCCTGAGACTCCGAACGCGTGATGGTGTCCGTGTGATGGTTGGTCCAACTCCACGATCGACAACCCGGCGTCGCGGATTACATTGAGTATGTTTTGAGTAATTGCCAATCCCGGTTCATCCGGATGTCGAAACGGATCCTGCACGTCCGGATTGACGGGAATCTTTTCGAAGTTCCACCCTTCGGGGATGATCGTCTGACACGGATAATCGCTGTGCTCGTCGGTGAACCACTCATCCCACGCGCGACTCGCGCGGCGCGTGTACTCGAACGGCGTCCTGGACCACAGCCACAACTTCACTTGTCCAACGTTGCGGCCGCCGCCTCCGGGCATCTGCGGCACTGGCGCCCACGAACCGAAGAGCGTCGGCAGATTCGATTTAGTTGTGTCCGGTCCTTTATAAGCAACGGGTTCCCATTGGTCGCTGCTATTCAACTTCTCGAGCGTGAGTTCCTTCAATCCGTACCGAATGCTCGCCGGTCCCTGGCCTGTTGCCGGATCGCCGATGCGTTCGAATTCTGGATTCACCGGCATCGCATTCACACCAACCAAAGCATCGTCGTTGATGTTGCGCGCAAAGGTGAGGTGGGGCCTACTGTCCATCGGTACGATTGGTAAATCGTCCAGATCGACCGGCACTGTAGTGTCATCATCCGTCGGATCCTGGAAGAACCCGTTGTTGTCGTAATTCGGGAACAGCAGTCGTGGCGTGTTGCCTCGCGGAGCGCGCGGTAGCGGCCAACTCGTGCTCGCCTTGAAGTGCTCAACTGCGACTTCCTTGAGCGCCAGCGGGAACGGAGGCTTCGTTGGTTGCGGCCCCCACTCGAGCGCAACGTTGACTGCGATGTCCGAGAGCGGCCACGGCAGATCGATGCCAACACTGAAGTCGCCGCGTATGTGCAGCGGATCGAAAACATCCGCCTGAATTTGTGCGTCGACAGTTACGCCGGCACTGAAACCAAACACCGAGAGTTTCGCGCTGCCGTGAAGCGCCAGGTCGCCGTAGAAATGCGCTGGCTTCCAACTCACGCGCGCATTCGCGTCAATCCACGCTTCGAGTCCGACACTCAATGGACCAAACGTCCAATTCTGTTTGAAACCGACCCACGCGCCCATCGCTAACTCCTGCGAATTGAGCATCACGTAAGAGTAAGAATCGAAGAGTTTGAATAGACGAGCGGTCAAGCGCCTGTCGCGCGGCTCTTTCAAGCCGACGTTGAGGTGCCATGCGTTCGGATCGTTGAAGTTGAAGAATCCTTCGGCGGAACCGTTGATGTCGATGAGATTTCCGTTGTCCTTGTCGTAACGGTATTTCGCATCGAGTCCGAGCTGGAGTGTGCCGGCCCGTCCGTCGAGCACTGCGAGGGCGCGGAAGTTTGCATCATCAGCAAGCGTCGCTCGCTCACGCAGAATGTTTGCCGACCCTTGCAGCAATAAAATTGGACCAGGAAAAACGATCGCGAGCAGCATTCGGCCCGAGAACGTATAACCGTTGTCGGCAATCGTGCCGAGTGTGATGCCGGCGCCAAAGGCCATCCTGTCAGGACTCGGCGCCCACTTTCTCAAATCCGTAACACCGACCGGGTTGGCGTGGTACCAATCGCCGTTGGCCGGCAGTGAATACCACGGCTGGCTCGCAGCACGATTCGGTTCCATGTTCATCGCGAACAGACCGGCGGCACCGTAAATGCCAAGACCCGTGGCGAGCAAAGGAATTCCCGCTGGAAACTCCGCCGCCAGATACAGTGCGAAATACGGCTTGCCTTCTTTCATTCCGAACACAGCCGTCGCATCGACTTCCATCCTCAGTGCGATCAGATTGAGTTTGACCGCACCGCGAAACTGATCGAGATCTTTGTCGTAGGAAATCTCACCGGCGAACTTCAGCGTGTTCGGAACTTCGAACTCGATGCGCACGCCTTTGAGCGATACCTCAGCCGCACGACCGTCTTCGTACCACGTAATCCGCAGTCCTTCGACTGACGCGCCAGCCGGCATATTAGCAACGAGTTTCACGCCGCCCGTGAAGCTGATCCACTTGCCGCCGTCTTCGTTGTTGCCGAAACCGAGCTTGCTGATCTCGAGCTGGGCGCCTTTGAAATTGATGATGTAGTTTTTGGGCAGACTTATCCCGTCGCCTTCAGTTTGAATGTGACCGTGCGTGTCGATCCAAAGGCCGTTCAGTTCCATCGGCGGGAAATCGAGAGCGTCTCCGGCCGGCGATATGCGGCCGTGAATACCAAGACGCGGCAGATTGCCAGGCAGTGCTTCGAACGTTAACGAAGCGATATCAAACTTGAGCACGTTCGCGAGTTGCACGTTGATCAGGTAGCCCGGATTTCCTGCGGAGACACCTGTCTCAGCCGGCAACGAGGTCGGAAGTGCTGCGGTTGCGGTGAGGCCGCCGTTTCCATCGAGAGCCAGCGTGAGTCCGACGCGCTTGTTAAGATACGGAACAAAGACGTCGCCATTGATCGCACAACCGACCAGCGCATTCTGTCGAAATTCGATCGACATTGCGGTGACACCGCCTTTGAATCCAAACAACTCGCCGGCCATGTCGCCGGTGAAGTCAGTGCCGTTCCATTGAAGTGCGAGACCTGGCCGGCTGATCTTCCCGCTGAACCCGCCGGTGCCGATGAATACATCGTCCATACGAATCTCGCTGACAGCAGCCGGAAGTTGAGGAATCTCGGCGATGACATCGTCAAGATAAACGCCCGTGAAACCTTGCGGTGTATTTGGTGGCAAGTCGGTGGTCGCCGGTGTTAACCAGCGAAGTTTTCCTTCGATGATTACACCACTGTCGCCGATCATGCAGCGCGGAATCTCGACTGGTCCTGAGACTCCCAGGTCGATATTCCATTCACCATCGACACTCAGGTCGATTGTTCCGAGCGAGATGTTGAGCGTCTCGGCGTCGAGATCGGGTTCGTTATCGGTGCCGGCCTTGATTGGACGGAGCACGTTCGCATCGATGCGAAGCGCGACCGGCAGGTGCACGCCGAAACGAAACGGCTCGAAAGAAGCGCTGAGTGAAAAGTCAGTCGTGCCGGCGGTTTCACCAAGCGCAAAGGTCGCAAAATCCAATCCTGGCACTTGCAGCGCGACTTCCTGGTCAATCTCAAAATCGATACGTCCGACCTCATTGACCGGGTCGTACTGCGGGCCCGTCAAATACAGGTGGTCCAAGCCATCAGGAATCAAGCCGGCGATGGGCCAGTTACTAATGTCGGCAACTTCAGAAAAAGGGAAATAGATCGTATTGGCTGGCATTGGCTTGTCCTCTTTATGTTCCGGTAACTTTCATCAGTGCAGAGTCAGCATGATCAAAGGTAACTTGTCCCTCGGTGGCCCACCCCTCGCGAAACAGGCCCAGCGACTTTTTCGTGTTACGAAGTTCCGAGTTAACCAGGGGGTCCGCAGGATCGACACGTAGATGATCGGCCCATACCCTGACGCGAAAGTTTTTCACCAGGTCACCCGGATCGACGATTGCGGCCTGAAGCTCGGTGTCGAGGCCTTCCATCGAACGGTCATAGAAGTTCGCCGAGCCGATGGCAATAAATTCGTCGTCGATAATTACGAGCTTTGCGTGAACACAGGTGGCTTTGACGCGGTACATTACGACATTGCTCACTTTGTCGTCGTCGATGTGGTCGAACAACGCGTCCCCCAGTGTCGAACTAACCTCGAAATTGATGGCGTTCGTGCTATCGACTGGATCCGCCGAACCCGGGACCACAAGAATGATCTTCACGCCCTTGTTCGCTGCTTCTGCGAGAGAGCCAAACAATGTGTCGTGTTCAGTATGGGATTCCGGATCATTGAGTCCCTGGTCCTCAATGTAGATAAATTCAGTGGCATTCTTTATAGCTTTAACGTAAGTAGGCAGCACTTCCAGCAGGCCGGTAGATGGCACGACGTTCCACGGAAGATCGGAACCGAAGACAGGCGATTCTCTGAAGGGCGCGTAGGAACGCAGAACTCTCACGCTGTTGGTAGATGGCTTCGGGACCTGTGGCGGCAGTGGTACCGGTGGACGATTAAGGGTAGCTTCGTCATTAAAGAGTTCACTATTACCCGCGAGCAGAAATGTGTGTGGTGGTAGCGTTCTCGCCTCCTGCCAGCGCGTTTTGAAATCAGCCCAAACAGTTGCGGCGGCGCCTCCTTGCAGTTCGACTCCGATATCGTGCCAACCCATACCGGGTGCATGGTTCGGAAGTGCGAAACGAGTTCCGTGAAAGTCTATTCCAGCAAGGAATGCTCTGAGGTCATTGTTTGCTTTGTGGTAAGTGATGATGTACTTCTGGTGCCGGCTACCCCATTTGCCCCCTCCATGGTCCATCATCATTCTTCCTGCCAGAGGCGGCGCGGAAAGATTGTCAGGGTTGAAAATTCGCAAGTCACGGACCTGGTCAATGTTGTTTTGAACGATCTGTGTGTACCCGGTGAAAGTTTCGATGCCGCCGGCAAACCGCGCAGACTGGTCCCACCAGTGCTTTGTCTCAACATGTTCCTTTCCGATAAAAAACCGGCCAGTCCAGACTATTACGCGCACATCCACACCTTGCGCTGCCTTGTCGTGAAGCAATCTGCCGATCCGGCTGCTTTCAGCCGGAGGGTTGAGCGGAACCATCTGATCGAAGAGCCACGACGTAATGTAGATTACGTCGTCGGAATTCTGTGTCGTGTTGATTGCCTCTGTGATCGCGAGCCAGTACGCCTCCGCGTCGAGGTGCGGGATGACTTGCGTGTCCTGCGAATGCGGAACTCCGCTGGCGAAATACTTCTGCTCGAGTTGCGGTAGTGTTAGCGTCATTACGGTGTACTCTCCATTGCTGATGGGACGCTGACCTGTCCTAAGGCATCTCGTGTTTTCACGCGGTAGTCGAAAACAGTGTTAGAGCCAGGAGGTTCGTCCTGATGTGAATAGTGGCCCGTGGCTAACCAATCGGAAGCGGCAACCCAAATCGCAGCTCCGTGAACTCGTCGTTCAATCCGTGATTGCAGATTCGGACTCGATGCGGTCCAGGTCAGCGTGATTTTGTCGCGTGTGCTGTCCCACACCGGCGTCGCAAGCGTTGGTCGCGCCGGAGGCGCTTGAAAAGCGCGGGCTGAAATTGAAGCTGAAGGTTCCGAAAGGTTGCCGCTGAAGTCTTCGGCGACGAGCCGGTAATACAGCGGCTTGCCTGGTTCGGCTGAAGTGTCAATCCACGTTACGATTGCAGGTCGTGTTCCGGAGCCGGCGAGTTGCGTATGAACCAGCGTCATCAAATTGATGTCGCGCGCACGATCTGCGTCGTCGGTACGGTAAACGCGATAACTTGCGAGATCGAGTTCGATGTTCGATATCCATTGAAGACTGACCTCACGATCGCCGCCGAATGCCTGGGTAAACACGGGCGCTCGCGGCGGTATGACTTTCGGCGTCTGCACCGGCGGTGTTGCCAGGCTGAGTGCGCTGCGGTTGTGTGCTCCATCGACGTGTGCAGCGCGATAGAAATAGCGGTTGGACAAACGTCCATCGAATTGATCGGTGAACGCGCGGAGTGCGGTAGACGCCAGTGGATTATTTGGATCTCCGATCTGGAAGCTGTCCGGATCGTCCGGACCACGGCGATTCGCGTTGGCCGGATCCTGTGGATCCAGCGGCGCAGTTGTGAGCGGCGAAAACGCGGTTTCGTTCCCAGGTAAGCCGGCGAGCACGCGCAACGCATCTGCAGAAAGCGTGGCGTAATAATTCAGCGCTTGCGCTGTTCCGGCCGCATCGTGTGCGAACGTATTCAACTGATTCAATTCAGTCGACACTTGCTGACGCTTCGCGCTGTTCCAACGCGGGTCTACTGACTCACTTGGGAAGAGCTCGAGCTTTGTCGGGTCGAGCGCCGGACGTGGGCGCAGCGACCAATCGGTCTTGAACACGGCTTCGTCGAACGCGCGGAACACGTGCGTCATCGTTTGGGCCAGCGGCTGCCAGCGGAACGTGTAGAACGAAGAGCCGTTTTGATCGGCCCGCGTTGCGGACACGCTTTGCGGCATTCGCGGTAACGAAGGCGCCGGTGGCGCTTCACGCAGCAGGCGGAAGATCTTGGCCGGTGGTCCAACCCTGCCTTCGTTGCCGAAACGGTTCGACCATGGAGCGGTCCACTTCGGATCGTCGGCGGTGTACGTCTTATCGTCAGCCGCACTGATACCGACGTGTGCATAGACGATCGGATCAGTTAGAGAGGCAGTAAGCGGCAGTCCACTGTGCGCGCCCTCTTCCGGCACCGGCAGGAATATCTCGTAGTTGCGCACCGGCTTGCCTGAAGCGTCAACAGCCGCTGTCCAGTGTTGGTCCTGCGGCACGACGTAGTAGCGCTTCTGCCAACTGACGGGCGCGGAGTAATCGACGAAACGCGGGTGTCGAATGCCGTAAACGCAATCGCCTTTCGTGGCGCCTTCGTATGGTTCGTCAAGCACCAGCTGGGTTGGCGAAGTCACACTGGCGATGCGATACGAGCGCTGCTCGGTTGCGTTTTGAAAGACCATGTCTTCGAATGCGGTGGTCCAACCGGTCCGCTCGCCAATAACCACTCGCGATCCATTCGCAACAGATACTTGACCCGAGGTATACGCCGGCGGACTCGCAATCGTGCACGGCGCGTTCGCCGGAGGCTCGACGTCGTTATGTACGCCAACGTTCCGTACGCGCAGTTGCAGTGGGCCGCCAGCTTCACTGCCGACAATCACAAATGCATCGTTGCCCGCGTAAAGCGCCGCTCCGACATAACTGCCCGCAGATTCACTGTTTGGTATGTCAGTCAAAACAGTGCTTTCAGTCGCGCTCGCGGCGGTGACTGACAGCGTGTTGCCGAGCAGGGCATTCAAGCTGCCGTCCTGGTAGTAAATGCGAAACTCGCGCGTGTGCGGCGCCTGGTCGATATTCGTCTGTGGCCACTGCCAGCGAACCCGCAATCCGATCAGGTTGTTCTTTTGAACTTCAGTGAGCGCCTTGTACCAGTCGGCTTTGGTCAGCCTGGTCCACCAGTCGGCGTAGGCGGCGTCTTTGAGCACAGTCGGATCAATCGGATCGAGCGCGTAAGCTTCAGTCGCTGTTGGTTGCGGCGGCGCGATCTTCGTGAGCAGACGTATCGCGTACGGATCAATTACGGCGTCACTCGGAGGATCGAGGTAATACCATGGCTTCGGTTCCGGTGTCGGTGACCACTGACGCCAGGCAGCCGCGATACTGTTGGGCGTGTGACGACCGAAGATGTCGATGCCGCTGACCTGATAGCTGTACCAACCATCGCTGAGCGCGTTGTCAAGCGCGTGCAACGGGAAGGGGGGCCAGTCGGGCGCGGTTTGCGGCGTGCCGTTCGAGCCGACGACTAGTATGGGCCAGTCTTTCGAGATCAAACTGTATTGCGCGGACGTGCCGGGTGTTGCTTCGTTCCCGAGATTGGCGCGCCAGATGTGATACATGACGCTGCGCCCGGGAAGCAGTACGCCGGCGTCGGTCTTGTTCAGCTCCCAGCGCAGCCCGACGTTATTAACTGCTTCTTCAGCAGCGCCCGCTTCAGTGCGGCGGCTGCTTCCCGGAAGCACGTAGACTTCGAGATCCTTTGGACGGGCGAGTGCAGGCGACGGAGCCAGGCACAGGTTGTAGACGATCGATGCGTCTAGATTGGTGAAGCCGCTTTGCTGGATAATCGTCAGCATGTTGTCGGGATTCAGTTGGGCCACGCCGTTGTAATCGCTGACAACGAGATAGTCGTATGCAAGCGCCGGATCTGCGGTCGTGTCGACCCAGTAGATGCCGCTCATCTGCGCGACTGCCGGATGCAGCGATCCGAGCAGGACCATGTCGAGCGGCAACTGCGCGGGCATGCGCGGTGCGATTGCGTCGGCGGCTGATGCTTGCAGACGCGGACCGATGCTGTACGGCAGGCCGGTCGCGTCATCGCCCGGATAAGGTTTTTCAAGCGTGAGTCTGGTGGCCGATTCAACGCTCGCGATCTTATAGACCGTGGTTCGTCCGGCCAGTTGGAGATCGAGTCCGGCGAGAGCTGTTGTCCACGCGGTTCCCGTTCCGTCGACCGTCGCAGAATTATTCGTGACGGCTGCTGTGCCTGACGTCGTTACCGGCGCAGGCAGTGTTCGATCGACCATCGCGTCTGCGTTTTTTCCGCCAACGACGAGATTCGCGAGATAGCTGTAGAACTGTCCAAACTTGTCGCGCGAGATGCCGTATTGTGCTCCGCTGCGAGACGTGCCGGCGTAGTTTCGACTCAGCACCAGTTTGGTCGGCGAGACGACCATAACGATCGTGTAGACCGTTGCGTCGCCAGCGGCCTGAAAAACCGCATCGACGAGCGCGTTGGTCCAGTTCGTGTTCGCGCCCGTTACGATTGGCGAACCGTTCGTTACCGAAATCGTTCCCGAGCTGGTGACCGGCGTCGGCGCAGATGTGAATTGCTGTGGACTGCCATACTTGATGCGATCGGTCGCGAGTTGGCGCGCGGCTGTAATATTTTCCGGCGCCTGCGGCGTGCACGGGTAATCAGGATGCGTGATGGGGAGACGCAGTGGATAAGGCACACCGGTCAACTTGGACCAACCGTTGGTCGCGCCCTGTGAAAGTGGCACGGTGCCGAGATCGATTAGCGCAGCGGGCGCGGAAGTCATCTCGACGCTGGTGATGCCTTCGAACTCGAGCGACTCGGTGACGATGCGCCCCGCGTATCCGCGCACGGTCTTCTCGCGAACCGGAGTCGATCCGGCAAACGCAGTCAAATGGACATCCGAAACATTACCGTTTCCGAACGTCAACGTATTCAGGATCACTCGATCCTGGCTGTCAGTCTGCTCTGGATCGACCACGCTCAGTTCTTCGTCGATCACGACTTCCGTGATGCCTGTTCCGGTAAGTAGAAAAGTTTCCGGATTGCGGCTGCCCGGATCATTCATCGCGACGATGTCGAGTCGCGTTCCGGCTGCGTTCAAGATCTCGATCGTGGGTGCGCCGTCGGTAGCATTGCGGCGCCCGGCGCCGGCTACGGTTACTTCGACGAAAGCCGATGGTTGCGGAAGAAAGATGTGCAGGTTGAATTTGCAGCCGAGGCCGGTGATCGTGCCCGAGTCGGTTTGAACCGCACGAATGAAGTTTTTGGGCCTTAGATCCTTATCGTTAGCTTCTCGCGCCTGGAAACGAACATCCGCTTCTGTCAACGGATTTGGAGCGTCGCCGGTGGCGCGTCCGAGGAAACTGATGGTGGTCGTCGTCGGTGGCGGATCGCCGGGACGTGAACGGAAGCCGATGCGCGTATCGACGCGTCTGACCGGTTCCGTTTCGGGAAACACCATGCCAAGCATGTTCCGGTTGTCCAGATCGAATTCGACGGAGTTCGGCGGTGGGAAGTCTTCAGTCAGGAAGAAATTCCGATCGCTGAAGACGCGGCCGAGCGGCGTATCGATACTGTTACTGGACCATGGGCCCGCCGGCAGCCTGCCGGTGTACTGGCTCAACCAAGAGAGCGTGCCGGGATCGTGCGCGCGGCGGAAGAGGTAAAACCCATGCCACGGAAATCCGAGCTCGCGTTTGAACGCCCAGCGCAAGTGGATGCCGTCGATGAGCGGGGGTTGTTCAGAATTGGGCGGCACGTCTCGCGCGCTGCCGAGTCCGACGATTGTTAGATTTGATGTTTGTAGAGCCATTTGTACACAAGTGGCTCGTTTGCATGATCCATCACACTCCGGTAGAAAAATTTCTGGTAGCGGTCTTATAAACTAGATTTAGTGAGCCGCTTCTTCATACTTCAGCCGGTCCACTCACTTACGGACCAGCCCGTTGGTTATACCGAATCAAGCTTTGCGTTCTCTTATTACTCCTTTTTGTTGGCGGTTCTTGCTGAGCATCTCACAATCCTCTTGACCTGGACGCGCCTTGGGATTAGGCTGCGGGCCGTTCAACTCTGGACCATTCTCAGATTTTCTTAGGCTCCGAATCCCAGAAGATCGAGCCTTCGGGTGTGGTTTGCCGCCTCGCAAGCTTTCTTACTCGGAAGTCCCTTCCATCGTTTCCGAAAGGAGGAAAACCAATGAAAAAAAGTATCAGGATTGTTGGTCTACTAATATTCGCAGTGGCAATCTTAATGGCGTTGTTGATACCACGAGCGAACACGGGTGCCTCGGCGCAGAGCCAGCACACAACGCATCGAGATCGCAAGCACATGCACATGAAGAACTGGATGCTGGAGCCTACCGGAATCAATGGTGTGAACCCTCTGGATCCCGCGTCCATTCCGAAGTACGTGACTCAGTTGACCAAACCACCGATCCACGTCGCTGTAGGCACGCAGACTGATCCTGAAACCGGCAAAGCCATCCCGCGCTACGAGGTCACAGAAAAAGTGATTCAAGCGCAGCTCTTGCCGGCGGGATTTCCAACCACGAAGGTCTATGCTTACGGCGGGCTGGTAAACTTCAACCCGACTGGCCAGCCCTCAGACAACGACATTAGAACGGCGTTCACGATACCCGGACCAACCTTCGAAGCGGTTCGGGATCAACGCTTCTTCGTTCACTACACCAATCAAATCGACGGTGATCTGATTTTCCCCAACGATCCCACGATCATGGGGGCCAACGTCAACAATGCGGCCATACCTACCGCTCCGTTCAAACCTTTTCCTCCGGGCTATAAAGACTTTCAAAGT
>Ga0126376_10000369_pt1 | contig 21586 bp, 21 predicted proteins | sample PanSoiMetPlot_15_FD_92760 | JGI IMG/M metagenome (GOLD analysis project Ga0126376, IMG submission 92760) | Tropical forest soil microbial communities from Panama - MetaG Plot_15 | ecosystem: Environmental > Terrestrial > Soil > Tropical forest > Bulk soil | place: Panama | collected 2016-02-17
GACGGACTGCGCCGACTCGTCAGGTCCGCTTTGGGCCGAAACCCGAACTTTAAACTGAGACACTACCTCGAGTTTAGGTATTTGGAAACAAGTTTTCGATCTCGCGCCGAACGTATGGCTTTAGCGTGTCAACCGACAGCCGTTGTGAAGGATCGTCGCCCAAGGGTTCTTCTGGCATGAGAATAAAGTTGTGATAGTGAGTTTCGCCTTGCGCTGATTAAGCTAGATCCACGAACCGCTTTGCTGAGCCTTGATCGCGTCGAATCCCATCGAATGCTATGTGAGTGAAGCCTAACTCTAGCAAAACTTCTTCAGTGGCGTGCCTAATTCTTTCGTCCAGCTCTTCGTCCGGGTGCAGGATTTGTCTGCTCATAATCGATCTTCCTTGTCTTTATGGTATCTGATTAAGAATCCGTAAAGTCGAATTCTTGTTGACCACCAAAAACGCTCCGCACGTGTCTTTCATATTCGTATTCGTCCTTTGATATTTGTGAGATGCCTAGCAGTTGACCTAAATGTGTACGCAAGGCTTTTACTCCAATCTCAGCAAGAAACTGATGTAGCCGCTTGTTTCGCTCGCCGCTGGCTGCTCTTTGCGCCACAATTAGTTCGTGTATCTTTCCGTGGCTCTGCGCTAGTGGAACGTATACCTGGTTAACGGTTAGGTGTTTGAACTTCCACGGATGATTTCTCTCTGGTTTTGGTAGTCCATAGAGGCGATACCATTGCGCGTACAATTGGGGCGGAAATTCCTTTTTCATATTCCCGCGCCTCTTGGCGTACATAGAGCTTGAACGCCGCGATTGCCTCTTCCTTGCTGGCATCGTAACCGGCTAACGCATACACAAGACCTTTAATTCCAGCTTTAGCCGACGCGTTCAGAATAACGTGGGCTTGGTTGGCGATCCGCTTCTGATGGTGAACTAATTTGCCTTCAGCTTCCGCCGCCACAATCGCCTTACAGACATCAATAAGCAGGGTTACGTCAAAGCCGTGTAGCACTAAGCCTGACGGGTTTCCCGAGACCGTATCAAGTCCTTGAAAAACAATAGGATTCTCAAGTTTTTGCCTAAGCTCGCGACCAATGTAAGGCGAGATGTTTTTACCGGTAATAAACTGCGGCAGCCTACCGCCGCTTTTTTGACTAAAACCTAGCGCGGCTCCCATTCCGCGTTGATGTATGACGGCAGTCTTATTCTCATCATCGAGCACGTAAAACTGTATTATGCAAGCATTATTTCCTGCTGATGCTTGCTGGAATTCTGGAAAGCAAAAAGCCCTGCCAGTTGCTTGTAACAACCGACAGGGCCATTGAAAATCAAACGCGATTGCTCACGCTGACTTCCATCAACTTCATTGTGAGCTATCACCTAACCCAAAGGCAAGGGCCACAATGTCGAACACACTCAACGAACGTCAAATCTCAGACCGCGAAATCAAAGCACTCCAGATCGCCGCTAAGACTCAACTGAAACGCAAAGGCAAAAGCAACGTATGGATCGTTCCGAGCCAAGCCGGACACGGCGAATACGAAGTCCGTCCCGATCCACAAGCGCCGCGATGCACATGCCCGGACTATGAGTTTAGAAACGCTCGCTGCAAACATATCGTGGCCGTCGAATACGTGTTGATGCGTGAGACTACCGCAGACGGTCAAACGGTTGTCACCGAAACAGTGAAGGTCACGCGTAAGACCTATTCGCAGAATTGGCCCGCGTACAATGCCGCTCAGACTCACGAGAAATCAGAAATCCAGGCATTGCTCTATGAGCTTTGCAGAAATGTCCCTGAGCCAGAGAAGCGCAAAGGCAGAGGCAGACCACAACTACCCTTGAGCGACATGATCTTTTCGTCAACCTATAAGATCTATTCAACCGTCTCAGGGCGACGGTTTGCAACGGATCTCCGCGAAGCGAAACAGCGCGGCTATCTATCGCGCTTGCCACACTACAACAGTGTCTTCAACTACCTTGAATCGGAAGTATTGACGCCGTACCTCTATGAGTTGATTTCGCTCAGCGCACAGCCGCTCACAAGCATCGAAGAAGACTTCGCAGTCGATAGCTCAGGATTCAGCACTGGACAGTTTATGCGCTGGCTTGATGTCAAATACGGCACGAAAGAGGATCGCCGCCAGTGGCTCAAACTGCACTTAATGTGCGGCGTCAAAACGAACATCGTAACCAGCGTTCAAGTGACAGACGGATACGCGCATGATTATCCTTACTTCAAACCGTTAGTAGAGCAGACCGCGAAGGCCGGATTTCAGATGAAAGAGATCTCGGCAGACAAAGGCTATTTGGGCGCAACTAACATGCTTGCCAGTTTGCAGAAAGGCGCGATCCCTTACATCCCGTTCAAGTCAAACTCAGTGCCGGACTCACGCGGCAGTTATGGTCCGAAGTCAGAGTTGTGGTCACGGATGTATCACTTTTACGCTTTGAATCGTGCGGAGTTTCTACAGCATTACCACCAGCGGTCCAACATCGAAACCACCTTTCACATGATTAAGTCGAAGTTTGGTCAACGCTTGCAAAGTCGGACGCTCACGGCGCAGATCAACGAAGCGTTGTGTAAGGTGCTTTGTCATAACCTGTGCGTGGTGATTCAATCCGTCCACGAACTAGGTATCGAAGCGGAATTTTCTACCGCCGTATAAAACAGGTCATTTTGATTTTTTAGGCAGGAATGAGAGTTTCCATTTTATTCACCATTATTTAGGCAAAGCCCCCCGCAACGGCTTTGCCTCAAAAAGGTCTAAACACCTTCTTTTGCCTCAAAAATCAGGTTGACCGAATCGGGCCAACCCGACCTTTGAGGGAAAGGATAGAATTTAGAACTTCAGTCCCAGCTTCTTCAACGTTTCTTCTTCCTCAAGCGTAAGCTCACCGCCTACCACTTTGAGAAACATGTCGTGGCACATCTGATGGAACTGTGTGTGCGGATACAAAGCCTCAATCGCACGTTCAAGTCCCACGACAGCCGATTCGATTTCGGGCGGTTCATCTGTGATATAGCTCAGTAGAACTGTCAGGTTAAAGCCAAGCATGAGCGCCGCGTCTGTTTGGCCCGCGTAAGGCTCAAAAGCGTCCTCCCAGTCCTCAGCGTCAAGAGGCGGATTTTCGATCTGTTTGTTAGGATGGTCTTGCATGGTCGATTCCTCCAATACAGGTTTCGGTCGTGTAGGGGCTGGTGAGTGTGCAACCACTTGCCAGTCCCGTTTCTTTTGAGGCGAACCACTATAAAGACATTGTTTCATCTGTGCAAGGTCTAATCGGCAGGGTGGAAAATAAAATTCCTCACGCGGCTACTATGCCGCCATGAAAACGGAGCACCAAATCCTTGCCCAAGCCGTGCCGCATTTTAATTCACGTCCGAATCGGGAACGTCGAAGCGTTGGGTTTCAAGTAGAATCTGGAAGAGCCGTTCTGCGACTTCCGGTGAGAAGCTTAACAGAGCTTCTCTTGCTTCGAGATCGCGCGCTAACAGTTGCAAGTGTCCGGTTTCTTCGTCACGGCTCCCCGCCAATTCCGTTACCAGTAGTGTCAGCGGAAGAGGAATAAAAGCAGTTGGCGATTTAGCTTCCGAGACTGCTGGCAAGTTCTCTCTAACCTCAACATTTTTTGATAGCTTAATCAAGTCAGCGATCAAGGTGAACAGAATCGGTGAGGCAAGACTGATCGTTGCGCTCTGGCCTATTACGTCGCTGAATCTGATTCTGACGAAAGCGCCGTCATTGCGAACCTCAAAGGCGGCAGCAGATAGATTGATATTGGTCATGTTTGATGGCTCCTCAGCGGGTTTGAGGCGATTCGCTGCCCGGCTTATATCACGCCGCTTGCGTTTCTGAGAAATCTACATCAATTCCTAGTTCGTGCTGCGATTGAATAACTACACACAAGTTGTGACACAGCACCTTACACAGAGCCTCATTGATCTGCGCGGTCAAGGTCTTACTTCTGAGTCTCTGACCAAACTTTGCTTTGATCATGTGAAAGGTGGTTTCCACGTTTGACCGCTTGTGATAGTGCGTCAGGAATTCTTCGCGGTTGTCGTTGTAGAATTCCAGCATCCGCGTCCAGAGCGTTGACTTTGGCGTGTGAATCGACTGAGGCACCGAGTTAATCTTGAACGGGATATAAGGGATCGCGCCGTGCCGTAACGTCGTGAGCAAATTGTCCGCACCGAGATAGGCTTTATCGGCTGAGACTTCTTTCATCTTGAAACCTGTCTCAACCGTGCGGTCCACTAAAGTCTTGAAGTAGTGATAGTCGTGCGCGTATCCGTCACTCACTTGCACGGCGGTCACGATGTTGGTTTTGACGCCGCACGTCAGGTGCAGTTTGAGCCACATACGCCGATCTTCCTCTTTGCCGTACTTCACATCTAGCCAACGCATGAATTGTCCGGTGCTGAATCCTGAGCTATCGACTGCAAAGTCTTCCTCGACGGTTCTGAGCGGCTGTGCGCTCAGAGTGATCAGTTCATACAGATAAGGCGTGAGAGCTTCGGCTTCCAAGTAGCGAAACACCGAATTGTACGAGGGCATCTTTGACAGAAAGCCGCGTCGTCTCGCTTCCTGCAAGTCGCTCTGAAAGCGACGGCCTGAAACAGTAGAGTAGATCTTAAACGTGCTGGCAAAGATGATGTCGGCCAGTGACAGGCGCGGCCTTCCGCGTCGTTGCTCAGGCTCAGGAATCGTTCTGCACAGTTCATAGAGCAAAGCCTGTAACCGCGATTTCTCTTCCGTCTGAGCGGCATTGTACGCGGGCCAATTCTGCGTGTAGGTCTTCCGTGTAACCTTCACCGTTTCGGTTGTGATGGTCTGGCCGTCTGGAGTCTGCTCGCGCTCAATCACATACTCCACGGCGTAGATATGCTTGCATCTTGCCTGTGTGAAATCGTGATCAGGGCAAGTGCAATTGAAAAAGTCAGGATCGACATTAACCTGGTATTCGCCGTGTCCGGTTTGCGAGGGGACTAGCCAAAGGTTTCCTTTGCGTTTGATTTGTGACTTGGCTGCTATTTGCAGCGCCTTGACTTCGCGTTCGGAGAGTTGGCGGGTTTCCATTGTGACTTGCCTTTCGTCGGGCGATTAGCTCACAATGTCTTTACCGGAAACAGGTGCGAGCAATCGCGCTAGTTTTCAAAAAGGGCCTTAGCGGTGACAGCCGTTAGGGCCTTTGTTTTTCAATGCCTGAGATTATACGTGCGCGGGCACGTATAAGTCAAGGTAAATGGTTGACTTGTACGAAGGCGGGCACGTATAATCTCAGGCATGCCAAGACAAAAGAAAAAGAATGAGGCTGCGGTCGCGCTGGGGCGCAGGGGCGCTAGGAAGGGTGGTCTAGCTCGCGCGGCAAGCATGACAGCGGAAGAGCGCAGCGAGAGCGCCAGAAGGGCAGTAGCGGCCCGGTGGGAACGGTATAGGGCGAAGTCAGCCCGCAAGCGTCCGGGGTGACTTCATTAGTCGTTCGACTCTTTGTCTCCATCCTTCTTTTGCGCTTCCACCTTTAGGGGCAAAGGCGGTTCAACTGTTCCGGCTTGGCTGGCAATAAGAGCGAACCGCGCTCCGGCTGATGCGTGCCCTGAATAAGTTGATACGAGTTCACGTAGACCACGCATCGCCCGTTCAAACACCCCCAACGCATAGTTGAATGTAGTCTCATTAGTGTTTACATCTGGTGCCAGCGTGATAAGCCTGCCTAGCGTTTCATTAACGCCTCTAACCTTTGCCTCTAATTCCTCAACAACGTCTTGAGGCTCTTCCCACATCCCCAGCGCCGGACTAACGCCAATCACCTGAAATGGCTTGTCAATACTTGTGGCTGTCGCTTTGCCAAAAGAGAGCACGTGAAGCCCGACAGTCATGGCTGTGATTTTATTTGTCACGTTCTGATAGAGCCGTTTTGCTTCATGCTTGTAGACAGGCTCATTCCAGCCGATTAGATCATGGTCCTTTATTGGCTCAACTGTTGAGCCAGATACTTTCCAAAGGTAAATAGCGTGTGATGTCTTATCCCTCAGACAGATAATAAACTGAATAACCTTGTCATCTGGATGGGCCGGATATGCCTCAACTTGGCGACTGTTAAATAAAACGACCTCGTTCTCTAGAAGACGCCTAGCTTCATCCTCAGAATACGGCTTATCCCATCGTATGACTTCACGTTCAATAGCGTTCCCCAGCGCGTCGATCAGGTCTCCTATTTGCCCTGCGCCTCCGAAGCAAAGGTCATACAGATTAGCGTCTCTTGGTCTAATCTTTTCCACCGTTACGCGATAGTCACCAAACGACTCTTGACTATCCGCGCAGATGATCACGCCTTGCTCATTTTCAATCTCACATCGGAATGCGGCTATGAGAGTCACACGTTTCCTCTTTCTGCGCCGCGTGATTGCAGGATAGGGTTTGCGAGGTAGCGGCTTATGCCGCGTATTATGCAGCATAAGTTACACATCCTCGTAATCGGTCAAAAAGCTTTTTGAGGCAAAAGCTGTTATTAAGGCAAAGCCCCCCGCAACGGCTTTGCCTAAATAATGGTGATTAAAATGGAAACTGTTGTTTCTGCCCAAAAAATCAGATTGACCGATCGTGTTTTATGCTCTAGCGGTCTCGGAATTGTCGGTGATACGCTGCGCCGATGCTCTGGTGGCGTTTCAGGGATTTTATTTCTCTGTGGTGGCGGCTTTTTGCGTGGGGCCAGTCTCGCACGGCAAAGGTGATCAAAGTGTTAGGGTTGGTTTTCACCGCTATTGGCATCCCCGCGCTCTTGAATAGCAACTTGAGTTTCAATCTATTGCTGAATGAGACACCGCATGTTTACACGGTCAGTGTTGGAAAGCTGATCGCCGGTGTGTTGTTGGTGGCATGGGCATTGATTACAGGAGCGCTAGCGTGGGAGCGCTCTGGCGTACCCGAACTGACTATTGAGGACGAGTTGGTGGCAGATAGGATTGGAGCCAATACGAGCTTTAGGCTGGGCATCACTGCTAAGCAGAAAGACTTTGAAACGGCTGTCAGGTTGCTAGAGATTCTGGACGAAAAATGCGTTCCGATTCTACCGGGACGGTTTCCGATTGAACTTGAGTGGACGCATCATCCGACACAGGGCAAAGTAGAATTGAAGGCTGGGATTAAAGAGAGTGTTTCTGTAGCGATGATGAAACGGATCTCACTAGGTGATTACGATTTATGCTATACGGGCGCCCGCCACGGCGACCGCCTAAATCTAAAGGTCGGCGATAAGGCGTATTACCACGTTCGTATTGAGCACCGAAAGCCCACAGAGCGCTGGTTTTGTTTTGAAAAGTTAGACAACATCACTATCGAGGCTAAGAGATCCGGGCCTCCAACTCCTGCGTAAATGTCGCCTCGATTCCCAATTCATGTACTGACTGAATAACACAGCACAGATTGTGACAAAGCACCTTACACAGAGCCTCATTGATCTGCGCTGTGAGTGTCCGACTCCGCAGCCGTTGACCGAACTTTGACTTGATCATGTGAAACGTGGTTTCGATGTTGCTGCGTTTGTGATAGTGCTGCAAAAACTCTGCACGGTTGAGCGCGTAAAAGTGGTACATGCGCGTCCACAACTCCGACTTCGCGCCGTAGCTACCGCGTGAGTCCGGCACCGAGGTTTGACTTGAATGGAATGTAAGGGATCGCGCCGTGCTGCAACGTCGCCAGCATGTTCGACGCACCGAGATAGCCCTTATCTGCACTAACCTCGCGCATCTTGAATCCCGCATCTGCCGTACGATCAATTAAGCCTTTGAAGTACTGATAGTCATGCGCGTATCCGTCCGTCACTTGCACGGCGGTCACAATATTGGTCTTCACGCCGCAAGTAAGGTGCAGTTTGAGCCACTGGCGGCGATCTTCTTTCGTGCCGTATTTGACATCAAGCCAGCGCATAAACTGCCCGGTGCTGAATCCTGAGCTATCAACGGCGAAGTCTTCTTCGATGCTGGTGAGCGGCTGTGCGCTCAACGTGATTAGTTCGTAGAGGTACGGCGTCAACGCTTCGGACTCAAGGTAGTTAAAGATACTGTTGTAATGTGGCAAGTGCGAGAGATAGCCACGTTGCTTTGCTTCGCGGAGATCCGTTGCAAACCGTCGCCCTGAGACGGTTGAATAAATCTTGTAGGTTGACGAAAAGATCATGTCGCTCAAAGGTAGCTGTGGTCTGCCTCTGCCCTTGCGTTTCTCAGGCTCAGGGACGTTTCTGCAAAGTTCATAGAGCAACGCTTGCAGTTCTGACTTCTCGTGCGTCTGAGCGGCATTGTAAGCCTTCCAATCCTGTGAATAGGTCTTACGTGTGACCTTCACTGTCTCAGTGACAACCGTGCGACCGTCCGAGGTTTGCTCGCGCATCAACACGTATTCGACTGCCACGATATGTTTGCAGCGTGCATTGCGGAATTCGTAATCAGGACAGGTGCAACGCGGGGCTTGCGGATCGGGGCGCACTTCGTATTCGCCGTGTCCGGCCTGTGACGGAACTAGCCAGACATTTCCCTTTTGAGTGAGTTTGGATTTAGCTGCGATCTGGAGTGCTTTGATTTCGCGGTCGGAGAGTTGTTTGTCAATCATTGTGTGCTTGCCTTTTGGTTAGGCGATAGCTCACAATGAAGTTGCTGATGCTTGATGCGAGCAATCGCATTAGGTTTTCAACTGGCCTCGCGGTTGTTTGCGCAACTGCGGGGCTGCTAATTAAGACTTACCACGGCCCGCTCTGAGACTCTTTCGCAGGACATCACAGAGCGGGCCTTCCCGTGTTATCGCCTCTCGCGTCGGTAAGGTAACGCCGTGAACGCCAGAGGCTAAATCCCTCCTCATGCTCAAAGAACCTCCCGTGTCCAAGTATTATACGCAGTCTTCGCGTAATCGCAAGGTAATTCTTCGTCTCGGCCGCGAATTATTATTCGCGAACTTCTTGACTTTATCGCGCGGCGTCTGTAAAGTGTTGCGAAGTAGAAAGGAGTCGTTTATCTCATGGCTAAACTGCGTAGTCCTAACTATCCGAAAATCAATCTCGAAACTGCCGTAAATAAGGTCGATCTCGTTTATAAAGCGGAGCATACGCATCCGGCCGATCGGGAAGTTGTCGCTCGCGATCTAAACTACACGTCGCTGAATGGCGCATCGCTTACGACTATAGGTGCCCTAAATAGCTATGGTTTGTTAGAAACAGTGGGTGATCAGTTGAAGGTTAGCGAGGACACAGTAACGATTTTAGAATTGCCTAAAGGGCATCCCGAGCGGATCACTGCACTTCTCCGGCGAGCAAACGCACCAAAGCTATTTGCTGAGCTTCAACAGGAATTTGGGGACAGCCTTCCGAGTGATGTTAATTTGAGGCATTCGCTCATAAAGCGGAAGTTTTTACCAAAAGGAGCCGATGAAGCTATTCGCGTTTACCGCGAAACAAAAAGCTTTGTAAACGCCGAGGCGCGGGAGTATAGTGGCTCCGATGCGGGCGAGCCGGAAGGTCAATTTAAGCCCGCTGGAGAGACTCCTGTGCAACCGCCGCATGTAGGCCCGAAAGAACACAGCTTTGGCACTGGTACTGAGATACCAGTAGACCCAAGCAAGATTCGCCTGTTTACAGGCGACGGAAGACCAATAGGCGGTCGGAAAACAACAGAACTGGCCTTTAAGTTGTCGCGAGGCAGCGAAGCCAAAGTGACGATCTACGGTGATGCTTCTCAGGAGGCGATCCAAAAGCTGCGGGCCTTGCTTGAACTACAAGAAGACACCTTTCCGACTAATGAAGAAATCGCGACGCAGGGGAATTACCGCTCCGCAGTTTGGCGAAACAAAGATCATGATCAGCCTGTCACCGTTACGGGTGATCTCGGTATAGGGACGGACGGTCGAAAGTACCTAAAGGTCGCAGAGAGCCAAGTCGGCATTCCAGAGGATGAGGTTGAGTTTGTGGACGCGCAAGCGAAAGGAGCGGCGTGATGGAATATAAGATCGTCTCGAATGAGAATTTCACCGATACCGAGAACCAGGTTAATGAGCTTCTAGAAGACAGATGGTCACTTCACGGCGATCTAAAAGTGACCAATACCGCATATGTCCAAGCAATGGTGAGATATGGAGATTACGAAGGAACCAACGATGTCTCGGTGTACTTACCAAACCAAGAGAGCTTTGAGGATGCAATTAGATCAATTGGAGAGAAAATTGAAGATGCGCTAGAAACAGGTCTCGCGAATCTTGCCACAGCTACTGGAAGTAAAGATTAGTCAGCCGGAGTGCTCACGTTCATCGAACCTCATCGGGCCATCATTTCTCTTGCATAGATGAAACAATGTGTCTATAGTGGGCAGCCTCAAATGAAGCGGGCCGGAAAGTGCTACTAACACTCGCCGACCCTACACAGCCAATTCCTAACCTGCTTAAGAGAAAGGAACTGACCATGCAAATAAATATTACCACGGACACCACGGAAGAAGATCCGATCCCGAATCCACTCGTAGAACGCGACCTGTGGGAACAAGCCTTTGAGCCGTTCGAGGGAGAGCATTATGCGGCGCTCAGGCTCGGATTTAATTTCGCGATGCTTCGGAACTACCTCGAAGGTCAACTGATCAAGTACCCTCCAGTGATGGAGTCACTTGATATCGCGATGGAAGTGCTATTCGGTTATTCCGAATTTCACGACGCATCCTTTGACCTGTTCATCCGATTGACTGAGGGTAAACTCACGCATGAGGAAGAACAGATGCTAAACGCGCTGGGCATTGTGACGTTCTAATATCTGGCGCTTGCTTAAAGGTTCGCCGTTTGCAAATTGATTTTTTGGGCAAACGGAGGAATTTTTAGGCAAACGCGATTTATTAGGCAAAGCCCCCCGCAACATAATATGTATTATCAGACGCAGGAACTGCCATTGGCTCTCTGTGCTTCATTGACCTTTCAGGGAGCGCGGTGATCGTGCCATCCGAGATCCCGTGAAGGCGTTGGCAATCATCTAAAGAAGCGGTAGTGCCCCGTAATGGTCCAATCGAGCAGAACATCTTCGACACGTGTACCGGCGCCGATGTTGTGAACGATCAGATAACGATCTTCTGATTCCGACAACATGTTTGTCACTATGCCAATGTGATCGATGCCGAGACCCAGTTGCCAGCTGACAATATCTCCCGGCTCATAGTCCCCAGAGCTGTAACTAATCGGCAAAGACTTTCCCTGACGCTTGAAGTAAGTCATCAAATTCAAAACGCGCCGATGATCAATATTGGAATCCGGTTCCGCCAGTCCCCATTTTTTAGGATATTCAGAGAACGCCGTTTTCATGTCTTCGTGGACTTCTTTCTGAAGGTCAATACCGGCTTTTCGAAACGCACGGACCACAACGTCCGAGCAGACACCGGTCACTTCCGGAACGTCCCCGTTTGGATAGTCGAGCTTGACGTATGAGGGATCGTAGCTGGTTGTAACGCCCGCCTGGGAGATTGCACCGTCGAGCATTTGTTTGAGTTGTGGTGACGTGTTGTCCGGGAGCGGTTTGACTATAGCCTTCGGCGGTATTGCCGGACCGCGTTTCACGACCTGTTGCCGTCGCTGACAACCAGTTGCCGATAAGATGACGATTAACAGCAACAGCATTGTGATACGCAATTGCTTGTACATAGCCGCGCAGATCATAAAAGATTTGTTGCGTGTGAGGTTGGATCTGTTAGACACCGTTTCAGGCGCACAGTCAATAAATCATCGTTCTTGTGACGATTGACTCGTAGACTCAGCAACCTGGTTCCACGATGGTGGATTAACGCCCAGCAGGTGTCGCACGAAGAAGTCGAAGCGTTTGTGATCTCCGTAGGTCGCGTAACGGTCGCTACGGCCGGCGCCGTGATTCGCCCCGGGCACCACCAGCAGATCGAAATTCTTGTTGTGCTTTATCAACTGATGTACGACCTGCATCGTGGACGACGGATCGACGTTAGTGTCCATTTCTCCCACCACGAGTAACAAATCCCCTTGCAGTCGATACGCGTTGTCGACATTTGATGAGGCGGAGTACTGCGGGCCGATGGGCCAACCCATCCATTGCTCATTCCACCAGATCTTGTCCATGCGGTTGTCATGACAGCCCGCGTACGAAACAGCCGCTTTATAGAACTCCGGATGGAACAGGAGTCCTCCAAGCGAGTTTTGTCCGCCGGCTGAGCCGCCGTAGATCCCGACTCGTGAGATGTCGTACCACGGATATTTGGCGGCGACTGCCTTGTGCCAAAGGATTCGATCGGGAAATCCTGCGTCGCCAAGATTCTTCCACGCGACGTCGTGAAAAGCTTTCGAACGATTCGAGGTACCCATGCCGTCGATTTGCACGACGATGAAACCAACTTCCGCCTGGGCCATCATGCTCGAGTAAGTAAGAAACGTCTTCGGAACGAAAGAGCCCTGCGGCCCGGCATAGATGTTTTCGATCACGGGATACTTCTTTGAAGGATCGAAGTTTGTTGGCCGAATGATCACGCCCCAGATGTCCGTTTTCCCATCGCGACCCTTGGCGGTGAAAACCTCAGGTGGTTGCCAACCAGTCTTTGCGAGTTCGCTCGTATCGCCTCGCTCAACTGTCGTGACTACAGAATTGTCTGCCGTCTGACGCACTTCAAGAACGTTGGCAAGATCGAGACGTGAATAGTTGTCGACGTAAAGCTGACCGTCTGTTGAATAGGTTACGTTGTGATTTGCGTCGACGGTGGTCAGTTCAGTCAAACCCGATCCGTCAAAGTTGATGCGGAAGTAAGACGCGAAGTAAGGGTCTTTCCCTTCGTGAGTGCCGCCGGCGCTGAACCATATCTGGCGTTTCGACTCGTCGACGCGCTGCACGGCTCGGACCACCCACTCGCCGCGAGTGATCTGGTTCTTCACCGCTCCAGTGACACCATCGTATAGGTAGAGATGACTCCAACCATCACGTTCCGACATCCAGATGATCTCTTTGCCGTCGTTTACATCGTAGCGGTACCTGCGCCCGGAGTCAGCGAGACTGCCATTCGCATTTCGATAACTAAAAAACGTCGCCGGTTCATCGGAAATGAGTGCGCGTGGCTTGCCGGTCGCATCGACTTCGATCACTCGATAAACCTGATGACCGCGCTGATTGTATTCAAAAGTGAATGCGCGACTGTCTTTGCGCCAGACCGGATCCGACAGTTCGTAGGGATTCGGAAAGAGTGCGTTATCGACGCTGATCTGCTTACGCGCGACGATGTCAAACAGCACGGGCTGTTCGAGGTCAAGCACGTCGCCCGGCTTCGCGTACACGATGGAAGAGAACTTCGGCTGAACCTGATCTTCCGGCGATGATTCAATGTAGCGAACCTCGCGCTTGTAGCCCGGGCGCACACGATAGATGGCGATCTTGCTTGAGTCGGGCGACCAGACGATCGAACGGGCGTTGTAGTAATTCCCTTCCGAGCCATCAGTGCTGAGAACACTCCCATCCTTCGCATCAGCCGAATAAATAGCGAGGTTGTAGTTGAAAATCAATGCTACCCATTTGCCATCGGGTGATTTCACAGGACCTTGTGGACGCGCTGGAGTTTCGACCTTCACGCAAACAGAATCTGCTATCGTGCAACGCACCACGACGCTATCGAGAGTCGTCGTGAACGAGCTGACATTGTTGTCAAACCTGAGTTGCCCCAGCGACAGATCGTTCGACTTGTAAATGTTGTTCGTCAGCTTTGACAGCGACGCGGCAATCTTTTCGTGATCGAACGCCGCATCCTTGTGTTTCGTGTCTGCATCGAAAATCATGTACACACTCACGCCTCGCGACAATTTTCGATACCACAGCCGGTGCGTGTTCCCGATCCAGTTCGGAATTCCGGCGACATCGATCGCCGCTGCCTCATACTTCGCCTTTAGACCATTCGCTCGTTCGTAATCCGCGGCAGTCCCTTGCGCGTAGACTGTCGACGAAAAGCAGAAAGCGATAATGAGTAGGATTGATCGGCGCATTGAAAACCTCTCTCGAAGCATGGTGGTAGGCAAGCGAGACGGTATGGTATCAGAAGTACAAAATAACGTAGCGCTTTATCGGTTAAGCACCTGTTTCGGCGTGGGCGCGGAGGACGTCGAGAAAAGCTGCGGCAGCGGGTGAGAAGTTGGAGCCGCGGCGATGGGCGGCCCAGAGGGTGCGATTGTGTGTGAGGCCGCGGACGGGAACTGTCACCAACACTCCGCGCTCCAACTCTTCACGCACACACATGCGCGGCACGAACGCCAGGCCCACACGCTTCTGCACGAACCGCTTAATGGTTTCGATAGTCGCCAGCTCGAGCGTGATATTCAGCGGCGTGTGCTGGCGCGCAAATGCTTCAATCACCTTCACACGTGAGCCGGACTTCACGTTGTGGGCCACAAACGGTTCGTTGCCGAGGTCCTTGATCTTCACTGACGGACGCGTAGCCAATGGATGCTTCGGACTCAGGATCAAGACGAGCTCGTCCTTCAGCAGCGGGAAGGCTTCGAGGTCGCGATCGACGGGCTCGGAAGCCATCAAGGCAAAATCCAGATTGCGCTCCAGGACCTCACGCGGCAGACGGCTCGAGACATGCCTGTAGATCTCCACCTTCACTTCCGGATGCTGCTCGCGAAACTTCAGTATCAACTCCGGCAAGAGATAAAGTGACGTGCTCTCATTCGCGCCGACGCGAATCAGTCCCCTTTTCAAACTCTGCATCTCCGCAATCGCCTGTCCTACCTGATCGCGAAGCCCGAGAATTCTCTGCGCGTAGTCGTAAACCACCTGCCCCGCCTCAGTGAGCACAGGCATCTTCTGCGTGCGGTCCAGCAGCGGCAAACCTATTTCTTCCTCGAGACGACGAATAGCGATGCTCACCGCCGGCTGCGTGCGAAACACCTTGTCTGCGGCCTTGGAAAAGCTCTTTTCCTGCACCACGCGCGAGAAATATTCGAGTTGGGCCATTTCCATAGACGTAATTTATTACCACATAACCGGCTCAACAGTCGATGAACAGAGTTTATTATTATCTTAAAAGAATAAATTTTACAAACTCGATGGTTGAGCGCTAGAGTTCCTGAGCCGATTTGCCGGACGGACGCCATGGTTGCTCAACAACAAACTATCAATGAACCGTTAAGATCCGCCGCTCAGGATCTGCCCACTGGCGCCGAGATGCTTGTCGAGGCGTTGGTCCATGAAGGCGTGGACGCGATCTTCGGCTATCCGGGCGGCGCTGTGCTTCATATTTATGACGAGCTTTGGCGCGCGCGCGATCGCATCACTCACTACCTCGTCCGTCACGAACAAGGCGCGGTCCACATGGCCGAAGGTTATGCGCGTGCGACCGGACGAGTCGGCGTGGTGCTTGTGACTTCTGGTCCAGGTGCGACAAATGCGGTGACCGGCATCGCCAACGCATACATGGATTCAACGCTGCTAGTGGTCATCACGGGCCAGGTGCCGAAGCATCTGATTGGCACTGACGCTTTTCAGGAAGTTGATACTGTCGGCATCACTCGGCCTTGCGTGAAGCACAACTATCTCGTCCGTGAAGCTAGAGATTTGCCGGCGATCGTGCGCGAAGCATTTCACCTGGCTCGCTCGGGACGACCTGGACCAGTCGTGATCGATATTCCGAAGGACGTCAGCGCGGCGCGCTCAAACTACTCGCGACTCGATCACGTCAGCTTTCCCTTTTCTGCTGAATCAGCGCCGGTAAACGAGGACTCAGCTCAGCAAGCGTTCGAATTAATACTCGGTGCGAAGCGACCGGTTTTATACATCGGCGGCGGCATCACTAATTCCGGCGCCTTCGATGGGCTGCTCGCGTTTGCCGAGTCGTTGCGACTTCCCGTGACGCCCACGTTGATGGGACTCGGAGGCTTCCCGAGCTCGCATCCGTTGTGTCTGGGCATGCTCGGGATGCACGGCACATACGCGGCCAACATGGCGGTCGCGGAAAGCGATCTACTGGTTGCGCTCGGCGTCAGGTTTGACGATCGCGTCACCGGGAAGTTGGCCACTTTCGCACCGCAGGCAAGCATCATTCACGTCGACATCGATCCGGCAAATATCGGCAAGAACGTCGCGCCGTCACTCGCACTTGCCGGCGACGTCAAACAAGCGCTCGATCGATTTCTCTTACTGGTCCTACAACAGAGCGACGAAGAGCTGCGGGCGTCAGTTCAGGCGCGAGAGCCGTGGTGGGACCAGATCCGAAACTGGCAACGACAGCAGCCACTACGCTTCACTGGATCGCAGGATCAGATCAAACCACAGACTGTAATTCGCGAACTGCATCGCCTGACTGGAGGCGAAGCGCTAGTTACCACCGACGTGGGCCAACACCAGATGTGGGTGGCCCAGTTTTATCCGTTTACGAAATCACGCCAACTCATAACGAGCGGTGGACTCGGTACGATGGGCTTCGGCTTACCGGCAGCGATTGGTGCGCAACTCGCGTTGCCTGAGCAGCTAGTAATCGCGGTGGTTGGTGATGGTGGATTTCAAATGACAAACCAGGAACTCGCGACCGCAGTCCAGTATGGCTTGCCGGTCAAGATTTTGATCATGAACAACGGTTACCTGGGCATGGTGCGTCAGTGGCAGGAGATGTTCTACGACCGCACTTACTCCGAAGTCGATATCTCGGTCGCGCCCGATTTCGTGAAACTTGCCGAAGCATACGGCGCCGCGGGTTTTCGTGCGGAGAGACCGGCGGAATTGCGCAGCGTGTTGAAGGCTGCTCTCGAGCACAAAGGCGTCGCGGTTGTGGACATAGTTGTCACTAAAGAAGAGAACGTGTTTCCGATCGTTCCGGCTGGTGCGAACGCGCGCGACATGATTACCCAGTGATGCGTCATACACTTTCAATAATCGTCGCTGATGAGCCGGGCGAGTTGTCGCGGATCGTCGGACTGTTCAGCGCGCGCGGGTTCAACATCGAGACGCTCTCCGTTGGTGAGAGCCTCGATCCACGCTGGTCTCGCGTCACGATCGTCACACGCGGCGACGATCGAACCATTCACCAGATCGTCAAACAATGCGAACGCCTCGCGCGCGTACGCGAAGTGCAGGATGTAACAACTCGCCCGCATATCGAACGTGAGATGGCGCTCATAACTGTCTCTGCGAGCGCGGGTGCAGACCGCCAGGAAGTACTGAGTTTAGTGAGCGTCTTCCGCGCGAAGGTCGTCGACATCTCGCACACGCAATTAATCGTCGAGGCCTCCGGAAACAAAGAAAAGGTTGACACGTTCATCGAGCTGCTGCGGCCAATCGGAGTTACCGACATCACACGTACCGGATACATCGCCATCAACAGACTCGCCGCACAGCCAGACATCGAAAGGATTGCTTCATAATGAAAATTTACTACGACAAGGATGCGAATCAGGATCTTCTGCGTGACAAGCAGATCGCCGTCATCGGTTACGGCAGCCAGGGTTTTGCGCAGGCGAATAATCTTAAAGACTCGGGCTGCAAGGTGACGGTTGGTTTGCGTGCCGCGAGCGCATCGTGGGAGAAAGCCGAGAACGCCGGATTGAGAGTGTTGCCGGTGGCCCGGGCGGCGGCCGAAGCAGACCTGGTGATGATGCTTGTCCCCGATGAGCTCGCGCCTGACATTTACGCGCGCGAAGTCGCGGAGTCGATTACACCGGGCAAGTATCTCGCCTTCTCTCACGGTTTCTCGATCCATTACAGGTTCATCGAGCCGCCGTCAGACGCGAATGTTTTCATGGTCGCTCCGAAAGGTCCGGGCCATCTCGTACGTCACGAGTACAAGCGCGGCGCCGGCGTGCCGTGCCTGTTAGCTGTCAGTCAGGATCCAACCGGCAATACGACATCGATCGGCCTGGCGTATGCCTCAGCTATCGGTGGCGGGCGTGCGGGAATTATCGAAACGACTTTTCGCGAAGAAACCGAAACGGATCTCTTCGGCGAACAAGCAGTGCTGTGCGGTGGTCTAACTTCGCTCATCAAAGCCGGATTCGAGACGTTGACCGAAGCCGGCTACTCACCCGAGATGGCATACTTCGAATGCCTGCACGAAATGAAGTTGATCGTCGATCTACTCTACGAAGGCGGCATCTCCGAGATGCGTTATTCGATTTCGAACACGGCACAATATGGCGACATGACTCGTGGACCAGTCGTCGTGAATGACGAAACCAAACGCCGTATGCAGGGTCTGCTGGCTGAGATACAATCAGGAGCCTTCGCGCGTGATTGGATGAAAGAGGCGAGAGACGGCCGGCCGCGCTTTCAACAGCTCGACCAGCAGGCACGAGAACATCCGATCGAACGCGTTGGAACTCGCTTGCGAAATATGATGCCCTGGTTGAATCAGAGTAGACTCGTCGATAAAGCCAGTAATTGAGGTCCGTGTCCAACGAATTCGAAAAGAGCGCGACGGCGCGCAGTCATACCATCACCCAAGGCTTGGAGCGCACGCCGAATCGCGCAATGCTCCGAGCCGTCGGTTTCAATGACGGCGACTTTGAGAAGCCGATCATCGGAGTCGCCAACGGATACAGCACCGTCACACCTTGCAACGCCGGTTTGAACCGTCTCACCGAACGCGCCGTCTCAGTCCTGCAACAAGCCGGCGCGATGCCGCAAACGTTCGGCACGATCACCGTCAGCGATGGAATCTCACAAGGGACTGAAGGAATGAAGTATTCCCTCGTCTCGCGCGAGGTGATCGCGGACGCGATCGAAACTGTTTGCCAGGCGCAGTCGGTCGACGGCCTGCTGGCGATCGGAGGCTGCGACAAGAACATGCCCGGCGCGATGATCGCGATCGCGCGTCTCAACATTCCTTCGATCTTCATTTACGGCGGCACGATTCGGCCGGGTCACTTCAACGGTGAAGACTTGACCATCGTCTCCGCATTCGAAGCGGTGGGCCAATATTGCGCCGGCAAGATCACTGAAGACCGCCTCGTCGAGATCGAACGCCGCGCGTGTCCGGGCATTGGCTCGTGCGGCGGCATGTACACCGCAAACACGATGTCATCCGCGATCGAAGCGTTGGGAATGGCGCTTCCCTTCTCTTCGACGATGGCGGCAGACAGCGAAGAAGTGGTCCACAACGCCGCTGCTTCAGCCGAAGCACTCGCTCGCGCCGTGCGACAACAAATCCTGCCGCGCCAACTTCTCACGCGCGAGTCGTTCGAGAACGCGATCGCGGTTGTGATGGCTGTCGGTGGATCGACGAACGCCGTTTTGCACCTGCCCGCCATCGCTCATGCCGCGCAAGTAAAGCTGACGCTCGACGACTTTGAGAGAATCCGCGAACGAGTTCCGGTGATTTGCGATCTAAAGCCGTCAGGAAAATACGTAGCAACAGATCTGCACACGGCCGGCGGCATTCCGCAAGTGATGAAGATATTGCTGAGCCGGGGCTTGCTGCACGGTGATGCGCTAACGATCACGGGCGAGACGATCGAGCAAGTGCTGGCCAACGTGCCGGAAAATCCACGCGCTGATCAGGACGTGATTCGTCAATGGGACAATCCGCTTTATCCGGAAGGTCACCTCGTGATTCTACGCGGCAACCTCGCGACAGAAGGTGCAGTGGCGAAGGTCTCCGGTGTGAAAAAGAAAGTGATTACTGGTCCGGCGCGCGTTTTTGATTCGGAAGAGTCTTGCTTGCACGCGATTCTCACCGATGAAATCAAAGCCTGCGACGTGGTGGTGATTCGTTACGAGGGTCCGAAAGGTGGCCCGGGAATGCGCGAGATGCTCGCTCCGACGTCGGCACTGATCGGCGCAGGACTCGGCGACTCAGTGGGCCTGATCACTGACGGTCGTTTTTCAGGCGGGACTTACGGGATGGTCGTTGGTCACGTCGCGCCCGAAGCCGCGGTCGGAGGTAATCTAGCGTTAGTCCAGGAGGGCGACTCGATCACGATCGACGCCGAACGTCGTTTGTTGCAGCTCAATATTTCCGAAGATGAATTAGCCCGCCGTCACGAGAATTGGCGTCCACCGGAGAAGCGTTACAAAACCGGTGTCCTCGCGAAATACGCAGCGCTCGTCAGCAGCGCCAGCCTCGGCGCGGTTACAGACAAGTTTTAGCCACGGATTTTCGCGTATAAACGCGAATCAGAACACCCTCACTTGACCGTCTTCACTGCCTTCCCCTAAAGTGACTCATTTCCATGGCTATACGTATCGAAAACCAGTATGAGGGCGCTTTACCGAAAGGCGCTTTGGAACAGATTGAGAGCGCCTTCGATAGTCTGCCGCGCGAACACACACGCGGCATCGAGCGCATACGGCTGGTGCCTTTTATTACCGAGCCGCGAATCAAGGGACAGTTTCAGGCGACTGAGTTACCCGGACTTTATCACCCGCGCCAGGGACCGAAAGGCGCGTGGCTCGAGATCGCGGTCAACGTTCTCTTACCGTCCGACAAACCGTTTCACAAGAGAATCATTCCGAGACTTTCATTCAAGAGCAATCTCGTGGCGCTCGTGTTTTCGCTCGTCGCGCAGCACTATCACCTGACCTTGAAGCACTCGATGAAGAAGACTCAACTCGAGCCTGCGGTCCGCGCGTACACAGAGAAACAGTTGAAGGTGTGGAACGAGAAGAAGCACAGCTTCAGGGCGAAGCTCTTCAAGCCATTACAACCGACGTTTGAACGTTGGGCTAAGTCGTTACAGAAACGCGCAGCGGCGGAGAAAAAACGGCAGGCTAGTTAATCCTGCGCTGGTTCGTCATCGATTTCGTCAGCGACGGCCCTCAAGATCAGCGCGACCTCTGCATCAGAAACCTGAGATGCCTTGAAGCGCACCTCGATATTGAAATCCTTGTCGGGTGACGCGTATTTGAACGTGTAGGGCTTGCTGTCAGGCACGACGCGCGGTCCCATCTCCTGGCGCCGCACTTCCCTCGCGTCATTTCTGTTCAAACCACGCGACGCGATCTCTTTCGCAAAACGTCGCATCGAGTCGTCGTCAGGTTGACGCACGATCTGAAGCAACGACGACTTCGCGTTGATGTCGGCAGTGCGACAAACTTCCCTCACGTCTTCAGGAATGCGCGCGATCGCGAGCGCCTCACTTACCGTGGTCCTGCTCTTTCCGACTTTGCGCGCCACGTCGTCGTGCGTGTAACCATAACGCTCGCACAGCGCCAGCAGTCCGTCCGCTTCTTCCCAGACAGTGAGATCCTTGCGCTGCATATTTTCAATCAACGCGATCTCAGCGACAGTGCCTTCATCAACTTCCATCTCGACGCATGGGACTTCCTTGAGTCCGGCTTTTTGCGCCGAACGCCAGCGACGTTCGCCGGCGATGATCATCCAGCGTCCGGTAAGTCGATTTGGTTTCACTAACAGGGGTTCGAGTACGCCCTTCTCTGCAATCGAGGCGGTCAGCTCCGTCAGGTCGCCGAACTCCACGCGCGGCTGGTCCGGATTCGGATCGAGTTTATCCACGCCGATCATTCTTCCGACCTGTGCCGGCCGGTGCTGTGCGAGTTCTTCGACGTAATGCGCGTCGTGGCGCATCTGGAGTCCGGTTGGCAATCCTCTCTTAGACACGGCTGATAACCTCTTCGCAAAGTTTTCCGTA